>Ga0307374_10006258_pt1 | contig 18810 bp, 19 predicted proteins | sample OX3MG_FD_202532 | JGI IMG/M metagenome (GOLD analysis project Ga0307374, IMG submission 202532) | Soil microbial communities from Risofladan, Vaasa, Finland - OX-3 | ecosystem: Environmental > Terrestrial > Soil > Coastal area > Acid sulfate soil | place: Finland: Risofladan, Vaasa | collected...
GGCCCAGGCCTTGCAGTTCTTTGACCAGGACATTGAAGCTCTCCGGAACCTTTGGCCCGACAATCGGAGTCTTCTTAATGATGGACTCGTAGGCCTTGGAGCGGCCGTAAACGTCGTCGGACTTGATGGTCAGCATTTCCTGCAAGGTGTTGGCGGCGCCATAAGCTTCGAGTGCCCAGACTTCCATCTCGCCGAAGCGCTGGCCGCCGTTTTGGGCCTTGCCGCCCAGCGGCTGCTGAGTGACCATGGTGTACGGGCCGGTAGAACGGGCGTGAATCTTGTCAGCCACCATGTGATTGAGCTTGATCATGTACATGCTGCCGACAGTGGTACGTTCGCTGAAAGCGTCACCGGTGCGACCGTCGTAAAGCTGCTGCTTGCCGTCTTCCGGCAGACCGGCTTCCTTAAGCAATTGATGGATTTTTTCGACTGGTACGCCGTTGAACGAGGGGCTGACGACTTTCATGCCCAGGGCGCGCACGGCCATGCCGAGGTGGGTTTCGAACAGCTGGCCGACGTTCATGCGGGAAGGTACGCCTAAGGGGTTAAGAACGATTTCGACAGGGGTGCCGTCTTCCATGAACGGCATGTCTTCGACCGGTAGGATGCGGGCGATAACACCCTTGTTACCGTGGCGGCCGCCGAGCTTGTCGCCGACGGCGATTTTGCGCATCTGGGCCACGAAGACCTGGATTTGCATGATGACACCGGCCTTAAGCTCGTGGCCGTTTTCGCGGCTAAAGACTTTGACGCCGACAACTTTGCCGTGTTTGCCGTTGCTCATGCGCTGCGAGGTGTCGCGAACTTCCTTGGCTTTTTCGCCGAAGATGGCGCGCAGCAGGCGCTCTTCGCTACTCAGTTCCTGTTCGCCTTTAGGCGTAATCTTACCGACCAGGATGTCGCCGGGACGGACTTCAGCGCCGATACGGACAATACCGTCCTCGTCGAGGTGGCGCAGGGTTTCCTCAGAAACGTTAGGAATGTCGGAAGTGACGATCTCCGGACCCAGCTTGGTCTCGCGGACTTCGATCATGAAATCAACGATGTGGACTGAGGTCAGAGTATCATCTTCGACCAGCTTGCGGCTGATGATGATGGCGTCCTCGAAGTTGTAACCAGCCCACGGCATGAAGGCCACGACAAGATCTTTGCCGAGCGACAGCTCGCCGTCAGCGATGGACATGCCTTCGATCAGGACGTCACCCTTTTTAACCTTGTCGCCGGTGTCGACCACAACCTTCTGGTTGATCGAGGTGCCTTCGTTACTGCGGACGAAACGCTGCGGCTCATAGGTAACGCTGCCGCCATCCTTATATTTGACTACGACAGCCTGAGCCGTTGACTTAGTGACTTCGCCGGCGCCCTCAGCCAGTACTACCTGACCGGTGTTGCGGGCGGCGTCCACTTCCAAGCCGGTGCCGACAATCGGGCTGCTGGGCTGGATTAGGGGCACGGCCTGCCGCTGTTGGTTACTACCCATCAGTGAGCGGTAGACATAGTTCTTTTCGATAAATGGGATCAGACCGGCGCTAGAACCAATGATCTGGTTACGGGAAGCGTCCAAATGGGTCACGTCATTGGCGTCAACCTCGCCGGATTTGAGGTGCGAGCGGGCGCTGACCCGTTCGTGGACGAAGTAGCCGTTGTCATCAATTTCGCTACCCGCGCCGGCGATGATGGCAGCCTCTTCTTCGTAGGCATCCAGGTAAACGATCTCGTCGGTGACCTTGGCCTTAACCGGCCAGGTGGCCTTGCCGGTGACTTTGGCAAGCTTGGCGGCGTCGGCGGCTTTGATCTTGGTGCCGACTTTGACCAGCACTTTGCCTTTGGCGTCTGTCAGGTCTTCGGCCGCGGTATAACCAACACTGTCTTTGGCGGTGGCGGCGCTAACGACCTTGCGGTAAGGTGTTTCGATAAAACCGTAGTCGTTGACTCGGGCGTAGTTGGCCAGGTTCAATACCAGGCCGATGTTAGCGCCTTCGGGCGTCTCAACGGCACAGATACGGCCGTAGTGAGTGGCGTGGGCGTCACGGACTTCGAAACCGGCCCGTTCGCGGCTAAGACCGCCGGGGCCCATGGAACTCAAGCGGCGCTTGTGGGCTAGTTCGCTCAAGGGGTTGATCTGGTCCATGAACTGGCTGAGCTGGGAGCTGGCGAAGAATTCGCGCACGGCGGCCACGATCGGCCGGGCGTTGATCAGCTGGCCGGGAGTGACGGTCTCGATCTCGGACATGCTCATGCGGTCTTTGGTGTTGCGTTCCATCCTCAGTAGGCCGATGCGGAACTGGCGTTGTACCAGTTCGCCGACCAGTTTGACGCGGCGGTTGGCGAGGGAGTCGATGTCGTCAGCCGGTTCCTGAGTGTTGTTCAGGCGAATCAGCTCGGCAACGATGGCTTCCAGGTCTTCCAGGCGCAGAACGCGGTTCTCCAGCGTGTTCGGCACGTCAAGATCAAGGCGCTTGTTGATCTTGTAGCGACCGACGCGGCTGAAATCGAAGCGCTTGTAGTTGTAGAACATGTTTTCGATGAGTGAACGGGCGTTGTCGACAGTCGCCAGATCGCCGGGGCGAAGGCGGCGGTAGACTTCAATAAGAGCGTCGTTCTGGCCGTGGCTGGGGTCTTTTTCCAGAGTTGCGTCGAGGTAGCTGAGTTTGCCGGTGTCGACGTGCTGGAAAGTCTCGCGCATGCGGGCTTCGGTGACGCCAAGAGCCCTGAGCAGGGTCGTGACAGCTAATTTGCGCTTGCGGTCGATCTTGACGAACAGCGCGCCGCTGGCGGCTGTCTCAAATTCCAGCCAAGCGCCGCGACCGGGGATAACTTTGGCACCGTACAAGCTGGTCGAACCGTGCGGGTCGGCCGTAAAGAAAACGCCAGCTGAACGGATCAGCTGGCTGACAACCACGCGCTCGGCGCCGTTAATCACAAACGTGCCGCGGCTGGTCATCCACGGGTAGTCACCGAGGTAGATTTCTTGCTCTTTGACTTCACCGGTGACCTTGTTGGTCAGCTCGACATTGGCCATCAGCGGCGCTTCGAAACTGACATTGTTCTCACGGGCCGTGAATTCGGTCAGTTTAGGATCGCCGAAGCGGTAATCCTTAAAGCGTAGTGATAATTTGCCGCCGGTGTAGTCATCGATCGGGCTGATTTCAGCCAGGAGTTCGCCAAGTCCTTCCTCGACAAACCATTGGAACGAACGGTTCTGGTGGTCGACCAGGCTGGGCAGCGGCATTACGTTGTCAGTATTTGTGAAGTAGGCCCTTTGGGCTTTCTTTTTAAGAGTTGGTGCTTTCGCCATAAGCGCTTGTGATCCCCTTATTTAAGTTAATAACCAGCAACTGGTTCCGGCATGCCTTCGAACGAACTATTGATAACTTTTATTACCACAGACCTGCAAGCCCCATTTGCCTTACTGTTTTAGCTCGATGTTTTTATATTTGTTTGATTCGGCCGAAGGATCCTAAGAGGGGGATTTTTTAGCTCTAAACTACAAGCACCCCAGCTTACACTACTTCTTAACTTACTAGTGTGAAGCAAAACACTACCCGTGTCAACAGGTTTTTGAGGTTTAGGCTTTTGGCGGCGGGTTTTGGATGACTTCGTCGATCAGGCCGTATTTCTTGGCTTCGGCGGCCGTCAGCCACTTGTCGCGTTCCATGTCGGTGTGGATTTTGGCAGCTTTTTGGCCGGTGTTTTTGGCCATGATTTCTTCGATTAACTTCTTGATGCGCAGTGACTCCCGCAAGTCGATTTCCTGGTCGGTCACCTTGCCGCGCGTGCCGGATGAAGGTTGGTGGATCATGGTCGTGGCATTGGGCAACATAAAGCGCTTACCCTTGGTGCCGGAGCTAAGCAAAATCGCGGCGGCGCTGGCCTGAACGCCTATGCCGACCGTCTGGATGTCATTGGTGACGTACTGCATGGTGTCATAAATCGCCAGGGCGTCGTAAACACTGCCCCCCGGACTGTTGATATAGAAGAAAATGTCTTTTTTAGGGTCTTCGGCCTGGAGGAATAAGAGCTGGGCGACGATGATATTGGCGCTGGCCTCGTTAACGTCGCTGCCCAGGAAGATAATCCGGTCCTTAAGCAGCCGGCTGTAAATGTCATAGGCCCGCTCGTAGCGGCCTTCTTGCTCGATAACGGTAGGAACTAGTACGCTCATGCGCTCCAGTATAAAAAATTAGCACTCGCAAGTCAAGAGTGCCAGCCACTGGTTATTTGGAGGAGGAGGCGCGGAGGAGGTCGAGGGTTTTTTCGGCCATCATGCGGGAGGCGATGTCACGGCGGCTTTCCGGCTTGTCCAGCTCGGCCTGCATGGCAGCGTCGGGATACTGGCCTTTGAGCAGTTGCATACGGATTTCCAGCTCCTCGGGGGTGACGCTGATGTTTTCCCGCTCGGCGATTTCGCTGAGGATAAGGCCGGCTTTGATGCGTCCGGTGGCGGTTTCGCGTTTCTGCTCACGGTGGGCTTCGGCGGTTAGGCCCTCGGCCTTGAGGTGCTCCTGCCAGGTCTGGCCGCGGTAAACGACGTCGCGCTTTTCTTCGTCCTCCAGGCGATCGATTTCTTCCTCGATCAGCCTCTCGGGGATCGCCACGGTGCTTTTGGCGGCGATCTTCTCAAGTAGCTCGTTTTCAAAAGCAGTTCTGTCAGCCCGCTGCTTCTCAAGCGTCAGCTGCTTCTTGACATCGGCCTTGAGCTCGGCCAGGGTCTTGAAAGGTCCGACCGTAGCCGCGAAAGTATCGTCCAACTTGGACTTCTCCAGTTCCTGAAGCTTGGTTACGGTGACCGCGAAGCTCACCTTGCGGCCCTGCAGGCTTTTTACGCCGTAATCCTCGGGGAAAGTCAGCGTGAAAGTCTTTTCGCCGCCAGGTTTGATACCGACCAGTTCGTCCTCGAAACCGGGAATGAACGTTTTGCTGCCCAGAACCAATGGATAGTCCTCGCCGGCCCCGCCCTCGATTGGCTCGCTGGTCTTGGCGTCGGTACCTTTGAAATTGATTGTCGCTTCGTCGCCCAGTTTGGCGGCCCGTTCAACCGGTTTTTTGACAGCGGCGCGGCCGCGTAAATTGTCCAAAACCTGGCTGACATCTTCCGCCGTCACGTTGCTGGTCTTGGGCGCTAACTTGATCTTCTTATAATCAGCCAGTTTGATGTCGCCGATGACATCGACTTCGGCGGCTACTTCCAGGGCCGTGAAAGGCACGAACTTGGTGACCGAGACCTGCGGCGGGGCTACGGGCCGCAGTTGTTCCTGCTGAATGGCCTCGACGTACAGCCGGTTGACGGCTTGGTCCAGGAACTCCGATTGCAACAGCGACTGGTCGACTTGCTTTTCGACCAAGTTGGCAGGTGCTTTGCCCGGCCGGAACCCCGGCACCTTGACGTTTTGGCTCAGGCTCGACAGGACGGCTTGCTTAACTTCGTCAAGCGTCGGCTGGTCCGCCACGATAGTAAGTTTAGCTTTGGTGGGTGAAATTTGCTCTCGTTTAATCTGCATAAGGCTGTATCATAACAGATAAGATGGGCTTTGCCTAGCGGAAGAATGGGATAAGGATAATTAGGGCGGCCGCGAACCAGGTGATCTCGACGACCGCGCCGATCGGCCGCTGAAACCATTGGATATCGCGCGCGAACTTTGAGTAGGCGCCGGGCTTCCAAGACCGACCCGCCCGCGCTTTGAGGTAACGATTGATCCAGAGCAAATCCGGCGAGGTTGCCAGAAACGCGCACACGGCCGCCAGAAACCAATGCTCCGGTCGGAATAAAGCTAGAGCACCAACCAGCGCGACACATAACCCACCGTCAGTCAGCAGATAGTTGCGGAAGAGCTTGGTCCTGATAACTTTATCGTTCCTCTCTTGAGAACCGGCATGCGGCAAAGTGTCACAGACGAAATGCGAGACTATGGCCGCCGGAACAGCGATCCAGGGCTGTCCGATAACTAGGCCGATCACGGCGCCGGTCAGGGCGTGGTTGGTGGCAGTCATGAAGCCTTTGGCTGCTCCTTAACAATTTTGGCTATCTTATTTAGTTCTAGTTTTTCTTCCTTGCTGGTTTTCAGGTTCTTGAGGGTGAATTTGCCACTTTTCAGTTCAGTTTCGCCAATTATCAGAGCAAAGGTTATGCCCTTTTTGTCGGCAGTCTTTAGCTGGTCACCCAGCTTGCGGCCGCTGAGATCGACGGCCACGTTCAAGCCGGCCGCGCGCAACTCGGCGATCGGGTGGCGGGCAGTTTCCAGAATGTCGCCTACCAGCACGGCATAAACATCAGTCTCCGGCGGCAGGTCGGGCATTAAATGGTGCAGTTCCAGGAAATTCGCCAGAGTCACGTCACCCCAGCCAAAGCCGACCGTTGGCACCGGATTAACGCCGAATAAGCCGACCAGTCCGTCGTAACGGCCGCCGCCCAGCATAGAACGGTTGTTGTCAGGATGCTTGTCGAAAACCTCGAAGACGACATCGGTGTAGTAATCGAAACCGCGCATCAGGCTGACATCGAACCGCGTGTTGGCTATGCCGGCCAGCTCCAGTCGCGCGGATACCGAAACCAGTTCGCGGGCCGAATCATGGTCGCGCAACTCCGGCGGTAAGTCGCCAAGGCTGTTGGCCGAGAGCAGGCCGAGCAGCTTTTCGACCACGCCGACCTGGCGGGCCTTAGGGCTGCAGATCTCATCGGCCATGGCGATGAACTGGCTGTGTTCCAGCTTGTGCAGACGGTCGATCAGCCGGCTGATGTCATGGGCTTCCTCTTGGGTAAACCGAAGGTATTCACGCAAAGCGAAGTCCATCAGTTGGCGGCTGTTGAGCCGGATCTCGTACATGTCGTGGGTGGCGCCGAAAGCTTTGAACATGGTGTCCACCAGCGTGATCATTTCGATCTCCGCTTCGACCCCCTCCACGCCGAACAGGTCGACGTTGAGCTGCCAGTGCTCGCGTAACCGGCCGCGCTGCGGCCGCTCGTAACGCCAAAGGTTTGGAATGCTGTACCACCTGAGCGGATAAGCCAGCTCCTGGCGGCGGCCAGCCACCATCCGGCTGACAGTCGGCGTCATCTCCGGCCGGATGACTACCCGGCGGCCGCCGCGGTCGTCAAAAACATAGGTCTGTTCGTTAACGATCTCCTCGCCCGTCTTGGCCAGATAAATTTCCAGAGGCTCCAGGATGGGCGCGTCGTACTCTTCGTAGCCAAAACGCTCCGCCACCGCGCGCCACTTGGCGAACATATATTTTTGCAGTCGCTTGTCCGGCGGGTAGAAATCCCTCGCGCCTTTGTATGGTTGTGTGGATAAGGCCATGGTTTGAACATTATTATCCTTTAATGTTTGCTTCAAAACAAGAATCCGCGCCAGTGTGGCAAGACGGACCTCTGGGGATAACACGTATGAGCAGCGAATCATTGTCGCAATCGGCGGTAATTGATTTAACTATGAGCGTGTTGCCAGATGTTTCACCCTTCCGCCATAGTTTTTGTCTGGTTCGACTCCAGAATGTGACCTGATTGGTTGCTATGGTTTGGCGCAAGGCGGCCCCATTCATGAAGCCAAGCATTAATACGGCCTTCGTTTGGCTATCTTGAATAATCGCCGGCAGCAGGCCGTCCAGTTTCTGGAAATTCAGCTTATCGGGATCAATGGTCTTCATAGTCGGACCTCGACATTGTTATCGGCCAAAAAAACTTTTAACCGTTCTGGTGTTTCATTCTCATGATGGAACAGGCTGGCGCCCAGCGCCGCTCCTACTGTTGTGTTTTTGAATACATCCAGGAAGGCTGCCGGGGAACCGCCGCCGCTGGAGGCGATAACCGGAATATTGACATTGCCGGTAATCGTCTGTAACAGCTCTAGGTCAAAACCGGTATTCATGCCATCCCGGTCCAGACTGTTGACCAGCAGCTCACCGGCGCCAAGCTTTTCCATGCGCCGGCAGAAACTTATGGCATCCAGGCCGGTAGCCTGGCTGCCGCCTCTTATATAGACCTCCCAGCCGTTATCGCGCCGTTTGGCGTCGACGGATATGACAATGCACTGCGAGCCAAAATAGCCAGCAGCCCGCCGGACCAGACCGGGGTTTGTGGCCGCTGCTGTTCCCAGGGAAACTTTGTCGGCGCCAGCCAGCAGTAGCCGCCTTATATCTTCTAGACTGGAGATGCCGCCGCCAACGGTAAACGGTATATCTATAGCCGCCGCGATACGCCCCACCAGGCCGCTGGGTGTCCGGCGCTGCTCCTGTGTGGCGGCGATATCCAAAAACACAAGTTCGTCGGCGCCGGACCGGCTATACTTTTGGCCCAGTTCCACCGGGTCACCGGCATCACGCAAATTCTTGAAGTTGATGCCTTTGACGACGCGCCCGTTTTTGACGTCAAGGCACGGGATGATCCGTTTGGCTAGACTATTGCGGTAAGTCACCGATGCTTGAGCGCGCTCAAGGTCTATAGCGCCTTCGTAAACCGCCTTGCCGACAACTACGCCATAAGTACCAAGCTTGTTGAACTCCTCAATATCAGCCAGCGTGCTGACGCCGCCGGCGGCGATAGTCTGGAAACCGGCATCGATGAACTGTTTAGCCAGGACAAAGTTCGGGCCGGCCAGCAGGCCGTCTTTGGACGCATCCGTCACCAAAACATTCTCGATGGCCAGTTGCTTGAGCATGGCGATGCTAGCCCTGACGGCTTTGCCGCCCGACTTTGTCCAACCGTCAGTCGCGAACCGGCCGTTTTTGATGTCGGCGGCTATGGCTACCCTATCGACGCCGAACTTTTTGATTAACCGCCTGATTAAGCCCGGGTCTTCTACGGCCGCGGTACTCAGCAGGATTCTCTGGATGCCATTTTCCAGATAGCCTTCAGCTGTTTGGTAGGAGCGGATGCCGCCACCTACCTGCACCGGTATGCCAACGTTTTCGGCCATCTTTAAGATAAGCGGCTGGTTAACCGGCCGGCCAGCGCGAGCGCCGTCGAGGTCTACGATGTGCAGCATTTGGGCGCCGGCAGCGGCGAATTGCCTGGCTATTGCGACCGGGTCGTCGCCGTATGGCGTCAACTTATTGAAGTCGCCTTGAACCAAACGGACGCATTTGCCGCCGATGATATCAATGGCTGGAATTACAAACATTTGCTTACCTCGCAGAAATTCTTGAGCAACTGCTGCCCGGCGGAACCGGATTTCTCGGGGTGGAATTGGACAGCGTAGAAATTGCCCTTTTGCAGCATTGACGCAAACTCAAAACCGTAGTCAGTCGTGCCGGTAACGAAGGTCCGGCCTACATCTGAATAGTAGGAGTGCACGAAATAGAAATATTCGCCGTCCTTAAACTCTTTGGTCAACGGCGAAGCCGGCTTGAATGACACTTTATTCCAGCCCAACTGGGGTGCCTTGACCGTCCCGGGAAATTTTCGGCACCGGCCGGGGATAATACCAAGGCAGTTGACGCTATCTTCCTCCGAGAACTCCGCCAGCAGCTGCATGCCCAGGCAAATCCCCAGGAAAGGCTTGGTGACGCGCGGGATGGCTTGGTCAAGACCGGTCCGTTTCAGCTCCTTCATAGCAGCGCCCGCCCGGCCCTGGCCGGGGAAAATCACACCGTCGGCCGCCAGGACCTCAGCCGGATCGGCCGTTACCAGTGAGGCCACGCCCAAGCGGTCCAGGGCGTTCTTAACAGAGGCTACATTGCCGGCCCGATAGTCAATGATGGCGATCATAGCCGCCCTTTGGTGCTAGGTAACCGGCCGGCCAACCGGCTGTCCGGTTCGCAAGCCAGGCGCAGCGCCTTGGCGCAAGCCTTGAAGATAGCTTCGGCCTGGTGGTGGTCGTTGCGGCCATATTCGGACTTGATGAACAGGTTCAGTCTGGCGTTTTGGGCGAAGGCGTCCCAAAAGTCATAGATCAGCTCGGTGCTCAAGTCGCCGATTTTTTCGCGCTTGAAGCCAGTCTCCAGCCGGAACGAATAACGGCCGGAGAAATCAACCGCGGTCGTCGCCAGCACCTCGTCCATCGGCAATATGAAGAACCCATAACGGTTAATGCCCTTCTTATCACCGATGGCCTCGGCGAAGGCCTGTCCCAGGACAATACCGATATCTTCCACTGTGTGGTGGTCATCGAAGCCGGTGTCACCGATAGCCTTAACCTCCAGGTCAAACAGCCCGTGCTTGGCGAACTGCTCCAGCATGTGGTTGAGAAAGCCGATTGGCGTGTCGATCTTGCCGGCACCGGAGCCGTCAATCGCTAGCGAGATTTTGATACTGGTTTCGTTGGTCGCGCGGCTGAGGCGCGCTTTTCTTGTAGTGGTCATGATGTTCTCCTTATAAATGGTTTAATTGCCTTGTAGAAATTACCGTTGGCCGTCATCGACACGAACGCCAGCCCGACGGCCTTAGCCAGCCTTTTATCGCTTTCCCGGTCGCCGCAGATGAATGAATTTTCCATGTCGATATCAGCTGTACGCAAAAATTCATCCAGCAAGCCGGTCTTTGGCTTGCGGCAGTTGCAGCCATCGCTTGCAAGGTGCGGGCAGATAAAAATCTTCTCAAAAGTGATGCCGGCATCGCTAAACGTCTTGAGCATCGCTTTTTGGGGCAATTCAAAAGCTTTGGCCGAAAAAGAGGCCATGCCCAAGCCATCCTGGTTAGATATCAGAATCAGTTTGTAATCCAGATTTACCAACTGCTTAAGCCCAGTTATTACGCCATCGAGGATTCGCAGTTTGTCTAAACTATCGACCTGGGGATCATCCGGAGGCTCAAAGATCAGCGTGCCGTCGCGGTCCAGGAAAGCGTACTTCTGGGACCGGGGCTTCAGGATGGCGGATTCATAGACTTTGATGAAAGTGTTCATCTGGGCCATTGTGCCTATGGTCAGGCGTAAAGTCCCTCGGATATTCGGCTTGTCTTGGGGGCGCAGCAAAATACCGTTCTGCCTGAGAACTGCCAGAACTTTTGCCGGATCTGTCGGTTTGAACAGGATGAAGTTGCCTGCCGACGGGTAAAATGTAATACCGCTTTGTTCAAAAAATCGTTCCACCAGCGGTTTTGCCCATTCGGTTACTTCACCGGCATAGGCTCGCATTGTCTCGACATCGTTCAGCGCCGCCAACGCCGAGTCGCAGGCCGTTTGGTTGACGTCATAGGGGCCGCGGACTTTCAGCATCTCGGCGATGTAACGCTTGTCGGCGATGATGTAGCCGATCCGCAGGCCGGCCAACCCGAAAGCTTTGGAGAATGTCCGGCTGATGATGACGTTGGGGTAGCGCTTAATCAGGCCGACGGCCGAACAGCCGGAAAACTCGAAGTAGGCTTCGTCAACGTAGATGATGGCGTTTTTGGCTTTCTTTGCGATCCGCTCTATGTCTTTGACGGGCACCAGTGTACCGGTCGGGCTGTTAGGGTTGCAGACCGCGGCCACTTTGACCTGGCCGTCAATTGCCGCCAGCACTTCTGTGAGCGGAAAAGCTAGGCTGTCTTTGGGATAGAGCGGGCTGACAATGCGATTGCCGGCTATCCGGGCATACTGCGCGTACATGGCGAAGCTCGGCTCGGGAATCACGACCACGTCACCCTTGTCCGCGAAAGTCCGGAAAATGACGTCTATGGCCTGGTCCGTACCATTGGTGATCATGGTTTGGCCGGCCTCGACGCCGGCATACTTGGCAATCTTAGCCTCAAGATCAAAGTATTCCGGATATAGCTGCGTTTTTTGGGCGCCGGGCGGCAGGGTCCGTTCATTGAAATCCAGCAGCAAGCCCCGGTTGGACGCCCGGCCGTCAAGCGGCGGGTTATAGGGCTTCATGACTTGTATGCGCCGCAAGGCTAGATTTCTCATAACCTTATCTCCATAGCCCGCTTGTGGGCCTCCAGGCCTTCGGCTTGGGCCATGGCCATAACCGTTGGTGCCAGGCGTCGGGCACCTGACTTGGTAATGGATTGGAATGTCACGTATTTATAGAAGCTCTTCAGCGACAGGCCGCCGTAACTTCGCGTCCAACCGTTGGTCGGCAGGGTGTGGTTGGTGCCCGAAGCGTAATCGCCGGCACTTTCCGGCGAGTAATTGCCCAGGAAAACCGAGCCGGCGTTTTGCACCTGTTTTGCCGCTTTTCGCGGCTTATTTACGCTTAAAATAAGGTGCTCGGGCGCGTATTCGTTAGCAAAGGCCAGAGCCTGGCTCATGTTTGCAAATATGACGCAAAACGAGTTAGACAAGGCCTGCTCGGCAATCTTTCGCCTGGGCAAGGCCGACAGCTGCGAGACAAGCGCTTTTTCCACGTCTTTGGCCAAGGAGTTATCAGTAGTCACCAACACGACCTGGCTATCCGGGCCGTGCTCGGCCTGGCTCAGGAGGTCGGCGGCCACGAAGTCGGCCCGCGCCGAAGTATCGGCCACGACCATCAACTCCGAAGGCCCGGCCGGCATATCGATAGCCACGCCCAAACGCCCGGCGTATAGCTTGGCGGCCGTTACGTACTGGTTGCCGGGCCCGAATATTTTGTCGACTTCTGGAACAGACAGAGTCCCGCAGGTCATAGCCGCGATGGCCTGCGAACCGCCGATACGCATGACTTTGGTGGCTCCGACCAGCCCCGCGGCATAACAAATCGCCGTGCTGATTGAACCGTCGGACCCCGGCGGCGTACACAGCACGATTTCCCGGCAGCCGGCTAGCTGCGCCGGCACACCCAGCATCAGCACCGTCGACAACAGTGGCGCGCTGCCCCCGGGTATGTACAAACCTACACGCTCAATCGGGCGCGGCTCGCGCCAACAGCGAACGCCGGGTTGCGTTTCAACAATGATAGGCAGTAAAGCGTCTTTCTGCGCCGCGTGAAATTTTGTGATATTGGCGTAGGCCTGGTTGATTGCGGCCTTCAAGTTTTTGGGCGTTTTCGCCGCCCATTTCGCCAACTGCACTTGACTGACGGCAATGCTGTCAACAGCGACGCCATCAAAACGCCGGGTGTAGTCCAGCAAAGCCCCATCACCTTCGGCTTTTACGACCTCAAAGATGTCTCTGACTATTGTTTCCAGATTATTCTGGTCAGCTAGTGGCCTCTGGCAGAGAGCCGGCCATTTTGAAACAGGGGGATTGCGATAAGTTTTCATGACCGGGCCTTTCGCTGATTGCGGCCAACCAATACACGGATCACGTTACCGAGCTCGACGGGCTTATTCCGGCTGCGGGCAGCTACCAATTGGGCATAAATCAGGTCGGCCAGTTCGCTTTCGCACTCGGCGACCGTGCCATTGCCAAAAATGGCCATCAGAGTCTCGGCGAACTCTTCACCAGCTTTCTTGCCAGCCAGGTTGGGATCGCGCAGCAGTTCCAGCGTCGGCGAAGTCACTGACCGGTCGTCAAGCTGCAAACTGCGACGTGCCAGCGTGGTATCAATGCGGCCAATCGCGGCAGCACTGAGCGGCTTTGGCGGCTTTGGCCGGCGGTTGTCTCTGGTTACGACCGCCGGATAAACATCCATCAAAGTCGCTATCTCGACCAGCCCATTGGCCGCGGCGGTCGAGCCGGAAGATACCAAGTCGGCCACCAAGGGAACATTAAGCAAACGCGGCATGATTTCCACGCTGCCCAGCACCGCTATATCCGTTACGGCCAGGGACAAATCACTGCCTATGGCGCATTTTCTTAATAAATTCGGGAAACTGGTGGCTACGGGCGTACCCAGCGTCTTATTCTTAAGCCGGCGGCGGGTCGCCGCGGCCGTCTCAAGGGGCGCCAGCAGCGCAAAACGACACATACTGGGTCCGAAAGCCTGATAAGCTACACTCGCCGTTTTCAGCGAACTGATGTACTCTTCACAGGAGTCAGAGCCAGTCAAACCAACATCGCCGTAGCCGGCGGCTATCAGACGCGGGATATCCCGGCCTTTGACTTTTAAAAAGGTCCTGCGGCCGGCTTTGACTTCCAACTTGCGGCCCACAAACTCCGGCACGGCTATGCCAATCGCCTTCTGAAAGGCTTGCAGGCACGGTACGCTGTCATCGCCCTTGGGCACAAGTATCAGTTTAGCCTTGCCGACCTCGCTAATTACACTCTTCATAATATTATTCCTTAAATCACTTTTTAAAACGCTATGCAAAGAAAAAACGCCGGGGAGCCGGCGTTTTAATCTTTCTTTATTAAAAAAGTAAACTAACCGACTCGCTCCGGCGGCACATGGCCATGATGGGCGGCGGCAGTCTGACTGAGGACACTGGCGTAACCGCCGCAACCGTCTTTTAGCCATTCGCTGATCCGCGCGACCGTACGGCTGCTGAGTTTGGTCTTGGCTACGATGTCGGTATATTTTTCGCCGCTGCGCAGCATGCGGGCCGCCTCCAGGCGCGAACCGATCTCCAAGATTTCTTGCTCTGTCATGACATCTCGCAAAAAATTCCGCATAGTATCGATGTTATCAATAGCCACCAAGGCCTCGGCCAATTGCCGGGCGCTGTCCTGCCGCCAAACCGCCGTCTTATTTAACATACTCGTCACTTTATCAAAGTAAAGTGGGGCTGTCAAGCGGTCTTGCGCTGTAGCTGCCTGATATCAATAGTGTGGTGGTCGACGGTGTCGACGGTGCTTTCCAACTTGGCTTCCAGTCGATCGAAGCGTTTGTCGACCTGGTCGAAACGCTCAGCAATCATCTGCAAGGCATTGCCGACAATTTCGCCAACGGTGTCGCCGACTATCCGCTGGATAAGCGGCTCGATCCTGTTATCGATGGCCGCGTCAATTGCGCTGTTGATTACGCGGCTGACGATTTCCTCGACGTCTTGTTTGGTGGCAGGTTGAGTGGCAGCTGTCATGCTTTTACTATAATCCGCTATACTGCCATGGCGCAAAAGTTTAGCCCTCAATTATTAAAAAATTTAATAACTTATTTTGCTCTCTGTTGATACATCATAAGAATCGCGCAAACTTGTTGTTTCCGTCGACTAGAATATTTGTTGGTTCGACTGGTTGATCCGTTAGCTCAAACCCCATTATGATGATCGCCTCACCTGCACGTATAAGTTTGGCGGCGGCACCGTTCATGCAAATGATCCCGGAGTGCCGTTTGCCCACAATTACGTAAGTTTCAAGACGGGCGCCTGAAGTATTGCTGGTAACCAGGACTTTCTCCCCCGCCCAGAGACCTGCCTTGTCCATAAGCTCTTCGTCAATGGTGATGCTGCCGATGTATTCCACGTCTGCCTGGGTAACAGTTGCTTTATGGATTTTGGACCGCATGACGAAACGCATAGTCTTATACTACACACATTACAAGATATATTTTGGATTTCACTTTAGGAAGTTCATGAAACTATGGGCGCCGAGCGTTAGGGCGTAGACGATGGCATAACCGTGTCTTATCGCCGGCAAACGTTTCTCCGGGACGCCGGGAATGACACTGCCTGCATAGGGGATAGATCCGTCAGCCGGCGAAATGTAAGAAAGTATCTTTGTGGCCTTGTCATGAGTAGTTAGCTTGGGCAGGTTTATCTGCAGCAGCTCAAGTGATTCCTGGAAAGCCGGATTCTCGCGGTATGTCTTTTTACTTACCGTTTCCGGGCCATTGATCTTGGGGCAAATCAGTATGACTCCGCTAATTTTGTTCGGCCTGGCGACGTAGGCATTGAGTACGGCACTGGCTCCGGCGCTGGCGCCTACCAGGGCCACGGTATGGCCTTGGGCCGCGTGCTTATCAATTTCATCAAGAAGACGTTGAAACTTTAGCTTGTAACTTTCCGGGCCGCGCCACGGCATTTCATGGCAATGCCCATGGGCACCGTATAATCGCCAGGTCCTGACGGCCGCGCTTTGGACATGGTAGATATTATCTAAAATACCTGGTACGTAGACTATGTGCAGCGGCTTCTTCATGTTCAGAACAGATGGAACGGCGGCACCGCGGTGGCTGCCAAGACCCAGGCGCCCAGGGCTACGCCCAGGCAATTAAAAACGATGTCTGACAGGGAATTATTCAAGGACTCATAGCCAAAAACGACGTCAAAACGCGCCAGCAGCGGCGACAATACGAATATCTCCAGAGGCTCCCACAACACCATGATCAACAGCGCCACGAAGGGCTCCATCACCCAGCCCAAGACCACGCCAGTCACCAGATGGACCAGACTCCATTTATCATACAAGGCCCCGTTACGGCCCGCTTTGGGCCGGCCCGACAGCGCGGATCTTGTTCTTGCCATAATTTAACCTTACACCATCGGCCGACAGGCGCTCAAATTATCGTCAAGTGCGCTTGGAAGACATTCCTTCGAACACCTTCTGCAATGGTTTGAGGGGTTTGTGAAGAGCTTGCAGACATAGAAATTTGACAAAATGATTGGGTATAGGTATAGTAGCACTTACTTATCGTAACCAGGGAACTAGGGGGAGTTACGCGTATGGGCTTTGAACATGAAAGTGTAGGGGTTAATCCCGATTTTGCCGAATTGAACAATGCCGAGTTTCAAATTGCCGGTATTAAAGCCAGCACTAATGAACAGCTACCTTTTGCTTACACCGGCTACGCTACCTACCTTAATCTCCTGAACCAACAGCGGTCAAAAAAAGACCAACTTACACCGGTTAGCGAGACTGAGGTAGCGACATTCTTCAGTGAAGAGTTAGCCGCCTGGGAAGCAGGTGGTGGCCTTGATTATGTCAGAGGGCAGCTTGAAGCTGATCCTAGCTTGACGTTTACAGTAGTACATCAACCCAATATCGAAATCACCGGTGATGAGCTTAAGCAGCTAAATCAAGACTTCGCGGAAACACAGCCCTACAAAGCCTACATTGACGATACGATTTATGATCACTTCAGTCCCGAAGCGCTATCTGGCGTTATTGAGGGCGGAGCGCCGATACGTTCCCTGCTGATCCCGAGTAAGTTTAATGTCCCCTCAGACACGGCTGAAAACCAGCAGACTACTCTGGAAGAGCTTCAAAAAGACTATCCTTATCTCGTCGTGCCGGCACTGGCTGTGGCCCCAAACTTTTGGTTCACGTTACGGGCAAATGGCGACCTGGCAACGTCAAAGAATCCAAAAGATTTTGCCGGTGCTTATCAGAAAACCGGTATACGCAACTTTGACTTGGAAGCACACTTCCCCACTTTCCAGGCTGTGCCCATCTCGTACGTTCGTGATATTGGCAGGCCGGGCTTATACTTAACGGATAGTAGCCACAGCAACCCTGGTCGTATCGCTGTAGGAAGTAAATAGCCTAAAAACCGGAAAGCTCTTTGCTGGTGGGGATGAAAGGACTTGAACCTTCACGCCTTGCGGCACTAGCTCCTAAGGCTAGCGTGTCTACCAATTCCACCACATCCCCGCAGTTTGGTACCGAAGTATTTTAGCTAATTTTTTGGTAAAAGGCCAGTTGACTGTCGCCGTAGTTCTTAGTCTGCACCGTTGTTAATCCGTCGAACCTTAGGGGCTCCAGGTTGCCGGGCCAGGATAGTACCAGCGTGCCGTTAGCAGCCAGGTGCCGCGGCAAGCTTTTCAGGTCGCGATAGGGGATGTTGTCATATGGCGGGTCGGCGAATATCAGGTCGAAGAGTTCAGCCTGGTGGCGGGTTGACCAGGCGTTGGCGAAAGCCCGGACGGCTTTGACGCGGCCGCTCAGGCCAAGGGCACTTATATTCTCGGTGATAACGGCGTGCGCCCGCTTATCTACCTCTATAGCGACGGCGCTTTTAGCGCCCCGGCTGATGGCCTCGAAGCTCAAGGCTCCGCTGCCAGCGAAAGCGTCCAGAACTGTCAGACCTTTGATATCGCCCAGCACGCCGAAGACCGCGCCGCGCATCTTGTCGCTCATCGGGTGGGTTCGGTGGCCGCCCGGACTGGCGAATTGGCGGCCGCCTAAGTGGCCGGCGATGACCCTCATGCCGCCCCCTTGGCCGCTTCGAGACAGGCGGCGTACCAGGCTAGCGTGACCATGCGCACCATCCGCGGCGCCAGTTCCCGACGGACGTCGCGACTGACCGGCTGTGTCCAGCCTAGTTCATAGAACCGCTCGTAAAGGTTGAGTTCGGCTACTTCCCTGGCTGTTCGCTTAAAGACATCGATTACGCCATCGGATACCACGTTTTCGATATCGGTTCGCGATGGCAGGGCTTTTTTGAACTGTAGCGGCAGGATTAAGGCGTAAGCGCCGGCTTCGAACATGGCGTGGGTCGTCAGTAACCCCCTGGGACCAACCAACTTGAGGCTTTGCAGGACTGATTTGCTCACAGTGTCGCGTTTAACATACAAACGGCCGGCCAGGCCCTTGCGCGTGTGCCTAGCCTCACCACCTCTTAGGCGTGACAACTCGGCTTCGTACGGGTAATGGTGAGCCGGCGTTAAGCCATCTACCAGGGCATGCGCCAGCCAGGCAGCCTCAAAAGCGGCACGCACGTCATCATCTTGCCCCAAGGCCTTCACCAAAGCCCGGTAGTGCAGCAGTATCTGGTCATGCAGCTCCGTATCGCTCACGTCAAGGGGATCGACAAAATGCCACGGCTGGCCGCCGCGCAAGCGTTTCAGCTTGGCGCCATCGGGGCCCTGTTCGCCTTCGAAGTTCAATACTTGCTGGATAGTCGGAAAAGGATGTTTGTCAGGCAGTAGTGGCAGCAAATGCCTATAGGCTGCCCTGTCAAGCTTTTGATGGGCATGAAAAATTATGGAATACACTATATAAAACTATAGCAAATTTCGGGCAGAATTGGCCGCGGTCTAATTGAGATTGGTGGTGGCGCGGTAACTGTCCACAGACCTGGCAAGCTCGCGATAATTTGATAGTTTTTCTTGGGAGTCTATAAAAGCCTGAGCACTGTTGCGAGCAGCGCTGATAAGTT
>Ga0307374_10006259_pt1 | contig 18810 bp, 15 predicted proteins | sample OX3MG_FD_202532 | JGI IMG/M metagenome (GOLD analysis project Ga0307374, IMG submission 202532) | Soil microbial communities from Risofladan, Vaasa, Finland - OX-3 | ecosystem: Environmental > Terrestrial > Soil > Coastal area > Acid sulfate soil | place: Finland: Risofladan, Vaasa | collected...
GAATCGGGTGGGCGCTATCGGACTCGAACCGATGACCTGCTGGTTGTAAGCCAGCTGCTCTAACCAACTGAGCTAAACGCCCGGGAGTGCAACGCTACTGTGCGGCCGCGGTACGGAGTGCTTCGAGCAGTGCCGGTGTGGACGCCGCCACCGGAGTACGTCGGTCGGAATGTTCAAAGGTCACCAGCTCGCGCCCGAGCGAGTCCCCCACCACCGCGCCGGCCTCGGTGCAGATCAGCATGCCCCCGAGATAGTCCCAGCTTCCGAGCTGGGACCCCCCGACCACGGCGTAGCCGTCCAGTACCCCCTCGGCCACCGCGCACAGATCGAGTGCGGCCGCCCCCAGCCCTCGGTACTGCAACCACCCGAAATACCTGGGTGGATAGCCCGAAAATCCCACAATCGACTCTCCCAACGCCTCACACGTGGATGGACGGATCGGACGTCCGTCCCGGCGGGCGCCCCCGTCCCTCACTGCCTCGAACCGCACTCCCGAAGCCTGATTGACGACCACAGCCACGCGTGGCCCGGCGGCATCCAGCGCGCAGAGGCTGGTGGCGTACCAGGGAATCCCCCGGGCTGCGTTGGTGGACCCGTCCACCGGATCGATCACCACTACCACCGGTCGATCCATCCGGTGCGTTCCCGACTCCTCGGACATCACGCCGAGGCCGGCGCGGTCGAGGACCGACAGCGCCGCGGCATCGGCAGCCAGATCCGACCGGTACTGACCCGCTCGGGTTCCGGCCAGCCCCCAATCGCTGAGGTCGCCGAGCGCCTTGGTCACGGCCGATGCTGTCGCGTGGAGCACTTCGAGCAGTCCGTCGTCGTCCATGAGGGTGACGATAACGGAGCAGCTCACCTACCGGTAGGCTGAGTCCCCTGTGGCAGTCATCGATGTGGCCGGATACGTGGCCGACCTCAAGGATCACTCTGTAGACCACGGTTTTCACGTGCACGACGAGCGTCATTTCGTCGAGACGTACTCGCTCCGGCAGGTGTGGGAGGTGGAACTCCATCCCGAGGACGGGTGCGGAGGGCCCCTCGACCTCCACCTGGCCCTCGAAGTGGATCCACGGACGCTGCTCTCGTTCGAAGATGCCGTGTTCGGCCTGCCCGAGGACGAGGAACCCCCGGACGACTTCCACTTCCCCCTCACCTTCACCTGGGCCCTTCCCCCGCTGCCCCACGGTCCCGACCTCCTCCGCTTGGCCATCGATCTCGCCGGAGTGGGCGGCATCGAGCTCCCCCTCGAGGTGTCGGCCATCGACTCGTACGCCTCGGCCACCGACGCCGCGGAACGCCGGCTCAATATCGTGGCCCGTTCCCCCGTCTCTCTGACCCGGATTCTGGCCGGCGAAGAGATGATGTGCGAGGTCTTCGACCGGTGCCTGGCCGTCAGCCGGTACCTTCTCGACTCTGCCGGCAGCTGGCTGGGGTGAGCGCCCTCGGTCTCCGAGGAATACCCCGACAGCTCGTGGTCGGTGCAGTCATGTCCGTGGCCATCGGTACCACCCTCAGTGCCTGCGGTGGAAACAGCGGCACCGCCCTGGCCAAGCAGGCATGCACCCACGTCGACCGGTCGATCGTCCTGTTGGGCCGGTCGGACCACCAGACCGACCTCTCGAAGTCTGCCGGGTTGAGACAACAGGCCTACATCGAACTACGCAAGGCGCTTCCCATCGCCGCCGAGGCCGCGTACCACGACGGACAGTGGCAGGCCCTGATGACCACGGTGTCCGAGAGCAACCGGGTGGGAGAAGCCACACTGGTCACGTCACTCGAAGCACAGTGCGCCCAGGCCGACAACTCGACGTTCGGCCAGTCACCTCCCCCATCCTCGATCCCCCCACCGGCGCCCGTCTCGTCATCACCGTGACCCTGGAGGATCCGGTACTTACGGGCCGCCGCCAGTGGCGGTCGAGCTCGAGGTTGACGTGGACGACGAACTGGTGGATACCAACTGCCGTCCGGCCATCTGCAAACGACCCAACCGAACCACGTCGGGAAGCACCCGGGCATCGACCCACTGGCCCGCCGCTGCGGTCGGAACGATGTGCACCCCGTCGCCGTCACGGATCTGCAACCCGTTGAGCGTCGCGGTGTACTGGCCCCCGGGACAGAGCTGGGCGCCGAGATCATCCACCTGCACAGTGGCCGGATGTTCGGCTGCCACCGTCCGCACCATGGCGTTGTAGGCAGCCACACGGGCCAAGGACGTCTCCGGCCACAGTTGGCCGTTGGGTTGCTCGCTCGGAGCAAAACAGGGCGAGGTCATGAAGACCAGAAGGGCGCCGGACGAGGTGGCCACCTGCACCGCCTGCTCCATCGACCGTTTGAGGACGGCATCGAAGGCCGGCTGGCCGATGTGCAGCCAATGCCCGTCGATCGTCCGGTCGGACACCTCCCAGCGCCCGGCCATCACTACCACGACGTTCGGGTGGAACTGATTGAGATCCCCCTGCCACAGAGCCGGCCACTGCTCGGACGTGGGCGAGGTCGTGTTGCAGGATGTGGCCACCTGATCGTCCACGCCGACCTGTCGAAACCCGGTGCTCCGAAAGAAGCCGCACCCGATGAGCGCACCGTTGTCGATGCTGACGTCGTAGCTGTTCTGGGGCTGGCCGGCGAGCATGGCGAATCCCATGGTGTACGCCACCGAGTCCCCGAGTATCAGTACCTTCACCGGGGGTCCGGTGTACTGCGCGCCTTCGACCCGTAGAGAGCCCGCCGCTTCGGCCGTGCTGGGTAGCGTGGCGGCAACGGTGACCGCCACCACGCCGACGAAGGACGCCGACGTGAGCAGCCACACGCGCCATTCGCTGAACGATCGAAGCCTTCCCTTCCGGACCGGCTCCTCCACCAAGTAGTAGGAGCCGGTGGCCACGACCAGCGTGGCGGCGATCCGCACGACCAACAGGGGGTAGCCGTAGAGATGGAGGCGCAGACTGCTGAGGAGGGCGAAGAGCGGGACGTGCCATAAGTACGTGCCATAAGAGATCATGCCGACGAACCGGAACACCCGGTTGCCGAGGGCGCGTGACAACGATGCTGCCTGGGCCGTGACCACACAGAAGATGACCATGGCCACGCCGAGTGCGAACAGGAAGTAGCCGCCCTCGAACAGGAAGCCGCGGGGTCCGGTCAGGCGCCAGAGGCCGTAGGCGCCGAGGGCCAGGGCCGTCCATCCGACGACTTGGAGCACGGCACGCGCCCGCGGTCGAATGATCTCCCACGCGGCGATGGGCTTGATCCCGAGCGCCCGTTGACGGGGCCGGTCGCGACGATGCCCTGGTGGCGCAGCGGTGCCGACCGTGCCGGCCGAGGGATGCACCCTGGTGATCTGGGCCCGTCTCGATCGCGGATCCACCACGGCCGGCGGCTTCCGTCGCTGCACCCAGATGGCCATTCCCGCGGCCAGCGCCGCACCGACCAGCACGTCCTGACTGCGGGTGTCAGTGCCCTCGTAGAGCCGCATCACCGAGGCCCCGCCCTGATAGCTCAGCCGCATGTCGATGGCCGACGCGATGGCGCCGACCACTGCCGCGGCGAGCACCGGCCACAATCGGCGTGCGGGTCGAAGCCTTCGTCCGACGCGGAGCAGGAAGAGCACCACCAGCGGCCACACGAAGTAGAACTGCTCCTCGATCGAGAGGGTCCACATGTGCTGGAGCGGCGATGGTGGGGCATTCAGGGTGAAATAGTCGTTCCCGCCGATGATGAAGTGCCAGTTGGCCACGTAGAAGAGCGTCGACAGCGAATCGAGCCGCAGGTTGGCGAACTCCCCGGGTTGGGCGAACACCTTGGCGTAGAGGGCCACCCCGACCAGCATCACGAGGAGGGCGGGAAGCAGTCGCCGGGCGCGACGAGCCCAGAACTGGCCCAACTTGATGGTCATGCGCTCGGTCCACTCCCCGAGTAGGAGGGACGTGATGAGAAACCCCGACAGCACGAAGAACACATCGACACCCAAGAATCCACCGGTGACCAGCGGGGCCCCCCCGTGGTACAGCAGCACACCCAGTACGGCCACCGCACGGAGCCCGTCCAGTGCGGGTACGTAGTTGAAGACGATCGGTCGGCCCGTCCCCTCGTTCGCATCGGGAACGGTGCGGGGGCGCTTGGGTGCGGCGTGGATGCCAGGGCTCATCGGGTTGGGTGCCTCCGCACACGCCGGACCGGCGCCGGCCACGGACGGAGCCGGCACCTACCCCTATCGTCGCAGATCCCGGTGCTGATTCGCACGCGGTCCGCCGGAACGCCCGAACGTGGCGACCTCGGTTCAGCTCCCCATCGGGTCGGTCGTCCGGGCCGCTAGCGCCACCAAGCGCTGGGTGTCCCGGTCGAGGTGGGTGCGGGCGGCGATGAGCAGGGCGCTCCCCACATACGCCAGAGGCAGGACGATCAGGAACGCCGTGCGCAGATTGTCGTCATAGCGCTGGGAGAAGAAGGCGGTGACGAGAGGGGCGGCCGCGGTTCCGAAGAGCACCGACGCCAGGTTGAAGGCACCGAACCCGGTGCCCCGCAGCGTCGGCGGCACGACATCGGTGAGCCCGGCCCGCAGACCGGGGATGGCGGAGGTGGCGAAGAAGAACCCGACCAGCTGGAGCGGCAGGCACACCGAATAGGGAAGCTCGGCGAGGGACACGATGAACAGCGTGGTAGCCACCATCAGTGACACCCCGGGGATCACCACCCGGGCCCCGCGGATGCTCGAGGCGAATCGATCGGCGACCCGGCCGCCGATGATGACCCCGGGGATCCCTCCGACCACCACCAGCACCAGAAACGTGGTCGTGGCCTGGCCCTGGGAGGTGCCGAGTTGACGTTGGTAGAACTCGGTCATCCACGACGCCACCGCGGTCAGGACGAAGAGCACCGAAGACACGCCGACCAGGGCGAACCGAAGGGTGGGGATGGCCACGATGACCCCGAGGTCGCGCCGTAGCCCGCGCAGCAGGTCCCGGACGAACCGGCCGATCCCGTGCTCGAAGTGTCGGGGGGCCGACTCGCTCGGTTCGGCGTACTCGATGCCCGAGGCCGCTCCGGCCCGGAGCCGATCGGCCGCTCCCCGCCGGGGCTCGCGCAGTCGGGCCATCAGCAACGCCACCACCAATCCGGGCAGCGAGACGACCACCAGCGCCACTCGCCATCCGAACCTCGGGCCGATCAGCCCACCGGCCACCACCCCGATGCCGGTTCCGACGAAGGCCAGGCACTGCTGCACCGAAAAGGCCCGGCCCCGTCGTTCGAGCACGTAGTAGTCGGGCACCAGACTGGACACCGAGGGGTCGGTCACGCCTTGACCGAAGCCGAGCGCCCCACGGAGCACGACGAGGACCCCGAAGGTCGGCACCAGCGACCCGGCGGCGGACACCACTGACCATGCAGCAATGGCCCTCGAGGCGGCACGGGTCCGCACCCACCGATCGGCCAGGTAGCCGGCAGGCAGGGTGACGGCGCCGTTGACCACCACGAAGACGGACATCAGGAAGCCGATGGCCAGATCCCCGACTCCGAAGGCCTGCTTGAGTTGAGGGACCAGACCGCGGACCACGTTCTGGTCCAGCGCATCGACCAGAACGGTTCCCCCGAGGACCCACATCGGCCATGTCGACGGCACCGGGGAGGGTGCGGGCCCGTCCGCCGGGGCGCCGCCTGCGGGCACCGGATCAGACCTGTCTCCCACGCTGTCGGTCCGGCCGATGGGGCCGGTGCCGGTCACACTGCCGGTGTGTACCCGGCCGGCAGGTTGATGGTCTTCTTCTCGAGGAAGAGCTCGAGTCCGTCCTCGCCGAACTCGCGGCCCACGCCGGATGCCTTGTACCCGCCGAACGGGGAGGCGAAGTCGATGGGAACGTTGGAGTTCACCATGTAGGTACCCGTCCGCACCTGACGGGCGATGCCGAGGCCCCGGTCGTTGTCACTCGTGAAGACGCCACCGCACAGGCCGTAGTCGGAGTCGTTGGCGATGCGAACCGCGTCGGCGTCGTCGTCGTAGGGGATCACCGACAGCACCGGCCCGAAGATCTCCTCGCGTGCGATGCGCATCGAGTTGTCCACGTCCACGAACACGGTGGGCTCGACGAACCATCCCTTGTCGATCCCATCGGGACGGCCACCGCCCACGGCGACCTTGGCCCCCTCTTCCTGACCGATCCGGATGTAGTTTTCCACCCGGTCGCGCTGGCGTTCGGCCACCAGGGGACCGACCTCGGTGGCCGGGTCGAGGGCATCGCCCACCTTCATGGCCCGCACCTGCTCGACCAGGGACTCGGTGACCTCCGCGTACCGATCACGGGGTGCAAGGATCCGGGTCAATGAGATGCACGCCTCGCCGTTGTTCATGATGGCATTGGGCATGAGCAGGGGGATGGACTCCTCGAGGTTCACATCGTTGAGGAGGATGGCTGCGGACTTTCCGCCCAGCTCGAGACTGACCCGCTTGAGGTTGGCCCCACACGCCGCACCGATCTTCCGGCCGGCAGCCGTGGACCCAGTGAAGGAGACCTTGTCCACACCGGGATGATTGACCAGGTGCTCGCCGACCTCACGGCCGGCCGGCACCACGCTGAGCACGCCCTTGGGCAGTCCGGCGTCGGCGAAGATCTCCGCCAGCACATTGGCGTCGAGCGGGGTTTCGGGGGCGGGCTTGAACACCACCGTGCTCCCCGACAGCAGGGCCGGGGCGAGCTTGGCGCATGCCAGAAACAGCGGCACGTTCCAGGGGGTGATGGCCGCCACCACACCGATGGGCTCCTTCGAGACCAGCACCGGTCCGAGCAGTCCGTCCTTCACCGTGTCGAAGGCGAACGTCGAGCTGAGGCCGGCGTAGTAGTCGAGGATCATGGTCGGGGCCAGCACCTGGGCCAGCGTGCCCCACGACACCGGGGAGCCCATCTCGTTGGAGATGAGCTCGGAGATGCCCTGCATGTCATTGCGGATGGACTCGGCCACCGTGGTCAGGACGGCTCCACGTTCCGTCGGGGTCATGCGGGGCCACGGGCCGTTGTCGAAGGCGTCCCGGGCAGCAGCAACGGCCCGATCCACGTCGGCGTGCTGGGCCTCGGGGACCCGGCCCACCAACTCCTCGGTGGTGGGCGACACCACGTCGAATACCGATGAGGACGAGGGCTCGACCCACTCTCCTCCGATGAACAGGCGATCGTACGACTTCATTGACCCTCCCTGGCTCGAGCTACGTGGCACCAACGTGTCCGATCGGGCCGCCGTCGGCGGGGACGAACGGCATGCCACTCACCCAAAATCGTACTCCGCCGACCGGCCCGGCGCCCCATCGTCCCGATCCTCGATACGCTCCCCTCGCCAGAGACGCGCCGGCTGGACCTCGAAGCAGAGCCAGCGGCCCAACCGCCCCGAGGATGCCCATGCTCTCTCCCCTTGACGACTACCCGGTCCACCAGATCTCCGAGCCCATGCGGTTCGTCGGGACCTCGGATCGGAACTTCTACGACCGGTACTACTTCAACATCCACGGCGCCGCCGGGGTGCACGGGACCGACGAGGAGCTCTTCGCGGTGATCGGGGTCGGGCAGTACCCGAACCTGAGCGTGGCCGACGCGTTCGTCTCCGTACTGTGGGGTGGCGACCACCGGGTGGTCCGGTCGTCGAAGACCCTCGGCGCCGACCGGATGGACGCATCGGTCGGTCCGATCCGGGTCGAGGTCGAGAAGGGCCTCGAGAAGATCAGGGTCGTCGTCGAGCCCAACGAGTGGGGCATCGAGCTCGACGCCGTGTACGACGGATTCTCCGAGGCCCACCTCGAAGCGCGCCACTTCGACCGCCAATTCTCACGGGTCACCTTCGACTCCACCCGGTTCGCCCAGGTCGGCTCGTGGACCGGCACACTCCGTTTGGGCGACCGCGAGCTCCACCTCACACCGGAGCGGTACTGGGGATCCCGCGATCGGTCGTGGGGAGTGCGACCGGTGGGTGAGCCCGAGCCGCCCGGCATCCGGGCCACCGACACCGATGGTGGGTTCTTCTGGATCTACGCGCCGGTGCGCTTCGAGGACCATGCCATCGTGACCATCATTCAGGAGCGCCCGAATGGCGAACGCATCATGCAAGACGCCCACCGGGTCTTCCCCGTCGGATCCGGACGGGCGCCCGAGTGGCTGGGCCGGCCCGAGCACGCCCTGCGGTTCGCGCCCGGTAGCCGTTCGGTGACCGGCGCCACCCTGACCTACTACGGAGCCCATGGGCGCAAGACGGCGGAGATCGAGGTCGAGACCCAACTGGCGTTTCCGTTGCTCCTCGGCAGCGGGTACGGGCTCGAGCCCGACTGGAGGCACGGCATGTACCAAGGGGACCTGGTGGTCCAGGGCCAGGAGGTCCCCCCGGCCGATCCCACGTACTCGAACTGGGGCCTCACCGAGTACGCCGCACGATTCACCTACGACGGCCACGTCGGCTACGGCATGCTCGAGAACGCAGTGATGGGGCCGCACGAGCAGTACGGGTTCACCGGCTGGGATTGATCGACCGGTCCGGGGGGCCTGACCGCCGATCGGTCCTACGACACCGGGCGGATGGCGTCGGGCTCCCAGAATGCCCGCAGTGACGAGATCCTGTCATCGGGCGATCGACGGTAGATGTAGACCCCGTCGACCTCGACGGCGGAGCCCCCGGGGAACGTGATCCGGATCACCCCGACATTGGCGGCCTCGTCCCCGCAGAGGAAGGACTGGCGGATGGTGAACGCGATCGACTCGTTGACGGCGATGACATTGTCGTAGAAGGCGGCGATGGCGTCGGTACCGCGGTGCCCGGTTCCCTCCGGGTCGAACATGGAGGGGCCGATCGGATCCTCCACCACCGCATCGGCGGAGAAGAGGGCCAGCCAGGCCTGGCGATCGCGGGATTCCACCGCGGCCATCGATGCCTGGCCGAGCTCACGTGCCGTCCTCACAGACGCACCTTGGCCATCACCTCGTCGGCGAAGCGCCGAAGATTGTCGAGCTTGATCTGCAGGCCTTCGCTGTCCGGTCCTACTGCATACGGCCAGCGGAAGCCGACGATGACGTCGGTGACGCCTTGTTCCTCGAGGCGACGGATGCCGTCGACCGAGTAGGCGTCCAACGAGATGACGTGCACCTCGAAGGGACGGTCGGACGTGCCCTCCTCCTCTCGCAGCTGGCGCAGGCGCTCGAGGAGGCCGGGGAGATCCTCCGGATCGCCCCCGCCGTGGAGCCATCCGTCCGACCGGGCCGCCCGGCGGAGCGCCGGTGTGGCGTGGCCGCCCACCAGAATGGGGAGCGGCTCACTGGGCGTCGGGCTGATCTTGATCGACGGCATGTCGTAGAGCTCGCCGTGGAACTCGAAGAAACCGCCGGCCGAGAGCCCGCGCACGATGGCGATCGCCTCGTCCATCCGTCTCCCCCGGCCCTCCCACGGCACATCGACCAACTCGTAGTCCTCCGGCCAGGGGCTGCTGCCGACGCCCAATGACAACCGGTTGTTGGTCATGACGGCCACCGACGTGGCCTGCTTGGCCACCAGCAGCGGGTGGCGCATCGGGAGCTTGAGCACGAAGGTGATGAAGCGGATGCGTTCGGTCACCGCACCCATGGCCGGGATCAGCGAGAACGGCTCGATGAAGGGCTTGTCCTCGAGGAACTCGCGGCGGTGGTCCGGCGAGAACGGATAGGTCGAGTCCGACACTTCGGGGTAGCAGAGGCTGTCCGGCACGATCATCCCGTCGTAGCCGGCGTCCTCGACGGCTCGGGCCAACGGCAGGTAGAAGGTCGGGTCGACCATGGACTCGGCAAAGGAGAATCGCATCGTTCAGTCCCTCCACTCGACGTGGGCCCGAACGGCCCCGTCTTCGGTGACCCACCCCTTGGTGGCGGCGTAGGCCAGCATGCCGGTGAACTCCGACTCCCACGCCTCGTCGAGGGCCTGGCCGTCTGCGGCCGCCTGGACGCCGGCCAATCGCCTCAGCGCGGCCGCGGGTACCAGGGCGTCACCGTCCGGTTGGACCGTACCGCCGTCGTGGCCGCGGAGCACGTCAGCCAGTGCTCGCCGTGCACCGGCTCCGCTGGGCTCGGAGCCTGGGATTCCTTGTTGCGGTTGCACCAGTACCGACAGTCGCTTCAGGTCACGGTGATGACGAAGGACAACGCTCCCCGACGAAAGATCTACCACCAGTTCCACTCCCTACCGCTACCCCTCACTGGGCCTGTGCCGCATGGGACCCTACAACGTCGGGCGTCGACCGACGGCTCCCGCGACACGGTGCGGGGCTCAAGACGGTGGGGCGACCGGAACCCCGTGGATCCGAAGTTGCTCAGCCACCCACGCGATCCCGTCCGGCTTGGTCATCTGTTGCGGCCAGCCGGCCAGGACGTGCTCCACATCCTGAAGCGTCGGCACATGTCCGATGACCATCACCAGCACCCGGTCGACGGGAATCTTCTCCACCTCGATGTCGCCGAACGGCGTATAGCTGTCGGCCTCAGGAGTCAGTTCGAGCATTGTGTAGAGCTCACCGGTGTCCTCCACCCAGCTGAGTTCGTACCGGCTGCCCCTGGCGTCGAACCAGTTGGTGCCGAGCTCGACCTCGGCCGACTGCCGTCGGCGCTCGTCCTCGCTGTAGAACTGCTCGATGTCCATGGGTCTCCTGTTCTCGCTTCGATGCTGCCCCAGTCCTAGCCGATCGGCATGGATCACGGCCGTCCCCACTGGGCTGGTGGGGCAGGCAGGGATCGAACCTGCGACCGAGGGATTATGAGTCCCCTGCTCTGACCACTGAGCTACTGCCCCGGGGCTGATGTTCTCTCGAGATGACGGCTCGCCCTGCAGTTGTCGGGTCCGGCCGGCATCAAGATACCGAAGGGTAGTGGGTCCGACGGTGCACCGGTGGATCGTTGGCCCACCGCGTGGTCAGGTTCGGCTGAGCAGTTGATGCACGGCGTCCGCGGTCCGTTCCCACGAGAAGTGTTCGGCCAGCCGGCGATTGGCGAGGCGGGCCTTGGCCCCCAGATCCGGGGCGTCCTCAGCCCGGCGCAGCGCATCGGCCATGGCATCGACGGTCGGCTCGGACCACAGGACCACGCCCCCCTCCGTCACCTCCTCCACCGCCTCAGCGGGCGTGCAGATCAGCAGCGAGCCACTGGCCATGGCCTCCAACGGCTGGAGGCCGAATCCCTCGTCGGGTGACGCGTGCACCGTGGCGAGAGCGCCGGCGTACTGCTGCGCCAGTGCCTCGTCGTCGACCTCGCCGAGGAGGGTCACCGAGCGCCGGGCTCCCGATCCGGCAATGAGTTCCTCGAGGACAGCCTTCCGGTCACCGAGCCGTCCACCGATGACCAGTCGGGCCCCGTCGGGACGGTCGGCCCGGTAGCGGTCGAAGGCCCGCACCACCAGGTCGGTCCGATCGCGGTCGTCCGACGATGCCAGGTGGAAGAAGTATGCCGGCGAGGTCGGCGCCCCCGCCTGGGGTTGGAACAGCTCGAGGTCGACCCCGAGGGGGACGACCGTTGCGCACATGGGGTCGAGGCCGTGGTTGTGCTCCAGGTCGCGCACCGTGGCCCCGGTGGATGCCACCACGGTCGACCGCCGCAGCGACCGGTCCATCATGAGCCGGCTGTACCGGCGCCGGGCGAGCTCGCGTCGGTCCGACGTCGGCTCCCGTCGCCAGCGGATCTCCGGGTCCTCGGGGACATGGAGGACCAGCCGGGGCCCCCACAGTGCTCCGCACTCCCGATGGCTGTAGACCGCGGCGGCCCTGAGCCGGGTGGCCACCGCAGGCAGGACGAGCTGCTCCCATGCCGTCGCCGGGACCCGTGGCGCGGCACTGACGGGAGCTCCGAGGTCCAATCCTTCGACCAGCGACCTCCCGGATGAGGTGCACACCACACGGTATCGCTCCGGGTCCCTGGCCACCAGCCGGGGAGCCAGCGCAGTGAGGACCCGCGCCACTCCCTTGACATTGGTACCCAGTGCGCCGAGGTCGATCAGGATCGGGCGGGCGGCAGCGGCCTCGGCGCGCTCAGGAGTGATGGGGAGGCCTGTCCCTGTTTACCTGTTCGGCCCAGCAACGGTCGCAGTGCTCGCAGACGGGTGCGCCGCCCGATGTCGGGCGATCCCCCACCGGATGGTCGCCCGGATGGCCGCAGGAGGAACAGTTCGTCGTCGAGAAGGCGTGCATGGCTCCGGGGGAGAGACTCGAACTCTCAACCTAGCGGTTAACAGCCGCTCGCTCTGCCGATTGAGCTACCCCGGAAAGGCTCGCTCCGTTGCGCAACCACGCCGCAGCGTGCCTGAGGACATTAGCCGGTGCTCACGATCCCACGGGCAAAGGTGCACGACTCCACCAGCGCGGGCACAATGGTCCGGTGAAGTCTCGAATCGGCCTGGCGATTGCGTTCTGCATCGGCTACATGCTCGGAGCCAGGGCCGGCAGGGAGCGCTACCTACGGATCATGCGGCTCGCCCGCCAGATGGGCCGGTCCGCACCCGTGGCCGGCACCGTCTCACTGGTGGGAACCAAGACCCGGGCGGTGGCCACCCTCGGCGTCGAACGGATCAAGGATACCGTCTCGGTGCGGCTGGGATGGCGTGACGGGGATCAGGCGGCCGATGCCATCGCCCTCGACCTGGCGGAGGACCTGGCCACGGCGCTCAACAGCCGTCGTCACGCCAAGCAGGCTTCGTCGAGATAGTCCCTCAGAAGCTGGGCCGACTCGGGCCGACGCAGTTTGGCCAACGTCTTGGCCTCGATCTGCCGGATACGTTCCCGGGTGACCCCGAAGGCCTTGCCCACTTCCTCGAGCGTGCGGATCTTGCCGTCCTCCAGCCCGAACCGGAGCCGGACCACGTCCTGTTCGCGGGGGGACAGATGGCCCAACGCCTCGCGGACCGCGTCGTCGAGCATCATCCGCGCCGCGGCGTCGTCGGGCACCACCGCTTCTCGATCCTCGATCAGATCGGAGAGGCTGAAGTCGTCCTCGTCCCCCATCGGCTGCTCGAGCGAGACCGTGTCCTGATTGATCCGCTGGATCTCGCGGACCCGTTCGACCGAGAAGTCGACCCGGGCCGCGACCTCTTCGGCGCTCGGCTCGCGGCCCAACTCCTGCAGCAGCTGGCGTTGGGCCCAGACCACCTTGTTGATGGTCTCCACCATATGGACGGGAATGCGGATGGTCCGGGCCTGGTCGGCGATGGCCCGGGTGATGGCCTGACGGATCCACCACGTGGCGTAGGTGGAGAACTTGAAGCCCTTGGTGTGGTCGAACTTCTCCACCGCCCGCATCAGCCCGAGGTTGCCCTCCTGAATGAGATCGAGGAACGCCAGGCCCCGGTTCCGGTAGCGCTTGGCGATCGAGACCACCAACCGGAGATTGGCCTCGATCAGTGCTTCTTTGGCCTGCTGGCCGCGAAGCACCAACCTCCTTCCGGCGACCCGATCGGGGTAGGGCGCGCCGCTCCCACCGTCGAACGTCGCCATCCGCTCCGCCGCCTCGTTGCCCGCCACGATCCGCTCGGCCAGCTCCACCTCGAGGGCAGCGTCGAGGAGCTTCACCTTGCCGATCTCTTTGAGGTACATGTGCACGGGGTCGGCGGTCGAGCCCCTGAACCCGTCGCCATCCGCATACCCGTCCTTGGCCGCCGAACGGCGGGGCGCCCGCTCCTTTTTGGCCGGCGTTCGGGCCTTTCCGGCCACGGTCGGAGCGCCGGGTTCCAACGCCACGATCCGTGGCGGAGGCGTGGCGTCCCCGATCACCGGCGTCGGGCCACCGTCCGACAGGATGGGAAACCCTTCGAGCAGTCGACCGGACAGGTCGTCGGCCACCGCGCCGGTCATCGGCACCACGGTGGTCTCTCCGGTGTCGTAGGTGAACTCGATACCCGCCACCTTTATCCGATCGACCACCTCGGAGATCAACTCCGCGCTCAGCTCCACGGAACGCAACACGGTCATCACGTCATCTTGCGTGAGGCCCCCGCGGGCGCGCCCCAGGCGGATCAACGCGTCGAACTGATCGGACGGGACCACGTCGAGGAGCCCGCTCGGGGTGGCCGGGGGCGGAAGCGGCGGCGCCTCGACCGTGTCGACGGCCGCGGGGGCCCCGTGCGAAGCACTGTATTTGGCGATCACGACGCCTGCCCCGAGTTGCCCGTTTGTGCCCTCACCACGAGCCAGGCTACCAACCTGGCCGTGGCGGCGACCGAGGCGTCGGGATCGTCCAGCTCCTGCACCCACGATGCTGCGTCTGCCGCCGTCTGGACCGCGGTCGGGGACGTCCGGGCCTCGGCGGTGATCAGGGTCAGCTCCTTTCGGGCTGCGTCGCGGACCAACTGGAGGACCACCTCATCGGGCTGGCCCATCGGCTCCTCGACCGTGAGGCGAAGCAGTAGCGCCCGGACGTCGGGAGGCGAGCCGTCGATGGCCTGATGCAGGTCGTCGCCGTCCACCAGGGCCAAAAAGGCCGCCCGCTGGAGATCATCGCGGAACAGCGCCGCCTCGAGCCGGTTCCCCACCTCCTCGGGGCGATGGATGGCCAGCCGGAGCGCTTCGAGGCCGGGCCGGAACTCGCCCCCGGTCCGCTCCTGGCCCGTGGCACCGCCGCGCCTCCCCGCTACCGCCCTCGGGCCGCGGGACAGGCCGTTCTCCGACCAGCTCCCCCCATCATCGAACCCGTCGGCATCCCAGCTGGGGTCCTCGTCGGGATCGCGCACCCATTGATCACCGGAACCGGCCGGGGCCGGCCCGCCGGTGCGGCGGGACCCCGTGGTGGTGGCGACGGGACGGGGGCCGTCACGCCGGAGCTGCTCGAGCCGCTCGCGGAGGAGCGAGGGTTCGAGACGGCACCGCTCGGCCACCTGCATCACATACGGGTCCCGGACCAGGTTGTCCGGGTGCTCGGCCACGGCCGCCAACGCGGCGTCGGCCGCCCGGGCCCGGCCTTCCGGGGACGCCAGGTCGGCAGCATCGAGAATTCGTTCCACCCGGAACAGGAGGAACGGCTTGGCCCCGTCGATCGCGGCCCGGAGGCCCTCGGGGTCGGAACGGGCCATCTCCCCGGGGTCGGAGCCCGGAGGCAGGGCGGCGACGGTGACATCGATCTCGAAGCGCTGCTGCCACTCGTAGAAGCGGCCGGCGGCGGACTGGCCGGCACCGTCGGCATCGAAGGCCAGCACCACCTTGCTGGCGAAGTTGCGCAACAGCTTCACGTGCTCCTCGGCGAGCGCGGTCCCGCAGGTGGCGACGGCGCGCTCCACGCCGGCCTCGAACAGCCCGATGACATCGGTGTACCCCTCGCACACCACCACCTCGCCGGACTTGATGATGTCCTGCTTGGCCCAGTTGAGCGCGTACAGGGTCTTCCGCTTGGAGTAGATCGAGGTCTCCGTGGAGTTCTTGTACTTGGCGGGGTCCAGGCTGCCGGGCAGGACCCTGCCCCCGAGGGCCACCGGATGGCCGGAAGGATCGCAGATCGGGAACAGGATCCGGGCTCGAAAGGCGTCCTGCAGCCGATTGCGGCGATTGACGAACCCCAGTCCGGCCCCGACCGCGATCTGTTCGCTCAGGCCCAGCCCGGTGCAGAGGGCGTCCCATCCGTCGGGCGCCCAACCCAGGCGGAACTGCCGCACCACGTCACCGTCGTAGCCCCGGCTCCGCAGGTAGTCACGGGCCTGGCCGGCGTCGGCACCGACGAGCAGCCGTTGGTGATACCACTCGGTGGCCCGCTCCATGGCGTCGAGGAAGACCTTGCGCCGCTGGGTGTCCCGTCCTGCATTGGCGTCCTCGTTGATGGTGATGCCGGCCTTGTCGGCCAGCCGCCGCACGGCGTCGACGAAATCGAGATGCTCGATGGCCCGGACGAAGCTGATGGCGTCCCCTTTGGCCTGGCAGCCGAAGCAGTAGTAGAAGCCCTCGTCCGCATTCACGCTGAAGGACGGGGTCTTCTCGGCGTGGAACGGGCACAGGCCGAGCCATCGCTGTCCTGCTCGCTTCAGCGCCGCGTGCTCCCCGATCAGCGCGACGATGTCGGTGGCCGTCCGTACCCGGGCCACGTCCTCATCGGGGATGCCCATAAGGGATGACGGTACCGCGTCGTCACCCGCCGTCGTCCGGGGGGGCCGGGCCGGCTACCGCTTGGCTTTGGCTTTGGCCTTCGGAGCTGCCTCGGATGTGGCCCTCGGGGCGACCGAGGTGTGGCCGGCCAGCACCGCCTGGGCCGCAGCCAGCCTGGCGATCGGCACCCGGAACGGCGAACAGCTGACGTAGTCGAGGCCGGCCCGGGCGAAGGTGGCGATGGACTCGGGATCTCCCCCGTGTTCGCCGCAGACGCCGATCTTGAGGGACGGCCGGGTGGTCCGGCCCCGCTCGACACCGAGCCGGACCAGCTCTCCAACGCCGTCGGCATCGACCACCTCGAACGGGTTCCTGGTCAGAAGCCCTTCCTCGAGGTACGCGGACATCATCCGCCCCTCGACATCGTCGCGGCTGAAGCCGAAGGTCATCTGGGTGAGATCGTTGGTTCCGAACGAGAAGAAGTCGGCCTCCTCGGCGATCTCGCCGGCCCGGAGGGCGGCACGGGGTGTCTCGATCATCGTGCCGATGAGGACCTCCAGCGTTCCGGCCTTCGCCCCTCCCGGTCGGGACGGGGATCCCGACCGACTGGCATCCATGGCCGTGGCGATGGCCGTCTCGACCCACGAGCGGGCCAGGGCCAGCTCCTCGCGGGAGACGGTGAGCGGGATCATGATCTCGACGATCGGGTGGCCGCCCACCGAGACCCGATCGAGGGCCGCCTCCATGAGGGCCCGCACCTGCATGGCGTAGAGCCCGGGCTTGATCACCCCCAGGCGGACACCCCGGGTGCCGAGCATGGGGTTGTACTCATGCCAGGTCTTGGCCGCCTCGTAGAGCCGACCCTCCTCTTCCGTCAGCCCGACGGTCGCCTCCTTGATGGCGAGCTCCTGGGTGTCGGGCAGGAACTCGTGGAGCGGCGGGTCCAGCAGTCTGATGGTGACAGGTAGCTCGTCCATGGCCTCGAGGATCTCCACGAAGTCGGACCGCTGGGCCACCCGGAGGGCCTCGAGGGCCGACTCCTCCTCGGCCACCGTCGACGCCAGGATCATCCGCCGGACGATGGGCAGGCGGTCCTCGGCCAGGAACATGTGCTCGGTGCGGCACAGCCCGATGCCCTCGGCCCCGTGCTGGCGGGCATTGGCGGCGTCCGGCCCGTTGTCGGCATTGGCACGGACCCCGAGGTGTCCGGCCCTGACCGCATCGGCCCACCCGAGGAGGGTCTCGAACTCCGGTGGGGTCTCCCCCTGCGACACCGCCACCTGGCCGAGCACCACCGTCCCGTCCGTGCCGTCGACGGAGATCCAGTCGCCTTCGTTGACCACGATGTCGCCCACGGCGAACGAGGAGCCCGAGATCCGCAGGGCCTCTGCTCCCACCACGGCCGGCTTCCCCCAACCCCGGGCCACCACGGCGGCATGGCTCACCAGCCCGCCCCGGGCGGTGAGGATCCCCTCGGCAGCCAACATCCCGTGCACGTCCTCGGGAGAGGTCTCGCTGCGGACCAACACCACCTTCTCGCCCCGGAGGGCGGCGGCCTGGGCATCGTCGGCAGTGAGGTACACCCGACCCACTGCCGCCCCCGGCGATGCGCCGAGCCCGCGGGTCAGCACGGTGTGCCCGGATCCGGAGAACTGGGGGTGGAGCACCTGCTCGAGATGTTCACCGGTGATCCGCTCGACGGCCTCCTCCCTGGTCAGCGCGATGGTCTTCTCCCCCACCATGTCGACCGCCATCCGCAACGCCGCCCGTCCGGTGCGCTTGCCCACCCGGGTCTGGAGCATCCAGAGCTTCCCCTGCTCGATGGTGAACTCGGTGTCGCACATGTCGCGATAGTGGGCCTCGAGCCGAGCGAAGATGGTGAGCAGTTCGCGGTGGATCGACGGGAACTCATCCTTCAGGGCGGACAGCGGCTCGGTGTTGCGGATCCCGGCCACCACGTCCTCGCCCTGCGCATTCACCAGAAAGTCGCCGTACTCGCCCGTGGCCCCGGTGGCCGGATCTCGGGTGAAGCCCACCCCGGTCCCCGAGGTGTCGTCGCGGTTGCCGAACACCATGGCTTGCACATTGACGGCGGTTCCGAGGTCGTGGGCGATCCGCTCGCGTACGCGGTAGGCCACCGCTCGAGGCCCGTTCCACGATGCGAAGACGGCCTCGATGGCTCCCCGCAGCTGCTCGTCCGGGTCCTGCGGGAAGGGTTTGCCGGTATGGCGCTCCACGATCTGCTGGTAGGCGTCGACCAGATAGCGGAGGAGCTCGACGGGCACGCCGGCATCCGACGTGGTGCCGGCCAGCTCCTTGGCGGCGTCGAGCAACGAGTCGAACTCGTCGGCGGGGATGCCGAGCACGATCCGGCCGTACATGGCAACGAACCGCCGGTAGGAGTCGAAGGCGAACCGCTCGTCATTGGTCTGCTTGGCCAGTCCCTCCACCGAGTGATCGTTGAGACCCAGATTGAGCACGGTGTCCATCATCCCCGGCATGGAGAACTTGGCTCCCGATCGCACCGACACCAACAAGGGATCGCTCGGGTCGCCGATGCGCTTGCCCATCTTCTTCTCGAGCCGCTTCCGGGCCTTCGCCACCTCGTCGGTGAGCCCGGTGGGCCAGCCGCCCTCCATGTAGTCACGGCAGGCGGTGGCGGCGATGGTGAACCCCGGTGGCACCGGCAGCTCGAGCACCGACGTCATCTCGGCCAGATTGGCCCCCTTCCCGCCGAGGAGGTCCTTCATCTCCATCGGAGGCTTCCG
>Ga0307374_10006261_pt1 | contig 18807 bp, 13 predicted proteins | sample OX3MG_FD_202532 | JGI IMG/M metagenome (GOLD analysis project Ga0307374, IMG submission 202532) | Soil microbial communities from Risofladan, Vaasa, Finland - OX-3 | ecosystem: Environmental > Terrestrial > Soil > Coastal area > Acid sulfate soil | place: Finland: Risofladan, Vaasa | collected...
GCTGTCCGACACGCTGAAGGGCAAGCAGGGCCGGTTCCGCCAGAACCTGCTCGGCAAGCGCGTCGACTACTCGGGCCGGTCCGTCATCGTCGTCGGCCCCGAGCTGCGGCTGCACCAGTGCGGGCTGCCCAAGAAGATGGCGCTCGAGCTGTTCAAGCCGTTCATCTACAACAAGCTCGAGGAGCGCGGCCTGGTCGCGACCATCAAGCAGGCCAAGGAGATGGTCGAACAGCAGCGGCCGGAGGTCTGGGACGTCCTCGAAGAGGTCATCCGCGAGCACTCCGTCCTGCTCAACCGCGCGCCGACGCTGCACCGGCTCGGCATCCAGGCGTTCGAGCCGGTCCTGGTCGAGGGCAAGGCGATCCGGATCCATCCGCTGGTCTGCACCGCGTTCAACGCGGACTTCGACGGCGACCAGATGGCGGTGCACATTCCGCTGTCGCCCGAGGCGCAGATCGAGGCCTCGGTGCTGATGCTGTCGGCGCACAACATCCTGTCGCCGGCGCACGGCGCCCCGATCGCGGTCCCGTCGCAGGACATCGTGCTCGGCTGCTACTACCTCACCAAGAGCAAGGCGGGCGCGAAGGGGGAAGGGCGGGCGTTCGGCAACACCGAGGACGTGCTGCTGGCCGAGGAGGCCGGCGAGCTCGAGACGCTCACGCCGATCCGGCTCCGGTACACCGGCCCGCTGCAGGACCTGACGGCGGCGCGCGACGATCAGGACGTCCTGCACACCGAGGTCCAGCACGTCGAGCGGAAGATCATCAATACGACCGTCGGCCGCGTGATCTTCAACGATTCGCTGCCCAAGGACATGCCGTTCGTCAACGGCCTGCTCAAGAAGAAGGGGCTGCAGCAGCTCGTCCAGAAGTGCTACCTGGATCACGGCCTCCAGCGGACGGTCGAGATGCTCGACAGCCTGAAGAGCCTCGGGTTCCAGTTCGCGACCCGATCGGGCCTGTCGATCGGCATCGACGACCTGGTGATTCCGAGCGAAAAGGCGCGGCTGGTCGACCGGGCGCGCGACGAGGTCATTAAGGTCGAATCGCAGTACCTCGAAGGCGCCATCACCAACGGCGAGCGGTACAACAAGGTCATCGCGATCTGGTCGGACGTCACCGAGAAGATCGCTGACGAGATGTTCGCCGAGATGGAGGAGGCGGACCGCGGGGGCCGCAGCTTCAATCCGGTCTACATCATGGCCGACTCGGGCGCCCGCGGCAGCAAGCAGCAGATCCGCCAGCTCGCCGGCATGCGCGGCCTGATGGCCAAGCCCTCGGGCGAGATCATCGAGACGCCGATCACGTCGAACTTCCGTGAAGGGCTGACCGTGCTGCAGTACTTCATCTCGACGCACGGCGCCCGCAAGGGGCTGGCCGACACGGCGCTCAAGACGGCCGATTCGGGCTACCTGACCCGCCGGCTCGTCGACGTCGCGCAGGACGTCATCGTGTCCGAGGACGACTGCGGCACGCTCGACGGCATCGAAGCCCGGGCGATCGTCGAAAGCGGCGAGATCATCGAACCGCTGCGCGACCGGATCATCGGCCGCGTCGTGCTCGAGCGGATCGCCGACCCGTTCACCGGCGAGGTCATCGTCGAGGCGAACCAGGAGGTCACCGAGACGCTGGGCGCCCAGATCCAGGACGCCGGCGTCGAGAAGGTGAAGATCCGCTCCGTGCTGACGTGCGCCGCCCGGCGCGGCGTCTGCGCCCGCTGCTACGGCCGCGACCTGGCGACGGGCCGGATGGTCGAGCTCGGCCAGGCCGTCGGCGTCATCGCCGCTCAGTCGATCGGCGAGCCGGGCACGCAGCTGACGATGCGGACGTTCCACATCGGCGGCACGGCGTCGCGCATCTCCGAGCAGTCGACGCTGGAAGCCAAGAACGCCGGCACCGTCCGCTTCCACGGCCTGCAGGCCGTGGCCGCGAAGGACGGCAACCTGGTCGTCATGAACCGCAGCGGCTCGCTCGTCGTCCAGGACGCCAAGGGGCGCGATCGCGAGCGCTACCCGATCGTCTACGGCGCGCGCCTGAAGGTGAAGGAAGGCCAGGCGGTCGAGGTCGGCCAGGTGCTGGTCGAATGGGATCCGTACACCTTCTCCATCCTGACCGAGGAATCGGGGCAGGTGCGGTTCCGGGACATCGCCGAGGGGATCACCGTCCACGAGGAAGTCGACGAAGTGACCGGCCTGTCGCGGCTGATCATCGTCGACTCGCCAGACGAGAAGAAGCAGCCGGCCATTGAGATCCGGACGAAGGAGGGCAAGGTCTCCCGGAAATACCACATGCCGTCCCACGCCCACCTCATGGTGAGCGACGGCGAGGAGGTGTTCGCCGGCGACGTCCTGGCCAAGATTCCGCGCGAGACGACCAAGACCAAGGACATCACCGGCGGTCTGCCGCGCGTCGTCGAGCTGTTCGAGGCGCGCAAGCCGCGCGAGACGGCCGTCATCAGCGAAATCGACGGCATCGTCAAGCACGGCGGCATCGTCAAGGGACAGCGGAAGATCATCATCGTGCCGGACGAGCCGGGCGCCGAGCCGCGCGAATACGCGCTGCCACGCGGCGTCCACGTCAACGTGCAGGAAGGCGAACGGGTCCGCGCCGGCGAGCCGCTGATGGACGGGCCGAGCAACCCGCACGACATCCTGAACGTGCTCGGGGAGAAGGCGCTCCAGGGCTACCTGGTCAACGAGATTCAGGAGGTCTACCGGCTCCAGGGCGTCAACATCAACGACAAGCACATCGAGACGATCGCCCGCCAGATGATGCGGTGGGTGAAGATCGAGGATGTCGGCGACACCGAGTTCCTCGTCGACGAGCAGGTCGACAAGTTCCGCTTCCTGCGCGAGAACGAGCGGGTCATCGAGCTGGGCGGCCGCCCGGCGCAGGGCCGGCCGCTCCTGCTCGGGATCACCAAGGCGTCGCTGTCGACCGAGTCGTTCATCTCGGCGGCGTCGTTCCAGGAGACGACCCGCGTGCTCACCGAGGCGTCCATCTCCGGCAAGGTCGACTACCTGCGCGGCCTGAAGGAGAACGTCACGATGGGCCGCCTCATCCCGGCCGGCACCGGCTTCGACTACTATCGGCAGGTGCAGATCCCGCCGGACGAGCCGCCGCCGCCGCCGGCGCCGCCGCAGCCGACCGAGGAAGAGTTCGATCTCGAGCGCGAGATGGAGTACTTCGTCGAGCCGGAAGAGACGATGGGCAGCACCCGCACCGAACCGACCGAGTAGCGAGACCAGGTCCGCACGTTCCGGAGGGGCGACGGTCGACCGACCGTCGCCCCTCACGCGTCTCCGTATCCGCCCGCACCCCCCTCACATCCGGCTTTGCGCCGCACGACCTGCACGAGCACGTCCAGCCTGGTGCGGAACGTTTACCGAAAGTTCACCGGCGCTTAACCAGAAGTTGTTTTCGCGACGCTATCGTCATTCCCGGTCCGAATGGATCTCCCGCTCGAGACCGTGCTCCTGGATCACCCGCGAGCGCGGCGGGCGGCGAAAGGGGAAATCTCGTGATCCGCAGACTGGGAATGGTGTGTCTGGGTGTGCTGTGCAGTCTGCTGCTGGCGAGGGCCGGCGAGGCGGCGGGCATCACCGGAAGAGTGCTGGACGCGTCGGGCGGCGCGGTGCCGGGCGTCGAGGTCACGGCCGTCAATGCGGCCACGGGAGCGGTATCACGCGCAAAGACGGGGCCGGACGGGACGTATGCGGTCGCCGACCTTGCCGCCGGGACCTATGACGTCGGCGCCGTGAAGGCCGGGTTCCTGACGTTCTATCGGACGGGGCATCCCGATGAACAACATGATCGCGGCCAACGGCCACTGGGAGCCGACCCAGCTGCCGATCATGCCGCTGATGTCGAACGTCAATGTCACCTACGGGCCCGGCGATCCCTCGGGACGCTGGTATGACAGCGTGGGCGGCACGGTCAACTACGTGCCCGTGCAGCCGGCCACGACGCCCGGATTCACCTTTTCGGGCGGCGTGGATTACGGCAGCTACAACACGCGTTCGACGCACCTCATCCTGCGGACCGGGACGCTGAAGGGCTGGTCCGCCGTGGTGTCGGGCGGCTACACGGCCAATGACACGTTCCGCACCGGCGCCTTCAACGCGCCGAGCCACGGCTGGGCGGGCTACGGCAAGGTGCGGAAGCACTTTCAGGGCGGGGACTTCAGCGTCGGGTACTACGCCGGCCAGGACTACGAGTATCGGCCGAATTTCATTCCCCTCACGCCGATCGACCAGAACGGCGACCGGATCACGACCCGGGGCCTGTACCGCGCGGACGCGCTGCCAGGCAGCACGGTGTCGGCCGACGCGCCGCTCTACAGCCACGCGACCAGCGGCTACTGCTCGTCGCTGGATCAGTCGCTCTGGTTCAAGGAAATCGAGGTCAAGAGCGACCTCGTCTACAGCAAGCTGCACCTGCAGCTGGCGCCGCACCTGACGCTTCGCGACAATCTCTGGTACCGTCACGGCTACCGGCTGCATTACCGGACCGTCAACTTCTACGGTCCCGGCGACGCCACGAACACGGAGTGGTACTACCCGAACTCGAACATCTACGGCAACCAGCTGGACGTCGACTGGGATCTGCCCCGCAACACCGTGACCGCCGGCGGATACTTGATGCACGGGGACTACAACCCGATCGTCGCCAACTACAATCCGGTGCTGGGGACGTCCCGGACGATTCCGGCGCTCTACAACAGCGCGCATGTCTACAACAGCTACGGCATGCTGTTTCTACAGGACCGGATCGACGCGGTCACGAAGCTGAGCATCACCCCCGGTCTGTCGGAGCAGCTGTTCCAGACCAGCTTCTACAACTCGGGCCACGCCGACTTCCCCCTGGCCAGCCCGGCCGACACGAACTCCAGGGCGCCTGATTCGCAGAAGACCTTCACGCGCTTCTCGCTCTCGGTCAGCCTGGAGTACGCGCCATCGTCCCGGCTCGCGTTTCATGGCAACGTCGCGCAGACGCATCAGAACCCGATTGACCGGGCCTTTGGCGTCTACGCCTCTCCCGCCGGCGTCGATCTGGCCGGACTGCTGCCGGTCAAGAGCCTGGACACCGAAGGGGGCGTGCGCGTGGATCCGTGTGGAAACGGATCGCTGGGACACTGTTCGGTTGACGCGACGTACTACCGGGATCGGCTGAGCGACGAGACGATGGAAGTCACCACGTCCAGCCCGACGGCCCTGACGGAATTCGCCTTCGGGTCGGCCGTCTACGACGGCGTGGCGCTGAGCTTCGACGAGGTGCCGTCCTGGCATCTGCAGATTCACGGCAACGCCACCTTCCAGCACGATTACTTCCTGCACTATCGGCCGGCCGGGTCCACGGTGGACTTTGCGGGCTATCCGGTGTCCGATTCTCCGGACTTCACCGCCAACGTCGGGCTGACCACCTACGTCGAGGCGGGGCAGCAGGCGCTTCTGACGCCGCAGCTCTGGTGGCAGTACGTGGGGCGGCGCTACCTGTTCAGCAACGTGGTCAACGGACCGACCCGTCAGACCATGCCGGGCTACGGCCTGGTGAACTTCATGCTGAGCCTCAGCCTCAACCGCCTGGGCGGGTTCGGCGGCAAGGCCCCCATCCAGGTGTCGTTCGGGGTGCTCAATCTCCTGAACGCGCAGTACAACCCCACGGCCTATATCACGAGCGGCGGGTACTTCGGCACGAGCTTCGGCGGGTACACGCTGGTCGATCCCGGCGCGCCGCGCGAGTACGCCGTGTCGGTCGACCTCGGCTTCTAGTCCGACTGGTCAGACGCCGTCGGCCGACGGTGTTCGCGGGCAATCCCGGCACGCGCGGCGGTTCCACGTCCGCGGGGACCAGGGACAGGAGGATCGGATGGAGCCAGTCCGATGGGGATGCGGGCCGGTGGATCCCGATCCGAAGCCGCTCGTCGACCACGCGGATGGGCGGGACCGGGGGCGTGCGGTTCCGCCCGTTCATCTCGCCTGTCGGCCGCCGGGCCCGTCGGTGCGGCTCATCGGCCGGCGATCGCCCACGCCGCCACGTCCGTCTCCGTCTGAGCGGCGGCGGTCGCGCCGGTCGCGTGCGGGCGGGGGATCGCGGCGGGGCCCGGGGGCGTGGTGCCGGCGACGGGGTCCAGACGCGTGCCGACGCGGTGCCCGTGCGGGCACTCCGGGTCACGGGCGTCGAGCGTTTCGATCGACGCGCCGTCGGCCGTCTGGTAGCGGCCGCAGAAGCAGCCGCAGGACAGCCGCCGGCCGCCGCGGGGACGAAGGATCGGCGTCATGGATGGTTAGACCTGGCCACGGCGGCGCGGTTTAGCCGGCGGGGGCCGGCACCGGTTCAGCCGACGAACTTGTACCCGGCGCCGTGGACGGTCAGGATGTGTTCGGGCTCGTGCGGGGACCGCTCGAGCTTCTGGCGGAGCTTCGCCACGAAGTTGTCGATCGTGCGGGTGGTGGGCGACTCTTCGTAGCCCCACACCTGATTGAGGATCTGCTCGCGGGTGACCACCTGGCCGGTGTGCGCGACGAGGTACCGCAGCAGGTCGAATTCGCGCGCCGTGAACTCGACGCGGGCGTTGCCGCGGCGGGCCTGATGGGTCCGGAAATCGATCTCGATGTCGCCGATGCGGCAGGTTTCGAGCGTGGCCGGCCGGCCGGCCGTGCGGCGCAGGACGGCCCGGATGCGCGCGAGGAGCTCGGTGATGCTGAACGGCTTGGTGACGTAGTCATCGGCGCCGAGCTCGAGCCCCAGCACCTTGTCGGTCTCCTGGGAGCGGGCCGTGAGCATGACGACCGGCGTGGCGTTCGCCCGCGCGCGCAGCTCCCGGCAGACCTCGTAGCCGTTCTTGCGCGGCAGCGTGACGTCCAGAATCACCAGGTCGGGCATGGCGGACAGGGCCTTGTTCAGCCCGTCCTCGCCGTCGGCCGCCGTGATGACTTCGTAGCCCTCGAGCTCGAGATTGTCACGCAGACCGAGCAACATCTGTGGCTCGTCTTCGATCACCAGAATCCGCTTCATCGACGTCCGCCTCTGCACAGATCGGGAAATGGAGGCTGAAGGTGCTGCCCTGCCCGGGTTCGCTGTCGACCTGGACGAAGCCGCCATGCGCCCGCATCACGTGATCGACAATTGCCAGGCCGAGGCCGCAGCCCTGCGGGCCGCAGCCCTCGTCCAGCTCGATGCGGTAGAACTTGCGGAAGATCCGCCGGCGCAGCCGGGGCGGGATCCCGATGCCGTGGTCCTCCACCGACACGTACCCGTACCGGCCCGCGCGGCCCGCTTCCACGCTGATTTCGCGGTGCTCCGGCGAGTACTTCATGGCGTTCGACAGCAGGTTCTCGAGCGCCTGCTGGACGGCTTCCTCGTCCGCCAGCACCGGCGGCAGATCGTCCGGCAGATGCACGGACACCGTGAACTGATTCTGCTGGAACTGCCCTTCGAGCGAAGCCAGCACCCGCCGCGTGACCTGCGCCAGGTCGAGCGGCTCCATCTTGTAGCGCCGCAGGCCCGCTTCGGTCTTCGAGAAGTCGAGGATATTGTTGATCAGCCGCGTCAGTTTGCGGGCCTCGCTGTTGATGATCCGGTAGTACTCCTGGGCCCGGTCGGTGTTCTTGAGCCGGCCCAGCTCGAGCGTTTCGGCGAACAGCTGGATGAGCGCCAGCGGCGTCTTCAGGTCGTGCGACACGCTCGACACGAAGTTCGACTTCAGCTCCGCCAGGCGCACCTCCCGCGCCGCGGCCCGGGCCACGAAGAAGACGCCGAGCGCCATGACGGCCGCCAGCACCGCCATCAGGCCGACCTGCGGGCCCGTGCGGGCCCGGGCAATCTCGGCGATCGTCCGGTTGCCATAGCCCGTGCGGATGCGCCACGTGTCGACCTGCGGCTCGTACGGCCGCAGCGCCTTGAGCAGGTCCTTGTCGAAGAACACCAGCGGGAACGTCCGCTCGTCGACGAACCGTGACAGCGCCGCCCCGCCGGAGTTGAACACGACGTGGTTCCGGCCGTCGAGCATCGTCACCACGAGCGGGGGAAACCCGGTCGGCACCTGCAGCGACGCGAGCTGCTGGCGCATCAGGGCCGGGAAGTACACGTCGCGCAGCCGCTCGCTGTCCACGCGGAAGCCGACGAAGCTCGTCAGCCGCTGGCGGGCGGCGTTGTTGAACCGCAGCTGGAATTCCAGGCGCGTCGGCCGGCCGTTGAGCACCGCCTTGTACAGCAGGATCGCCCGCTTGTACCGGGCGAGGTCGCGCATCTCGGCCAGCAGGAACGGCCCTTCCGGCACGCCGACCTTCAAGGTCGCCGCCACCGGGCCGGTCGGCAGCCGCCCGTCCGGCCCCGGCTCCACCGGCCGATCCCGCTCGAGCGCCAGCACCTTCCCCTGGTAGCGCGGATCCCGGTCCGACCAGACGTAGAACGCATCCACGAACGGATTCTTCCGCAGCCCCTCGCGCAGCATCGGCACGATGACCGGCAGGTTCAGCGGCTCGGTGTCGTTCTGTCCGATCCGCAGCAGCACCTCCAGGTGCGGCAGCTTCAGATCCTGCTGGACGTTCTTGACCAGCTCGTTGGCGGTCGACGAGCTCAGCTGCCGCAGCACCACGGACGACGCCCGCTGCAGGGCGTTGAGCGATCGGAACTGGAAGTAGAAGAGGACCGCCACCGGAATGGCGACCGCCACCGCCAGGCCGGCCGCAAAGCGGAGGCCCCGGTCGCGCGCCAGTTGTCCCAGCGCCGACGGCCCGATTCCCCGCCGAAGCGGCTGTTTCTGTGATGGTCCCGGCATGGCCATGACCGGCGTCCCGTGGCGACCGCGATCGGGCGCGTGCGCCGGTGGTGTCAACCTTGAGATGGCCTGATCTTATCAGGATTTGCGCCGATTACCACCGCGGCCGCGGCGTCCGCTACCCCTCGCCCCGCTCGTCCTCTTCCGACGGCTGCAGCCCGGCGTCGATCCGGTCCTGGAGCGCCTGCCCGCCCGGCAGATCCGGATGCTGGTGGCGCAGGGCCGTGACGATTTCGTACGCCTCCGCCCACAGGTCCCGCCGCTCCTCGTCCGGTGCGCCGGCCGTGAAGCGCTCCAGGTCGCGCAGGGCGCCCGCGGGATCGCCGGTCGCGAACCGGATGACGCCGAGGCGGCAGCCCTGGCGGCGGTCCTGCGCGAGGTCGCGCCGCTGGCCGTTCTCGTACGCCGTGAGCGCCTCGCCGTAGCGCCCCTGGAGGAACAGGGTGTGTCCCAGATTGTAGTGGCCGAAGACGAAGTCGGGATCGAGCGCGAGCACCTGGCGGAAGGCGGCTTCGGATTCATCGAGCTGGCCGAGCTCCCGGGTGAGCACGCCGACGTTGTTCAGCGTCTGCACGCCGTGCGGGTCGTGCGTGAGCGCGTGCTTGAAGGCGGCCGCGGCATCCTCCGTCTGGTCCATCTCGCCGAGCGCGGCGCCGAGGTTGGTGAAGGCGGCGGCGAAGGTGGGCATCAGCTCGCCCGCCCGCCTGAACGCATCGCGCGCCCGCTCCAGGTCGTCGTGATCCAGCCACGACTTGCCGTCCTCGTAGTGCACCGCCGCCCAGTCGGGCGCGAGCGCCCCGGCCGCCTCGATGGCCGCGCGCGCCTCCGCCGCCATCCCGTGCTCGCGGTACGCGCCGGCGAGCGCCAGGTGGGCCGGAGCCCAGTCCGGCTGGAGCGCGACCGCCCGGCGGCACGCCTCGAGCCGCCGCTCGGGCGATGCGGTGTGATAGGCGAGGCGCAGGAGCTGCTCGGCGTCCAGCCGGTCCAGCGCCGGCGGCTCGGCGACGGACGGGCGGTCCTCGTCGTCGAGCCCTCCGCCCGGCAGCCGGACGACCTGCACCCGGTGCCACGGGCCGCGGCCGGCGAACGCCTCGGGGGCGCCGGCGCCCAGGGCTGTCTCCTCTGCGGTGGCGATGAGGAACGCCCGCGGGAAGAGGTCGAGCATGTCGAGGCGCCGCTGCAGAAGGTAGGCCGATTGCGTCAGGATGAACCGGGGCGTGCCCGCCTGGTGATCCGGAAACGCCAGCTCCAGATCGTTCACGAGCAGCACCGGCTCCGCATCGGCCGGCAGCGGCGGCCGTTCGACCGACCGGAACAGCCAGCCGGCCGGATCGGGATCGCACAGGACCACCGTGCGCGCCGAGGCGTCGAACCGTTCGTACACGAGACGAAGCGCCGCGTCGATCCGCGCGCCGCGGCAGCCCCCGGTGATGAGCACGGCGGTCGTGCGAGGGCCCGGCCCGCTCGCGGGGCCGCTGAGCGGCACGAGCGGCGTCGTCCGGGCCCGCTCGCGGTGGGCGGCGAACAGACGATCGAGCTCCTCGGGCGCATGACAGATCCGGATGATGTGCGGCAGTTTTGCGTCCACGACTGGCGATGGTAACCCGACCGGCGCGCCGAGGGAACCGCCCGGGGGCCGGGACGCCGGGGGCCCGGGGAGCGCGGGCGTCGTCCGCCCGCGCTCCCCGGCGTTCGGGGCGGGGCGGGCGTCAGCGCCGGCCGGCCGATTCGCCGGCGAGGAAGCCGCGGATCTGCCTGACCGCGGCATCCACCTTCATGTCGACCTGGAGCTTGCCGAGCCTGGCGGAGGAGCCGCGCGCGTCACCGATGATGCCGTTGTTCACCTTGAGGACCGGCCGCTGTCCGGGCGGCGGGATCGGATCCCCGACGGTGATCTCGTTCATGCGGACCCACTTCGCGCCGCCGAAGTAGATCATCTCGGAGGTGTCCGGGATGCCGGCGTGCTCGCTGACCGGCAGGTGATGGGCGGTCAGGTAATCGTTGAACTGGTCGTTGGCCTTCTTGTAGACGTCGCTGCAGAAGAAGACGTGCACCCCCTGCGAGGCGTACTGCGCGTTCTTCTTCTCGGCGACTTCCGCCAGCTGCTTCTGTCCGCCGCCGTGGTCGCCCATCAGGATGATGTTCTTGAAGCCGTTCTTCACTTCGCTGTCGACGACCGCTTCGTTGACCTGGGCGAACAGCTCGGGCGACACGCTGACGCCGCCGGGGTGGATGTCGCTGACGCCGGTCGGGGAGAACGGCATGACGGGCGCGACCAGCGCATTGCCGAGCTTCTCGGCAATCAGGTTGGCCGTCTTCTCCCCCATGAGCGTGTGGCCGCCCAGCACGCACTGCGGTCCGCGCTGCTCCGTGCCGCCGTTGTAGATGAGGACGGTCGTCTTCCCCTCGTGGTGGATGGCGTTGTAGATCTCGGGCCACGTCATGTAGATCATCTCGACCTGGCCCGGCTTGCGCGCGGCCCGGTGGGCCGGCGCCGCCAGTGCCGAGCCGGCGGTCATGGCGAGCGCGAGCGCACAGACGCTTGAAGTGACACGGAACATCGTGGTGATCCTCCTCCTGAGTTTCGGCCTCAACGGAACGGGAGCGCGGCCGTCGGCCTCACGGGGCTCGTCCCGCTCGCGCGGGTGCCGTGACGGTCCCACACTTATAATGCGGCAGCAGAACAGTTTGCCGCCGATTAATGTAATAGATTGTCGCGCGGGGGACGTGACACCGCCTTCTGGTATAAGATGCGGTGTAGGTCGCGCAGACGACATGCGCCGTTCCGCATGTTGCTCGTACGGCAGGGGTTAGGCTTCGACGTCCCGGGGTCTCCAGGGGATTCGAGCGATGGCTGAACAGGAACACGAGATCGACCGGCGCGGGCTCTTCCGCTGGATCATCAACGGCGTGGTGACGGCGATCGGCGCCGTTGTCACCGTCGTGGCCGGCGGGGCCATCGTGGCGCCGAGTTTGAAGAAGCCGGCGGAGCGCTGGCTGCCGGCCGGCCGGATCCTCGGCCTGCAGCCCGAGACACCGACGCCGGTCACGGTGCGGGTGGTCCGCCGGGAAGGCTATTACGAGGCGGTCGATCACGAGACCGTGTTTCTCATCCGCGAGCCGGGCGGCGAGGTGCGGGCGCTGTCGTCCATCTGCACCCATCTCGGCTGTCACGTGCACTGGGACGCGAAAGCGCGGCTGTTCAAGTGCCCGTGCCACGGCGGCGTCTACGACATCAACGGCAAAGTCGTGTCGGGCCCGCCGCCCCGGCCGCTGGCCACCTATCCGACCCGCATGGACCAGAACGAGGTCTTCGTAGAATTGTGATGGCGACCCGAGGCAAAGGCGTTCTCAACTGGCTGGACTCCCGGACAGGTTATCGAAACGGTCTCAAACATCTCCTCGATGAGCCGATCCAGAGCGGGACCGGCTGGTGGTTCACGCTCGGCAGCATCCTGATGGCGCTGCTGGGCATCCAGTTCATCACCGGCGCGGTCCTCACGATGTACTACGTGCCGTCGCCGGCGTACGCCTACGACAGCGTCAAGTACATCTCGACCGGGCTCACCTTCGGCCACGTCCTCCGCGACCTGCACTTCTTCGGCGCCAGCTTCATCGTCATCGCCGCGGTGGCGCACCTGCTGCGCGTGCTGTTCTTCGGCTCCTACAAGAAGCCGCGCGAGGTGACCTGGCTGACGGGCGTCTGCCTCCTGCTCGTCATCCTCGGCTTCGCGCTGACCGGCTATCTCCTGCCGTGGGATCAGCGGGCCTACTGGGCGACGGTCGTGTCGACCAACATCGCCAAGACCGCGCCGCTCCTCGGGCCCTACGTGTCGGCCCTGATGAAGGGCGGCCAGGACGTCGGAGCCCTGACGCTCAATCGCTGGTTCGCGGTGCACGTGATCATCCTGCCCGCGCTGCTGGTGGTGCTGGCCGTCACCCATCTGTACCTGATGCGGCGGCACGGCATCTCCGGGCCCGTCAGGCCGCGGCACGGGAAGTCGCACCCGTTCTATCCCGACCACGCGATCAAGGACACGCTCGTCGTGGCCCTGGTGTTCGCCCTGCTCGTGACGTTCGCCGTGTACGGACACGCCCCGCTGGCGGCGAAGGCCGATCCGACCGACGCCTCGTACATCCCGCGTCCCGAGTGGTACTTCATGAGCCTGTTCCAGCTCCTCCATTACTTCAAGGGAGGCCTGGAACCGGTCGCCACCATCGGGATCCCGACGCTGCTCGTCGCCGTGCTCTTCCTGCTGCCGTGGCTCGATCGGAAGCAGGACCGCGACCCGCGGAAGCGCCCGGTGGTGACCACCGTCACGGTCCTGGTCCTCGGCGGCATCGTGACCCTGACCGCGATCGGCCTGCACGAGACGCCGCCCGAGCCCAATCCGGACATCTGGGGGCCGGCGTCGGTGGCCGGCGAGGCGATCGCGCAGTCGACGCAGTGCACGCGCTGCCATACCGACGGTGGCGTCGCCGCCGTCCTCGGCAGCCAGGAGATCCGGCAGGGCGACGGCTGGATCGAAGGGCATCTGTCCGATCCGGAGATGATCGCGCCCGGGCTCAGGCCCAAGCCGCAGGACGCGCTCGACGTGGTGCAGACCCGGGCGGTGATCGCCTACGTGAAGAAGCTGCAGGGCGGCGTCCCGCCGCCGTCGATGCCGGCCGACGTCCGTGCCGCCTACGTGGTCATCGGGAGCAACTGCCTCGGCTGCCACTCCATCAAGGGGGAGGGGACGCGGTCGGGCGACGCCCCCGACCTCACGCACGAGGGCCGGACCCGGAAGGCGGACTGGCTGGACCAGTGGATCACCGATCCGACGATGATCGATGCCAGCTCGACTATGCCGGCGTTCGGGGACAAACTCAACGCCCAGCAGATTCAGACCGTGGCCAATTATCTGTCCAGCCTGAAGTAACCGGCTCGCGGCGCGGACGTCCCCGCCCCCCGGCTGGGGGAGGGGACGTGCCCGGCCGTCCCCGCGGGCCGCGCCCGGACCCGTTCGCGGTCCCGGGGGGGCTTGCGGACGGTTTTCCAGCCGTGGTATATTCGTCAGGTTTCCTCGGAGCTGGGACACCCTATCTAGCTTCGATCGCCCGGACAGGGTCCAAGGGCGTGCCGGGGGGAGTAGCCTTCCCGGCTTCTGACGTCGCTCAGAACAGGCCGCTCCTTCACGGGGGCGCTCCGGCGAGGCCGGGTCCGTTCTCGCGAACATCTAACGCATAGGGTCAGGGCTTCCAGGCGCCAAGCCGCAGCGCGGCTTTTAGGCCTGGAGCGGTGCTCCGTCGCGGCCGGTTGCCGGGCGGAGTGATGGCATTTTCCAGCCCCGGCGGGGCCAGTGCCGCGATTCGCGGCGGCCTGTTTCTGCCGGAGTGGATGGGGCTGGGTTTGTGGAGGCTGCGGGGCCGGTGGGCCGCAGCGGGGACGCAACGTGCCGACAATCAGTCAGCTTGTTCGACGCGGCCGCAGGAAGATCGTCAGCAAGACCAAGAGTCCGGCGCTGCAGGACAGCCCGCAGAAGCGCGGGGTCTGCGTGCGCGTGTTCACGCAGACGCCGAAGAAGCCGAACTCCGCGTTGCGCAAGGTGGCGCGCGTGCGTCTGACGAACGGCATCGAGGTGACGACCTACATTCCGGGCGTGGGGCACAACCTGCAGGAGCACTCGCTGGTGCTGATCCGGGGCGGCCGTGTCAAGGATCTCCCGGGCGTCCGGTACCACGTGGTCCGCGGGACGCTCGATGCGGTGGGTGTGCAGGGGCGGAAGCAGGGGCGTTCGAAGTACGGCGCCAAGCGGCCGAAGGCGTAGGAGAGGCAACGGGCAGGGGGCAGGGGGCGATGACGCCCGTTGCCGCCGGGAATGCCCATTGCTCTTTGCTGACGGGACACAGGGCTTATGCCACGCAGACGAGAGATATCGAAGCGAGAGATTCCGGCCGACCCGCTGTACAACAGCGCGCTGGTGACGAAGTTCATCAGCTGTGTGATGCGCGACGGCAAGCGCAGCACGGCCGAGCACATTCTCTACGGCAGCTTCACCATCATCCGCGACAAGACGGGGGACGACCCGCTGAAGGTGTTCAAGAAGGCGGTCGACAACGTCAAGCCGAGCCTCGAGGTGAAGTCGCGTCGCGTGGGCGGCTCGAACTATCAGGTGCCGATCGAGGTCAATCCGAACCGCCGGCTGTCGCTGAGCATCCGCTGGCTGGTCGGCTATGCGCGCTCCCGGAGCGACGGCAAGACGATGCAGGAGAAGCTGGCCAACGAGCTGCTCGACGCGTCGAACCTGCGCGGGGGCGCCGTCAAGAAGCGCGAGGACACGCACCGGATGGCGGAGGCGAACAAGGCGTTCGCCCACTATCGCTGGTAGGTCGGCCCGGCCGCAGGACGCAGGACGGACAAGGTTTTTCAGGAATGCCCAGGCAAGTACCGCTGAATCGAACGCGGAACATCGGCATCATGGCGCACATCGATGCCGGGAAGACCACCACCACCGAGCGGATCCTCTTCTACACGGGGATCACGTACAAGATCGGCGAGGTGCACGAAGGCACCGCGGTGATGGACTGGATGGAGCAGGAGCAGGAGCGCGGCATCACGATCACGTCGGCCGCGACCACGTGCTTCTGGCGGGATGTCCGCATCAACATCATCGATACGCCCGGGCACGTCGACTTCACGGCGGAGGTCGAGCGGTCGCTGCGCGTGCTCGACGGCGCGGTGGCCGTCTTCGACGCGGTGGCCGGCGTGGAGCCGCAGTCGGAAACGGTCTGGCGCCAGGCCGACAAGTACCGCGTGCCGCGCATCTGTTTCGTCAACAAGATGGACCGGATCGGCGCCGATTTCAAGCGGACGCTCGAGCAGATCGGCACCAAGCTCCAGGGCAACGCGGTCGCCATCCAGCTCCCGATCGGCTCGGAAGACCGGTTCGTCGGGGTGATCGATCTCGTCAAGATGAAGGCGATCACCTACAAGGACGAGACGATGGGCGCCGACTACCTCGTCTCGGACATCCCGGCCGAGTATCAGGACGAAGCGGCGCACTATCGCGAGCTGCTGATCGAGAAGGTCAGCGAGGCGAGCGACGTGCTGCTCGAGAAATACCTGCACGGGCAGGCGCTGACCGAAGAGGAAATCAAGGCGGCGCTCCGCAAGCGCGTCATCGAATCGGTCCGGCACGAGAGTGCCGCGTTCGTGCCGGTCATCTGCGGCTCCGCCTTCAAGAACAAGGGCGTGCAGCCGATGCTCGACGCGGTCGTGGACTACCTCCCGTCGCCGCTCGACATCCCGTCGATCATCGGCCTCGATCCCGACGCGCCGGAAGGCACGCAGGTCGAGCGCCCGGCCTCCGACGACGCGCCGTTTGCCGCGCTGGCGTTCAAGATCATGACCGACCCGTTCGTCGGTCAGCTGACGTTCATCCGCATCTACTCGGGCGTGATGACGTCCGGCTCGTCGGTCTACAACGCGACGAAGCAGAAGCACGAGCGGGTCGGCCGCCTCCTGAAGATGCACGCGAACAAGCGTGAGGAAATCAAGGAGGTCTACGCCGGCGACATCGCGGCGGCCGTCGGCCTCAAGAGCGTGACGACGGGCGACACGATCTGCGACGAGAAGCACCCGGTCGTGCTCGAGTCGATGGACTTCCCCGAGCCGGTCATCTCCCTGGCGATCGAGCCGAAGACGAAGGCCGATCAGGAGAAGCTCGGGCAGGGGCTGGCCAAGCTCATGGCGGAGGATCCGACCTTCCGGGTCCGCACGGACGACCAGACCGGCCAGGTGGTGATCGCCGGCATGGGCGAGCTGCACCTGGAGATCATCGTCGACCGGCTGAAGCGCGAGTTCGGCGTCGAGGCGAGCGTCGGCCGCCCGCAGGTGGCCTACAAGGAAACCCTGACGCGCCCGGCCGAGGGCGAGGGCCGCTACGTGCGCCAGACCGGCGGCCGCGGCCAGTACGGCCACGCCAAGATCCGCCTCGTGCCGCGCCAGCCGGGCGAGGGCTACGAGTTCATCAACGACATCGTCGGCGGCACCATCCCGAAGGAATTCATCAAGCCGATCGACCAGGGCATCCGCGAGGCGATGACCACCGGCGTGCTCGCCGGCTACCCGGTCGACGACGTGGCCATCGAGCTGTACGACGGGTCGTATCACGACGTCGATTCGTCGGAGATGGCGTTCAAGATCGCCGGCTCGATGGCGTTCAAGGATGCCGCCAAGAAGGCGCGGCCGGTGCTGCTCGAGCCGGTCATGCGCGTCGAGGTCGTCGTGCCGAAGGATTACCTCGGCGACGTGATCGGCAACCTCGCGAGCCGGCGCGGGCACATCCAGTCGCAGGAGGATCGCGGCGGCACGCAGATCATCAACGCCCGGGTGCCGCTGTCGGAGATGTTCGGCTACGCGACGGACCTGCGCTCGCGCACGCAGGGCCGCGCCACCTATTCGATGCACTTCGATCGGTACGAGCAGGCGCCGCAGAACGTGAGCGAGGAAGTCGTAGCCAGGATTCAGGGGAAGTAGGCCGCCGGGGCCGGCGTGCCGCGCCCCCCGCGCCCGACAGAAGGACACTATGGCGACAGCGTTCAGTGACAAGATCCGCATCCGCCTGAAGGCCTACGACGCCCGCGTGCTGGATCAGTCGACCGGCGAAATCGTGGAGACGGCGAAGCGCACGGGGGCGCGGCTGGCGGGCCCCATCCCGCTGCCCACGGAAATCAACAAGTGGACGGTGCTCCGGTCGCCGCACGTCGACAAGAAGTCGCGCGAGCAGTTCGAGATCCGGACGCACAAGCGCCTGATCGACATCTTCGAGCCCACGTCGCAGACGGTCGACGCGCTGATGAAGCTCGATCTGCCGGCGGGCGTCGACGTCGAGATCAAGGCGTTCGGCAAGGAGCACAACAAATAGCGGCCGTGACGCGCCGCGCGTCGCACGGCGCGCGTGGCTCGTCGCACGCGACAGGAATTCACCATGGTGACAGGCATCATCGGTAGAAAAATCGGGATGACGCAGCTGTTCGACGCCGACGGCACCGTGTGGCCGGGGACCGTCATCAAGGCGGGCCCCTGCGTCATCGTCCAGGCGAAGACCAGGACGACGGACGGATACGACGCCGTGCAGCTCGGCCTCGTCGAGGAGCGGCCCGCCCGCGTCAGGAAGCCGCTGGCCGGCCATTACAAGAAGGCCGGCGTGCCGCCGACCCGCGTCCGCCGCGAAGTGCGCGTCGCCGAGGGGGGCGACGCGTTGAAGGCGGGCGATCAGGTGCTCGCCTCGATGTTCGCCAACGGCGACCGGGTGGACGTGATCGGCGTGAGCCGCGGCAAGGGCTTTCAGGGCGTCGTCCGCCGGCACCATTTCGCCGGCGGCGCGGCCACCCACGGGTCGATGTTCCACCGGGCGCCCGGATCGATCGGCGCCTCGTCGTACCCGTCGCGCGTCATCAAGGGCATGCGGGCGCCCGGGCGGATGGGCGGGGGCCAGGTCACCGTGCGGAACCTGCGGATCGTCCGCGTCGATCCGGAGCAGCACGTGATCGTGCTGCACGGCGCCGTGCCGGGCGCCGCGGGCGGCTACCTGGTGATCCGCCGTGCCGTGGCGGCGAAGCGGCCGCGCGTCGCGCAGGTCGAGAAGCCGGTCAAGGGAAAGAAGTAGGCGAGCGGCGGCGGCGATCGCGTGATCGCCGGACGCCCGGGGTGGGGCCATGCAGCTTGACGTCGTCAACAGTCAGAACGAGAAGGTCGGATCGCTGGAGCTGCGCGACGAAGTGTTCGGCGGCCGCGTGAATACCGCGCTCATCTGGGAGTCGGTCGTGCACGCGAACGCGGCCGGGCGCCGCGGCACCCATGCGACGAAGAACCGGGCGCTCGTCAGCGGCAGCGGCCGGAAGCCGTGGCGGCAGAAGGGGACCGGCCGCGCGCGCGTGGGGGAGATCCGGAACCCGCTGTGGCGCAAGGGCGGCACGGTGTTCGGGCCCCAGCCGCGCAGCTACGACTACGCGCTGCCCCGGAAGGTCGAGCGGGGCGCG
>Ga0307374_10006262_pt1 | contig 18805 bp, 17 predicted proteins | sample OX3MG_FD_202532 | JGI IMG/M metagenome (GOLD analysis project Ga0307374, IMG submission 202532) | Soil microbial communities from Risofladan, Vaasa, Finland - OX-3 | ecosystem: Environmental > Terrestrial > Soil > Coastal area > Acid sulfate soil | place: Finland: Risofladan, Vaasa | collected...
AAGTGGCGAAGGGCGGAGCCACAGCGTTCCTGGTGCACAAGGGGATAATCAAGGTCCTCACGAAGCCGGCGGGGATTGGGATGATCATGCATGTCTCGGCGAGCACGCAGCTGAGCCTGGCCCCGAACAGGAAGGTGCTGAGCGCATCGGTGCTCGAGGGTGTGAGGCTGGGCGCGGACGCAATCTCGATCCACGTGAACATGGGCTCCAAGGAGGAACCCGAGATGCTCGAGCAATTGGGAATGGTTGCCGACCAGTGCGACGAGTACCAGCTTCCGTTCATCGCGATGATGTACCCGCGGGGCGAGAACATCAAGGACCCCTCAGACCCCGACGTCGTCGCGCACGTCGCGAGGGTGGGTGCCGAGAGCGGCGCCGACATCGTCAAGACGGTCTACACGGGCGACATGGAGAGCTTCCGGGAGGTCGTCAGGAAGTGCCCGGTCCCGGTCGTCCTCGCGGGCGGGGCTAAGGTAGCGACCGACGCCGAGATACTCAAGCTCGCCAACGACGTCATGGAGGCCGGGGCGATGGGGGTGACCTTCGGTAGGAACGTCTTCCAGCACCGCGACCCGACGCTGATCGTGAGGGCGATACGAAGGATAGTGATAGAGAGGAGTAGCGTAGGAGAGGCGATGGAGGTCATGAGCGCTGCCAACGCCTGAGAAAGAGATAGTCCTCGACGTCACAGACATCCCCGACATCGCCAGGGCCCTCAAGGAGGCGAAGGCCGTCGGGATAGCCGCCGTGCTCACCCGAGGCCAGTCGAAGCGGCTCGAGGGTGGCGAGGGGCTCCGCGAATACATGGAGAAGGACGGCGACTTCGCATGGGTGGAGGTGAGGGGCGCCAAAGACCTCGACCGCGCCGTGGAGTCCGCCCTCCAGAAGGACCACGGGTTCGTCGTCGTTGACTGCACCAACTGGAAGATCATCCCGCTCGAGAACCTCATCGGCGAGTTCCGGCGTAGGCACCGGAAGATCTACGCCTTCATGAAGTCGGAGGGAGACATCAAGCTCGCCTTCTCAATCCTGGAGAAGGGGGTCGACGGGGTCGTCATCCCCTACTCCTCGCTCGTGGCCTCGAAGGAGTTGATCTCGACCGTGACCTCGGGCGCAGCCGGCCAGCGGCGCCACCTCCCGCTCGTGAAGGCGAGGGTCAAGCGCGTCGTCGACGTGGGCGACGGGGAGAGGGTCTGCATAGACACCGCTTCCCAGCTCGGACTGGGAGAAGGGATGTTGATCGGGAGCATCGCCAGCTTCTTCTTTCTGGTGCACAGCGAGACGGTGCCGACCGAGTACATCCCGACGCGCCCCTTCAGGGTCAACGCCGGCGCTCTGCACAGCTACATCCTCGGGGCGGACGGGAAGACGAGGTACCTATCCGAGCTTCGGAGCGGCGACAAGGTCCAGCTTGTGGACAAATCAGGGACGAGGCGGGACGCCACCGTCGGGAGGATAAAGATGGAGAGGAGGCCATTGGCGATGATAGAGGCTGAGGTCGACGGCCACGAGGGGACGGCGATGCTCCAGAACGCCGAGACCATCAGGCTGGTTCGCCCGGACGGGACCCCGCTCGCCATCACTGAAGCGAAGGCGGGCGACGAGATACTGGTGCACATCGCAGAGGAGTCCAAGGGAAGGCATTTTGGCGGCGAGGTCGACGAGTTCATTGTGGAACGCTAACCCCACGGGGGAAGCGCGGGCGGCGAAGTGACCGCCCTTGGTCAGGAGGAAGGTCGAGACCAGGCTCTGCACCTCCGTCAGCGCGGACTCTCCGGAAGAGCTCGCGAACAAGGCGACCCTCGCGCTCTCGCTCGGGTCTGACCTGGTGGAGCTCAGGATCGACAAGCTCAAGAGAGGGATCTCGCCCCGCGAGCTCGAGGCGGAGCTCTCTGTCTTCGCGCAAAGAGCCGTCTTCACGGTAAGGTCCAGCAGGGAGGGCGGCGCGTTCAGGGGGGGCGAGGCCCAGCGCCTCGAGCTGATCTCGCGCTTGGCCGCGATGGGGCCCGCCTACCTTGACATCGAGCTGAGCACAGCGAAGGAGAACAAGAGCTGGGTAGAGTCCCTCCCCGGGGATGTCGAGAGGATCGCCTCGTGGCACGACTTCAAGGGGACGCCAGAGCTGAAGGCGCTCAGGTCGAACCGCGAGGAGGGGCTGGAGTGGGGCTCGCTGGCGAAGATCGTGACCACGGCCAAGAGCGTGGACGACAACCTAAAGACCCTGGCGCTCTGCGCGGACGATCCCGACAGGACGGTGTCGTTCTCCATGGGAGAGCTCGGGATGGTCTCGCGTGTGGTCTCCTTGCACCTGGGCGCGCCCCTAGCCTACGCGTCGCTCCCCGACGAGGCGGTAGCGCCAGGCCAGATATCGATCTCCACGATGAGGACGCTCCGGAGCATGGTCGTCTGAACGATGAAGGACCGGTATTGCGTAATCGGGAGGGACGTCTCGCGCTCTCAGTCGCCCGCGATGATGAACGCCGCGTTCCGCTACCTGCAAATCGAGGCGGAGTATACCAAGGTCAGCGTCCCCGAATCCAAGTTCCCCAGGGAGTTCGGCCGGATGATGACAGCGGGCTTCAACGGGATGAACGTCACGATCCCTTTCAAGACCAGCGTGATCGAGTTGCTCGAAGGTCTCGACCCAGTAGCGACGAGGATCCAGGCGGTCAACACGGTGAAGCTGGAGAAGGACGGGCGGTATCTGGGGCACAACACCGACCCGGACGGAATACTGGGGCCGCTCCAAGGGATGGCGGCCTCCCTTGACATCAGGAACGCCATGCTCATAGGGGCCGGCGGGGCTGGGCGCGCGTTCTGCGAGGCGATGAACCGGATGGGCTGTGTCGACTTGGCAGTCGCGGTGCGCGACGTCGAGCGGTCGCGCCGGTTCGTGCAGGAGATGGAGATGGCGTTCCCGAGGATGAACCTCACGCTGGCCTCCATGAAGGACCTGCGCCACCTCAACCACGACCTGGTCTTCAACGCCTCGCCCATGGGGGCCGCCGGAGAGCCGCTTCCGAAAGAGTTGAAGCGAGTCCTGCCCGGCAGCAAGGTGGTGTTCGACGCCGTCTACCGCCCCAAGCAGACCAGGCTGTTGGCTGAGGCGAAGCGAAACGGGTCAGAGGTCATACACGGCGAGGAGATGCTCCTCCACCAAGGGATGGCCGCCTTCAAGCTCTGGACGGGGAAGGGTGCTCCGGAGAAGGTGATGAGGGGGGCGCTGTCGGGCTCTCGAAGGGGGAAAACAGAAAAGCCGATGAGAGGTCGGGCGACGAGATGACAGTGGTCAGGGCGAAGGCCGCCACCTTCGGAGCCATCAGCCTGGTCAACGCTATAGCGAGCGGCAAGGGGGCGACAGCGAGCGTGAGGCTGACCACCGAGGCGGAGGTCGAGATCGAGGCCTCGAGCGGGGACTGGGAGGTCTTCGTCAACGGCAAGAAGTCAGGGTCTGGCCTTGCCCTCGAGACGGTGCGGCACGCGGTCAGGGCGGCGGGCAAGGACCCAGACGCGTTCTCGGGCAGGGTTCAGACCACCTCGAGCGTCCCGATAGGAGTAGGGCTCAAGACGTCCTCTGCCTCCTCGACCGCCATCGCTATCGCGGTCTACGCAGCGCTCGGCCAGAAGGCCTTCGACCCCAAGAAGGTGCTAGACTGCAGCGTCGAGGCCTCGCTCGCGAGCGGTGCGAGCGTCACGGGGGCGCTCGACGACGCCGCGGGGTGCCTCCTCGGAGGCGTGAACATGACCGACAACCTGGCGAGGAAGGTCATCAGCTCCAAGCTCTTCGAGAAGAAGCTCAAGGTGGTGATCAAGGTGCCGAAGACCCTGAGCAGGAGAGAAGCCGTCGACCCCCAATTCGTCAGGAGGTTCGGCGGCCTGACCAACCTCTTCTTCGAGATGACCCTCAAGGGCGACTACTGGAGGGCGATGGTCTTGAACGGGATGGCATACTCGTCCATCCTAAAATACGACCCGTTCCCAGCGCTACGTGCAGTGGAACTAGGCGCTTTGGGAGCGGGACTCTCCGGGACCGGACCAGCTGTGGCGGCGGTCTTCGACCCCTCGAAGCAGGCAGAGGTTGACGCTCTGACGAAGGACTGGGAAGCGGACGGAAGCAGCGTCATCGCGACCGAGACGAACAACGAGCACGGGAGGCTCCTCGAAGTTGGCTAGGAGCGCGACGGTCCACGGCGCGACGCGCGTGCTGGCGACAGGCCAGCTCAGTGGTAGCATCTCCGTCCCGCCGAGCAAGAGCTACACGCACCGGGCCGTCCTGATGGCGAGCCTCGCGGTGGCTGGCGGACGTGGAAGGGGGTCGAGGATCAGGAACCCGCTCCTCTCCAGAGACACAAACGCCACCGTTGACGCCTGCGCGGCGATGGGCGCCGAGATGGAGAGAGAGGAGGGCGTCCTCACGATTGTGGGGACCCCGCCCAGGGTGCCCGACGACGTCGTCAACGTCGAGAACTCGGGCACGACGCTCAGGTTCATGACGTCCGCGTTCTCGCTCGCCCCGGCTGGGTACGTCGCGCTGACCGGCGACTCTAGCATAAGGAGAAGGCCGATGCAGCCTCTCCTCGAGACCCTGGGGCAGCTCGGCGTGCAGGCGTGGAGCTCGAGAGGCAACGGGTGCGCGCCAGTGATCGTCAAGACGGGCGGGATGCGAGGAGGAAAAGCCTCGATCAGGGGAGACGTCTCATCCCAATTCATATCATCCCTCCTGATTTCCACCCCGATGGCCGAGATTGACACCTCGCTCAGGGTCGCGGACGCGGTCTCGAGGCCATACATCGAGATGACGCTGCGGCTCGCCGAGCACTTCGGCGTGAAGGTCCGCAAGAGGGGATACTCGGAGTTCGATGTGGCCTCAGGTCAGGAGTACAGGGCCGCGGACTTCTCGGTACCCGCGGACTTCAGCTCGGCCTCTTTCATCGTGGCGGCCGTGGCGATGATAGGCGGCAAGGTCAGAATCGAGAACCTGGACGCGAGCCTCCCGCAGGGGGACGCGCGCATCACAGAGATAGCAAGGCTCATGGGCGCGAAGGTGGCGGAGGAGAAGGGCGCGCTAGTGATCTCATCGGACGGGGACAAGCTCCACGGGGGGACGTTCGACCTGGGGGACACGCCCGACCTCCTTCCTGTGGTAGCCGCGCTGGCCCTGAGGTGCGACTCCCCGGTGGAGATAGTCGGGACCGCCCACGCTCGGTTCAAGGAGACCGACAGGATAGCCATCGTCTCCAAGGAGCTCTCGAAGCTCGGCGCGAACGTCAGGGAGAGGGAAGACGGCCTCAGGATATCCCCACAGAAGGGGAGGCTGGAGGCAGCCCTCATGGACGCCCACGACGACCACAGAATGTTCATGGCGTTCTCGCTGGCCTCGATGCTGATCCCCGGGGGGGCTCCCGTAGTGGGCGCGGAGAGCCTCGACGTCTCGTACCCGACCTTCCTCGAGGACATGAAGAGGCTCGGAGCGAAGGTCAAGGGCGAGTAGTGGTGGCTTGAGCGATGCCAGGAAACATCTACGGTGAGAGGTTCGTCGTCATGAGCTTCGGCGAGAGCCACGGCAAGGGAGTCGGAGCCGTCGTGGACGGGGTCCCGGCCGGGCTCGTCCTCTCAGAGGCAGACATCCAGCCAGACCTCGACCTGAGGCGGCCTGGCCAGTCCATCGTCACGACCCAGAGGAAGGAGGGGGACGTCGTAGAGATAATGTCCGGGGTCTTCAACGGGCGCACAACGGGGGCTCCTGTGATGATGATGATACGCAACCTTGACGTCGATTCGCGTTCATACGAGGCGATGGTGAACACGCCGCGCCCAAGCCACGCGGACCTGACGCACAAGACCAAGTACGGAGGATTCAACGACTACAGGGGGAGCGGCAGGGCATCCGCGAGGGTCACGGCCGGCTTCGTCATGGCCGGCGCGATAGCCAAGAAGCTCCTGAAAGAGGCGCTGGGGATCGAGATAGTCGCGTACACGCTCGAGCTGGGGGGGCTGAGGGCCGAGGGGTTCACCCTAGACGACGCGCGGAAGAACAGGTACTCGAACGAGGTGAGGAGTCCCGACCCCGAGCTCGCCGAGAGGATGAAGCGGATGGTCATCAAGAGCCGGGGCGAGGGAGACAGCCTCGGCGGGATAGTCGAGTGCGTCGCTCTCAACCTCCCCGTCGGGCTTGGCGAGCCGGTCTTCAACTCGCTCGACTCCGACCTGGCGCAGATGGCGCTCTCCATACCGGCGGTGAAGGGGGTCGAGTTCGGTTCGGGGTTCGCCTCCGCGAGGCTCAAGGGGAGCGAGAACAACGACCAATACTACGTCGACAAGAAGGGGAGGATCGCCACGGAGAGCAACAACTCCGGAGGGATAATCGGCGGGGTCTCGACCGGGATGCCGCTCGTCTACAGGCTCGCGTTCAAGCCGCCCGCCTCCATCGCAAAGAAGCAGAAGACCGTCGACCTCTCGAAGCGGAAGCAGGTCGAGATTGTCGTCCCGGGCAGGCACGATCCGGTGGTCGTCCCCAGGGCGGTCCCGATAGTCGAATGTTGCACGGCGATTGTGCTCGCCGACCACGCCATCAGGGCGGGGTTTATCTCCCCAGTCCTTGGAGGACGGACCGAGTGATTTGACCAGCAGCGACGTGGCGCAGAGTGAGCCCGGGCTCCAGTACCTGCGCCGGGAGGTCGCGGAGACCACGAAGGAGATCATCAAGCTCGTCGCCAAGAGGATAGAGCTGGCGAAGAAGATAGGCCAGGTCAAGAGCAGGGAGTCGCTCCCGATCGACAACGAGCGCGTCGAGGACGCGCTACTCGAGGAGGTGCTCGCGGAGTGCAGGGCGCTCGGGCTTAATCAGCAGCTCGGGACAAAGATACTCAGCACGCTGCTCGCCGAGTCCAAGAAGGTCCAGCGCATGCAAGGGAGCGCCAAGCCCAAGCCAATCATCACCCCCATGGTGATGATGGCGAAGGCCACAGAGATAGAGAAGAAAGGCAAGAAGCTCGTCCGGCTCGACGTCGGAGAGCCAGACTTCCACCCGCCCGAGGCCGTTCTCGACGCCGTCTCGGAGGCGCTGTACTCGTACAAGACCTACTACACAGTGGGAAGGGGGATCCCGGAGCTGCTCACGGCGCTGAGGAACTACCTCGCCAAGCGATACGACTACCGCGACGCGGCCGAGAACCAGCTCATCGTCACCCCAGGGGGCAGGTTCGCGGTATACTCGGCTCTGGCCACCGTCGCGTCGGAGGGAGACAGCGTCGTCGTGATAGAGCCGAACTGGCCAGCCTACAAGGAAGGGCTGGACTACATCGGCGCGAGGGCGATCACCGTCCACACGACGCTCGAAGAGGGGTGGGAGCCGTCCCCCGAGAGGGTGAAGGCGGCGATTAGGCCAAACACAAAGGCGATAGTGCTCAGCTACCCCTCCAACCCGACAGGGAAGATAATGGGCAAGGCGGCATTCAAGGAGATAGTCGGGATCGCCGACGACCGCGGCCTGACCGTGATAAGCGACGAGATATACAACGACTACGCCTACAAGCCTTGTCCCACCATACTCGAGGACCTGCCCAAAAACTACATCCTCACGTCGTCGTTCTCCAAGGGATGGAGCATGACCGGGTTCAGGGTTGGGTATTCGCTAGCACCCGCGGAGACGAGCTCGAGGATGCTGAAGGTGCTCGGGCTCATGATAACCTGCGTCCCTGAATTCATCCAGCGGGGGGCGGCGAAGGCCCTCGAGTGCGAGGCGGAGGTCTCGCGCAACTCGAAGGCGATGAAGGAGCGCATCGACGCGACCAGCGCCGAACTTGCGAAGATAGATGCCCTCGAGCTGCTCAAGCCGGAGGGAGCGATCTACGCCTTCCCCCAGGCGAGGGACCCGGCCTTCGACTCTGCGGCCTTCGCGATGGAGCTCCTCGAGAAGAAGGGCGTGACCATCAGCCCCGGGACAGGGTTCGGCGACTATCCGAGGTGCTTCAGGATATCGCTCGGCCAGCCCCAGGAGGTGCTGACGGCGGGCGTCAGGAAGATAGGCGAACTCCTTAGTTGAAGGTCGCCGTCCTCGGAGCGTCCGGCGGGATGGGGTCGTTCTTCGCGCGCTATTTCCTCGAAAGAGGCGACACGGTAAGGGGGTCAGACCTCGGCAAGGGGAGCAAGAACTCCCAAAAAGGCGACGTAGGTAGCCTCTCCTCTCACAAGACGAACTCGGAAGCCGTGAAGGGCTGCGACGTCACGGTGATTGCCGTCCCCATGGACAGCACGCTCAAGGTCGCCAAGGAGGTGGCGTCGAAGCTCAAGTCAGGCTCGACCTTGGTCGAGATATCTTCCGTGAAGGGCGAGACCCTGCCCGCGCTCAGGAAGGCGGCCGGGAAGAGGGTTGCGCTCCTCTCCATCCACCCGCTCTTCGGCCCTGCGCTCGGGTCGACGAAAGGGATGAAGATCGCAGTGATAGTCGGGAAGGAGGGAGGGGCAGACGGCCAGGAGACCTCGCTCGCGCGGAGGCTCTTTCCTGAGGCGCGAATCATCCCCATGAGCCGCAAGGAGCACGACAGGACGATGGCAGTGGTCCTCTCGCTCACCCACCTCTTGAACGTAGTCTACGCGGGAACGGTCTCGCAGTTCCTCTCTCCGGACGAGTTCATGAAGGTCTCGACGCCAAACTCCTCGATGCAGCTCACCCTCGCGGAGGCGGTCCTCGCGCAGGACGCCAGGCTCTCGTACGCCATCCAAGCGTGGAACCCCTACTCGAAGAAGGTCGCCCGCGCCGCGTCGCGCGAACTCAAGAGGGTCCTCGCGATGGTCGAGAGCTCCGACTGGGAGGCCTTCGATGAGCACTTCTCCAGGCTATCGAAGAGGTACAAGAGCGACAGGAGGGGCGACGCCGTAATCAGGGAGATCTACAGCGCAGCGGAGAAGGCGGGCTAGGCGCCCTTCGTGGCGTCCTTCAGAGAGCGCACATAGCTCTCCACGTTCGCGAGCATCCTCACCGGCCCGTCCTTCTGGTAGCCGGCGACCCTGTCCACTATCGCGCTGCCCACCACCACCGCGTCCGCCCCAGCGGCGAGGACCGCCCGCACGTGGTCTGGGGTAGAGATGCCGAACCCCACGCCGAGCGGGACCTTGTGGGCGTATCTCTTGGCGGACTGTATCAGCCCGACCGTGCTCTGCTGGACGTCCGACCTCGCGCCTGTCACGCCCGTGAGCGAGACCAAGTAGAGGAACCCCGAGGAGTGCTTGGCTATCGCCTTCATCCGAGCGGGCGTTGTGGTGGGCGCGGCGAGGAGGACGGCATCGAGCCCGTGGCGCTTGGCAAGCGGCGAGTACTCCTTGATCTCGTCGAAGGGGAGGTCCGGGACGATCAGCCCGTCGACGCCGTGGCTTTTTGCTGCTGCCAGGAACTTGTCGAGGCCGTTCGAGTAGAGGATGTTGTAGTAGGTCATGGCGATGATCGGCAACGCCGGGTGCCTCGCCTTGGCACGAGCGATCAGCTCGAGCACCTGGATGGGGGTGGCGCCAGCGGCGAGCGAGCGGACGTCCGCCGCCTGTATCGACTTACCGTCAGCGATCGGGTCGGAGAAGGGTATCCCAACCTCGAGGATGTCCGCCCCTCCCCTCACCACTGCGTCTATCACCGAGGCGGAGGTGCCCAGGTCCGGGTCGCCCCCCATGACGTAAGCGACGAGCACGCCTTCGCCCCTGAGCCTCTGGAAGACAGCGGATATGTAGCTCAAAGCTCGAACCCGGCCCTCTTCGCGATGGTTTGGACGTCCTTGTCGCCCCTGCCGGAGAGGGTCACGACTATAGACTGGGTCTTCTTCATCAGTTTCGCAAGCTTCACCGCGTATGCGACCGCGTGGGCGGACTCGAGGGCAGGGATTATCCCCTCTCTCTGCGAGACGAGGTGGAACGCCTCTACGGCCTCCTCATCGGAGACGGAGACGTAGGTCGCCCGCCCGCTGTCCTTCAGGAACGAGTGCTCAGGCCCGACACCGGGATAGTCCAGCCCGGCCGAGATGCTCTCGGTGCTCCTCACCTGCCCGTTCTCGTCCTGGAGGACATAGGTGAGCATCCCGTGGAGCACCCCCTTCTTTCCTTCGATGAGCGAGGCGGCGTTCTTCCCCGCCCCCGTCCCGCCAGCCTCGACTCCGATCAGCCTGACGCCCCTGTCGCGGACGAAGGCGTGGAAGCTCCCCATCGAGTTGCTCCCGCCGCCGACGCAAGCGACCACCGCGTCCGGGAGGCGACCCCTCCTCTTGAACTCAGCTCGCACCTCGCGGCCGATCACACTCTGGAAGTCCCTGACCATGACGGGATACGGGTGAGGCCCGACGACCGAGCCGAGAAGATAGTAGGTCGTCTTCACGTTGGTCACCCAGTCCCTCAGCGCCTCGTTGATCGCGTCCTTGAGAGTGCGGGAGCCGCTCTCGACGGGGTGGACCTCCGCGCCGAGGAGCTTCATCCTGAAGACGTTCAGCTTCTGCCTCTCGATGTCATCGGTGCCCATGTAGACCTCCGCCCTGAGCCCGAGGGCGGCGCAGGCCATAGCCGTCGCCACTCCGTGCTGCCCGGCGCCGGTCTCCGCGATTATCCGCCTCTTCCCCATCCTCTTCGCGAGGAGGGCCTGCCCGATGGTGTTGTTGATCTTGTGCGCCCCTCCGTGGAGCAGGTCCTCTCTCTTCAGGAAGATTCGCGCGCCTCCCGCGTGGGCAGTGAGGTTCTCCGCGAGGTATACTGGTGTCGGCCTTCCCGCGAAATCGTGAAGCAACCGCTCGAGCTCCGCCGTGAACGCCTTGTCCTTGCGGGCGGCGAGGTAGGCCTTCTCGAGCTCCTGCACCGCAGGGACCAGCGTCTCAGGGACGAACTGCCCGCCGAATGCCCCGAACCTCCCGTTGATTGGATAGTCAGCAGGCGTCCGCCCGCTCCGCCTCCTGGAACCCGGCACCTACTGCGTCACCCTCCTCTCCTCGCCTGCCTTGGCTTTCGTTACGAAAGCTTTGACCTTTGCCTGGTCCTTGACCCCAGGGGCTGACTCCACTCCTGATGAGACGTCGACGCAGAAGGGTGCGACGGTGGATATCGCCAGCTCGACGTTCTCTGGCCTCAGTCCTCCTGAGAGTATCAGCGGGGTCGGCGCGATTGTATTCCGGATGGTCGCGCAGACGCTCCAATCAGAGGTAAGCCCGGTCCCCCCTTGCTGACCCTCCTGGTAGGTGTCTGTGAGGAGGGCGTCGTAGCCCCTCGCTGCCTCTTTCACCTTCGAGAGGGCGTCCGCCCTCCCGTCGTCGCTCTCCTGTCTGCTCACGCGGTAGGGTTTCAGGAGGAGGGCGTGGAAGGAGCCCCTCACGGTCTCGGGCGAGAACAGGCCGCCGTAGAGCTGGATGACCTTGGGGGCGATGCGCCTGACCGCCTCGGAGTTCTCGACGAGGGCCTCGCCGGTAGTGACCAGGACCGGCGTAACGAAGAGCGGGACCCTGGAGATCAGGGACGCGGCCCGCGAGATCGAGAGGTTACGCGGCGAACCAGCGAGGCCGGAGATGAACCCCACGGCGTCCGCCCCCGCGTCGACCGCAGCGTCCACGTCCTCCTCTCTCGTCAGCCCGCAGATCTTAACGCGTGTCATCTCGATGCCCCCGCCAGCGACCGCACCTTAGCTTCTATGTCTGCCGACTTCATGAACGCGGAGCCTACTAGGAACCCGTCAGCGCCCAGCGCCCGGAGCTCGTCAATCTCTCGTCTCGTCTTTATCCCGCTCTCCGATATCACGGGCTTGTCCTTCCCGACCCTCCTGAGGCGCTCCCTCCTCCCTCTCCCCGAGGTCAGCAGTCGCTTCGACGTCGCGAGAGAGACCTCCAGGGTGTCAAGGTCCCTGTTGTTGATCCCGACCACGTCCGCCTCGGACTCCAGGGCCAGCGCGAATTCCTTTTCGGTGTGCGCCTCGAAGAGCACCTCCAGCCGCATTTCGCGCGCTCGCGAGAACATCTCCTCCAAGCTCACCCTTGCGAGCCCGTTCGCGAAGATCGCCCCGATGAAGAGGACCGCGTCGGCGCCCATCTCGGCGCCCGCCTCTATCTGGACGGGGTCGATTATCACGTCCTTCATGAGGACCGGCACCTTGACCGCCCCCTTGACCAGGGGGAGGTAGCGGATGTCTCCGTCGAAGTGCTTGGGCTCGGTGAGCACTGATATCCCCGAGACGCCTCCACGCTCGTACGATCTTGCTATCTCCTTCACGTCTCCCGCGGGCCTCAGCTTGCCCTCGGCTGGAGACGTGAACTTGATCTCCGCGATGAGCGGCGTCTGATTCGGGCGCAGGAGCGACTCCTTGAGGCTCCTGTGTTCCAGCGTGCCGCGAGGCTTCCCACGCAGATTGCGATAGTAGCCCTCGGCTACGCTCTGGGCCGCGGAGCGCGCCAGCGTGAAGATGAAGTTGGACTCATCTCTTCCGCTTTGCATATCTCTCCCTCGCTCCTTCTAGACTGCCGCCGCTGAACTTCACCATCTGCTCCAGCTTTCCCATCGCCTTCCCGCTCTTTATCGAGGAGGCGGCCACCTCGATCCCGTCGGCGAAGGTCGTCGCCTTCTGTGCCAGTACCAGGCAGGCTGCGCTGTTCACGAGGACCATCAGCGTCCCGCATTCGCGCTCCTTGGAGTCCCCGCTCAAGACGGAGAGCGCGAGCATCGCCCCGGCCTCGGCGTCCGCGGGGTTCGTCGGCGGGATGAGCGGCCCATCGCGGAGTCCGAACTCTCGAGGGAGGTACTCTCGGGTTTCTATATGGCCATCCTTCAGGTGCGAGAGGAGCGTCCTCCCTGTGACAGAGATCTCGTCGACCCCCTCTAGGCCGTGGACGACCATCGCCTCTTCGAGCCCGAGCTTCCTGAGGACTGCCGCGACCTGCGGGACGAGCGTCGGCGTATAGAGGCCTAGGAGCTGGGCGTCCACGCGGGCGGGGTTGATGAGCGGCCCCATCAGGTTGAATATAGTCCTCACCCCCAGCTCCTTCCTGACCGGCGCGACCTGTTTCATCGCCGGATGGAAGGCCGGCGCGAACATGAAGCCGATCCCTAGCTGCTCTATCGAGTCTTTGACACGCGAAGGCTCCATCGCGAGGTTGAAGCCCAGCTTCTCCAGCACGTCGGCGCTGCCGGAATTGCTCGTCACTGAGCGCCCGCCGTGTTTCGCCACGACCGCGCCGGCGCCTGCGGCGACGAAGGAGGAGATGGTGCTGACGTTGGGCGTCTTGACCGTGTCGCCGCCGGTCCCGCACATGTCGATCATCCTGCCCTTCACCGACGGCCGGTCCTTCATCGTGGAGTAGCCCCTCAGAGCCGACGCGAAGGCCGCTATCTCCTCGACGGTCTCCCCCTTCTTCCTCAGCGCGACCAGGAGCCCTGCGATCTGGACGGGGGTGGCGGTCCCGTCGACGATCTCCTTCAGGCACTCCGAAATGGTCTCGCCCGGGAGGTCACTTCCGTCCAAGATGAGCTGGATTGCGCCCTGGGTCGTCGTCATTGCGGTCCCCGGAGGAAGTTCCGGATTATCCTCTTCCCGTCGCCGGTCATGATCGACTCCGGGTGGAACTGGACGCCCTCGATGGGGTACTTCCTATGCCTCACTCCCATTATCTCCGCGTCGTCCATCGAGAGGGCGGTGACTCGGAGCTCCTCGGGGATGTCGTCCTTCTGGATCGCGAGGGAGTGGTAGCGGGTCGCCTCGAAGGGGTTCTTCACTCCCTTGAGGACGCCCTGCCCGTCGTGGACTATCCTGCTGGTCTTGCCGTGCATCAATCTGGAGGCGCCGCTCACCTTCGCCCCGTAGGAGGTCCCTATGCCCTGGTGGCCGAGGCAGACACCGAGGGTCGGGACTCTCGGGCTCACCTCTTGGAGGACCTTCTCGCAGACGCCGAAATATCTCGCGTCGGCTGGATGGCCGGGACCCGGGGAGATGATTATGCGGTCGGGGGCCATGTCGCGCACCTGGCCAATGGTGATCGCGTCGTTCCTGAAGACCTCTGGCTCTCCGCCCATCTCGCCGACATACTGGGCGAGGTTGTAGACGAACGAGTCGTAGTTGTCGATGACGAGGACCTTCATCTTCTCCGCTCTCCGATGAGCTTCCTCCCGGTGGCCTTCTCCACGGCCTTCATCAGCCCCGCCGCCTTGGACTCGGTCTCATGCCACTCCTTCTCGGGGTCGGAATCGGCGACGATGCCCGCGCCGGCCTGGATGCTGCACTTTGAGCCTCTTGCGACGAGGGTGCGGATGGTTATCGCGAAGTCGGCGTTGCCGTTGAAGGAGAAGTAGCCGAGCGCGCCCGCGTACGGGCCGCGCCTCACCGGCTCGAGCTCTTCGATTATCTCCATCGCCCTGGGCTTGGGCGCGCCGGAGACCGTCCCGGCGGGGAACATCGCGCGCATGGCGTCGAAGGAGTCGAATTCTCCCCTCAGCGTCCCCACGACCCGGGAGACGATATGCTGGACGTGGCTGAACTGCTGGACTGTGAGCAGCTCCGGGACCTTGACGCTCCCGTATTTCGCGACCCTCCCGACGTCGTTCCTCGCGAGGTCGACGAGCATCACGTGCTCCGCCCTCTCCTTGGGGTCGGCGAGCAACTCCTTCGTGAGCTTCGCGTTCTCCTTCCTGTCCTGGAGATGCGGACGCGTGCCGGCGATTGGGAAGGTCTCGACCTGGCGGTTCTCGACGCGGACGAGCATCTCCGGGCTCGACCCGACGATCCTGCGCTCGCCGAACTTTAGGAAGTACATGTAGGGCGAAGGGTTGATCTCGCTCAGCGCCTGGTAGAAGATTGAGAGGTCTCCCTCGAGCTCAAAGTCGTATCGCTTTGCGAGGACGACCTGGAAGATGTCGCCTGCAGTGATGTGCTTCTTCGCTGTCTCTACCATCGCCTTGAACCTCTCCTTCTCCACTGTAGGCTTCGCGCCGGCGGGCGCCGTCAGCTCGCCGCGCTCCCTCTGGGCGCTCCTCCGCGAGAGGGATTCCACTTGCTTCATCCTGTTCTCGCCGCCCAGCGAGTAGTAGTGGATGCCCTTCTTGATGTGGTCGAAGACGATGCCGTCCTTGTAGATGCCGAACTCCATGTCGGGCAGGGACAGGTCGTCCCTCGCCTTTGTTGGGACGCGCTCCCAATAGCGGACGGAGTCGTAGGAGATGTAGCCGACGGCGCCCCCGATGAACCTGAAGGGGGTGCGCGCCATCAGTCCGGAGGAGGCAGGAGCGGCGACGAGCTTCCTCAAGTCCTGGAGCGGGTCTTCCGTCTTCAGGCGGTCCTTCGACCCATCCATGGAGGTTATGTCGAGGCTGCCGTCCTTGACCCTCACGATGGTCTCAGGCTCGAACCCGATGAAGGAGTATTCCGCTAGCCGTTCCGCGCCTACGGCAGACTCGAGCAGGAACGCGTTCTCGAATTCCTCATGGACCTTGACGAAAAGCGATTGCGGAGAGTCCTTCGTCTCGAGCCGTTCAGACTTCAGCGAAAGTTGGGCCAGTTTGAGCTCGCTGCCAAAAGTGGTCACCCATGTTGCTCAGATGCGACTGTGGAGAATGCTGTGTATAAAGCGTTTATGACCATATTAGGGCGTTATAGACGAGCGACAATCCAGTTCTGGGTTCTGTAAGCTCCCCGTCGGACTGACCTCCTCTGAACGCCTGTTTACTTTCGTCGGACAATCGCATAAATTGAGGCATCGGCTCTCATGAACCAGAGTTTGCCTCGTCCTGCGAGCCCAGCGATTTCGGCGGTTGCTGCGCGACGGGACCGTCGGTTCTCTCGAGGTCCTCGAAGAGGTCCAGCAGCATCTTTCCCATCGGGGTCACTTCGTAGAGCCTCACGGTCCCATACGCTGCTTGCTCGCTGACAAAACCGTACTTGTTAAGAATCTGCACGTGCCTGTCGACCGTCTTCCAATCCACTCCGAGCTCTTCCGCGAGCTGCAACCTGTCCTTGGGCGTGCCCAACTTGTTGAGGACCTTGATTCGGGTGGCTCCGCCCTTCATCTTCATGAAGAGCTCGAAGACGTCAGATCCGAAGCCCAGTTCGCTGTATCTGGCCCTCACCCTGCCCCTCCACACCCACATCCCTCCAAGGACTACCCAAGAGACAGGTGCCAGCAAGAGCGAGGCCCTCTGCACCTCCCTCAAGAGGGGCTCGCCTTGAGAGGAAACGTTGGTTGAAAGAGCGGCCAGCGCTCCAGGGCCTTCGGTCGTCGCCGAGCTTGTCGATGCGCCTGCGCCGAAGGACGCCCCCCCGGCCTGCGTGGTTGTCGTGGCGGTGGTGGCCGTGCTTGTCAGGGTCGTGGTCGTGACCGTGCTTGCCCCGGCCGTCGTCACCGAGGTTGTTGACCCCGGCGCTGCGACGGCGGATCCGTTTTCTGAAGACGTGGCTGCGGGGGCTGACGCCCAATTTGAGGCCGCGGAAGTTACGGCGCCCATGCTGCTGGCTTGGATTGAGGAGGAAGCAACCAGCCCCCATCCGGCAAGAATCGATGTCATCCCCGCCACCGCCAGCAGAGCGACAAAAGCCATCCTAGACCTGTTCAAGCGAAGCGGAGTGCCAAAAACCAGGTTCTCATCATAAATACTTTTGTCCGAACGTTCGGACAAATCCTCATCCCTGCGGCGGTGGTTGACTGGTCCATGCGCTCAAGAAAGGCAATGGTCGCCATCATCTTGCTCATGATAATCGTCCCTGGCGGAATACTCGTGGGACTGACGAGGGAGCCTTCGTGGCAGTCGGCCTCGATTGCGCAGTCGCCTTCCACTCAGAGTGTTGCGGCAGGCTCCGCCCTCGAGAGCCTGGGCGCGGCAATAAGCTTTGGGGCGGCGGGGGCAAGCTCAGCGGGCCCCAACGTCCCTATTGGAGCGGGCGAAACGACCGCGACCACCGTCACGATGACCGCGACTACTACCACCGCGAGCGGGGGCACAACGCTCGTCCAGGGGAGCTCGCAGGGCATTGGTGCGTCTCTCGCCGCCGCATCTACAAACCCTAATGGAAGCCGCGACATCGAATTCTTCACGAACGTCACCCTGCAGGCCGACTCCGTCTCCACGGCCTTCTCCAAGGCCTCAGCGATTGCCTATTCGGTCGGGGGATACGTCTCCGACTCTACAGAGAGCAACACGACCGCGTTGGTGGTGGTGCGAGTTCCAGCCGCGAGCTATCAAAGCGCCCTGACGCAGCTCGAAGCGCTCGGCACGCTCGTCACCTTGAGCTCCTCTAGCAACGACGTGACGGTGCAGTATACCGACCTGAACGCGACCCTCCAGTCGCTGCAAGCGGAGCAGACCTCCCTGTTGACGATACTTGGCCAGTCAACCAACATCAACTCGACCCTCAACGTGGAGTCGAGGATCCAGGCCGTCGACCAGCAGATCAACTCGGTCGAGAGCGAGATCCTCCAGACGAGGACGCTCGTGTCTTACGCTACGATCTCCGCCCTAGTCGAAGAGAAGGTCCAGGCCCAGCCGCTCGCCATCAAGGTGACATCTACTCCGAAAGGCGGTGAGAGCCCGCTGAGCGTCACATTCAACGCGGTGATAAAGGGAGGAGACCAGCCATACATCGTCAATTACAACTTCGGCGACGGCTCTTCTTACGAGGGGCAGGCGTTGATACACACATTCGAGCAGCCCGGGCATTACAACGTCACCGTGACCGCCACCGACGCCTCGGCCAACGTCACTGAGGCATGGACGATCGTCAACGTCTCCGCTCCGCCTGCAACCTCGACCTTCGGGGGCTTTCCCAACTTCATCGGGGGGCTCTTCCTGCAGGTGGTCGAGGGAATAGTCGAAGTCGCCGTCGTGGTCGTCCCGATCGCGATCGCGCTCCTGATAGTGCTATTCCCTCTGCGTCACAGGTTGGGTCTATCGTCCCGGCGGACGCAGCAGGGCGGTGGAGGAGCGGGCGGGACCTCCTGATAGCAAGGCGATAACGCGTACGCCTTTGGACAAGACCATTAGCGTGAACGGCCCCCTTTGGACGCTCGTATAGCAGATGAATAGCAGGGCTCTGCTGGGAATAACTTTCCTACTGGCCGTCGGTGCAATACTCGTCATCTTCGGTGCTGTCTACACGGCGAGAACCAGCGACGCAGTCGGAACATATTACGGCTACCCGATTTGGAGCCCACCTTCGGCCGGTTACCTTCCAGTGGCGCCCCCGTCCGACACAGCCATTTCAGCCAACTTCACACTGAACTACGTAGGTGTTGCAACCCTTCTGACAGCCATATCAATTCCCATCGCGTCATGGAGTTCGAGGCAGGACGTGCGCGCGGGGGTCTCGAACGACTAACCATGGGGGAAAGAGCGGCCCCCTGGCTATCGAAGGATAAGTTCTAAGCCGTCAGCGGGAAACCCCGACTGTGCCGGGCTTCAAGGTTCGCCGCGCAACCTCCAAAGACCTTCCGTTGCTCGTCCAGCATAGGCGCAGGATGTTCGAGGAGATGGCCAGTCCAACCGAAGAGGAGCTGAGCGCCCACGACGAGTCGTACCGCCTTTGGGCGAGAGAGATGATGAAGCGGAGGCTCCTTCACGTCTACATCGTGGAGACCAGCGGCATGAAACCCGCGGCAAGCGGAGGCGTCTGGCTCCGCGAGATGCAGCCGTCGCCAGGCAACCTCCAAGGGATGGTGCCCTACGTCCTCTCGGTGTATACACGCCCGGAGTTCAGGAGGAAGGGCCTCGCGTCGATGATAATCGTGGAGGCGATGGAGTGGGCGAGGAAGCACGGCTATTACAAGATCGTGCTCCACGCGTCGAGGACAGGGAGGAAAGTCTACTCGCAGCTGGG
>Ga0307374_10006263_pt1 | contig 18804 bp, 18 predicted proteins | sample OX3MG_FD_202532 | JGI IMG/M metagenome (GOLD analysis project Ga0307374, IMG submission 202532) | Soil microbial communities from Risofladan, Vaasa, Finland - OX-3 | ecosystem: Environmental > Terrestrial > Soil > Coastal area > Acid sulfate soil | place: Finland: Risofladan, Vaasa | collected...
CACGTCACTCACCAAGGAGCTGCGTCGCTTGGCCACGCTCGCCAGTCAACAGCTCAAGCGTGGTGATCGCCCGTGGCTTGGTCTCGGCCTGGCCATCGCGACGATACTCGTCGCGATGCTCCTGAGGTATCACGTCTTCAGTCCGTACCTTTGGCGTTCCGGAGCCGTCTACGCGTCACTGCCCCTGAAGAGCGAACTCGCGCGTCTACCGATGTCGCTCTTCCTCCCCACGCCGTACTTACCGGTGTGGGCCGCGAGTGGCCAACTCTTCGTCGTGTTCGGACTGGGCGAGTTGATTCTGGGTCGGTGGTTGACCTTGATGGTGGCGGCCGTCGGACACTTTGGTTCCTCGCTCGTCGTCTACCTTCTACTGAACTCGGTGCACGACAACGTGTTAGGTCTCACGCCCGCACTCGCCCACGTGCTCGACACTGGTCCGTCGGCCGCGACGACGGCAGTCGGCGTGTGCGTGCTGATCGCGGCTCGAATGAAGCGCTGCGCCGGGCTCTTGACACTCGCCCTCGTCGTGGCCGCACTCATCGCACCCGGGGTCGATGGCGTAGAGCACACGGTCGCTCTCGGATGTGGATTGCTCGCCGGAGCGGCCTACCGGGTCGTCGCTACGAGGACCGCAAATCTTCGAACCAGGTCGAGAAGGACCGTGTGGTCCTTCCGTTTGCTGCGGATTGCGCAGGCGTTTCGATCTCCTCGCTCGGCGATGGCGGCCATCCGCGGTAGAAATTAACTGGCCCGAGTACGGGGCCCCTCGTCGCCGACCTTTGTCGCTTCTACGCCCTCTCCGTGTTCAGACCCTCGCACAGGGGAGATGAAGTAGTCGACTTGAATGGGCGTCGGTCACCATTGATCTCGATGACCAGAGACGCCAACAGCGCTTCCAGGGCCTCGCGAGATTGTGCAGCAGTGAGTCGCCCACTCTAACGGTCGTACGTCGGTCGACATGAGATAGCGATGCTCCGTCGAAAGTGCACGCTCGCCGTACCCCAGCGCAACGCCGGCGGCCACGACCGGAGGGCGTCACACGGCTCGACTCACCCTCGAGGCGGAAATCGCCAACGCGATCGGTGCTCGCAGCACCGCCCTCTCGGCACTCGGCCCACCGCCGTCGCACGCGCGACGTGCTTCGTCCTCGTCGCCTGCAGGGCTTCGCCCTCGCGGGCACAGAATCGTTGCGCACGGCGAAGGAGGACTCACCACGCGTCGAACCGAAAGGTTTGCGCCGGGCGAATTCGTGTTACACGACGCGCAGGTGACTGCTCGACGAGCGGCGTCGAGAGGCCCTCTCTTGAAAGTCGGTGACCTCGTCGTCGCGGGCGCTCACTTCGCGCGAAAGGAATTCATCCAACTGGGAACTCGTCAGTGGCAGTGAGACGAAGTTTCCCTGGATGATGTCGGCGCCCGACTTTCGTATGAGTTCGAAGGTGACCTCGTTTTCAACCCCCTCGGCGATGACGACCAGACCGAGTGCCCGGGCCATTTCGACCATCGAGCGGATGAGAGAGATCGCCCGGCGGTCGGAGTTGAGCGCCAGAATGAAGGACTTGTCTATCTTCAATTCATCCACCGGCAGCACGAGAAGTTGGGACATAGAGGAGTACCCGACGCCGAAGTCGTCGATGGAAACCTTCACCCCGGCCATTCTCAGCCGTTCGAGGCTTTCCTTTGCGCGAGCCGGGTCTTGACTTAGACACGACTCGGTGACCTCGAGGGTGATCCGGCTGGCGTCGATGTGGTGCCACTCGAGCATGCGATCAATGGAGGTGGCCAAGTGCTCATCCATCAGGTCCCAACGGGAGATGTTCACGCTCATCTGCAGCGAATGCCCACCGCGATCAAGACGCGCCAGCTCGGCGATCGCCAATTCCAGCACCGTTCGCGTTAAGGGAACGATGAGTCCCACCCGCTCGGCGAGGGGTATGAACTCGTCGGGTTGTAGCAGACCCAGCGTTGGGTGATCCCAACGCACGAGAGCCTCGACGCCGTGCACGCCATTGGTCCGAAGATCGCGCGTCGGTTGGAAGTGCAACGTGAGGCGACGCCGTTCGATTGCCGTTCGAAGATCGTCAATCAACGAGAGGCGCTCTCGGCTGTTGGCGTCGATCTCGTCGCGGTACACGCACACGTCCACGTGACTGCGCTTCGCTTCGTACATCGCGACGTCCGCGCTGCGAAGCAGTTCGACGTGGGTCGTGCCGTGTTGGGGCCAAATTGACACACCCACGCTCGCGTTGACGCGAACTTTCGTGCCGTCGAGCGATACCGGATTGGAGAGCGTCCACGCCAACTCCTTGGCGGAGGCCGCTGGATCAACGCCGGCGTCAATGACGAAGGTGTAGGCAAACTCATCACCCCCGAGGCGCGCTACCGAACCACGATCGGCGACGCGCTTGGCAAAGCGTTGACCCACGATCTTCAAAAGTTCATCGCCGTACGCGTGTCCGATCGAATCATTGACTTCCTTGAAACCGTCGAGGTCGATCAGGACGATGCCCAGTTGTTCCGACGGCTTGAGCGCGGCGAGTTTGGCCTCGCCGTCCTCCAGAAATGCTCGGCGATTGGACAGCCCGGTCACGTGATCGGTTCTCGCCTCGACAAAGTTCGACTTTCCCAGCTGACGCACCTCACCCTGGGTCATCACCATTCGAATTATCACGAGCATCAGCGAGGCGAGCGCCATGAACCGCGTCGATTCCGGGATGGAACGAACCACGGACAGAGCGAGTATCGCTACCGAGAGCGTCCCGAAGATGATCGGAATGAAGTTGAGGCCACGAGGAGCGACCAAGAAGCCCCTCACGTCATTGCGGCGATCGACTCGGGGCCAGGCGGCCAGGGCCACGAAACAGAGTCCGATGGGCCGCGACGCACTGACCAACGCGCCAAAGGACGGCGAGCTAAACACCGCGTGATTCAACTGGATGACGTCACTGGTCGCGAAAGCGCTGAGTCCAACGATGAGCAACGAGGTCCGCGTGTCGGAGCGGAAGTGCTTGGGAACCAGTCCGGCGAGGAGCAGGACCAGTAGCGCCATCACGAGCAGTGGGTTGTAGATCGTGAGTTCCGCTATGAGGGGCCGACCACTCAGTTCGATATCCTGCCGGAACCAGTACATCGACGCCAGCGACGCTAGGGCCAGACCAGCGATGAGTCCGTCGAGGCGCACACTGTTGGCTCGAGGCCCGAAGGACTGTTGCATCACGACGGCCACCGCGACGGCGATCGCGAAGTAGGAGAGCAGGAAGACGACGTCGCGCAGCGTCGGCGTCACGACCCGAGTCAAGTTCGTGAGTGGGACGGACCGGAGAAGGTTGCCGAGATTGAAGAACAGGACGCCGAGCCCCATGATGAACCACGCGCCGCGAAGTTCGGTCCGTCGGCGAACGCGAAAGTAGATCGGCACGACGGGCGAGAGCGTCGCGACCCGCCCCAGCCAGCTGACGAAGGCGCTCGTCGCTCCGGCCTGGGAACGAACGTCCGAGAACAGCGCCGCCGCGTACAGCGCGACCACCGCGATCGAAAAGAGCTGGGAGTACAACTGGAGTCTGAGGAAAGTATCCGGGAGCAACGATTCCAGGGAGCGCTTGGACGTCGTGGCGTCGCGTGAGTTCAGCATCGTCGTCACGCGGACCTCGTGGAGTGATCGTGGGCCGATGGGCCACGCTGGCGACGGGCAGTCCACACCGACAACGTGGCGCGCTCGAGTGCCAACCGAGCGAGGTCGCGCACCGAGGTCCTACGCTGTGTGACCGGACCGCATAAAAGACTTTCGGAACGCAAAGACTCAACTGCGTGCGCGCGCACGAGGCTTTCGAACTTCAACATGAGTCGCTTACCCCTAGTTCTGTTCGAGAGTCGGAGGAATATCGTTTTCTCTTAAATCAACCCGGTGACAACGCAATCACAGCGCTCACAATCATCTTTGAGTATTATCAACTTGATAACAACAAATCCCCAAGGTAAGCCCAACTTCAGGGCGCGGGGACACTTGCGGTCTCGTTCAACCCACCAATCGTGCTGCAAAACCCCAGCCTCACCAGTGATTATGGACGTGGGACCTGGATACGAGAAACGTCGGCACTCCAAAGACGCTCGACCCGAGATCGACGTCGCGGGCGTGATCTCACCGTGAGCACAAGACCCAAGACCTTGAGAGGTGACTCTTAAAGTTCCGTGTTCCTCCACCAAGAGCAAAACTGACGAACGCGTTTACCCTCGCGACCTCTTACGTGTGACTACGGTTTGACGACAGGCATCGACGTCACCCCTGAACTTCGCGACAACGTGTGGTGAAACTACGCCACTCGTTGACGACGTGTGGGCGCCGCGCATTCACGACAAAGCACCACGGACTTACGAACCTCTTCCTTCGCCTTGGCGGTGCGAAGTATTCGAACGACCCCATTGGAGCGACACTGGCGCTGGTGCCAGCACGACTGGCGAGAACATTTGCAGGCACCACTCGCGGGCGTACGCGTTACGACCGCCTTGGGCTCAAAATCCGACGAATCGGGAAGTAGTTCGGTCACGTCATCCCCTCAAGTCCTTGCGTAGCCAATTCTACCTTGGACGTGCGCGCTTAGCGAGGCATCTTCGGCACTTTTTTGGTCGTGGTAATTGGTAGATCGCCGCCTACGCTCTGTAAGGACCCAAGAAACGGCGAAAAGTCACTGCCTCAGCTGCACACCAGAGTTCGCCGTGAGAGACCGGACCCTCTTAAGGATCGCGACCCCTCCGAAGAGCTCTACGCCAACGCTCAACGACGACCGGGACCTCCTTCGCCGCGACATCGATCGACAGCTGGCCCGGCTGAAATCGCGAGACGCCACTCTCTTCTTTGCACGTGCTGCACCTGGCGTCAGACCGGTGCAGGACTCCGAGTGTCTACTCGACGAGCGGGGCCGGTGCCGACATCGCTGGAGTCGCGTCGTCGATGACATCCAGTGTTACCATCGTGGCCGCGACGTGGTGCTCGTGATAAAAGACGCGCCAAGACGGGGGCGTGGATCCGCGCGACGTCATTTGCGACCCAACTTCGACAGAGCCGACTGAAGCGACTGCGCGAAGCCCGCTGACGTGTAACTCGCGCCCGAGACACTCTGGATGTTGGCACTCTGGGCCCGCAACGCTTCTTGTTCAAGTAGGGGTATCGAATACTGGTCAATTGACACCGAACGAGAGTTTCCGCCGTCGTTGATGGCCGCGATGGAGACGTTCGAGATCTTCGCGTTGGCCACCGTTACCTTCACCGAGAGGATGCCGAAGTAGTAGTTCACGCTCGCGCCAGTCGCCTGACCGGCACTGGGTGCGACGGTCGTCGTGGTGGCGGGAGGCTTGTCGTGAACGGGCGTCGTCGACGTGGTCGGCGAAGAGCTCGAACGCGGTGTCGTCGTGGTGGGTGTCGACGTGGTCGGTGGCGTCGTGGTCGGGGGCGTCGTGGTCGGTGGCGTCGTGGTGATCGGTCCCAGGGAGATTTTGGCGGGGGACGTGTGAAAACTGAACACGCCAGCGAGTCCCGCGACGGTCCCAAACATGATGATCGGGGCCCGCTTCACGCGGACCTGCCTCTTCGCTGCGTGCTCGTCGTCTCGTGCATTGTCTAGAAGGAGAAGGTCTCGCGATGGATTTGCTCAGGCCGTGCGCCGAGTTGTCCGGCGGCGACAACCACCGTTTCAGTGAACGAATCGGGCCCGCACACGTACACGTCGACGCCACGAAGGTCGCCGACGAGGTCGTAGAGGGACTTCGTGCTGAGGCGCACCTCATCTCTCGAGCCGATGACTTCGTGAAAGCTCCCTTGGCGCTGGGCCACCATTTCTACGAGCTCCTGGCGATGGACGACGTCCTGTGGCGAGGAGGCGCGAACGAGCACGGTCACTTCGATCGAGTGCGGAAGATCCTCGAGCAGCGCACGCAAGGGCGTCACGCCCACACCAGCGCCAACGAGCAAGACTCGTTTCGTGCTGAGCGAGTGGCGCGTGAACGTGCCGTAGGGTCCTTCGACGAGGACTCGGGTGCCGAGCTTCAAGTGCTCCATTGCCTTGCTGTGGTTGCCGAGACTCTTGACGGTCACGCGCAGGTAGGGCGCCTGGGGAAGTGCGGAGAGTGAGTACGGGTGCGCGTGCCACCAAAGATCTCGAGTCATGAATCGCCACTGAAAGAACTGACCACCCGACACGGCGAGTCTCGCGATCTGACGACCCTTGACGATCACCGAGAACACGCCGGGCGCGTCTTCGTGGACCGAGGAGACGCGTAGTTGGTGACGGAGATTTCGAATCGCGGGGAGCGCCACGCGAAAACTCACGACCGACACCACCGCGGCGACCCAGATCGAGACCCACAGCGCTCTCAACAGCGGATGTCCGAGGAACATCACGCCGATCCGGATCTGATGGAAGAACGCGAGGCCGAGCGCCAGGTACACGTAAAGGTGCACGACCCACCACGTCTCGTACTCCATACGGCGACGAACGATGCGCGCCGACGTGACCCCGGCCATCGCGAGTAGGACGAGGGCGACGGCGGATTCGAGAATATCGGGATAGTGCAGAATGAACGTCCAGAATTGGTGCACGATGCTCACGCTGGTGAGCTGCGCGTAGCCCCACGTGATGAGGGCCACGTGCAAAGCGATGAGCCCTACGGGCCAGCCGCCGATACGGCGATGCCACCGCACGAGCTGGTCTTGGCCCACGCTTCGCTCGAGCCACGGCATTCTCGACACCAAGATCACCATCACCAGCATGAGGTACGTACCCACGAGCCCGGCGAGGCGTCCACCGAGTGTGACCAAGCCACCTCGGGCCTCGAGGGAACTGAGCGACTCTCCCCAGAACGCCAAGACGACGGCCCCGGCGAGGCCGACGCGCGCGAGTACCGACAACGTGCTCACGACGCCGGGCACGGGGGCGTGGCCCGGTCGCCTTCTCGATCGCCCTCTCGCGTCTCCACGTGTCGTCACCGCACGCGACGAGGTGCTCACGGCTTCTTCGCTGACATCGTGATGAAGTCTCGCGCCCACCACGACTCGAAGTAGCGCGCGGGCGTGCCCGTCATCGCACCCAACAGTTCGCGCCCGTTCGCGGCGGTGGCGAGGCCCAAGGGCGAGGGTGCGTAGTACGAGTAGTTAACCCAATCGGTGTTGATGTCGAGCTCCATGGCCCGTACGGCGCCCGCCCGTACGAGGAGATTCGCGAGATCCGTGATGTTGAGTCCGGGACCGCCGACGTAGACCAGCGCACCGTCGGCCGTGACGCCCAACCCCGAGCGCCAGACGTACACCGAGTTACCCAGTGTCGCGCCCCATTTCGTGGTGTCGTTCGCCTGGAGACCGGGCACCGGCCTGGCGTTGTTCACGAGCAGGTCGAGGTTTTGGCGCACGGCGACGATGTTCGAGGTGACCTTCATCGACGGACCCCACGCCACGACGTTGGACGTGCCGTTTCGATAGACGACGAACGACGCGGCCCCGGGCCGGAGCGGCACCACCATCTGGTGATTGGTGTAGTAGCCACCGTTGGCGCTCGTCATGAGAAAGCCCGCGTTGAAGGCGGCCACGAGCGTGCGAGCTTGTGTGGTCCTGACGGGGGCGGAGAAGGGGTACGGACCCCCACCGGGGATCCAACTGCCGGAGTAGAGCTTCGCGCTCAGCAACTTCGTGTCCATCCACGCGACACCGACGACGTAGCTGGTGTGCACCGCGTCGGGACGAAGAGTGGTGACGTAGACGGCCGGCACGCCGCCGACCGTTCGTCCGGCCGCTGACCACTGTCCCTCACCGGGAATGGCCGGCGAGGCGAAGGGAACGATGGGCGCGGGCGTTGGGAGGTGGGGAACCTGCGCAACCTGCGTGCTCGGAGCGCTCGTGGGGACCTTGATCGCGTTCGGCGGCACCGACCCGCCGATCGGTGGCGCGTGGTGGCTGTACCACTCGTTTTCGACCCAGTTCACGATGCCCGCCCCGCCGTGCGAGCGGGCCCATTCCGCGAACCTCGATCCGAACGAGCTTCCCAGCGCGGGATTGAGAAGTGCCCCGCCGAGGGAAAAGGCCAACCACGTAAGCGCAATGAGTAGTACAAGAACGAGACCCTTCACCGCTCGGGATCGCCGGCGGAGGCGTGTCCGAGGCGCTTGTGCGTGCACGCCGCGCCGAGGGGTCCGAGGCGGCGTGGGTGACGAGCGAGGGCGGTCCATCGTCGAGCGATCCATGTTCATCGAGCTCCAGGAAACCAATGGCCCGCGTACGGAGTGGTCACCATGGCGAGCAGGAGCCCCACGACGAGGCTCGCCATCAGCACGCGCCTACGACTCTTGAAGCCAGCGACCATCGACCGGGCGCGAACCGTCCAGTCCTTGGTGGCCATCTTCGCCGTCTCGCCGAGATGCCCCATCACGTGCACGCTCATGCACACGAACCAAAGAATGAAACTGGCCTTGTGGTCGAGGAGCATTTGACTCCGCCAGCTGGACGGTCCCACCAAAAGCAGCACTCCAGAGGCGAAGAGCACGATCGTGAGGAGGGCCACGAAAGGACCGAGTACTCGCAACGCTGCTGGGGGCGGTCCCTTCACTCGGTAGTCGGGCGAACCGAGGTAGTACTTGGCGAAGCGCCAAAGCGTGCTACTCAACTTGACCAGTACTGGCGGGATCAACAACATGCCAACGAAAATGTGCACCGTCAAGAGTGGTCGGATTTGCAACACCGTCACTCCTTCGACGGCGAGCAGGATCAACAAGACGAGGGCCGTGGAAGCGGTGAGACGCTCGTTGGCTTCGGTCCCCATCCGAACGGCGTGTCGCCCACGCGTGGCTAACCTCGGGCGCTCACGTAGGGACTTGCGGGGCAGCGTCATCCTTGGCACGTCACGCGGCGGATCAGACCGTCGACGCGGAAGTCGTCATCTCGCACGCGCCGGTCCTCGGGGTCTACGTACGCAATGGTGGCCACGTTGAAAGGCTAGGAAGCGAACCTTACGCCGAGATTACGACGGGTCAACTCTTCAGAAGTTCTTATGTTGCGCGCGCGAGGTCACGACAGAAGGGGGCGAATCGTCATCGCCGCGTTGGCGTCAGTCGAGCCACGATTTAGGAACGAGCCGGTGACGCACTGGCTCGTCGCCAGACAATCTCGAAGCGCGCACCCCCAAGATCAGAGTCATCGATCGTGCACTGGGCGTGCGATGACGTGATGATCGCGTTAGCGATCGCGAGTCCGAGTCCGGTCCCCGACGACGTCGAATCGGAGTGCTGGAAGCGATTGAAGATCAGATCCCGATCGCTCATCGCGATGCCTGGGCCACTGTCATCCACCCTCAGGACTGTTCGGTGCGACTGCGTGGCGACCGTGACGTCAACCCGGCCGCCGTCGCCCGCGAACTTGCAAGCGTTGTCCACGAGGACGCCGACGAGTCGGTCAATGGCGTCAGCGGGTGCGCTCACGAGCGCCGCTCCCTCGCCCAGCCGTACGTAACTGAGAACAATCCCGTGAGCGAGAGCAAGCCCTTCAAAGCGTTGACTCGACGCGTTCGCGATCGCCGCGACGTCGGCGTTCTCGGTCGTGAGCGGCGACTTTCGAACCTCATCCGAACGGGCCAACCACAGAAGGTCTTCGACGATCTTCTGTAAGCGGTGGCCCTCGCCTCCGACGCGTTGAAGCGTCGCTCGATAGCTGTCGCCGTCACGATTCTGGGAGAGAGCAACATCGACTTCGGCTTCTATCACGGCGAGTGGTGTTCGCAGCTCGTGCGACGCGTCGGAGATGAACTCGTGTTGGCGACGTTGGGCGAGCGCGATGGGCGCTTGGGCACGAATGCCGACCACGAACGCGGCGAGGAACATCAAGATCGCCAGCACGACGCCAACGATGATCTCCAGCGACAAGAGGATCGATCGGAGTCGTGCGACGGCGGCCAGGTTCTCTCCAGCGACGAGCCATCCTCCACGGAAACGGAGGGCACTAAAGCGAAAATTCGACCGACCCACCGCGGCCGTCGTGTCACTGACGGACCACGTTCGCCGAGGAAGTTTCGGGGCGTTGAGCGAATACGCGTCGACTGCGTTGCTGGCACGAACTTGCCAGACGTAGATTGGCACGTCGTCGCTGTCGAGCGCTCCCGAGGCCGGGACCGGAGGCGTCGTAGTAGCGCTCCCGTTCTTGAGCTCGACTTGGCGTACGATCTCGAGGCGTTGATGGAGCCGAGCGTCTACTTCGGCGTTCGTGTGGCCGTAGAACAGAAGGCTGAAGATGACCACGGTCACCACGAAGAGAGCCGCGCCAACGCCGGTCGCGATGGCGGCAACGACGGCGGCGTGTCGTCGGACCGACGGGGTCGCTCTCAATGGGGGACCATCCGATAGCCCAGGCCGCGAACCGTCTCGATCTTCGCGCGGCCGTGGGACAACTTCGAACGCAGTCGCGCGACGTGTACTTCGATGGTGTTTGAACTCGTGACGCGGTAGGCGCTGTCCCAGACCTGGTTGGCGATGGTCTCACGTGAGACAATCGACGGACTACGACGCATGAGCAGCTCGATGAGAAGACTCTCCGTGGTCGTGAGATCAATCAGTTCGTCTTCCGCTCTAAGTTCTCTCGTACTTGGATCGAAGCGAAGGTCGCCGCAGTTGATTTCCAGTGCGAAGCGCAGGGCCGGGCGACGCTGAAGGGCGTGGAGTCTCGCCAGTAGTTCGGCAAACTCGAAGGGCTTGATGAGGTAGTCGTCGGCACCCGCGTTGAGTCCGTGAACTCGGTCACTCGAAGCGTCACGGGCGGTCAGGAGAAGAATCGGCGTGAGAACGCCGGCCCTTCTCACCCGGTCAATCACCTCGACGCCGGAGCGAACGGGCATCCGCCAATCGAGGACGGCGAGTTCATATTCGTCTCGCTTGAGCGCCACCTCGGCACTCTCGCCATTATCGACTGCGTCGACGATGTAGCCAGCTTCACGCAGCCCTCGTTGGAGAACCTCTCGAAGCGCCCGGTCGTCCTCGGCAATCAGAATCCTCATGTTGTTCCACCGTACCTCGACCATTCTGAGAAGGTGGACGCACTTTCGGCACCATCCGCCACGTTGAGCTTCAACCTCGAAGGTCCAGCGTGAAGCGTGCTCGCCGAGGTTCGAGCTCACGATGCGCCTCCCCTCTCGCGGATCGTCGTCATCACCGAAAGGCGTCGCCGTGACCTCCGACTGCTTCTACGACGACTCGTAACTCCTTCTGAGCAGTCCTTTCGAATCGAAGGCGCCTCGTAGCATTCTTTGATGAGCTTCTACTCATCCGCCGTGGCCACACTGGCGACTTGACGTCACCATCAAGCTTGAGCGACCGCACGTTGAGGGCACGCTTCTTTCGGGACTCGACTGCAAAGCGAAGCGAGAATTCCTCGCAACCTTCGCGACACGAACGAGGAGGAGATTTTCGAATCGGTGTTTCGCGAGCGAAGGACGACCTTGAGAACGATGCCGCGAAGGGTCTCGAGCTGCGGGGGCGTAGGACTTCTAGGAACTCCCGAGAACCTCGTCGGTCGCGTCATCGGTGCTGAGAGTTTCTCACGGTGCTAAGAAGAGACCGCGATGGCTTCCTCCGTGAGCGAGAGAACGGGAGAGTTCGAACGTGGCTGAACATTCACCGCCGTGGTCGAAGCAAGGACCCACGTCGTACTTCCCTTTCATTGAGAAGAAGTACGGGCGCTCGATTGCGGATTGGCAGAAGATCATCGCCGAAAGTGGCCTCGACAAGCACATGGCGATAGTCGGACACCTCAAGTCCGAGTACGAGATGGGACACGGTCACGCCAACGCCCTCGTCGGTTGGACGCTCGCGGGTAACACGGCATCTCCTTGAGTTTCCTCATTCGTTGGTGAAGCGAAGACGGTGACGTCGTGTCGCGTCCCGGGAGTTAGCTCTTGGCCTTGGACGTGTTCAGAGCGACGGCGGCGCGAACGAGAGTCTTCAACGCCCTTTCGTTTATCTTCTCGCCCTCGTGGAAGTCGATGGCGCGCCTCGTGTTTCCGTCAAGACTGGAGTTAAAGAGGCCCGATGGATCGTCGAGGGCCGCCCCCTTGGCGAACGTCAGCTTTACGACGCTCTGGTACGTCTCACCCGTGCAGATCATTCCGTCGTGGTACCACACGGGAACGCCTCTCCACTTCCACTCCTCGACGACTGCGGGATCGGCCTCCTTGACCAAGGTACGCAGCCGACTCAGCATCGTGGCTCGCCAGTCTCCGAGCTCTTTGATCCGCTCGTCTATCAGCTGAGATGGAGACTTGCTCTTCTTCGGCACGACCTTCTCCATGAACCCTTCTCCCTTTTCTTTCTCGACGCCTCGGTCGTTGGGGACCGTCCCCACGGCAAAGTTACGCCTCGGTGGCCGATCCGTCTTCGGCGAGGGCGGCGAAGTCGCGCTTGGCCTTGCGGTACCACCCCATTCCGGCAATGGGATTCTTCCACCGGCCCTTCATCTCCTTCGCGGCACTCTCGTGCGCGTCGTCACCCGCCGCCACCATTTCTTTCAAGTGCTTGTCCTGCGCCTTTATGACCTCATCAGCGGTATTTCCCCGCAGCGCACGGTCACATGGCCCGCCGAGTTGTTGACACGTCATTGTCTTCATACGTCTCGCTTTCGTTCAATGAAATTTGCGGTCGCCGAGGACGCGTTGACGTGATTGAGAGATCCCGTCCAATCGTCTCAGAGCGCCGTCGGTGCTGGTCATGAGCGCAATCGCCGAACAGCTCAGCGCGCCTCCTGGATGCGCACGAGGTTGCCCGAAGGATCGCGCAACGCGCAGTCGCGCACGCCCCAAGGTCGACTCGCCGGCTCCTCGAGCACCTCGGCGCCCGATGCTCGAACCCTCTCGAACGTAGCGTCGAGGTCGTCGGAGCGAAAGATCGCTGCCTGCAGCGACCCCTGCAGCACCAGTGACAGGATGGCGTCGCCCTCGGCCTGCGAACGTCCGCCGTGCGGCTGGGTGAGAACGATGTTGACGTCCTGGCCCGGGGCGCCCAGGGTCACCCAGCGAAAGCCCTCCGACGCGACGTCGGCACGCACCTCGAGGCCGAGCGCGTCGCGATAGAAGCCCAAGGCAGCTTCGGGGTCGTGGACGAGGATGAACATTGATGAGATGGAGACGGTCACGCGAAAATGATAGGAGCACCGACCATCGTGCGCTTCTCCGAAACTGCTTGTTGTAGCGGCCTCGAGGGTCCTTTCAGCCGTTGGCGCCCCTTTCGCGGCCGAAGTTTGACCGAAAGCTCACTCCGTAAGCCGGGCGCGCCGCGGTCGCGTCGCGAACTTGCTCACGCACGACGGAACGATCTCGAGGTCGCGGTGGTCGCGCTCGCGGTACTGCGTCGGCGTCACCCCGACGATCTCGCTGAAACGTGAGCTGAACGAGCCGAGCGACGTGCAACCTACGGTGACGCACGTGTCGGATACCGACGCCCCATGGCGCAGCAGGGCCTTCGCGCGCTCGATACGTCGCGTCATGAGATAGGAGTAAGGAGTCTCGCCGTACGTCGCGCGGAACTTGCGCGAGAAGTGCGCGGGCGACATGAGAGCGGCGCGCGCCATGGCCGCGACGTTGAGGGGCTGCGCGTAGTCGCGGTCCATGAGGTCACGCGCTCGGCGCAGGTGAACGAGGTCGGCGATCTCTTGGGGCGTCACGAGGACGACGTTACGCGACTGGTGGTCGCCCTGGTCGACGAACGCGGGTCAGGTCCGCTCGAAGTGGACCTTGCTGACTGCGTCGACCGCGGTCCCTGCGCGAGCCAGACCTTCGCTACGCCGCGTCGATCCCCTCTCCCCTACGGGCAAATCTCGTGCGAACTACCCTCAACGGTACGAAACGGTGGTAGCGACGACGGGGCTACGCAACGAGGTCGGGGTCGACGCTCGACTCGGTACGCAAACGCCAGCCACACCTTCGCTCAACGCACGAATGACTTCAAAAGTCTCGCGACGTGGGGGCTTCAGAGGACGTCGGTCCAACCTTCCTCGATGTTGCGGGAACAGATCCCCCGCGAGCGGAGCGCCGCACTCGGCCTCAGGCTCCGCTGGACGCTCACGAGCAACTTGAACTCGCTCTTGATCGTCTAGCGCCCCGCGCCCCTCGCCGGTCGAAGAAGGCAGTCCTAGGAGTACGGCATCATTCGGGGCCACTTTGGAAGGGGAGCTGCTGGCCCGTCTCGAGCAGCGTCTTGAGCCCGCTGAGAATCTCATTCCATCCCCCACCGGCCCCGCTCGACTCGCTCTCGCCTCGCACCACGGCGGCCCACATTGGCGCACCCGTCACGTCGTGGGTGACCGTAACCCTGGTGACACCGCCTCGGACGGGTTCGATGTCGTAGGTGAGTCGAGTAAACGCCTCGGCCGCCAACTCGGGCGTCATCGTCATCCGCCACGTCTGGACCAGCTTTCGAGGCGGGTCGGACTCGATGACTTCGCCGTCGCTGATGACGTCCGGACAGCCGAGCGCCTTCATGCCCTCGTTCGCGTACGCCCGGAAGGCACCGCCCGCCCGTAACTCGTATTCCAGGAGCGGGGCGTAGCCGTACTTCACCGTCCACTCGGGCTCGGTGACTGCCTGCCAGATCGCTTCGGGCGTGGCCTTGATGTACACCCGGTAGATCTGGATCGTCTTGGCCGTGTTATCCGTCGTCATTTCTGTGCCTCCAAATTGGTTTTTAGGTTGGCGAGCGCCGAAACTTGGCGCTCGGTGTACTTATCGATCCATCGGTCATGGATCAGCCGAATCGGGATCGGATTGAGGTAGTGAAGCTTCTCCCGGCCCGACCGGCGCGTAACGACAAGCCCCGCCTCTTCGAGCAGGCGCAGATGCTTCATGACGCCAATGCGCGTCATGTCCACGTGAGACTCGAGTTCCGTCAACGTGCGACCTTCACGCTCGAAGAGAAGATCGAGCAGAAAGCGGCGTGTCGGGTCGGCGAGCGCTTTAAAAACGAGGTTGTCGTCCACACCCAGCCACTATATGTCACCATATGGTTACATGTCAAGCGCGCAGGAAGCGCCGGATTCGTGCATTCGCCGCCGCGTTCCGCGCCTCGACCGCAGACTCCGATGACGCGTCGGCGGTCTCACGCTCGCGATCACGTGCAACGCGGGGATTGACGATCAGTCATTTAGTTACTAAAGTAGAACTATTATAGAAGCGCAAATGAATCGCGGTAATGAGAGCGGGTTCACTCGAAGGCGCCGCTACGCCATCCTGGCCATCTGCTCGATGAGTCTGTTGATGGTGGGCCTTGACGTCACCATCGTCAACGTGGCGCTGCCATCAATTGGCCACTCCTTTCACGCACCGCTGTCGGGTCTGGCGTGGACGATCGACGCCTACACGCTGGTCCTCGCGAGCCTGTTGATGCTCTCGGGATCGACGGCGGATCGGTTGGGTCGACGCCGCACCTTCGTGAGTGGCCTCGCGATCTTCGCCGCCGGGTCGCTGCTGTGCAGCGTGGCGCCCAATCTCGGGCTGCTCATCGTCTTTCGAATGGTCCAAGCGGTGGGTGGCTCCATGTTGAACCCCGTGGCGATGTCGATCATCACGAATACCTTCACCGACGCTCGTGAGCGCGCGCAAGCGATTGGCGTCTGGGCGGCCGTCATCGGCGTCTCGATGGCGCTGGGGCCAGTGTTGGGCGGCGTCCTCGTGTCCTCGGTGGGATGGCAGTCGATCTTCTGGGTCAATGTTCCGGTCGCGCTGGTGGCAGTGGCGTTGGCGTTGCGATTCATTCCTGAATCGAAAGCGCCCGTGGCTCGAAGAGTGGACCTGCCGGGTCAGCTGCTCGTCATTTTGTTCTTGGCGTCGCTCACGTACGGGATTATCGAAGCTCCACAGAGCGGCTGGACGTCGACGTCGATCCTTGGATCGCTCGTTGTCGCGGTCGCGTCACTCGTGGCGTTCACGTTTTGGGAGCGACGAACGTTTGAGCCGCTCGTGGATTTGCGATTCTTTCGTTCTATCCCCTTCGCGTCGGCCACGCTGATCGCCGTCGCCGCCTTCGCGGGACTCGGCGGCTTCCTCTTTCTTAATACGATCTATCTCCAGAACGTTCGAGGACTCTCGCCATTTCACGCCGGACTGGACACGTTGCCCATGGCGGTCATGGTGATGCTCTTGCCCCCGGTGTCGGGCAGAATTCTGAGCCGACGAGGTAGTCGCATCCCACTCCTCATCGCCGGGGTGACCCTGGCCGCGTCGTGTCTCATGTTGGTTGACCTTGGACCCACGACGTCCTTCACGTGGCTCTTTGGCTCCTACTTGGTCTTTGGCATCGGCTTCGGGTTCGTGAACGCGCCGATCACCAATACCGCCGTCTCGGGCATGCCCCGGGCGCAGGCCGGGGTGGCCGCCGCCATAGCCTCCACCTCGCGCCAAATCGGGGCCACGGTGGGAGTCGCCGTGGTGGGTTCGCTCGCTGCGTCGTCGCTGCACCAGGAGCGTCATCCCTCTTTTTCGAGCGCCAGCCATCCCGGATGGTGGGTGCTCACCGGGTGCGGTGTGGCGATTCTTGTCATTGGACTCGCGGCGACCTCGTCGTCGGCCAAAGAGAGCGCCCGCGCGACCGCAGTACTGATCAATCCCGAATTCCTCGAAGAGACCCCCGCGTGACGCGCAAGGCCGAAGTTCGAGATGAACTCGCTCGCGAGGCGTTCGACGCCATGTCGAGCTTGGTCCTGGACAACGAACGTCGCCGCGAAGTGAGTGAGAAAGTCGGGCTCAGCTTTGGTCGCCTTCGAGCGCTGCGACGCGTGGCCGATCATCCCGTGGCGATGGGTGATTTGGCGGCACTGCTCAACGTAGATCCGCCCAATCTCACCGCGCTCGTGGATGAACTTGAGCGATTGGGTCTGGTCGAACGTTGCGCGCACCCGACCGATCGCCGCGTCAAACTCGTCGCGACGACCCCAACGGGTACGGCGCTGGCTCACCGGGCCCAGGAGATTCTCGACCGTCCGCCAGCCGGTCTTGCCGCTCTCTCGGTCGGCGATCTACGAATCCTGGTGCGAATCCTCGAGACGGTGCGCGCTCGTTGAACTTCAACGCATCCACCTCGCGGAAGGGACGAGCATCTCCGCCAGCAGGCGTTCGAGACCAGAGGCGAGTACGCGACACCCGACGAATGTGCGGTCGCTCCCACTCACGCGCCTTCGGAGTCAACCGTCTCGGCTAACGTTCCGCTTTCTCCTTTTTGAATGGACGCGGCTACGCCCACGACGGGTCGACACAACGATGCGGCGGATTCAAGGAGCGAGCACTCTACGGCGCCCGTCTCACGACGTGCGACGCCCCATCGTGCGCTCGACCGTTCGCGGCCGGGTTACCTCGGGAACTTTACGGATTTGAAAAACTTGGTCGTGGCGGCGGCCACCTTCGTCTCGACGAGCCCGACGAGGACACTCTTTCCGAGTAGTACCGCGAGATCGCCCTGCGTCGCGTTCTTATCCGGTACCGGTGTGCCGCTGTTGAGTGTGACGGCATTACCCACGACGGCGTACGCGCTCTTGCCGTCGATGGACTCCCTCTTCACACCTGGAGCGGTACCGTAGAACTTCCAAAAGCCCTTCGCGGCCGACGCCGAGTCGAAGGTGACGACGGTCATCTCGATCGCGTTCGGCTTCGGCACCCGGTTCACGCCGGCGAGGATGGCGGTAGCGGCGACGCCCGCCGAGAACACCGTCGCGGCCACGACGCCAGCTACGCCGCCGAAACCCTTGGTCAACTCCGCGGAAGTTAACGGCGTCGTCGTCACTTTGGACAAGAAGGCGGCCTGAAAGCGGACCCCGCCAGCCTTGTACGTCGGTGACGAAGCGCTAGCCAGTGAACTCGCGGCCGGAGAAAAGGTGAGCACGATGCTGGCCATACAGAGTGCGCCGAGTCGCACCGCGCGACATCCTCTCTGGCGCGAGCTGACGCTCTCGTGTAGTGGCAATCGACGGAGAAAAGCGCAGGTGCCCATTCTCATCCCATCTCAAACGAGCCGGACAGCAGTCGATGGTAGTCACTCCGTACGCTCAGCGCGCGTGGCGGACCCAGACTCGCCGATACAAGGATCACTGCCCCGCAACGGTGTTGATCGGGTGCCGCCTACCCGGCACCCGGTGACGACGTAACCGCTGATGAGAGTACTCCTACGTTCTCCGGCTCGAAAATCTCCGGCTACGCGGCCACGTCTGGTTGGGATCCCGTGACTGGCTGCGGCCGTCCTGATGTGCGGTTCCTGGCTCCACTTCTGGCTGCATTCGACAAGGGTTGATTCGCAACAATCGAAAGCCAACTGACGGAATGTCTCGGCCAGAAACGATCGCTAGATTCGAAGTCCTCACTGGGTGGGCTTTAGGGTCTGCTCTTGCCGTGCAGTCGGAGGTGTCCGTCGGCTACTCACGGGTGCCAATGCAGGAGTTCGATGACATCGGTGTCGTTCACTTCGACGCCGAGAAGGTCGTTGCTTGAAAAGAGGGATCCGTCGGCTGGGTTTCGTCGAGCCTCCGATTGACGGTCGGGGACAAGAGAATTTTCTCAGTGCTTCACGCAGCGCGACGACATGGCGTTCGCCGGTCGAATCTGACGATCAGATGGCTCTAGCTATTGCGAGCAATTGGCAGTCGAGCGCGTGGGGACGGCGCTCAAGTCGAGCCTGAAGCAACGGTGCGGCCTCCTCGGCTCTCCCAGCGGCGACGAACGCGCGAAGGAGGGTGTCTTCGACCACCTCTCGCTGGGCGTCGCTACCGCCGAGGCGCGGCAAGTCGTCTAACAATGGCTTGATGGAAGC
>Ga0307374_10006264_pt1 | contig 18804 bp, 20 predicted proteins | sample OX3MG_FD_202532 | JGI IMG/M metagenome (GOLD analysis project Ga0307374, IMG submission 202532) | Soil microbial communities from Risofladan, Vaasa, Finland - OX-3 | ecosystem: Environmental > Terrestrial > Soil > Coastal area > Acid sulfate soil | place: Finland: Risofladan, Vaasa | collected...
ATGCTGGACAAACCAATGGTATGGGCATGACTCCATGGCAAATGTACTATGCTATGGGACAAGTGGTTGCCAATGGTCAATCGGCATGGTCTACAGCAACCGCGACAAAGAAGAGCGTTTCTTGGCTTAGTCTCATAAACCCGACCGACGTAGCCAACGTCAAAGCGGCATTAACTAGCGCGGGTTCTACAATTCCACCAGAAATAATTCAATTGCAGACTCTGACTGGGCAATCATGGGTGACTAGCGCAACTGCTTTAGCAGGATATCAGGCTGCAATTAGCTTCATCAACACAAACGGCAACGGAGTGATAAGTGACGGACCATTCTATATCTCTCAATATTCCTCGTCAACTTCTCCAGCTTTCCTAGTTATGAAGCCGAACACGGGCTTCAAGGCAGGTAGCATTGGCAATCCTAACCTGTTTGCACCAGCAGTGGTGTTGACAGCGCAAGCTACAATACCTCCAGTACTTTCGAGCGGCGGTTCATTCAGCATTTCGGTACTGCAAACACCTGATGGTGCTCCATCAACTCAGTCGACTTCTGCATCCAACGCCAGCGTCATCGTCCAACTCGTGTCAAATGGAGCAATAAAGTTCTCAGGCACCTACACAACAACTTCGAGCGGGACTGTTAGCGTCCAGCTTCCAGCCACTCTTCCAGCGGGATCTTATCTGCTGAGCATCTATCCACAGTCGACAACTTCAAAGCTTGTCAAACCAGTTGTGGTCTCGCTGACATTGACTGCTGCAACGGTTACAACAAGCAGCTCGACCACAGGCAGCTCAACCACTCCAACAACAAGCAGCTCGACCACAGGCAGCTCAACCACCACGACTGCTCCATCATCGACTAACTACACACTGATTGCAGGTGCAGTTGTAGTCGTGATAATCATTGCAGGCGTAGCTGCATACATGTTAAGGCGTGGAAGAACATCGACTGGCGCGCCTAAAACCTAGGCCAACAGAATTCTCTCACAAGGGAAGAGGATTGAAACCTCTTCCATCCTTTTTATTTTTTACTTTGAACTAGGATAATGAGGCTTTCATCGACTGCGCGAAGCTAATAAGAATCCATAAAGGGTTTGAAATAGAGTTATCACCTATGCGCCATTCTGCGCGCGTTCTAATTGCAGGAGTTGCGATGCTGATGGGAGGGATTTTTACCGACATTATCGGAACAAGATATCAACTCCTTTTTCTCCTAGTTATTTCCTTGGGACTCGCAATAGCTGGTGCGCTTGTTGCGATGAGGGGGATGCTGGAGTTTTTGGGAGAAAGATTCTCTAGTAGAGCCAACAGGACACCCAATGACCGGACTGGATCTCCTTAAGCTCGGGCACTTTGCTCTTACATATTTCCATTACGAAAGGGCATCTTGGGTGGAACTTGCAGCCTGGAGGATGTTCGGTCGACAGAGAAAGTTCTCCTTCCACGTTAATCTTCTTCGAAACATCTTTCAAGCTGGGGTTTATTTCCGGTGATGCTTGTAGAAGTGCCTGCGTGTAAGGATGAAGCGGCTTTTCGATTATCGCGTCAGACGGTCCGATCTCAGAAATATTGCCAAGATACATGACGACAATTCGCCTAGCAGCAACATGGGCTACCGACATCTCGTGAGTGATGAAGAGAAATGCCGTCCCTCGTTCCTTTGACTCCTTTTCGATAATGTGAATTATGTCTCCCTTCAGCGAAGCGTCTAGCATGGAAACGGGTTCGTCCGCTACCACAAGGGCGGGGTCGAAGATTAGGACTCTTGCAATGCCCAACCTCTGCCTCTGCCCGCCCGAGAGTTGAAAGACGTAATTTGTAACTAGTTGCTCGGGCAGGCCAACACGCTTCAATACATCGGTGATTCTTTGTTGGATTTCATTTCGCCTCTTTACCCCTTGTGCTTGAAGAGGGATTCGAAGCGTGTCATAGACGCGCATGTTAGGATCAAGAGACGAGAAAGGATCCTGGAATACTATCTGTAGTTTCCTTCTCAATCTCTTCCAGGCTCTTCCCTTTGCCCTTCCCACATCGACTTGCTTGTCGCCATCGAAAAGAGTCACGCGTCCGGAAGTTGGTCTTGCAAGTCCGATGGCTGCTCTTCCCAGGGTCGTCTTCCCAGATCCGCTCTCACCGACGAGAGCTACGATCTCGCCACGTCCGATCTCCAAGGTTACACCATCGACTGCCTTGACTATTGAAGTCTTTTCGAGAAATCGCTTCTTGGTAAAAAACACATGGAGGTCCTCTATCTTGAGGACGATGTCATCAGTAAAGCCAGCAGGCAACTTTCTCTCCTCCTAAAGTTCTCAAATCTGGGAACTTTTTCTTACATATCTCCATAGCATAGGGGCATCGAGGTGTGAAGCTACATCCTGGAGGAAGGTTAGCTAGGTCAGGCATGAACCCAGCTATCCCTTTTATCTCCTTGCTTCTCAAGGTCGGAGTAGATTCCAGAAGACCTTGGCCGTATGGGTGCTTCGGTTTGGAGAAGAATTCCGCTGAGGGACCTTCTTCAACCACTTTTCCAGCGTACATAACATACAGTCGGTCGACAGCCTCGGAGATCAATGCAAGATCGTGTGTTATGAGCATAATTGAGATTCCCAATTCCTTTCTGAGCGACTTTAGCAGATTCACTATATTCGCTTGAGTGATAACATCTAGGGCAGTAGTCGGTTCATCAGCAACAAGAACCTCGGGTTCAAGGGCCAGCGCCATCGCGATAAACGCTCTCTGCTTCTGGCCACCGGAGAGCTCATGAGGATACCGAGACGCAATTGTTTCGTCCAACTTGACCGATTGCAGAAGCTTTCGTACAGTTTCGTCGCTCCCTTCGCGCCCGTGAATCTCTAGAACTTCTTTGATCTGTGAACCAATTGTGAAGACGGGGGTGAATCCGTTCATTGAGCCTTGAAAGACCATTGCCAATTTATTCCATCGATATTTTTCCCTGAACTCTTCCTCCGTGAGTTGCAATATATCGACTCCACGATACAACACTTCACCTGCCAGGACCCTGCCCGGCGGGTTAAGCAAGCGGAGCATGCCAATCGCAAGAGTGCTCTTGCCGGATCCACTCTCTCCAGCAATGCCAATAATTTCCTTACTATCTAGAGTGAGATTTACATCATCGACTGCTTTGACCTCCCCGCGCGCTGTTGCATAATAGATTTTGAGCCCTTTGGATTCTAAGAGGATGGATTCCTACCTCCAATCTTTACTTATTTTGCGCTTACCTTTGGAGCGACAATTCTGTCAAGCGCGAATCCAACAAGGACAAAAGGTACTGCAGCTACAACAATCATTAAACCTGGAAATAAAACCCACCACCACCATCCGAATAGGGCTGCCTGTTGGACGAACGCGTCGTCAAGGAGACCTCCCCAAGTGATAATATTTGACGGCTGAATGCCAAGGAAAGCCAAAGTTTGGGCCAAGAGGATGCCAGCCGGTATACCGAGGGCAGTATAAGCTATAGAAACGGGAGTCAACCTTGGCATAAAATGCGTGAAGAATGTTCGTATTGAGGAAATGCCCATCGCTTTGTCAGCTTCCACATAAGTCTGCGACCTCACGGAAAGCGCAACAGATCTTGCAATAATTGCGTAAAAAGGCCAGGACAGGGCGGAAATAAGCAGTGCTTCAGTGATTAGGTTGAGCGTGACGCTATAAGACAGAGCTATGAGGAAGGGCAGTGCGGGCAACGCGAGCACTACGAGGGTTACCCACTGCATGAGATCATCTTTGGAACCTCCGATGTAGCCTGCGATGCCGCCGAAGATAACCCCGAAAAGGACGGCGATGATCGATGTCAATGCCCCCAGTTCCAACGCCCATGGCAGTCCGAGCAGTATTCCTAGTTCAATGGGCCTTCCGTAAAGATCAGTTCCCATGAGCCCATACGACTTGCCATTGATCGAGAAAACGGTATTTTGGGAGATTGTCGTTGGTCCGGTACTAATTAGATCAATCCTTACGTGGTACTCACCAGGCAAGACGGGGTTCGTCAACAAGCCCGGTCCATCCTGATCGAAAAGCGCGGCCATCTCCTGAGGAACAGTAACGGTGGCCTGCAAGATGCCAGTTTGTGATTTGATATACTGTTGGATCCACGACGTGACTCCTGGATCACCGACGTCATACTGGTAACTCTGCGTTGGATTGGCGATGTAAATCACAAGTGAGTTGCCGTCTGGTTTCACCCACGTTATTGCGGCTTCGATTAGCGTGCCGTTATAATCTGGAACGAATATGATGTCGCTGGGCGATTTCGGTGAAGACCAATAGAAATTGTAGCTGTTGCTAAAATTATAGAAAGATCCTCCAGAGGCAGTGCTGTTCCATTTCAAACTGGGAAAACTTACAGTTGGCGGGAAGTTCGGACTAAAATATCCCATCCAACTGGGAGGAGCTTTTGCAGGATTAGCTTCCCAAGACTTTGGATTGTTCCATGTCTCTGCTATGTTCGGTTGGAACGCCAGTAAGACATAGGCTGATATCGCGATAAGTAGAAGGAGCATTATTAGTCCAGCCATGCCTGATTTTGACTTTGAGAATTCTCTAAGATAGTTTCGTAGGTTGCTTTGGCTGCTCATCAGTTCTAACCTGACTTTATGCGCGGATCCAATACACCGTACGCCAATTCTCCAATGAAAAGACCTAGGAGGAGTATAATGGTCAGTACGAAAGTAGAGGCAATTATGATGGGGAGATCGTTCGCCAATATTGCGATGTACGTAAGAAGGCCTAGCCCAGGCCATCTGAAAACTACTTCGGTGGTTAATCCACCTGCGAAAGATCCAGCGACCGCTAAGACGGATTGCGTTGCAATGCTGGGCGATGTTGTCCTAAGAACATGCGAGAATAGTATACTTCTTTCAGATATACCTCTAGCCTTTGCGGTTAGAACAAAGTCTTCTCCCATTGTTGAAATCACTAGACTTCTTATCACATAAGCAAAACCGCCCACATTGACCACAAAGAACGCTAAGAGTGGCAATGTTAAGTGGAATAGAAAGTCTCCAAACTTCGGCAAAATGCCAGACGGTTGCGGTACTGAAATCATTCCTCCTGACGGAAAAATGTTCAGTGAATACGCGAAGAAGGCAATGAACAGGAACCCCACCCACCAGGTCGGGAGACTGGCGTGGAATACCCCAATGAAAGGAATCGCTCTGTCAAGCCTACCTCCCGCCGACTTCGCCGCCAATAATCCAATAATGCTTCCTACCGCAACTACGAGGAGGGTCCCAGACGTAAAGAGAAGTATTGTGTTGGGCAAGTATGCTATGATAATTTTCGAAACTAGATTTGACCCGTCAGGTGCAAGAATAAAATACGAAGTGCCAAATTGGAATGTGAACAAATGGTACATTTGCAATCCGAATTTGACTGGCAATGGTTGGTTGAAGCCGAACTGCGCGAGGAAAGAAGCTTTGAATAAAGCTGCTTGGGCCTGAACCTGCGCTTGGGTTAAGGCGCCGTGAGCGCCTTTAACAAGTGACTGCGTGAACAATTGGGTTTCGGCGTTTGCTTGATCTGCAATAACATGTTGAAGACTGGGATAAATCCCCACATAGAGGATCGACACTGTTGCAATCAGCGCTAATGAATAGGATATTGTTTTTGTGATTAAGAACCTATTATATCCCAATGGACCGATTCCTTTCCACGAGTCGTTTGATGCTGGAAAGCGGTCTGAGTGCTCTTTAATCTTTGTGTAGAATTCACCAGAGCCGTTCCCATGAAGGGAGTCACGAGGCTTCAAATTCACAACAAAGGGAGGCCACCGTGAATGAATGGATTCATTTTGCGCCCTCGCGGCTACAGCAGATTTTCTCAGAATAAGCTGTGATTTTCTAGTTCGAAGCGCCTAGGCAAATATTATCTGAATAAGAAGCATCGAGACTCCATTTCCTCCATCTAGTGATGACACGCGGAGAGTCAAGCAGAGAGCTTCCTAATCTCCTAGCATTGTAATCAAACCAAACTGCGGACTAAATCCCTGAAAGACTTTCACCACGCGGTCTAATTTTCCCTAATTCTTAAATTGAAACCTCCCGCTTCCAGAATCTCGGTACCTTTGCGGTCATAATCAAATGCGCGAAGCAAGAAGGAACCAATTAGCCGTCGGAGCCATACTGTTGGTACTTTTCGTTTTGTCCGTACTGGTCGTAGATAATCTGGACACTTTCTCACTGCCTAGCGCATCCAATATCTTAGTAACTTCGACAGTCAACAGAGTCTCCATAAAGCCGGATGGATTACTTCTTATAACAGTTGAATCGAATTTGACTGTCTTAAGCGGCTCACAGTATTCGGATCAGAAGATCGGACAAGGAGGTTTTGTCAATTCGCCGCTAAACGGAGTGTACGTGTCCATTACAAGTAATCTAGCCAACTCGCGGTCTATAACGAATTTCACTGATTCTTCGGGGCAGGTCGCAGAATATCTTCCTCCGGCAAAATACCAAATCGGATTTCTCGACTGGCGGTTCAATTATTCTCTAATGTCTGTTGAGGTTTACTCGGGAAAGGCGACAGATTTGAGAGCGTTTTTGAACGCCAGTGCTTATTTCACTCAATCCTACAACATAATTGACCCCAGTTCTTCGGGTTGGGCGGTCGGCTGGGAGCCGATGTACATTCTTGTTCCAAGTAAACAGGTTTTTTCAGACAATGGTGCAGATACATTCATCGAAACGAGCGGCTCTTCCCCAGTTGCAATTCTCAAGTCAGAAAACGCTTCGACTCTGACGCATGTCTCGATACTTGGCAACATAGCAAACCAGAATTCTGAATGGCTTGAGGTACAGATCGGGTCTCCGATATCGGTTCAAAACATTCAGGCAGTGGACGTACTTTCTATGAAGACCATCTATTTGGTGAGTTAACATGGTCACAGAAGTAGTGTATTTTTTGATCGCAGCAAATGCGGCGGTGTACGTAGTACTAGCAATAGGACTGTCAAGAAGGTTGAACAAATTTCCTAGGGATGCGACTCTCGAAGAGGCTTTCAAAATTCTTGAAGAAGAGCTAAAGAAGAGGTACCCCGATCTGCCCGAGGGTTACACGTGGAATGAAGTCTTGACCAAACTGAAAAGATCCGCGACAAAGACAAAACGCTCCGACTGGGTGAACATTGAGAATACGCTTAAGCAATATGAAGCCTTCAGATACGGTGGGGTTGATTACAAAGAAGTGGATCCGCGCACTGTAGTGAGATTAGCTCAGCAATTACCTAGAGGCGAGAAAGTTGTTAGATGATTTAAGGCCGAGAGTACTTTCAGAAATCGGCAACGTTGTCGTGGGCAGAGAAGAGGAAGCTTCCCTTCTCTTGACATGCCTTTTGGCCAGGGGGCACGTTCTGCTCGAGGGTGTCCCCGGAGTTTCGAAGACACTGCTCGCAAGAGCTTTCTCGAATTGTCTGGGCCTGAAATTCAGCAGGATCCAGTTCACCCCTGACATGCTGCCACTCGACATACTTGGCGGCTTCGTCTTCAACATGAAGACACGCGAATTCGATTTCAAAGAAGGTCCAGTGTTTACGAACATTCTCTTGGCAGATGAAATCAACAGGACAGCACCCAAGGTGCAAAGTGCTCTGCTAGAGGCAATGCAGGAAGTCCAGGTGACTGTCGAGGGACACACTTCGGCTCTACCACATCCTTTCATGGTCATTGCGACTCAAAACCCCGCCGAGTTCGAAGGTGTTTATCCACTTCCAGAAAACGAGAAAGATAGGTTCACAATGCGAATTCCGTTTGGTTATCCTTCTCACGCAGTGGAATTTGAAATCTTGAAGAGAAATCTCGCTGATATGGATCTCAGTTTGGTGAGGCCGATTCTAAGATCGGGAGAGCTCGAAGAGGCGTTCAAGATTGTGGATGCGGTAAAGGTGTCTGATGACATTCTGCACTATATTCCAAGAATAGCTGAAAAAACAAGATCGGATAATAGGATCAGTTTGGGTGCGAGCCCAAGAGCGCTTGTGCAGCTTTTGCAGGTTTCAAGGGCGAACGCGGCGCTTGACGGAAGGGAGTTCGTAACCCCTGACGACGTGAAGAAGCTCGCGAAAGTATCACTCTCCCACAGGATTAGGCTTGACAGGTCAGCAGCGTTGAAGGGACTCGTTCAGGGAACCGACGCATTCGTCGATCAGGTATTGGACGTAGTGAAGCCTCCAAGGTGAAACTGACAGCCCGCGGCAAGGATCTACTAAAGGCAGCTCTAGCTGGCACTATTGCGGCCACTGTTCTTGACATCAATGTTGTCCTTGCACTTTGCCTTTCACTTGTTTTCGCTGCATTGATTTCCGAATTTATTCTAGCCAGATCATCGACAGATAACATTGAAGTCAGACCAGAAAAATCACATGTTTCTTGCTTCAAAGGGGAAGAAGCTACGGCGCGATTGGTCCTCAAATCAAAAGCGGGCAGATTTGTGAGCATCTCACTGTCAAAGTTTGTTTTGCCAAAGGGTTTGAAATCAGAGATGGAAAATAATGACCAAGAAACATTCGGTCTGCGAATCACACCAAAATATGCTGGCAGGTTCTCAGGAATGTCCGCTCAGTTTGAGCTTAATGATTCGCTTCGGCTTTTCAAAAAAACTGTTGAATTTGCCGCGGCAGATTTCACATTCGACTGCTACCCTTCATCGATTCTGAATGAATCCAGGACAACCAGACCTGTGACGTTATCGATTGGAGAACGCGAAGCCAGATCTCAAGGTGTTGATATGGAGTTCTATTCCGTTGACCAATACACTGGGGCGACAGAGATGAAGAACATCTTCTGGAAAAAGGTCGCCTCGATGCCAGATGAACGGTTACTCCTCAAAACTCGAGCAGCAAACATCCAGAAAAGTGTCTCAATAGCTCTCATTCGCAAGAGCGAAAGAGGCGAGGATTCCCTCGGATGGATGGATGCGGCATGCGAAGGGATCGCCCAGATCGGAAAGAGTATTCTGAAGATGGGATGCGATGTAGCGGTCATGTTTGCTGTCGGTGAGCAAGTTGTCACAGAAGGAGCGTCAGACCTCGGAGAACTCTCAGAAGCAATCATGACAATGTCGACCTCAGGAATCTGCGATCCAGACAGCGCTTCGTTGCTTTTGAGCAGAGCGGACATTTGCGTTACCGGCTTCAAAGAGGTACAAGACAAAACTTTCACATCGACTGTAGCAAGAAAGCCGACACTTTTGATTGAAGATCCTGGGGTGACGCTGTCCAAAGTGGGCGAGCTCACTGTCATCTACAAACCGTATCAGGATATGACGAGGCTTGTCAGCAGAGTTGCGTGGATTTGAGAGAAAGGGCCATCAGGTTTGCATCCTCCGGAATCGTGGGTGTAGGAATTTTCATAATGTATGTTGTATTCGTAACTAGGTGCATTGCTCTAACTGACTGGAATAATTTGTCGCGTTTAGAATTGGCGATATTGGGTACTCAAATATCTAGGGTGACACTAGTGCTCGCGCTGGAAAAGAAATTTCGTAACCAGCCATTGGTTGCCATGGTTCTATTTTCCTTTGAAGTCTTCTTGATCCCGCTTCTGGCCTTGTTGACATTTTGGACAGGCGATGCCGCTTACACGATTTTGATGGGGACGATACTCACGACATGGATAGGAGTCTCCGCATTGGTGCTATCCCCGTACGCGATCTACAAATTTGTTATAGACATGGCGAAAGAAGCTTCTCTTGCGATCGTGGTACTGATCGGCTCCCTAGAAGTCGGGGGTATGCTGTTTCTATCAGGAGTTCTGGCAAGAGAAGGGACAAGGATTCAGGGACCGTCAGGTCTCGGGATGTTGTTCATTCAGTTTGGGCAATTCAAGGGCCCGCTATCCTCCTTTAATGGATTAGGGTCAAACAGTACTCTCTTCTTCGGGCTAGTGGTATTCTTCGTTGGAATGACCGCCTATGCCACTCTCAGGGATCTCGAAACGGATTCTCGAACCAAGATCTCAACCGCATTGTTGATACCACTGAGTGGAACTCTCGGAGTGCTAATTTGGATTATTGCTTTTCTTTCGATCAGTTCGGATGTCCTGCTTGCGTTCACGATTCCTACACTGATCGGAGTAGCTGCATTGTGGGGGAGTTCGCGTGGCCGATAGAAGAATCGTATTCATTTTGTTGGCGCTTTTCTCTTTTACAATCTTGCTCACTCCAATCACCAGTCTGGAAGGTCCTGTTCATTCTGCTACCGCCCAAGTCATTCCGACAGCTCTGGGTTTCATTGAACTCGGGTACAGTCCCGGAAGCCTTTCCTCCTTACAAGAAGGGATTCCAATTTACTCTCCAGGTGACGAGATGTGGCTACTTTCAACATCAAACCAAGCCGTCGCAGTTCAATTAATTTCACCAAAGGGGGGCGTGGCTTCAAGCCACCAAATTTCCACCTCTACTGTATCACTTCTCTACATTTTTTCAGCTTCAGATGCTGAAGGTAGCTGGACTCTGGATGTGACACTCAAGAACACTTCCATGATAAGCTTGAAAATTTCATTTCTGAATCCCTCTGCGCATCCAATCCTTCCTGTCTTGGATAACTTCTCGTTGCAGGCTAGCAATTTGAATCTAGGCTTCATGATTCCAGAAAATACAGCGTTCAATTTCCAAGCCTGTCTCGCTTCTTCGGAACTTAACTCAACTCTAGCCGTCCCGATCCCCCAAGCCGTTGGAGGGGGAGAAATGTTAGTGGGGGCGAACCTTCATAATGCAACTCTGAATATCAACGGATTCGTGAACCGAACGTTTTCCTTTTGGTACGATATGGATTATTTGTACACCTTCGATGGTAACTTGAATGGAGAGTTTCTTTCGAGGGATATAACCGCTATTTCTTCGAGCACCGCACTTTTCACATCAAGTTCATCTGAAAAGGTATCATTGACAAATAACACTGTTCCGCGTCCGGGCCGTTACGAACTCAATGCTTTCTTCGAGAGCGATGCAGGATTAATTGTCGAACAAACGGCCGCACTACTGCTAACAGATGGTGCCTGGTTATGGACTGGGGGATGCAACCAAATTTTGATAAGCTCCTTATTTTTTAGTGAAAACAGTAGCCTGAACCGAGGGCCTCAAACCTGGCCGACAGCTTTGTACCTGATGTACGAAATCGGAGGAGTGGACTCTTATTCTAGACTTCAGATGAATCTCAATCAGACTCGGGTGGATATTCTAAGTAGCATCGGAGGGGTGGTCGTAAAGAGTGCACGACCAGATATTTCCTATCTCAACTTTACAGTTGCGAATAATCCAAACATTCTATCGTCAGAGATGTACAATGACTCGCTGTACATGGTCGGAAGGAATTTTCCTCTTTCTGTCCAACTCACACCAGTCTTCGGCAGCCAAAATCTCCAACCGCTGACTGTCTCGATAGACAAACCGTTCACTGTGAACGATGTCTACGTGCCTCTTGGAATGTTGTCAATACATGTGACAAGCAATTCCGTTCCGCTGGCTAACGTGTCAGTGGTAGCAGATAATGGCTACGGAGGAAGAGCGACAGCTACTTCAGATTCTGACGGAAACGTTTTGATCTATGTCCCTTCTGGTTTGTACAACGTCACAGCTTCGATAGAAGGGGTTTCTATGTCAAAGAGCACATTTGTTTCTACCACTGCCGAATCAAACCTAGTGTTTATTTTCCCGGTAAACGGATCGGCTGGATATCTTCAATACCTTCTTGTCTCCATTCTAGTGGTTGGATTAATACTCAACATCTGGCTCTGGATATTACAACCAAAACGAAAAGTTTACTGATTAGCCGCGAGTAAAAATTGGGATCTTTGCAACTAGGATTTCTGGATTTAGATCGTGCGCGCATTCATGATAGGCGAAGAGAGGATCATCAGATTGACAATGTGGTCGCGTTGATGCTTGCTTCGGTTTTTGGATAATTCTTTTCTATTGTGAACTTTTATTCGTTTGTTGACGACAATGAGGAATCAGAGTTATTTCTGAAAAACCTAAGACATGTGGAAAAGGCATTTGACCGAGTCGTCACTATTTGGAACGCGGTCGACTCGAATAATTTCTATTATTTCGAGTTAATTTAATAAAGCACCACGACGAAATCAAGAAATGGCGGTGAGGCTCGCCATCAACCGCTCGTCTTCATGGATGGGCCAATAGCTTCTACCTTGTGAATCAAAAAATGGCGAGAGTGGAAGAAGCGATTGGCAATTTGGAAACTAGACTTGCTGTATTTGGCAATTGGTGCACTGTCAGGAGTATACTTGCGATATAAGATCGGAAGCGACGCGCTATTCGTTTATGGCGTTCCGGTCACCATATTGTTCATCAACGTCTTGGGTAGCTTCATCCTTGGATTGAGTATGACCACAGTCCAGAGATTTGGGCTGAGCCAGAATTATGTAATCCTCCTCGGAATCGGATTTTGCGGCTCCTTTACAACGATGTCGTCTTTTGCCTTCGAGGGTGCTGCCCTATTGGACGCTGGGAAGTTACTCCTTGGTCTTGTCTACATCGTGCTGAACGTTGTACTATCGCTTCTAGGGATCGTTGCAGGACGCGCATTGATTATACTCGTGGCTGGATTGCTGTAGTTATTTCAAAGATATTTCATTCAACGGAATAATTTGCAAGAACAAAATGGAACGAATGAACTAAGAAATACGTGACCGCGAGCAGAATTTCCGAGGTTTTGAGATCAAAGAAACCCAGTACTCAATGGATACCAGATATTCTATAATTTCGTAATAACGCATGGAGCAATAAGGAACAAACCCCAGCTGAAGTAGCTGGAATCAAGGTCGAGGAAGATAGCGAGTGGTTAACACTAATTCAGAATGCCTCAAAGAAAGAAAGTTAACTGAGCCAAAGGGAAGAGTCGGCTGTTCTATTAATCAGAACAACTGACCTTATTGCATAGTTTCTTATATTGTCCTATGCATCCATCAAGCTAGCCGTCATATCTTGCAACCTCGAATCATTATTCTAGTTTCGGTTGTGTTTGTTCTGATTGCTCTAGCACTGGGAACCTCAATCGGATACGCTATTTCTTCTGGAAGGACTACAACCTTTACCCAAACTCAATCGGCTTCCACCTTGACTCAGACAGTAGTCCTATTGTCTTCAACCACAATCTCCCCTTCAAGTCTGACGTATCCTACACTGACCATAACAAGGCAAACTGTCCTCGTTGTAGTATACACGCCAACATGCGTCACGATATCTGGTCAGAGAAGCGTAACTTATTACAGCGGACCTATGATGCAGACAACGACTGTAACTTACATCTATCCCAGCACTGCACCCAATTCGCCAGTTGTGTCAGTGACCACCATAACTAACAGCACCGTTACGGGTTCAGATCGCACCCAAAGTCAGAGCATTTCCTGCTAAGTGACCGTGATTAAATCCTAAACACACCTGGGGTCCGACAGTTAACACGAAGAACGAGAGCGCAGTATGTAAACAGAACTCTCTAGACGGTTCTTTCAAGTCTTCGGGTCTTTGACTAGGCTTTTGTCCTTGTCAAATTGCGGGTTATGACTGGGGTTCAGGTGAAACAATTAGAAGTTGGTAGGGCGTTTGCCCAGCAAGACGCGTACTACGACAACTATGACGATTACGATTACAGTAAGGCCAACAATTAAGATGATTCTTTGATCAATCGGCAACGTGTGCGTTCAGCTTAAAACATATTGTACAAACTTCTGTTAATAACTGAATTGATCATTCTTTTTTCGTGCTTGCGTTTTGAATCAAAGTAAACCACTTGTTCTCCCACGTGATCTTGATTCCACACGCCTCAGCTGGGGTTTTCCCTCCATCTAGTCTCATGTGCGGTCTTATGTAATTGTGGAAGATCTGAGAGCCTTTGAATACTGGGCTTTGCTTAGATTTCACTCCGCGAATGACTTTTTCTCTGTCTCTCATTTCTCCATTCATGCGCTCCATTTTTTGGTTGTGAATCTTTCCAGCTAGTGTAATGTCTTTGATATGCTGAGTTCTTGGAGTAGTTTTCGTGAAAAACACCTTTGAAGCTTCTTGGAAATTCAAAGCTCCATCAGAGGTTACTCTAAGGCATGATGAAACGGTAAAATGTTGCAATGACTGAGGAAATGGAAAAGAAGTTAGAGCAAGAACGGAAAAAGAGATTATTGGATTCAATCCCAGAAACGATAAGGACGATCTTGAGCGAGTATTTGTCAAATAGGAACACCTAACTTAAGAAGAATAAGAAGAAGTAAGACAAAGTCCACTGGAGCTGAGAGAAGAACAACAGCTGGCTTGGAGATCATATCTTTCCAAATAACGTTGTAATCGAGATATATAATTCCAATAATAGCAAGAATGAAAGTAATAGCTAAGAAGATTCCGAGATTATTCATAGGTGGAGAATGTACAAGAAGTGAGTAAAGAAAAGTCACCGAGTAATAGGAATAAGGCATTGTGGCAACCACGACAAAACCTCTTGCAAGATGAGACATTCCATACTTTGGGCGGTATGTCCTATCTATCAGGAATTTGAAAAGGCGAGAGCTATAGACCACTGCACCTATTGTTGCAAACATTCCCGCATAAAATAAAACATCATAGGATTTGAAAGCTAGTATTTCAATATCTTGAATATTCAGAAAGATGTCAGCTATAAACAAAATAGAACCTATCAGAAATAATGTACTTGCTTGTCCGAGAACCGCTTTTGGCCAATTGAACTCTTTTAGTTTGCGGGGTTTGATAGATTTTCCTTTCTTCGCTAGCTTGACATTGTAATCTACTACGTTTTGCTCGATTCTCTTTTCAACCACTTCACTCGAAAGGACAACTAGACCAGCCCAAATGCCAAATGTCGCAATGGCAAACGGAATCTCGAAGTCAGTAAGCGTTACCAAAGAATAAGCGATAGCTCCTATTGGCCCCAAAGAGATGAGAGCAAAACCCACATATTTTAGCGAGGCCTTTTCTTTGCCTCGCAAAGCAAGAAGAAACATCTAGGGCCCGAGCCTTGACAGAAACAAAAACCCCAGTGAGGCCCATGTTCTTGACAGAACCCCCTCGATTCAGCTTTATATATGAGATTTAAAAAGCCAATATAAGGCCATATTTTTGCCGCAGACTAAAGCTCTTATCAGTATCGAAAATGTTGTAGCTTCCGCAAGCATCAATCAAACAGTTGATCTGAATCAGATTACAAGGTCCTTTTCAGACGTCGAGTACCATCCAGATCAATTTCCCGGTCTAGTGTTCAGGCTCAAAGTGCCGAAGACTGCGACTCTCATTTTCAGTTCAGGGAAAATGGTTTGCACTGGAGCAAAATCCGAGGAACAGGCAATCAAGGCAGTAAAGACCGTTGTTCAGAAACTGCGAAAGGGCAGCATAGACATCAGAAACGAGCCGGTGATTGATATTCAGAACATAGTCGCGTCCGCTTCATTAGGAGGAAAAGTGCATCTTGAGGAAGCAGCCAGGCAGCTACCCAAATCAATGTACGAACCAGAGCAATTCCCCGGCCTGATTCACAGGATGGCAGATCCGAAAACGGTTATACTGCTATTTGCTTCCGGAAAACTTGTCTGCACGGGTGCCAAGAAGGAAACTGAAGTTTATAGAGCTGTGAACAACCTTCACGTTACTCTGGAACAAAAAGGCTTGATGATTTACGCCTAATCCCGCCGGATCCAACAAGTACTAATTCAACGCGAATGACAAGAAGCTTCTCCAATGACCGAGATCTGGGTTCCCTACGGCCCGGTAGAGGTTTCCTTCGACATAAAGCAGGAGAATCTGTCTCAAATCCTAGAACCCCAAACTCCAAAGATAACTCAGGAAGATCTCGAAAAAGCCGCCGATATGGTATCGCAGGATACATTGCTGCTTCTTTCAGGAAGCTCAGGAACGCAAAAGTTTCTTGACTTACTCTTAACTCGAAACAAGACGGTAAGAAAAATTCTACATCCAAAGAACTTGGGAGCGCTTGCCCGGAGGAAAGCTCAAGAGTTTGCGATCGAGGCAGAGTTACTCAACATCGAAAGCTTGATTGACATAGGACTGGTCGATGGAGCTCCTGCAAAAGTTCCTGCCCAGATAAAAGCAACCAACCGACTCTTGGTGCTTACGTCAGTTCACTATGATCCGCTTTTCGGGCTGACCAGTGCTGCCTCTGATCTGGTATCACTAGTAACTGAATTGAAAGATCAAGCATTCAAGAGGTCTTCTGATGAATTGCCATGTCCGCTGCTAAAATCCAATGCTTCATGGTATTCGATGCGGGTGTTGCAATCTTGTTCTGAGGTCCAAGTCATGGAAATCGTGGAAAAGACAACGGCGGGACTTCTCTCGGTTTCTTACGGTGACTGTGAATCTGCTCACGCACAGACAATTGATTTCTGGACGAAGACTCTTTCCATCGCTTTGCCAGCCAAGATGGAACGTATCATCTTTGGATGCGGTGGCCTGGAAAATGACAGGACACTAACTGAATCTCTTGCGAGATCGTTCTTCCAGATTGCGAAGAATGTGGCACTCGAAGATTCGGAGTCCAAGATATGCATGCTTGGAGAGTGTTCCCAGGGATTAGGTTCTGAAGCACTGCTGCGGTTTGTAACCGGTAAGTTCGAACCACGCGCGAAACTCGAGACCCTGACCTACTTCGATGGGCTGGAAGTTTTACTCTCATTCTACAAAGTGCAGAGAGATCTCCAACTGTCGATACTCACCACTCTACCCGAGTACTATGCGTCAAGGTTCGGTTTCAAGACAATTGGTGGGGGACGCGAAGCCCCTGCTTCACTGATTCAGCAGGGTTCTAGAGCAAAGATACTCGTAGTTACAGATGCCTCGACTACGTACTTCACTTGAACAGGAAGCCGAGCCCGAAGAATGCGTTGTTGTAAAGAACGAACGCAAATATCGAAATGGCTAGAACCCAAGTGAGAACGAAGAATACTTTCCTTCTAGAAGACAAAGGTGAAACTGAATCGAGCGGTTGGAGTGCGGGTGCTCGGCCGGCGAACAATAAAATCAAAATTGCCATCAAATAGAATTGGATTAAGAACATGATCAGGACGCTAATGTAGGTGAGCCAGCGATGGACCCTGGGACTAACTGCAGCGTTAGAGATGTGCCCACCGTCGAGTTGCCATGCCGGCAAGAGGTTGATGAATGTAAGCAAGAATCCGAAAGAATAGGCGAAGTAAAGAAGCGTAAACATTGCTCCGGCAATTACGTCATTGGATGCCGCCGGTTTGAAAATGCCGATGAGAAAGTTTGTGTATGAATCAGAACTACCAAATGGTTGCGTGGGAGAGAAGCTGCTAATAGGTATCAACCGTGCGCTGGTTACGGCTGCAACGGATACTAAGACTGTGACAACAAGCCCCGCTATGGGTCCCGAGATTCCAAGGTCAAAAAGCGAGTCTCTATTCACTGGAGGGTCTCGCGCAGTGATGACTGCGCCCATTGTCGGCCATATCCCAGGGATGCCTGGTATGAAATACGGCCAGGAGGAATCCATCTTGTGATACCACGACGCGACCTTGTGTCCCATTTCATGGATCGCGATTATTCCAAAGAGAGACAGCGTGTAAATAGAGGCTACAACAATCTCTTCGGATGTACTCAGATGGGGTGTCAAAGGATCAGAATAGCTGTAGGCTCTAATGAAACCATCAGCGAGTATTGCCCCTAGAGTTGCAATTAGTAGTATCAATGGAGTTTTGCTTCTTTGTTTCGACTGTGGTGGTTTTCTTACTACTACCAGGAAATACCCATTGTCGGAGCGACGCAACATTGCGGTGTAACCTGACTTTCTCAACTCTTCAATGAGCGAAAGGAATTTTGATTTGGTATCTCTCTGATTAGCATCTAGATTGAACTCGATCGCAGCGTCTTCGCGAAGATACTCATTTGCAACGAGAAACCTCGCGCGAACCGCGTCGATTATTTGTTGAGTGCTCATCTGACTTTTTGATTCGGGGTTCGCCTCAGACAAGAACTAACATCCTACGAAAGCTATGATTGCTTCTGCACGGTTGAGTCACGCGGTATTAATTAGCTATGCTTTTTTATCCGCGCTGCAAATACTAATTGATATCATAGAATCTTCGGAGGTATCGCACAGGGCTTTTGCAAAACATATTCTTGAGAAGAGTGGGCAAATACGGGATTAGGAAAGCCCTGATGGAAGACCTTCCATCTGCAATTTCAATCAACTGGGCAGCGCTCCCAGAGCATTACTCAGATACCTTCTTTGAGGAAAGACTGCATGAGTCGCCGGAAACCTTCCTTGTTGCGGAAGATGAGGCTGGTGCAATTATCGGATACATCATGTGCAGAATAGAGTACGGGTTCTCTCACACAAAGCGCTATGGTCTTGCGAGAAAGGGGCACATAGTATCTGTAGCTGTGCTAGAAGGGCACAGACACGTGGGACTGGGAAGAGCGTTAGTCGAGGAATCTCTGAAGGGAATGAAAGAAAGGGGATGCACCGAAGGGTACCTGGAAGTCAGGATATCGAACGAGCCTGCAATCGACCTCTACCGAAAGCTGGAATTCCAGACTGTTACAACTCACCAAGGGTACTACCGCGATGGTGAGGGCGCTTACCTGATGAGCAAATCGCTCTAGCTAAAATACGCAAAGATTCTTTCCGATTTTAAGGGAAAGTTCACGCATTTGGTCGAACGGGGATCGTTTCCCACATCTGAAGAAGTTTCGGAATTCCTTAGATTCGCCAAGATGTGTGAGCAGGTACGCACTACTAGTAGCAAGCTTGCAAAGATCGGAACGGCCGCGGATTACTTCCTTTCTTTGGGATCTG
>Ga0307374_10006265_pt1 | contig 18804 bp, 20 predicted proteins | sample OX3MG_FD_202532 | JGI IMG/M metagenome (GOLD analysis project Ga0307374, IMG submission 202532) | Soil microbial communities from Risofladan, Vaasa, Finland - OX-3 | ecosystem: Environmental > Terrestrial > Soil > Coastal area > Acid sulfate soil | place: Finland: Risofladan, Vaasa | collected...
TCGGCGAGCAACATGCCCGAGAGCGGGTGAAAGCCCTCGCCTCGCCCCACCTCCGACAGGATCCGATGAACGGTCACCCCGTTGATGCGCTCGCTCCCGGCGGGCAACTCGTCCCGCCAGGTCAGCGCATCGAGTGCCGCCGAGGTGAACACCTCCACCTGATCGCCACGGTCAGCCACGAGATGCTCGGCCAGCATCCGGGCACCTGTCTCTGCTCCTCCACGGATCTGCAGTCCGTAGCGGGGGACGACGAAGGCAACCTTCATGACTCGCGAGACGATAACGGTCCTCGTGCACCTGACGCGACCGTCAGGGACAGCGATATGGTGAGCCGATGCAAGAGCACCACTTCTTTGTCGACATCGAGGCCACACAGGACGAGCTGTGGGAGCTCTTCTGGCTCCGCCGTGCCCTCTCGCAGAACGGGGACGTGACCATCGAGATCCTCCACCCCGGCGACGAGATAGGTGAAGGACTGGTCCGCCACTGCACCTTTCGAGTCCCCCGCTACCTGCTCTCGGGCGGGCGGGGCGAATCGTGGGAGTGGCTGACCGAAGTCACGCCAAAGGTCTCGTGGAAGTACGACGCCGTCGGCAAGCCGCTGTGGTCGAAGGCGCAAGGCCGCAATCGGCTGGAGGACCTCGGCAACGGGAAGACGCGCGTCCATTTCTCCGAGACGTACCACGCCTTCAACCCCATTCTGCGCTTCTTCCTCGAAAAGCGTGTGCACGATTTCATTTCCAAGGACAACGACAAGCTGATCCGGGACTCGCTCACCAACGGGGTGAAGATGATGCGAGAGGCGCGGGCCGACGCCAAGCCAGACGACGCGTGACGGTCGTCGACCTCTGGGTGAACGCGCTGACCGAGAAATCAGCCGAGGCGTTCACCGGTCAGGACGGCAACAAGGGCATCATCGACCTTCTCGGGGGGGACCTCTCAGCCTCGACCACGATCGGCAAGCTGCTGGCCACCATGGACGCGTGTGGGGTCGATCTGGGCGTGATCGCGGCAGGTATGTCCACCCCTGAAACCGAGATGCTGCTCGAAGACATTGCGCCCTACGCTGACCGCCTGTGCATCGCCCTCGTGGCGGACCATGTCACCCACCCGGTGCAGCAGTCCACGCGGCTGCGGTCCCTGGCCGAGCATCCCTCCGTGGCGCTCGTCCGGGTCACGCCGCTCGTGGAGCAGTACCCGCTGAACGACAAGCTCTACTACCCGATCTACACGGCGGCGGCGGAGCTCGGGCTACCCGTCGCCATCAACGTCGGGGTACCCGGGCCGCGAGTCCGCTCGGCCTGCCAGCACCCCGAACGGCTCGAGGACGTCCTCATCGACTTCAAGGGGATGACGATCATCGGCGCCCACATGGGGCACCCTTACGAGGCCCTCTTGATGCAGTACATGCTGAAATGGCCCGACCTGTACCTCTCCAACTCGGCCTACCTGGCCCGGTACATGGACCCCGCCCTCGTCGCCTTCATGAACTCCTCGCGCGGGAAGGGACGGCTCCTCTTCGCTTCAGATCATCCGTTCCTCCCCATGGAACGGGCCACCGCGGCTGCTCGGGATCTCCCCCTCACCCCCGACGCCATGGAGGCATTCATGGGAGGTACCGCGTTGCGCCTCCTGCGCCGGCCGTGACCTGATCGGCCTCAGTTCTCGAGTCCTGGACCGGGCTCAGACCGGGGAGCTGGGTCTCACCGCTGACGCTCGGCCAGTGCCGCGGCCAGCGATCGGAATGCTCGCCCACGGTGCGAGATGGCGTGCTTCTCGTCCGGGGTCATTTCGGCGAATGTCCGACCGTCGCTCTCGCGAGGTACGAAGACAGGGTCGTACCCGAAGCCGGCGTCCCCGGCAGGCTGGTGCGCAATCACACCTTCGGCGGCGCCTTCGGCCCAGACGTCGGTGCCGTCCGGAAAGGCGGCCAGGGCGACGGTGCGGAACCGGGCGGTGCGCTCGCCTCCACCAGCGGGTCGCGCCGCCAATTCGATCAGCAGCTTGTGCACGTTGTCGGCATAGGTCACCCCCTCGCCCGCGTACCGGGCCGAGTAGACGCCGGGGGCGCCCCCGAGTGCATCGACCTCCAAGCCGGTGTCGTCCGCCACAGCCGGGAGACCCGTGGCGGCTACCAACGCCCGCGCCTTGAGACGGGCATTGTCCAGCAGGGTCGCTCCGTCCTCGGCGACGTCCGGCACGTTCCCCGGTCGTGGAATCAGCTCCACATCGAGTGCACCCGCCAGCACGGCGGCGATCTCGGCCACCTTGTCGGGATTGGCCGACGCCAGCACGAGCCGCAGTGGCGCGGCGCCACTCACCGCTGTGGTGGTGGCGAAGCCAGGACGGCCGCCTGTAACGACGACAGCTCTTTGATACCCGCCTCGGCCAGTCCCAGCAGGCTGTCGAGCTCGCCCCGGCTGAACGCCACGCCTTCGGCCGTACCCTGCACTTCGACGAAGCGGCCGGCGCCCGTCATGACGACGTTCATGTCAACCTCAGCCACGGAGTCCTCGACGTAGGGGAGGTCGAGCATGGGCACACCATCGACGATCCCCACCGAGATCGCCGCCACCGAGTCCGTCAACGGATTCTCACGCAATGTGCCGGCCCGCTGCATGCGGGAAAAAGCATCGTGCAGGGCCACATAGGCCCCGCAGATCGACGCGGTGCGGGTGCCGCCGTCGGCTTGGAGCACATCGCAGTCGACCGTGATCTGCGCCTCACCCAGCACCACGAGGTCACACACGGCGCGCAGGGAGCGTGCGATAAGGCGTTGGATCTCCTGCGTCCGGCCGGACTGCTTGCCCTTGGCCGCTTCCCGGGACGCCCGCTCCGGTGTCGAACCAGGCAGCATGGAGTACTCCGCCGTCACCCACCCCTTGCCGCTCCCGCGCATCCACGGCGGTACCCGGTCCTCGACCGACGCCGTGCACAGCACCTTGGTCTGCCCGAAGGTGACCAACACCGACCCCGGCGCCATCACTGTGAAGTCCCGTTGGAAACTGACGGGACGAAGCTCGTCGAGAGCACGCCCGTCTCCACGCACGGTGCGGGGATCCGTCGCGGCCCCCTTCAGTTCGTCGTTGTCAGACATCGCACTCCTCTCGTAACCATCGACTCATCCCCGCGGCGGTCGCAGCGGCTACCACGAAAAGACGGCGCCCATGCTGGCCTGCTCCACCGGATGACCGAACGCCAGCTCGGCTTCCCGACGCACCTCGTCGGCCGACACCGTAGGCCATCGGTGCGTGACGATGAGACGACCCACCCCGGCCGCGCCTGCCATCGCCCCGGCCTCGCGACCGCTCAGATGCAACATCGACCCTTCCGCCTCCTGGGTGTACGTGGCCTCACAGAGGAACGTCCCGACGTCCACGCCGAAGCTCTTGACCGACCAGCCGGGCCCCGAGTCCGCCGAATAGGCCAGGGTGGCACCGCCGTGCGACAGGCAGACGGCCCTGGTGGCAATGCCGTGGTCCGTCGACGTGACCCGGACCTCCAGCGCGCCGACCGTGCACGCGCCGGACTCGGCCAGGTCCCGCCATTGCACCCAGGTGGCGTCGCCATAGTGCGACAGCTCCCGGAGGCCGGGAGGGGCGTAGACCACCAGCGGCCGGCCGCCGGCACCGCGGAACCGCTCGCGGCCCGGTCCGTACCCGGCCCAGGTGGCGAACGACTCCAGATCCGTCCAGTGATCGGGATGGGCGTGGCTCACGACGACCGCGTCGATGTCATCGGGGTCGATGTGGCGTTGGAGCTCCGAAAATGTGCCGGGGCCGGCATCGAGCAGGATCGAGGTGCCTGCGGCCGCCACGAGGTACCCGCTGCCCGCCCCTCTCGGCCCGGGCCAGCTCCCATCGCACCCCAGCACCGTCAGCGTTCGCACCGCCCGCCCCTCGCCTCGCCGGTCAGCGGCCGTGCTCGAGCGCCCCCGAGACCATTCCCGGCGTGACCTCGAGCGCCGCCCCCACGTCGGCGTACGTCTTGAGCTCGATCACATTGCCGCTGGGATCCGCCACCTTGGCCTTGGTCTGCTCCGTCGGCTTCCCGGCGTCGTCGACGGAGATGGGGGCCACCCATGGCACACCGCAGCCGCCCAGCTGCGCCGTCACGGCGTCGAAGTCGCCCCGTCCGAGCGTCACGCCGAAATGGCGGACCGAACCGCCGGGGGTCGGCCACGCCGCCTCCTCCGGCCGGTCGTGCAAGGTGATCTGCATGCCATAGAACCAGACGTCTTGGTAACCATCCCGTGCGCGCGCGGCCTGGCATCCCAAGATGTCCACATAGAACCGCCGGGCTTCGTCCAGATCCCGCACCGGGATGGAGAGATGGAGGATGGGCCGCATCCCTCCACATTAGGCAGGGCACATCAGCCAGGTCCCTGTTCCTATGATCACTCCTGGCATGCCGCACTACATCGCCCTGCTCCGCAGCGTCAATGTCGCCGGCCACGGGCGGCTGGCCATGGCCGACCTGCAACGGAGCTTCATCGCACTCGGGCTCGCGGACGTCTCGACCTACATTCAAACGGGCAATGTCCTGTTCCGGTCGCCGAGCAAGAGCAGCTCCACGGTGGTGTCACGGATCGAGCGCCAATTGGAGCAGGACTTCGGGAGTGCGCCGGCGGTGATCCTACGCACCGTCCCCGAGTTGTCGCGGGTGCTTGCCACGAGTCCCTTCCCGGCCCGGGGAGCCGACCCTTCCCGGCACCATGTGACGTTCCTGGCGGAGGAGCCCAGCCGCGAGAAGCTGGCCACCTTCGCCGCACCCCCGAGCGGGCGCGACGAGTTGGTCATCGTCGGGCGGGAGGTCTACGTCCACACGCCGGACGGCTATGCACGTTCGAAACTCAGTGGCGCCATGCTCGAACGCCGGCTCGGCGTGATGAGCACGACCCGGAATTGGAACACGGTCACCAAGCTCTCCCAGCTCGCGGCCGGCTGACGTTCGATGGACAGCTGAGATTCGATGGATGTGGTGGCCGTCGACTGGTCGGGCGCGGCGAAGAACGCGTCCGTGAGGATCTGGCTGGCCCATGTCGTCGACGGCGAGCTGGTTGCGCTTCGCAACGGCCGTACCCGCCACGAGGTGATCGATGATCTGGTGGCCCTGCGATCGCAGACCCCACAGGGCCTGGTGGCCGGACTGGACTTCTCGTTCTCGTTTCCTTCGTGGTTCGTGCGGGAGCAGTCCTGCGCCACGGTTGACGACATGTGGAGGCTCGCCTCTCGCGAAGGCGAAAGCTGGCTGTCCGATTGTCCCCCGCCCTTCTGGGGCCGACCCGGACGGCCCCGACCGGCTCTCCCCGCGCACCTTCGCCTCGCCGAGGCATCTCTCTCACAACGTGGGGTCTCGCCCAAGAGCGTGTTCCAGATCGGCGGCGCCGGCACAGTGGGCACGGGCTCCGTACGCGGCATGCCCCACCTGCGCCGGCTCCGCGCCTCGGGGTTCAGCATCTGGCCGTTCGACCCGGCGTCCCCCTGGACGGTGCTCGAGATCTACCCTCGGCTCTGCACCGGACCGGTCAACAAGAGCAACCTCGAGCAACGGGCTCGCCACCTCGAAACCTCTCCCTGGGAGGTCCCTGACCGGTTCGCCGCCTCCATCGTCGGATCCGAGGATGCCTTCGATGCCGCCATCTCGGCGCTGGTGATGCACGATCACCTGGCCCATCTGGCGGCGCTGCAACAAACGACAGACCCGGTCACCCTTTTGGAGGGAGATGTGTGGCGTCCTCCTAAAATCACCCCATGAGCCAGCACGAGGACGAGTCGCCAGCGGCGTCCAGCGGGTCGGGAGCACCGGGCCCGGGCGACGGCAGCGGGGTCCGCCCCACTCTCACGGCGCAGGTCCGGCGCCGCAGAACCGATCAGCAGTTCTTCCTGCGGCTGCGTGACGCAATCCAGCAGAACCACAGGGCACTGGAGCGATTGGGCACGTGACCATCGACTACCTCGAGCTCGCCGACTTCCTGCTGATCGCCGAGGCCGTCCTCCAGACACCGGCAAAGGAGATCGCACAAGACTCGAACCTCAACCTCGCCGACTCGGCGCTCCACGCGCCGCGCGCCCGGTTCGTGGGCGAGGAGTTCTATCCGGAGTTTCCGACCAAGGCCGCCGTGCTCGGTGCGCATCTCGTGAAGAACCACCCCCTGAGAGATGGCAACGTGCAGGTGGCGCTCGTGGCAACGGTCGAGTTCTGCACCCGCAACGGATTCCGGTGGTCGCCGCCTCCACGCGACGAAGACGGCGAGGCCACGGCCAACGTGTTCCTCGGCTTGGCTGCCGCGCCGATCAACGACCAGGTGATCAAGGAGCTGGCGGAATGGATCGCCGACCGGATCGGCTTCCACGGCGCGGCGCAGAGCTGACGGCGCCGCCCCGCGCAACCCGTCAGGCGAAGAGCGTCACGGGATCGCCGTAGGTCATCGTCACCAGCTCGGTCCACGGTGTGCGCGTCCGCAGAGCCTCCGCGGCGGCATCCACGTTCATCCCGTTCATGTAGGGCGGCAGGAAGGCATCGTGGTGGCAGAAGACGACCTTCTTCGGCCGCAGCATCTCGACCTCACGCACGATGAACTCGGCCATGCTCCCCTGGAACGGCTCGCCGTTGACGTTGGGGCGCCCAGCCAGCGCCAGCAACGCCACATCGGGCCGCAGCTCGCGCAGGATCGGCGTCCAGCAGCCCGAACTGGCACTCCACAGGATGGACCCCTGCGGCGTGTCGATGAAATAGATGAGCTGGCCGCCGTCGTGGTCCGAGACGGGGCCGATCGGGTGCACCATGTACTCATAGAGTTCCGGTGCCCATGACCCCTGATCGCGCATGTGCGCGAACAGGGGATCCATGATCGCCCGCCTCTGCTGCAAGGAGACGCCGAGGTCACCCACGCAGCATCCACCCGAGTCGGGATCATTGGCGGCGAACAGGCATGAATGCATGCCGGGATACACGGTGACGGTCACCCCGTGCCCGCAGTCGACGACCTCTCCCCCCGAGACGGGCCATTGCTGGGCGATCGGCACGTTGGCCTCGTTCATGAGGCGCATCGCTTCGTACGACCCGACGATGTTGGCGCCGGTGTTCGTGGCGACGATGTTGGCCCCGAGGATGTGATCGAAATGGCAGTGGCTGATGAACACGTAGTCCGCCTCGTCGACCTCTGTCACCGAGAGCCCGACCTGGGGGGCGGCCGGGATGCGGTCGAGGAACGTATCGAGCCAGATGGTCAGCCCGTCGACGCGTACGCGGAACGTGGTCGTGCCGAACCATTCGAGGGTCAGGGGCGCTGGCATGCCACATACTGACGAATCTGGCGCCGAGCGTCCACCGAAGAAACAACCCTTAGAAGTAGATGATCGACTTGGCCCGCTCGGAAACCTCGTCGAGGTCGTCGGTCCACGCCCCGGTCGAGAGGTACTTCCAGCCACCATCGGCCGACACCACCACGATCGAAGCCTCGACCTCCGGGGCGAGCGAAACGGCACACTTGACCGCCCCCGCAACGGCCGCCCCCGTGGAAATGCCGGCGAATATCCCCACATCCGTCAGGCGCCGCGTCCACTCGATGGACTCCCGGGGCCGGACCACGGTCTTGCGATCCAACAGCTCGGCGCCACCCAATTCCTCGAAGATGGGAGGGATGTACCCGTCGTCCAGGTTGCGCAGGCCGTCGACCATTTCGCCGGAGGGGGGCTCGACCGCCCAGATCTGCACGGCGTCGCCCAGCTTCTCGCGCAGGAAGCGACCCACCCCCAACAGCGTTCCCGAGGTGCCGAGCCCGGCCACGAAATGGGTGATGCCCGGACAGTCATGAAAAATTTCGGGCCCGGTGCCCTCGTAATGCGCCTTGGGGTTGGCCGGGTTGCCGTACTGGTAGAGGAAGACCCACTGGGGATTCTCTCCGGCGAGCCGCTGGGCCATGCGCACCGCACCGTTGGAACCCTCCGAACCGGGCGACTCGATGATCTCGGCCCCCCACAGCTCGAGCAGCTGGCGGCGCTCGATGGAGACGTTAGTGGGCATGACCACTTTGAGGTGGTAGCCCTTCACCCGGCACACCAGGGCCAGCCCGATGCCGGTGTTCCCCGAGGAGGGCTCCATGAGGACCTGGTCCGGCTGGCCCGGAACGAGGCGTCCATCACGCTCGGCTTGCTCGATGAGCGAGAGCGCGACGCGATCCTTGACCGAGCCCCCGGGATTCTGGCCCTCCAACTTGATGAAGAGGCGCGCCGAGGGGTTCGGGCTCAAGGAACTGATCTCGACCAGGGGCGTGTTCCCGATGAGTCCCAGGATGGAGGGGTACAGGGTCATGGGTACAGGGCCATTCAGCCTCCGGCTACGGCCGGCAGGATCGAGATCTCGGCGCCGTCGGGGACCGGAGTGTTCACCCCGTCGAGATAGCGCACGTCGTCGTCGTTCAGATAGATGTTGACGAACTTGTGCAGGGACCCGTCCTCCTGGACGACCTGGCCGGACATCCCGGGGTACTCCGCCACCAATTTGGCCAGGACCTCGCCGATGGTCGCGCCGTCAAGGCTCACGACCGAGGCCCCACCGGCGTGGTTGCGCAGCACGGTGGGTAGGCGGACTTCGACGGCCATGGGGCCTCCTCGTTTGGTCATTTCCAACGGCCTGCACGCAGGTCAGGTGAATGTTGACTGATCTACTGGGGATTCTAGTGCCAGCGTTCGGGCCGTCCCGCCCCCGGCGCGGCCACACCGGGTTCACGCTCGAGACCGGGGACGTCGACCGGCTCTTCGGTGATGACACCCTCGACGATGGAGTAGCTGCGCACGACTGGATGCGTATCTCGCAGCGAGACCAGCACGTAGTGCCAACCCGGATCGAGCGCTTGGGCCACGTCCGTCGGCGAGGGATAGGCGTCGGTATGGGTGTGCGAGTGGAACACCCCGATGATGTCCGACTCCAGCGCCCGGGCCGCCCGGTCCACCCCGAGCATCTCCCTGGGGTCGATCTCATAGATCAGGGCCGACGCCGCGGCGTTACGGGTCGGGAAGATGTGGGTGGCCTCCTCCCCTCCGTAGGACCCCACGAGGAGCCCGCACGCCTCGTCGGGCAGACCGCCGAGGCAGTGCCCGACCATCTCCATGTAGATGTCCCTGGTCAGGCGCAGCACAATGTCAGGGTACCCTCGACGTCCTATGGCCAGGGCGAAGAAGCAGATCGCCAAGCGGGCGGCCGCCCGTGACGAGCGAGGGAACGACCGCACGGTCGCCACCAACCGCCGCGCCCGGCGCGAGTATGAGTTCATCGAGACGCTCGAGGCGGGCATCGTGCTCCAGGGCTCCGAGGTGAAGTCGCTGCGTGAGGGAAAGGCGCAGCTCAGCGAGGCGTACGCCCGGGTCGACGATGGCGAGATGTGGCTCTTCCAGATGCACATCCCGCCCTGGCAGTTCGCCACGGGATTCGGCGCGCACGACCCGGACCGCAAGCGCAAGCTTCTCCTCCACCGGGATCAGATCGATGAGCTGTTGGGGAAGACCCAGCAACAGTCCCTCACCCTGATCCCGGTCTCCCTCTACTTCAAGGACGGCCGCGCCAAGGTGCAGATCGCCCTGGCCAAGGGGCGGCGCCTCTACGACAAGCGCAACCTGATCATGTCCCGCGACGCCGAGCGCGAGGCGGCCCGGGCCACCAAGGAGATCAACCAGTGGGGCGGGGCTTGAAACGGAGGCGGAGAATGGCCCTTAGACTGGGCGTGTTGGCCATCGGGGCCAGCTGAAAAACCCACATGGGGGTGATTGGCTTCGACTCCGGTCGTCGAAATAGGAGAAGCGAGCCGTGGTCTCCGGAGCCACGTTAAAGAGCCGGAACCAAAAACAAACGCCGAGCCTCAGCTCGCGCTCGCTGCTTAGGTAGCGACGTTCACCCGGTCTCAGCCCTACGGATCGGAATGTGGACGCCATCAAGTAGGGCTTACTCAGCGCCTCACACCAACTGAACGCCGAGGACACCTTTGTTGGCTACGGGGCGGCACAACCGCCGGCAGTGATGCCGCCCCCGACAATCCAATGCCGGCTGCGCTCGGAGAAGGCCTATTGAAACTCCGGAGGACGCGGGTTCGATTCCCGCCACCTCCACTCAGTCAGGCATGTTCATGAAAGAACACCTCGAGTGTTCATGAAAGGTGCCTTGTTGGAGGTGGCGATGAGTTCACTACTCGTCCGCCACCCCGAAATGACGAACTGCCGGCCCTCGGGCCGGCAGTTCAGCGTCAGTCGATATTGGGATTGCAGCGCTGGAGCGCGACACATCGAGCTCCAGATCCTTGTTGCTTTTCGAGTTCGCTAGTCGGGAGGTCCAGTCGCGTGTTGCGACCCCACCGGGCAAGAAGCCAATGCGATGTCGTCCCAGGTTCCTTGTCGGCGCTTAGCCCGCCGCTGCGGCGTCACTTTGTCCTGTGCCTGCTTGGCCCGGAACTGCGAATGCGGTCGAGGTTGTACGCAGCCAAGGTGAAGCCGCGCAATACAGTTACAGTCATCTTCACCTGGCCGAGGACACCCGGAAGAATCCCCGGGCCAGGTCGACGAAGGCACCCCTGAGAGCCGAGTTCACAGATTCCACCACCTGTCGGCGGCCCATAGAAATACGCCACGCCGTGGTGCCGGAGGGGATGCGCTGCGAAAGAGCCAGTTCGCTTGGAACGGCCGACAGCGTCCCTGTGACACCCCGCTTGGCGCTGGCTGCACGCATCGTGGGGTACAATTGGAGAGCAACCCATCAAGAGGAGTCGAGGGTCCTGGCCCGTTGACGCTCCGGCAACCGACCTAGCTGCACGGTGCCAATGCCAGGTTCGATGAGGAGGTCACCGAGATGGTGTCGAAGGCGATCGCGTCCCTGGACGCCTGGTTGGTCCGTGCCGAAGCGGTCCTGGCCGAACAACGAGAACACGGCCTCTCCCCCACCCTGGGAATGCTGAAGGAACATGACAGTTACGAGTGGACACTCACCTTGGCGCCCTCTCAGATGGCCTGGCAACGCTTCTGCCGTCTCTTTGCCGTAACCCTGGCCGATGGATTCTCATCGGTGAAGCTGAAGAGAACGACAATTGTTCTGGCAGGCGCTCGCCTTTGAGGACGGGTCACTCTGCACCGAGGTCGTCTCCAACACGTATCTCGATAGGGACGACCAATGGACGCCTGAGCAAGAGCATCGACTCGCCGCACTGGGTTGGGACCCGCCGAATTTGCCGGGCCGACCGAACTTCATTCACGTCGAATAGAAAAGAGGCAGACTGGGACATGACCAAGATCACGAAGCGGACGGGCATCCGGATCTATCGGATGAAAGACGCGCCCGAGCTCAAAGGATCGGATTTCGTAGACGACCTGGAGTACGCAAACTCCGAACTGCGCGAGGTCTTCTCGCTCCTCAGCGGCGCCTCGGCCTCCCTAAGCCGCGTGTTGGTGCGCCAGTCGCCCGACGAGGGTGGCTTCTCGGTGCTGTACCTGTTCTTCAAGGCGAACTATCCCTTGCTCCGGCATCGGCACGGCTCCGACTGCCTCTACGTCATCGTGTCTGGATCGGCCGTTATGGGCCGTCAGACCCTGAACGTCGGCGATAGCTTCTTCGTCCCTGCCAACGCGCCGTACTCATACACGGCCGGCCCGGAGGGCGTCGAGGTCCTTGAGATCCGCCATGATGTCGAGTCGGTCACTACGAGCTACATCGGCGACCCGCCGGGACGACTTGAGCAGGTGCAGGAAGCGGTGCGGACAAATACAGCCGCATGGAACGATGTCGAAACCGGGCCGCTATTGCAAGCGAACAGCGCCGCCTCGAGCTGACATCCCTCGGCACGCTGATCGGCGTCGACCTCCGTGGCTTGGGCGTCGCCCCGGACTCGATCTGTTGATGCGCCCAACCAGTTCTAATGGGTAGTCCGGGCGTCGCCAGATCGAAGCTCTCGCTGGCTGTCCGGGGAAGCGTCGGTATGCCTCCGTTGCGCCCACGCTTAGGGCATTTCTCTTCGCCGCGGTCGAGAAGGTGCTCGCCGATCCACGGCGTTGGCGCGACTACGGATACCCCGATGCCCCAGCATTGAAAATCCTCGCGACGCCGTTGGGTGCCCCCGTGCCCGAAGACGCTTATTCATATTTGAAGGAAGTGGCGGAGTTGCTCTCATTTGAACCGAATGAGGACTGGATTGCCCTTCACACGGCGGCGCGGCCCTTCTACATTCGGGCGATCTTCTTGATGCTGGCGCTTGGCACCCCTGATGGGCTGGCCCTTCGCCAAGAACTAGCCCAACGCTTGACCCACTCGTCATGAGTAGAAATCATCGGACAAATCCGGACACAACCGGACACGTCGATCGACGGTCTCACCTGGTCCGTGTGGAGACTGGCTCCCTTAAGCTGTGGAGTCCTACTCCCCCACGTGCCGCCCGCCCTGGTCAAGGGCTTTCATGAACATCCCACTCAGCAGAAACGGCTCTGAACTGGACTTTTACGTCATATCGGGGTCGTGCTCAGACCAAAGGACACGAAGAAGACACAAGAATTTCGGCCGGCGTTGTTGCGACGGTCAAAAGGTGGAGCTGCATTCCGGGCGCCGAACGCTGCTTCACGGCGGTTGAACCAGGCTCTAAGTTCGACTCGCCACCATGATCCTCACGCTCTCGACGACCCATCAGCCCGCCACTGACCTCGGCTACCTGCTGCACAAGAATCCGGACCGGCATCACACCTCCGAACTACCATTCGGCACAGCCCACGTCCTCTACCCGGTGGCGACCGAGGACCAATGCGCCATGTCCCTTCTCGTCGATATCGACCCGGTCGGACTTGTGCGGAATCATCGGGGACCGAGGGGGAATGACTTCTCTCTGTCCCAGTACGTCAACGACCGGCCATTTGCCACCTCTTCGTTCATGTCGGTGGCGCTGGCCAAGGTGTTCTCCACGGCGATGGGTGGTCGAAGCAAGGAGCGCCCCGACCTGGCCGATCAGGACATCCCGCTCGAGGTCAGCCTCCCCGTCGTACCGTGCCGGGGAGGTGAAGCGGTGCTTCGTCGGCTTTTCGAGCCACTGGGTTATGACGTGCACGCCACCGCCATCCCCTTGGACACCAACTTTCCCACCTGGGGCGACAGCCGCTACCTCACGGTCCGGCTGAGGGGCATGAAGAAGGTCAAGGACCTTTTGGAGCACCTCTATGTCCTGCTCCCCGTCCTCGACGACGACAAGCACTACTGGGTCGGCAACGACGAGGTGGAGAAATTGCTTCGCCGTGGCGGCGCATGGCTGAGCACTCACCCCGAAAGGGAACTGATCGCCAATCGCTATCTGCGCCACGACGCCCAGTTGACCCGAGAGGCAGTGGCCCGCCTACAGGAGGACGACGCCGACGACCCCGAACAGTTGGCCGAGACCCAAGACGCCGAGGAAGAAGTGGTCGAACGTCCCCTCAGCCTGAACGAGCAACGCCTCGCTGCAGTGATCGACGCCGTCGGTGCCAGCGGTGCTCGTCGGGTACTCGACCTGGGTTGTGGACAGGGCAAGCTGACCGGTGCCCTGCTCAAATTGTCGTCGATCGACCATGTGGTCGGGCTCGACGTGTCGCACCGGTCCCTTGAGATCGCCGCGAGACGCCTGCACCTCGACACCATGACCCCACGACAGCGGGAACGAGTCGAGTTGCTCCAGGTGTCGCTCACCTACCGTGATCGGCGTCTGGAAGGATTCGACCTCGCCGCCATCGTCGAAGTGATCGAGCATCTCGATAAGTCCCGCCTCGACAGCTTCGAACGAGTGGTGTTCGCGCATGCACGTCCGGCGCATGTCGTCATCACAACGCCCAACCTTGAGTACAACGTGCGTTTCGAGACCCTCCCCGCCGGGACTCTGCGCCACCGGGACCACCGCTTCGAATGGACGCGGGCGGAATTCGAAACGTGGGCCAACGGGGTCGCCCGGCGTCACGGCTACGAGGTGAGACTCTCCCCCATCGGCCCGTTCGATGACGAGGTCGGGCCACCCACGCAGATGGCGGTGTTTTCCCGATGAGCGCCATCAAGATCCCAGAGTTGTGCCTCGTCACGTTGGTGGGCGTTTCGGGATCGGGAAAGTCGACATTCGCTTCGAAACACTTCCTTCCGACCGAAGTGATCTCCTCGGACTTCTGTCGGGGCCTGGTAAGCGATGACGAGAACGACCAGGCGGCGACCAAGGCTGCCTTTGAGGTATTGCACTTCATCACCGGCAAGCGGCTCGAAGGAGGCCGTCTGACCGTGGTCGACGCCACCAATGTCCAGCCCGAGGCCCGGGGCGGACTCTTGAAGCTCGCCAAGGAGCACCATGTACTCGCCGTCGCCATCGTCCTCGACGTTCCCGAACGGATCTGCGCCGACCGCAATGCGGCCCGTCAAGACCGTCAATTCGGTTCGCAGGTTTTGCGCAATCAGCAGTCGCAGCTTCGCCGCTCCCTTCGGGGGTTGCGCCGGGAAGGATTTCACCGCGTCTACGTGCTGTCGGGCGAGGGTGAGATTGAGGCGGCCTCATTCGAGCGTGAGCCGCTGTGGAACGACCGCCGATCGGACCACGGCCCCTTCGACATCATCGGCGACATTCACGGCTGTCACGAAGAGCTGGTCGAACTCCTCACCGAACTTGGGTACCAGACCGACCCCGACGGTTCCACCGTGACGCCACCGCCGGGCCGCCGGGCGCTGTTTCTCGGGGACTTGGTCGATCGGGGACCCGCCATCCCAGCTGTTCTCCGTCTCGTGATGGGCATGGTGGCCCGCGGAGCCGCTCTCTGCATCCCCGGAAACCACGAAGTGAAATTGTTACGCGCGCTCAACGGCAAGAACGTGACCAAGACCCACGGCCTGGCCCAAAGCCTGGAACAACTCGCCGCCGAGCCTCCGGAGTTCTCGCGAGAGGTGGCGAAATTCATCGATTCGCTCGTCGGCCACTACGTGCTCGATGAGGGTCGGCTTGTGGTCGCTCACGCCGGCCTGCCCGAGAATCTGCAAGGGCGGGCTTCCGGGCAGGTACGAGCCGTGGCCCTCTACGGCGATACCTCTGGCGAAACCGACGACTACGGGCTTCCCGTGCGCTACCCCTGGGCCGATGAGTACCGGGGGAAGGCCTTCGTCGTCTACGGCCATACTCCTGTGCCCGAGGCTGTCTGGGTGAACAAGACCATCTGCATCGACACTGGCTGCGTGTTCGGCGGACGCTTAACGGCCCTTCGCTATCCCGAACGCGAACTCCTATCGGTTCCGGCGCACGAGGTCTATTACGAACCTGTGCGTCCACTCGTGCCGCTCGACGATGGACACACCGAACGCGCATCAAACGATCTCGACCTGCAAGATGTCGTCGGCAAACGGATCATCGAAACAAGGCTCGCACGTACGGTCACGATCCGAGAAGAGAATGGGATCGCCGCACTCGAGGTCATGACCCGGTTCGCGGTTGATCCGCGGTGGTTGGCCTACCTACCTCCCACCATGTCACCGACGGCTACCTCGGGCCGGGAAGGGCTGTTGGAGCACCCTGAGGAGGCCTTTTCCGCCTATCGGGCCGGAGGGGTCCAGCAGGTCGTCTGTGAAGAAAAGCACATGGGCTCCCGGGCAGTTGTCGTGATTTGCCGGGATCCCTCTGTCGCCGCCACGCGCTTTGGCATCGAATCAGAATTGGCTGGCAGCATCTTCACACGTACGGGGCGACCGTTCTTTGCCGACAGTGCCGCAGAGTCGGCCTTTCTCGAAAAAGTACGAATGGGAATAGGTCGAGCCGGTCTTTGGGAAGAACTCTCCACCGACTGGCTCATCCTCGACTGTGAACTTCTGCCCTGGTCAGCCAAGGCAGAGGAACTCTTGCGACGACAGTACGCTTCGGTTGGCGCGGCGGCGACCAAAGCGCTCAGCGAAGAGCGGGTGGCGATCGCGGCTGCTGCGGCTCGCGGTGTCGATGTAGGGAATCTCGTCGAAGAAACAAACGGACGCATGGCGATGGTCGACGGGTTTGTCACGGCCTACCGACAGTATTGCTGGGATGTCAACGGCATTGAGGATCTCAAGTTGGCTCCCTTCCAGATCCTCGCCGGCGAAGCCGAGGTTTATGCGCTGAGGGATCACCTCTGGCACCTCGACATACTCGGTCGACTTTGCGCCATCGATTCCACGACCTTTCGGGCGACCCGATCACTGACGGTCGATGTCAATGATCCCACGTCGGTCGAAGGCGGTACGCAATGGTGGGAGAGACTCACGACTGCCGGCGGCGAAGGCATGGTGGTCAAACCCCTTCAGGTGATACATCGAGGACCGAAGGGATTGGTCCAACCGGGTATCAAGTGCAGAGGACGCGAATACCTCCGGATCATCTACGGGGCCGAGTACACAGCCGAGCGCAATCTCTCGCGTCTTCGGCCTCGTGGGCTCGGGCTCAAGCGCTCCCTGGCCCAGCGGGAATTCGCACTCGGCATCGAAGCTCTGGAGAGATTCATCGCCGCCGAACCGCTCTACCGAGTCCACGAGTGTGTGTTTGGCGTTCTGGCCCTTGAAAGCGAACCCGTCGACCCAAGGCTCTGACACCTTCGGAAATTGAGGGACGATCCAAGCTGGTTGATAAACAAAATTGACCCCGAACGGGCGGGGATAGGCCTAGGCGGCTCGTTGACAAGCGAGTTAACTACACGGTCCAACCCACCCAGCACCCGAAGAGCTCCGGCACTTTCGGCGAGGTCGAGAGGAGACATACGATTGAGGGATGAACGACGTCCAAGACAATTACAGGTTGGTGTCGAGCGGATTTGACGCCGCGGTCAAGGCGGTGACCCCCGACAAGTGGGGGGCCCAGTCCCCCTGCGAACAGTGGACGGCACGCGACGTGGTGGCTCACGTGGTCGAGGGGCATCGGGGCATGATCGCCGAAGTCAGGGGTGGGCAGTCGGAGCCCCTGGGTGCCGACGAGGACCCGAGGCAGGCCTGGGAAAACGCCTCTCGGGCGATCGACGAGATCACCGGAGACACTGAGGCGGTGGCCAAGGAGATGGACGGGCCGACCGGCAGGATGCACGTGGGTCAGATCATCGCCCAGTTCGTGACTATGGACGTGCTGGTCCACACCTGGGACCTGGCACGAACGATCGGTGCGGACGAGAGCCTCGACGAGGACACTGTCCGCCGGGCCTATGAGGCTCTCAAGCCGATGGACGCCATGATCCGCCAGCCATACGTATTCGGGCCCAAATTGGAACCGCCCATGGGTGCGGACGTGCAGACGGAGTTCCTCTACTTCTTGGGCCGGCGGGCCTAGGCAGGGCGGTGGGCCACTAAACCTCGAATCGGCGGTCTGGGACAGTCCTTCCTAAACGAGTGATTAATGTCTTCGGCGGGCCGAGACTGGCACTGAGGTGGATCACCACCGGGGAGCGGCCTCGTGGCAACAGCCACCGCATGCCGTGCGCCTGGGCGATTCAATCGACCCGAGGAGCCAGCATGTCAGGTCACTTCGAGGCCCAGCTGATGGATGGAGTAGCTCTCTCCCGCAAGATCCTCGGGGGCTACGAACTGCGGGCGGCGACGTTCGTCGAGCGGGTTGGACGACGGCCGTGCCTGGCGGCCGTCCTCGTCGGACATGATCCCGCGTCCGTCACCTACGTCAAGATGAAGCAGGCACGTTGCGAGCGTGTTGGCGTCGAGTCCGTGTTGGTTGAGTTACCTGAGACGGCGACAACCCAACAGGTGGTTGGCGCCATCGAAGATCTTTCCGCAGGCCAGCGCATCGACGGTATTCTCCTCCAGCACCCCGTCCCCGAAGCCATTGACGAACGGGCGGCGTTCGAGGCGATCGCTGCGCACAAAGATGTCGACGGAGTGACGAAGGCGTCGTTTGCTTCCATGGCTTTTGGGCTCCCTGGGTTCTCCTCGTGCACACCTGCGGGCATCATGCGGCTTCTTGATGCCTATGACGTTGATCCAGTGGGAAAGCATGCGGTGGTGATCGGTCGGAGCCCGATTCTCGGTAAGCCGATCGGGATGCTGCTTCCGGCCCGAGACGCCACGGTCACGTACTGCCACTCGCGCACGGAGAATGTTGCCGCCATCGTGCGCAGCGCCGACATCGTGGTGGCAGCGGTCGGACGAGCGCACTTTGTCCGAGGTAATTGGATCAAACCAGGGGCGGTGGTCATAGATGCCGGCTACAACGAAGGGAACGTGGGTGACGTGTCTTTTTCCGAGGCTCTGTCGGTAGCAAGCCTGATCACACCCGTGCCAGGAGGGGTCGGACCGACCGCTATTGCCCTCCTGATTGAGCAGACGATTTCGGCCGGCGAGGAGGCGCAGTCAGTGACCGCCCTCTGACGTCACCGGAGCGGTAAACGGAGCTCCCACGAGGCTAAGCGAGAGTGTTCCAAGGGGCCGAGGCTTCAGCCCGGCGGTCGAGGGACACGGGCAACCGCACCGCAACCGCGATTCGACCAAACAGCGCCCTGCGAACTCTATGTTGAGCAACAGGTGGCTCCAGGGACACCAGCAAGAGGGCGGACCACCCCCCCGGCCGCCCTCTTTGCGCGTCTCCGGGGTGGGGCGCGACCCTGGGCCGGCGATTGCTGGCGCCGGGGTCGTGGTGATGTCGCGTTCGGACAGTGCTTACTCCGGTTGGAATACCGCGATGGTGTTCCCATCGGGGTCCTTGAACCAAGCCGAACGGCCGATACCGGGCGACCTGACAATGTGATCGATCGTCTTGAACGTTTCCGTGTCGTACTCGTCGAACACGACGCCATTCGCCGCGAGCATCGAGACGTCCTTGTCGATGTC
>Ga0307374_10006270_pt1 | contig 18798 bp, 12 predicted proteins | sample OX3MG_FD_202532 | JGI IMG/M metagenome (GOLD analysis project Ga0307374, IMG submission 202532) | Soil microbial communities from Risofladan, Vaasa, Finland - OX-3 | ecosystem: Environmental > Terrestrial > Soil > Coastal area > Acid sulfate soil | place: Finland: Risofladan, Vaasa | collected...
CCTGATTCCCGCGGCGGCGCTCCTGCGCAACGGGGACAACCTGCCGTTCGTGTTCGTCGCCACGCCCGACGGCTCGTTCGCGCGTCGCGACATCACGTATGGGTATCGCGTGGGCGACAGCTACCAGGTGACGTCGGGCCTCGCCGCCGGTGACAAGATCGTGGCCGACGGCGCGCTCTTCCTCCAGTTCGCGGAGAACCAGTGACCAGCCCGAACACGCCTCACGGCCCCGACGGCGGCCCGCCGACGACACCGTCGGCCATCAACACGCTGGTTCGCAAGGCGCTCGGCCAACCGTTCCTGGTCACGATCTTCGCCCTCACGCTGATCGGCCTCGGTGCCTGGTCATTCTCCCGGCTGCCGGTAGACGCGTACCCCGATCTCTCCCCGACGATGGTGGAGATCATCACTCAGTGGCCGGGCCACGCCGCCGAGGAAGTGGAGCGCCTCGTCACCGTGCCCATCGAGACGGAGATGAACGGCGTCGAGGATCTCACCGTGCAGCGTTCGATCTCGTTGTACGGATTGTCGGATGTCATCATGACGTTCGCCGACAAGACCGACCCGTATTTCGCGCGCCAGCGCGTGTTCGAGCGGCTGCCCGACGTCACGCTGCCAGCCGGCGTGAGCGCCGGCGTCTCGCCGATGTTCTCGCCATCAGGACTGGTGTACCGGTACGTCGTCGACAGCCCCGACCGGTCGACGATGGAACTCAAGATTCTCAACGACTGGGTCCTGTCCAAGGCCTACAAAGCGGTGCCGGGCGTGGCCGACGAGTCGGGCCTGGGCGGCGAGACGATGGAGTACCACGTGGACGTCGACCCCACCAAGCTGGCCGGCGCGGGGCTGTCCATCAGCGACGTGGAGAACGCGCTCAGCAACAACAACGGGAACGCCGGCGGCGGCTTCTACGCCGAAGGTGGACAGTTCTACTACGTGCGCGGCCTCGGCCGCGTCAAGACCACCGACGACATCGGCAACATCGTGATCACGGTGAAGAACGGCGTGCCCGTGCTCGTCAAAGACATCGCCACGGTGGACATCGGCCACGCCCCGCGGCTGGGACAGTTCGGCTTCAACAACCGGGACGACGCCGTGGAAGGCGTGATCCTGATGCGCACCGGAGAGCAGGCGCAGGTCGTACTGAAACGGGTGGAGGCCGAGACGCGGCAGCTCAACGACTCGATCCTGCCTAAGGACGTGAAGGTTCACCCGTTCTACGACCGGAGCGACCTGATCCACCTGACGACGCGGGTCGTCGAGGACAACCTGCTCCGCGGCGTGGTGCTCGTTGTCATCATCCTCATCTTCTTTCTCTACAACGTCCGGTCGGGCTTGATTGCGGCACTCGCGATTCCCGGATCGCTGCTGTTCGCGTTCATCGTGCTCGACGTGCGCCATATTCCGGCCAACCTGCTCTCCATCGGGGCCATCGACTTCGGGATCTTGGTAGATGGCGCCGTGTTCATGGTGGAGAACATCTATCGACAACTCGCGGCCCGGCACGGCACCACGTACTCGATTCGCGAAGTGATCGCCCAGGCCGCCGCCGAGGTCGATCGGCCCGTGGTCTACTCGATCGCCGTGATCGTCACCGGCTTCCTGCCGATCTACGTGCTGTCCGGTCCATCGGGCCGCCTGTTCAAGCCCATGGCCGACACGACCATCGCCGCGCTGGTCGGGTCGCTCCTGATCACGGTGATCGTTCTGCCGCCACTCTGCAGCTGGGCGCTCCGTGGCGGCATCAAGGAACGGCGCAACCACCTGTTCGAGTGGACCAAGGAACGCTACGCGCGCGGGCTCGATTGGTGCCTCTCGCACCGCGGGTGGGTGATGGGCGTGAGCGTCGCGCTGTTCGGAGTCGCACTTGCCATGACCTTCTCCATCGGCGCCGAGTTCATGCCCAAGCTCGACGAGGGCGCGCTGTGGGTGCGCGCCACGATGCCGTACACGATCTCATTCCAGGAGTCATCCCAGTTCGCGCCCAAGATCCGCGAGATTCTGAAATCGTTCCCCGAGGTCACCGACGTGGCCGACGAGCACGGGCGGCCCGATGATGGCACCGATCCCACGGGCTTCTTCAACATGGAATTCTACGTCGGCCTGAAGCCGTACGATCAATGGACGGGCCCCTATCACACGAAGCCGGAGTTGATCGCCGCCATCGACAAGAAGCTGCGCACGTTCCCCGGTATCACGTTCAACTACACGCAGCCCGCCGAGGACGCCGTGGATGAGGCGGAGACCGGCCTCAAGAGCGCGCTCGACGTGAAGATCTTCGGCGACGATCTGTCGACGCTCGAAACCAAGGGCCGCGAGGTGAAGCGCGTCCTGGCCCAGGTGCCCGGCATCAACCAGGTCACCGTGGTGCAGGAACTCGGCCAGCCCTCGCTCACCGTGCAGGTGGATCGGGCCAAACTGGCGCGCTACGGACTCGGCGCCGGCGACGTCAACAACCTCATCGAAGCCGCAGTCGGCGGCTCGGCGGTGACGCAGGTGGTGCAGGGCGAGCAACTGTTCGATCTCGTCGTGCGCCTCCAGCCGCAGTTCCGCAGCACACCGGAGCAGATCGGGAACATCCTCCTCGCCACGCCAACCGGCGCGCAGATCCCGCTCAGGCAGGTGGCGACGCTGTCCATCGCCAACGGCGCGTCGTTCATCTACCGGGAAGACAGCCACCGCTATATCGGCGTGCAGTTCTCCGTGCAGGGCCGCGATCTGGCCGGCGCGGTCAACGATGCCCGCGCCCGTGTGGCGCAGCAGGTGAAGTTCCCCACCGGCTACCGCGCCGTATGGGGCGGCGAATACAAGGACTACACGGCGTCGCGTTCGCAATTGCGCATCGTGCTGCCAATTACCCTGGTGCTCATCTTCCTCATCCTTTTCTTCCTGTACGACAACTTCAAGTTCCCCATGATCACCGTGCTCGGCGTGCTGCTGTCAGCGCCGCTCGGCGGCCTGGCCGCCCTGATGATCACTGGCACGCCGTTCTCCGTGTCGTCGGGCATCGGCTTCCTGGCGCTGTTCGGCGTTTCGGTGCAGACCGCCGTGGTGTACATCTCGTATGCCAACGAGCTGCGCCTCGGGGGCATGGGCATAGTGGAAGCATCACGCGAAGCGGCGGTGCTGCGGCTCCGCCCGATCATGATGACGGCGTTGGTGGCGGCGTTCGGCCTGCTCCCAGCCGCCATCGCGACCGGCGTCGGCACCGACTCCCAGAAGCCGTTCGCGCTGGTGATTGTGGGCGGAATGATCTCGCGACTGGTCATCAGCGTGTTCCTGATGCCGGTGCTGTACCAGGTCGCGGCGCGGCCCGGAGACCAATTGAAGGTGTAGGGTTCAGACCACGGCCTGACATGCGCATGGTCATCTTATGTCTGGGGTCCGTGGTGTCGTGTTCTCGGCGAACCGCTGCCGAGGCCTGCCACCACGGGTCCCCCGTGGGATGGGTCCCCTTTCGGCGTTTTAGCGGTCCATGGTGCCGGGCGCCCGCCCCCGGCGCTAACTTTCTTGGTCTCACCATGACCAAACGCGACGACGCTCTCGAGTACCATCGGCAGGGACGGCCCGGCAAGATCGCCGTCGTCCCCACCAAACCGCTTTCCAACCAGCGCGACCTCGGGCTGGCCTATTCCCCCGGCGTGGCGGAACCCTGCCTCGACATCCAGGAATCGCCTGAGAAGGCGTACGAATACACCGCCAAGGGCAACCTCGTCGCCGTGGTCACCAACGGCACGGCCGTTCTCGGACTCGGCAATATCGGCGCCCTTGCCGGCAAGCCGGTGATGGAAGGCAAGGGCAACCTGTTCAAGCAGTTCGCCGACATCGACGTGTTCGATCTCGAAGTGGGATCGGAAAACCCCGATGACGTGATCCGGTTCTGCCAGCTGCTCGAGCCCACCGTGGGCGGCATCAATCTGGAAGACATCCGCGCTCCCGATTGCTTCTATATCGAAGAGACGCTGCGCAAGACGATGTCCATTCCGGTGTTCCACGACGATCAACACGGAACGGCGATCATCTCCGGCGCGGCGCTGCTCAACGCGCTCGAGGTGCTGGGCAAGGACATCGGCGAGGTCAGGGTCGTCTTCTCGGGCGCCGGCGCGGCCGCGATCAGCACGGCCGAGCACTACGTGCGGCTCGGAGTGCTGCGTGAGCACATCCTCATGTGCGACCGCAAGGGTGTGATCCATGCCGGGCGTGCCGCGTCGGAGATGGATCCGTACAAGGCGCGCTTCGCGGCCAGGACCGATCGGCGCACGCTGGCCGAGGCGCTGCGCGGCGCCGACGTGTTCGTGGGGCTCTCCATCGCGGGCGCGGTCACCCCGGAGATGATCGCCGAGATGGCACCGCGACCGATCGTGTTCGCGCTGGCCAATCCGGTGCCGGAAATCCTCCCCGAGGAAGTGCGGTCGGTGCGCGACGACGCGATCATCGCCACCGGGCGCAGCGACTATCCCAACCAGGTGAACAACGTCCTCGGGTTCCCGTTCATCTTCCGCGGCGCGCTCGACGTGCGGGCCACGGAGATCAACGAGGAGATGAAGATGGCGGCCACGCGCGCGCTGGCGGCGCTGGCCAAGCAGGACGTGCCCGACAACGTGGCCGCGCTGTACGGGCTGCGTGACGTCAAGTTCGGCCCCGAGTACCTCATTCCCTTTCCCTTCGACCACCGCGTGCTCCTCTGGGTAGCCCCGGCCGTTGCCTGGGCCGCCGTGGCCAGCGGCGTGGCGCGCGAGTTCGTGGAGTTGGACCTGTACCGCGAGCAGCTCGAGGAGCGGCTGGGGCGCGCCCGGGGCATCATGCGCGGACTCATCAACCGCGCCATCCAGGATCCCAAGCGGGTGGTGTTCCCGGAGGGCGAGGAGCCCAAGGTCATCCGGGCGGCGTCGATTCTCGTGGACGACGGCATCGCCGAGCCCGTGCTCCTCGGCAACCGGGCGGCCATCGAGGAGACCGCGGCCCGCATGGGCATCTCGCTCGCCGACGTGGCGATCGAGGATCCGGGCACTTCGGGACGGCGCGACGAATACACCCACTTTCACTGGCAGCAGCGCCAGCGCAAGGGGCTGTCGCTCGACGAGGCCCGCCGCCAACTGCTCAATTCCAATTATTTCGGTTCCTGTATGGTGGCGCTGGGCCACGCCGACGCGCTGGTGTCGGGCGTGAACCTCCACTACCCCGAGACCATCCGGCCGGCGCTCCAGGTGATCGGCGCCCACTCCCGGGCGGGCATCGTCAGCGGCATGTACATGCTCGTGTTCGCCAAGCACGTGATCTTCTGCGCCGACACCACGGTGAACCTCGATCCCACCGCCGAGCAGCTGGCCCAGATCGGGTATGCGGCCAGCCGCATCACCCGCACGATGGGCGTCGTGCCGCGCATCGCCATGCTGTCATATTCCAACTTCGGGTCGGTGCGCAGCCCCGACACCGAGAAGATGGCCCGCGCCGCTCAGCTGCTGCGCGAGCGCGACCCCTCGCTCATCGTCGAGGGCGACATGCAGGCCGACACCGCGTTCGACATGCGGATCATCGAGCGCGACTACCCGTTCAGCGCGCTCACCGAGCCGGCCAACGTGCTGATCTTCCCGAACCTGAGCGCGGGCAACATCGCGTACAAGTTGCTCATCCAGCTGGGCGGCGCCACCGCCATCGGGCCGATCCTCGTCGGGATGCGCCGGCCGGTGCACGTGCTCGAACGCGGGGCCGAAGTCCAGGACATCGTCAACATGGCTGCCGTTGCCGTGGTCGACGCCCAGGAGCGCTCACGCTCCAGCGCCGCGCGACGCGCCGAGCCGGATCCCGTCGCGACCAAATCTTCGAGGGTATAGCATGGCCACACAGACCACCTCCGCGCCCGCCCCCGGCCGGGCGCTCGACGCGCAGGGGCTCGCGCCCGGCGGCACGGTGCACTGGAACCTCACCCCACCCCGGCTGATCCAGCGCGCGATCGACCGCGGCGAGGGACAGCTGGCCGACATGGGACCCTTCGTCGCCATCACCAAGCCCCACACCGGACGGTCGCCCAAGGACAAGTTCGTCGTCCGCGAACCGTCCACCGAGCGGGACGTCGATTGGGGCAAGGTGAACCAACCGCTCTCGCCCGACCATTTCGACATGCTGCTCGGCGACGTGCGCGCTCACCTCAACGCCCGCGACGAGCTGTTCGTCCAGGACCTCTACTGCGGCGCCGATCCGGCCCACCGGCTGTCGGTGCGCTACGTGTCGCCCAACGCGTGGCACATGGCGTTCGTCCGCAACATGTTCATCCGCCCCGAACTCGCCCAGCTCGTGGATTTCGCCCCGAATTTCACGGTGCTCCACGCCCCCGAGTTCCAGGCCGACCCGGAGCGCCACGGCACGCGCACCAGCACGTTCATCGTGCTCAACCTCGCCCAGCGGATGATCCTCATCGGCGGTACGCGCTACGCCGGCGAGCTGAAGAAGGCGATGTTCACGGTCATGAACTACTACATGCCCAAGAACGGCGTGCTCTCCATGCACTGTTCGGCCAACATCGGACGCAACGGCGACACGGCACTGTTCTTCGGGCTCTCCGGCACGGGCAAGACCACGCTCTCCGCCGATCCCCACCGCGACCTCATCGGCGACGACGAGCACGGCTGGTCGGCCGACGGCGTGTTCAACTACGAGGGCGGCTGTTACGCCAAGGTCATCAACCTGTCGGCCGAGGGCGAGCCCGACATCTACGCCACCACGCAAATGTTCGGAACGATCCTCGAGAACGTCGTGCTCGATCCGACCACGTCCAAGGTCCGGTTCGAGGACCAGTCGATCACCGAGAATACCCGCGCCTCGTACCCGCTGCCCTATATCCGGAACCACGTGCCCTCGGGTCGCGGCGGCCATCCCAAGAACGTGGTCTTTCTCTGCGCCGACGCCTTCGGTGTGGTGCCGCCGGTGGCCAAGCTCACTCGCGAGCAGGCGATGTACTATTTCCTCTCGGGCTACACGGCCAAGGTGGCCGGCACGGAACGCGGCGTCACCGAGCCGCAGGCCACCTTCTCCGCCTGCTTCGGCGCCGTCTTCCTGGTGTGGCATCCAGCCAAGTACGCCGAGATGCTCGGCCAACTCCTCGACCGGCACGGCGCCACGGTGTGGCTCGTCAACACGGGATGGACCGGCGGGCCGGCCGGCGTCGGCTCGCGCATGAAGCTCGGCTACACCCGCGCCATGGTGCAGTCCCTGCTCCGGGGTGAACTCGCCCACGCCAACACCGAGACCGATCCGGTGTTCGGGCTCCAGGTGCCGACGACCGTCCCCGGCGTGCCGGACCAGTTGCTGAAGCCGCGCGAGACGTGGCAGGACAAGGCGGCATACGACGCGCAGGCGGCCAAGCTCGCCGCGATGTTTCGCGAGAATTTCAAGCAGTTTGCCAGCACGGTCGGGCAGGCGGTGGCGGGGGCGGGACCGAGGTAACGGCCAACCCGCGCAGGCGGATGCGGCGCGCGGAAGAACGGCACCGTACTCGTCAGCGCAGGTTCCGTTGGCGCCGCTTCGACCCCGCGCTGTATCTTCTCCTCCAATGTTCTACCTTCGCGACCCCCTCTGGAACACGATCCCGGTCGACCCGGTTGCCCGGTCGCTGATCGACACGCCGGCCTTCCAGCGGCTGCGCAACGTGCGCCAGCTCGGCCTCGCGTATCTCGTCTATCCAGGGGCCACGCACACCCGGTTCGAGCACGCGCTCGGCGCCTACCACCTGGCTCGCCGCGCCCTCGCCCTGCTCGATGAGGGCGGTGCGCTCGACGACGCCCTGCGCGCGGAGTCGGGCATCGTGCGCGCCGCGGCCCTGCTCCACGACATCGGGCACTACCCGTTCTCGCACGCCCTGGAGGAGATCGGCGCGCTCCACCACGAAGAGGTGGCGCGCCCCCTGGTGACCGGCGGCGAGATCGCCCGGCTACTCACCGACGCGTACGGCCACGGCGCCCCGGCACGCGTCATCGCTCTCATTCGCGGCGAGAGCGACGGCGCCCTCCAGGGCCTGATATCGGGATCGCTGGACCTCGACAAGATCGAATACCTGCGCCGCGACGCGTTCATGTGTGGCGTCGGCTACGGTGAGATCGACCCCGAGCGCCTGCTCAACACCCTCACCATCCTCGTCGATCCCGAGACCGGCCGGCGCCGTCTCGGCATCGTGGAAAAGGGACTCGCCGCGCTCGAGTCGCTGCTGTTCGCCAAATATCAGATGTACCGCAACGTGTACTGGCATCACGCGGCGCGGAGCGCCACGGCCATGTACAAGCGCCTCGTTTCCGACGCGCTGGACGCCGGATCCCTCGACGCCGGCTCGCTGGCTGGATTCACCGACGAGGCCCTGCTCGCGCGGCTGGAGCGCGACCACCCCTCACCCCTGCTCTACGGCCTGCGCACACGCCGCCTGCACAAGCGGTCGTTCGAGTGCCCCGCTGCCCAACTGTCGGGCGACGAATGCGAATGGATTGCCGAAGACCGCGTGCTGGTGGCACGCGTGCAACAGGCGCTGGAACGGGAGATGGGCCTCGCGCCGGGCGACCTGCTCCTCGATTACCCCGCCAAGACGCAGATGCTGGGACTCGACATGCCGGTGCTGCGCCGCGATGGCACCGTGGTGCGCCTCCGCGCCGGCGGTCTCCGCGGCGCGATCGACCTGCCCAAGCTGTCGGAGGAGCTCTATCGCTCGGCGCGCTGGCTGCGCGTGTTCACGGCCAACCGGACGAAGATCCCGCCGGAACCGCTGTTGAAGCTGTTGCGGAAGCCGGCGGCGGAAGTGCGGGGAATGCTCGATCGGGGAAGTCGAATGATTGCAGAGTAGGAGAGCAGGACGGTAGTGGGTGAACGGCTTTCCGCAGTCATCGGTCCTACTCTCCTACGGAAGTTTCTCCCGGCCACGCGCCTCCGCCAGCTTCCGCGCAATCCCCCGGTAGAACGCCGCATCCTCGGGCTTCCCTTCGTTCTCCAGCGACATCGCCGCTCGCTCGAGCGCGTACAACAGATTGCCCAGGTACAGCTCGGCCACGGCGCCCACCGTCTCGCCTTCAGCCATTCCGGTTGCCGGCCGCCCGCGCTTCGGCGGTCGTGGTCTCGGCGGCGCCGGCAAGCTCGCCCGATTCCACCTGCACGATGATCGCCGTGATGTTGTCGAGCCCGCCGCGGCCGTTGGCCTCCGCGATCAGCGCCTGTGCCTTGCGCTCCGGTACCGTGCGCGCCATCAGGAGCTGCTGCAGCCGCCGGTCGTCCACCATGCCCGTGAGTCCGTCGCTCGCTACCAGGAACACGTCGCCCGGCCTCACCTCGCCCTCGTACAGATCGGGCTCCACGTCGGGGCTCGCCCCCACGCACCGCGTGATGACGTTGCTGTAAGGATGGTACCGGGCCTGCTCCGGCGTCAGGTTGCCGAGGTCCACCTGCTCCTGCACGTAGGAGTGGTCCTTGGTGAGTTGCGCAAATGCGCCGTCGCGCAGGAGATACACGCGCGAATCGCCCACCTGGCCGATCATGTACCGTTCGCTCGACACGAGCAGCACCGACGCCGTGGTCCCCATGCCCTGCTTGTCCACCTCGGTGATCGTTCGATCGTGGATGGAGCGGTTAGCGTGCTTGAGCGCCGCTCCGATCCGCGGGCCCGCATCGGGAGCGTGCAGGTCCTGCACTCCGCCCAGTTCCCGCAGCACGATCTGCACCGCCATTTCGCTTGCCACTTCGCCCGCGGCGTGTCCACCCATGCCGTCGGCAACCATGAACACGCCCCGCGCCTCGCTCACATCCACGGCAAAGCTGTCCTCGTTGCCGGACCGGATCATGCCGACGTCCGTGCGCGCGGCGTGCAGCAGCCTGACCATTACCCGTTCATCAGAAAGATGACGACGATCGTCACGATCACGAGCGCCACGACGATCCAGACCCACGTGGGAATGCGGCGCTTCCTGGCTGCCGTGGGCGCGACGTCGTCGAGGGAGCCCAGCGAAACCCGCCGCGTGCCCGCCGCGGCCATGGAAGCCACCTGCGCTGGGAAGAACCGTACCCGCACGCCGCCGAAGCGGATGTCGGGCGTGCCCTCCAGCCGCCGTTCACCCGAAATGCGCACTCCACCAACGAACGTGCCGTTCGTCGAGCCTGCGTCCACCACGTACCAGCCGTCGTCACGCAACTGCAGCCGGGCGTGCGAGTCGCTCACGCTGTCGTCGCCCAGCGCCACATCGTTGTGCGCGCCCCGCCCCACGTGAGACAGGGCATCGCGCAGTTCGATACGTTGTCCCTTGTTGGGGCCTTCCTTGAGGATCTCCAGGGTGGCCAGCACGGGCCGCGCACCAGGCTCCCCCGTCGTGGCGGCCAACGGCTGGGGCGCCGGCACCGGCGTGGGCAGCGTCGCCGGCTCCTGCGAGAGCGGAGCGGGGGCGGGCCTGGGCGGAAGCAGGGGGACAGCCGGCGCCGGAGGGTAGGCCAACGACGCCACGTCGGCGTAGAACCGGAACTCTTCGGTGCCGATCCGGATCACGTCGGCGCGGCCCAGCAGCGCGCGCCCCTCGACACGACGACCGTTCACGAACACCCCGTTCGTGCTCCGGTCGGTGATCACGTACCCGCTCTCTTCCGGCTCGATGCGCGCGTGGTACCGCGACACGGCATTCTGCGACACCACGACGTCGTTGCTCGCGTCGCGCCCCAGCCCAACCCCCGTCTCGGGGATCGCGTACTCCTTGCCGTCCACCAGCGATACCAGCCGGCCGCCGGTGGACGTGGTCGCCCAGGGCGGACCGCCACGGGCGGCGGCCATGGCGGCGATCTCCGAGCCCATCACGTGTTCCGTCGCTCCCGCTTTCTTGTCGTCGGAGAACAGCAACTCCACGCCGCTCACCTCGATCTTGTCGCCGTGCATCAGCGGAATGGGCTCCGCGCCCAGCGCGAACCCGTTCACCTTCACCGTGCCGCGCTCCCCTGCCCGGCGGATCACGGCCTGGTCGTCGGACCCCAGATCGAGCACCGCCTGCACCCCCATCCACGCATCGTCGCCCACGCGCACGTCCGCGTCCGGGCCCGAGCCCAGCCGCGTCGGTCCGCGCTGCAATGGATACTTCTGATCGTGGAGTTGGATGACCGGCATGAATGCTCGGCGCGGCGGTCGGAAGGGACGGCGCGCGGCGCGCCGGAGGGACGCACCGCGCGGGATTCGACGTCCGGAAAACCTACCCCAACACCCCCGAGGCTGGCAAGCGCTCGGGCCCGCGGTGTGCGGCGTCACCGCCCCCAACCTGCAGTCGATATAGCCGCTCGTACAGACCCCGGCGCGTCAGCAAATTGCGGTGCGTTCCCCGTTCCACCACTTGACCGTGGTGCAGCACCAGGATCTCGTCCGCATCCACGATCGTGCTCAGCCGGTGGGCGATCGCGATCGTCGTGCGCCCCGTCATCAACTCGGCCAGCGCCCGCTGGATGTCCGCTTCGATCTCGCTGTCCACCGCGCTGGTCGCCTCGTCGAGCACCAGCACCGCCGGATCGGCAGCGATGGCGCGCGCGAATGACAGCAGTTGCCGCTCCCCCACGCTCACAGAGCCGCCGCGCTCACCCAGCGGGTGGGCATAGCCGTCGGGAAACCGCCGGATGATCCGGTCCGCGCCCACGCGCGACGCCGCGCGTTCCACCTCGGCATCGCTCAGCGGAGCCGACAGCCGGATGTTGCCCGCCACATCCCCGGCGAACAGGAAGATGTCCTGCTGCACGTAGCCGATGAGTCCGCGCAGCACGCTGGCCGGGATGTACCGCGTATCCATTCCGTTCACCGTGATCCGGCCGCGTTGGGGATCGTAGAAGCGCAGCAGCAGGTTGACGATCGTCGTCTTGCCGGCGCCGGTGTGGCCCACCAGCGCCAGCGTTTGCCCCGGACACGCCTCGAAGCTCACGCCCTTGAGAACCCAGTGCAGTTCCGACTCGGGCGTACCCGGCGCGTCGTACGAGAACCACACCTCCTCGAACGCGATGGTCACGGCGCGCGCTGTTGCCAGGGTTGCCAGCTCGGCGGCGGCCGCGGGCGCCACGCCGACGGCCGACGGCCCCGCCAACTCGCCGCTCGCCGCCTCGGGCTCATCGAGCAGGTTGAAGATCCGCTCCGACGCCGCCATGGCCTGCTGGAGCGTGTTGAACTTGTCCGACAGATCCTGCAGCGGCTGGAAGAACCGGCGTACGAGCTGCAGGAACTCCGCCACCGTGCCCACCAGCAGCCCGCCCATCTGCACCCGGTGGGCACTCGCCACGATCAGGCTCGCCAACGCCACCGTGCTCAGGACCTCGATGGTCGGGAAGTACACCGCGTAGTACACGATCGACCGCAGGTTCGCGTTGAGGTACCGCTCGTTCAGCCGCTCGAACGCGGCCGCCTCCCGCCGCTGCATCCCGAATAGCTGCAGGATGCGCATGCCGCTGATGCGTTCCTGCAGGAACGCATTGATGCGCGCCAGGCGCGTGCGGATGTCGCGATACGACGTGCGCACCGCCCGCCGGAAGAGATGCGAACTGAGGTAGATGAACGGGATCACGCCGAATGCGGCCAGCGCCAGCCGCCAGTCGGTGATCAGCATCATGATCCCGATCGCGGCGAGCGTGAACAGGTCCCCCAGTCCGGCCACCACGCCGGCCGTGAACAACTCGTTGAGCGATTCCACGTCGGCCGTGGTGCGCGTGACGAGCCGGCCCACGGGCGTGCGGTCGAAGAATCGGATGGGCAGCCGCTGCAGGTGCGCGAAGATGTCGTTGCGCAGATCGCGCATCACGCGCTGGCCGAGCAGGGTGGTGAGCATCGTCTCGCCGAACTGCGCCACGAACGCCACGGCGAGCGACACCGCGAACAACACGGCCGCGCGGGTCGCCATGGCGACGTCGTGGTGCGGCAGGGCGACGTCGATCACGCGCTGCGTGAGTACCGGACCCACCAGCTGGAGCAAACCGTCCAGCATGAGGAGCACGAGCGAAACCACCACCAGCCACCGGTACGGGCGCACGTAGCGCAGGAGCCGGCGCATCAGGCGGCCGTCGTATGCCTTTCCGAGAACGTCCTCGTCGTGGTAGGCGGCGGATTCGGGCATGGGGAATGCTAGCCGTAGGCCGCGGAAGGGGGCAACAGGGGAGACCGGGCCTTCGCGCCAGTGCGTGCCGATGCAGCTGCGGTCGGCCGGCGGCCGTCTGCTCGGAGCTTGCAGCCTGCGGTTGGGGCCGGGTGGGGGATCCGTGCTTGGCGAGAGTAGATTCCCCCCCGTATGAAAGAAGCGATCGTGGTGCGCGGCGCCCGCCAGCACAATCTCAAGGGCTTCGACCTCCAGATCCCGCGCCGGGCGATCACCGTGGTCACCGGTCCGTCCGGATCGGGCAAGTCGTCCCTCGCCTTCGACACGATCTATGCCGAGGGCCAGCGTCGTTACGTCGAATCGCTCTCCGCCTATGCGCGCCAGTTCCTGGAGCGCATGGAGAAGCCCGACGTCGACGCCATCGACGGCCTGTCGCCCGCCGTCGCCATCGAACAGAAGAACCCCACCAAGACCTCGCGGTCCACGGTCGGCACGGCCACCGAGATCTACGACTACCTGCGCCTGCTCTGGGCGCGCGTGGGCCACACGGTGTGCCCCAAGTGCGGACGCGAGATGCGCCCCGACACGGTACAGTCGGTGTGCGACGTCGTCGCCGCGCTGCCCGAGGGCACGCGCTTCGCCGTCGCGTTCCCGCTCCACCTGTCCGACGAGGTCACGCACGAGGTAGTGGTCGAGAATCTCCGCGCCCAGGGGTTCGTGCGCGTGAGCCTCGACGGCGTCGTGAAGCACCTCGACGACCTGCTCACCGAACCCATGGACATCACCTTCGCCAAGGAGGCGCTGGTGATCGTCGACCGGCTGTCGGTGACCCCCGATCTGCGCGGGCGCCTGGCCGACGCGGTGGGCACGGCGTTCGCCGAGGGCGAGGGCGACTGCCTCATCGTACTCGCCGAGCCGGCGGGCGCCGCCCCGCACCGCCTGCGCTTCACCGAACGGTTCCAGTGCCCCAACGACGGCACGCCGGCCCCCGCCCCCACGCCGCAACTGTTCTCGTTCAACAGCCCGCGCGGTGCCTGCGCCACCTGCAACGGCTTCGGCGCCGTGCTCGAGTATGACGAAATGCTGATCGTTCCGCGCCCCGAGCGCACGCTGCGCGAGGGCGCGCTCGACCCGTGGACCAAGCCGCGCTACGACAACAAACGCCGCGCGCTGGCCGAGTTCGCCAAACGGGAGAAGATCCCCATGGACATGCCCTGGCGCGACCTCCCCGCCAAGGCGCGCCACGCCCTGCTCAACGCCCGCGTGAAGGGCTTCAAAGGCATGTTGCCATTTCTCAAGGACCTCGAAGAGAAGCGCTACAAGCAGTACATCCGCGTCTTCCTGCGCCAGTATCAGACGGCGCAGACCTGCTCGGCGTGCGGGGGCGCCAAGCTGCAACCGGAGGCGCTGCACGTGCTCATCGCCGGGCGCCACATCGCCCAGGTGAGCGAACTGCCCATGGACCTGCTCCTGGAATGGATCGACACCCTCACGCTCTCCGACTTCGACCGCGAGGTGGCCGGCCACGTGTTGCGCGAGGCCCGCAACCGCGTGCGGTTCCTCTGCGACGTCGGGCTCGGCTATCTGACGCTCAACCGCGCCACACGCACGCTGAGCGGGGGCGAAGCCCAACGCATCGGGCTCGCCAACTCCCTCGGCTCGCAGCTCGTCGACACCCTGTACGTGCTGGACGAGCCGTCCATTGGCCTCCATCCGCGCGACATGGACCGCCTGCTCGGCCTCCTCAAGCGGCTGCGCGACACCGGCAATACGGTGATCGTGGTGGAGCACGACCTCGAAGCCATCCGCGCCGCCGACTTCATGGTGGAACTCGGGCCGGCCAGCGGCACCCAGGGCGGACAGCTCGTGTTCGCCGCCCCGATGGCCCGCGCCGCCGAGAGTCCGCTCACCGGCCAGTACCTCACCGGCGAGCGCGAGGTGCCGCTGCCGGCCAAGCGTCGCAAGGTCGGCCCGCGTTGGATTGCCCTCACCGGCGCCCGCGAGCACAACCTCAAGGGCATCGACGTGCGCATCCCGGTGGGCGCCGTCACCGCGGTCACCGGCGTGTCGGGCTCGGGCAAGAGCACGCTCGTGCACGACGTGTTCATGCGCGCCCTTGAGACCACATTGCGCGGCGAGACGTCGGCCAAGCAGCACCTGGGCGAGCGCGTGGGCAGCTTCGATGCGCTCACCGGCGCCGACGCCGTCGACGACGTGGTGAGCATCGACCAGAGCCCGATCGGCAAGTCGCCGCGCTCCAATCCCGTGACCTACGTGAAGGCGTTCGACGAGATTCGGCGGCTGTATGCCGCCGCTCCGTTGTCGCGCGAACGCGGCTACACCGCCGGCACCTTCAGCTTCAACGTGGAGGGGGGACGCTGTCCCACCTGCGAGGGCGCCGGATATATCGAAGTCGAGATGGTGTTCATGGCCGACGTATTCGTGCCGTGCGACGAATGCGGCGGCAAGCGGTTCAAGGCCGGCGTACTCGACGTGCGCGTGGCGGGCCGCAACATCCACGAAACGCTTCAGCTCACCGTGGACGAGGCCATCCGCGCCTTTCCGCACGAGGACAAACTCGGCCAGGCGCTGTGGCAGCTGCAGCAGGTGGGGCTCGGTTACCTGCAGCTCGGACAGCCGGCCACCACCCTCTCCGGTGGCGAGGCGCAGCGCCTCAAGGTGGCCCGCGAACTCGCCACTGCGGGCAAGACCACTGGGCGCAAGCTCTACATCATGGACGAACCCACCACCGGGCTGCACCTCGAAGACATCCGCCGCCTGGCGCAGGTGTTCGATCGGCTGGTGGACGCCGGCCACACGCTGGTGATCGTCGAGCACAATCTCGATGTGATCAAGTTGGCCGACTGGGTGATCGACCTGGGGCCCGGAGCCGGCGACGCGGGCGGCCAGGTGGTCGTGTCGGGCCGCCCCGAAGACGTGGCCAGGCACCCCACGTCGCACACTGGGCAGTGGCTGCGCACCGTACTCCCGGGCTATCCCGAGTACGCCGAGCGGCACGCCGCCGCGCGCTGAGCCGCCGTTCCGTTGACATCAAGACCGCGCCGGATACCTTTCAACGACCATTCCCCAGTAGCTCAGTTGGTCAGAGCATCCGACTGTTAATCGGAGGGTCGTAGGTTCAAGTCCTACCTGGGGAGCCTGCGCCGTAACCGACAGCCCGAGCGCGAGTTGCACGCCCTTTGCGGCGAGCGGCTCGCGTTCTTGCGTTGGCTACGCCTAACGGGCCGCGCGGCTCGCCGGCTCAGAGCCCGAAGATGATGAACGTGTAGTTCTGGCCCGACTGGAATTGCGGCCAGTTGGCCAGGAGGGCCTGCACCAGTTGACCGACGCGCGGGTCCGTGGTCTCCACCGTGATGCCGATGATCCCGGTCGTGGACGGATATCCAGGGATCGTTTGCGACACCGGCCAGTTGTTGTACTGCAGCGAGTAGTCGGTCTTCACGAACGAGAAGCCGATCGGCAGGTAGCTGATCAGGGCCGGCGGAACCTCCCCCATCGCGCCGGTGAGCGGATACGCCGAGCTGTCGGTGTAGTAGTTGTATACGCCGTCGCGAATGGCCACGATGTCGCCCACGACCGCGGCCGCCTTGGCGCGCTTGATGAAATCCCCGGTCTTGGGAATCACGATCCCCGCCAGGATCGCGATCACCGCCATCGACATCAGGATCTCGACGAACGTGAACCCCGGGCGGCGAAGCCTCACTTCGCTTTTCCGGCGGTCACCACGTCCATCGCGTTGCGGAGAAACGCGTCCATCGATTCCGTGGAATAGAGAATGATCGGATGGCTCGCCTCGTAGCGCAGGCTGAACGATGTGTCGGAGAGCGGCACGTACTTCACGCCGGCGATCCGATCACCCACGTCGGCCAGCGTCGCCGGCACGGAGCCCATTTCCCGGCGGTACTCGAGGATCCGCTGGGCGAGCAGATACATCGCGAACCGCATGTCGGCATCGTGCGTGGCCGAGACCACATTGGGATCGAACTGAGGCCCCCAGATCCAATCGGGCTTGGCTGCGAACGAGTACAGCATGAAGCAGAAGCACACCAGCGTGGTGAGCGGTATCCACACGCGGGGCCGCGGCAGCACGAGCGGCGTGGGCTTGGATACCTTGACGACGTAATCCATCACCTCGGCCAGCACCATCGCGCGGTCGAGCGGCGACGACGTGTCGTCGGCGGCGGGCAGGCCCGCACCAGAGGGTCGCGTCGGCGATGGAGAGGGCCGCCTGCCCTCGTCGGGTGGGGTCAATGACAGGGTCTCACGGCGAAGGCACGGGCGCCACAACGGGGGCCGTCGCACTCGGAGGGGATCGGTGAAAACAATAGGCCCCCCGCGCTCCCACCGAAAGGCCCGCGCGTGCGGTGGAGCATCGCCGCCGGGCGGCCTATATTACGGCGCGCACCGGTCGTGCCCCCTTTCACCACGGGTTTGCCATCATGCCGTCAGCGCGCGCGCCCCGCTCCCCCGCTCCCCGCGCCCCGGCGCCGTGGGTCGGCGTCATCATGGGCAGCAAGTCGGACCTGGCCCACATGCGGGCGGCCTCCGAGACGCTCACCGCGCTCGACATCCCGCACGAAGTACGCGTCGTGTCGGCGCACCGCACACCCGATTGGATGTTCGAATACGCCGCCAGCGCCGAGTCGCGAGGCCTCGAAGTGATCATCGCGGCGGCCGGCGGCGCGGCCCACCTGCCCGGCATGGTCGCCGCCAAGACACTCGTCCCGGTGCTCGGCGTACCAATTCCCGCCACCACGCTCAACGGGCTCGACTCGCTGCTCTCCATCGTGCAGATGCCCAAAGGCGTACCGGTCGGAACCCTCGCCATCGGCGAGGCGGGGGCGGTGAACGCCGCGCTCCTCGCCGCCGCCATCGTGTCGCAGCACCGGCCCGACGTGCGTGAACGGCTGCGCGAGTGGCGCGATCGCCGCGCGGCGGACGTGCTCATCGAGACCGATCTCTCGCGCCACCTCACGAAATGACGGTGATCCCACCCGGCGCCACCATCGGCATCCTGGGCGGCGGGCAGTTGGGTCGGATGACCGCGCAGGCCGCGCGCACGATGGGCTACGCCGTGCACGTGCTCGACCCCTCGCCCGATTGCCCCGCGCACGCCGTGGTCGACCGCCTCGTCACCGCGGCGTTCGACGACGTGGACGCCGCGGCCGATCTCGCCCGCCACTGCGACGTCGTCACCCTCGAGATCGAGCAGATCGCTGCCGCCGGCCTCGAGGCCGCTCAGCGCTTCGCGCCGGTGCGGCCGGCACCCGCCATCATCGCCGACGTCCAACACCGCGGGCGCCAGAAGGCCTGGCTCGGCAAGCACCGATTCCCCATCGGGCCCTACCGCGACGTGCGCACGCTGGACGACCTGCAGGGCGCCGTGCGCACGCTTGGCTCCTGCTTCGTGAAGTCCTGCCATGGCGGTTACGACGGCCGCAGCCAGGTGCGCGTGGAGTCGCTGGACGAGTGCGCCGAGGCGTGGCGCGCCCTGGGCGAGCGCCACGCCGTGGCCGAACAGGCACTCGACCTGGAGATGGAGATCTCGGTCATGGTGGCGCGCCGGCCGTCGGGCGAGACCGTGGCCTACACGCCGGCGCTCAATCACCACACCAATCAGGTGCTGTCGTGGTCGGTGCTGCCGGCGCCGGTGCCCGACGCCCTCGCGGCCCGCGCCGACGAGATCGCGCTCGGCATCGCCCGCGCGATG
>Ga0307374_10006274_pt1 | contig 18792 bp, 12 predicted proteins | sample OX3MG_FD_202532 | JGI IMG/M metagenome (GOLD analysis project Ga0307374, IMG submission 202532) | Soil microbial communities from Risofladan, Vaasa, Finland - OX-3 | ecosystem: Environmental > Terrestrial > Soil > Coastal area > Acid sulfate soil | place: Finland: Risofladan, Vaasa | collected...
ACCTCGCCGGGCCGCAGCCTGGTGCCCGCCACTTCATTGACGCTCACGGGCGCGATCCCGAGCAACACCAGCGTCGTGACCACCAGCAGCACCCAGAGCACGCGCGAGGCGAGCGCCTCGCGAAACGAATCCTTGATGATCGCCAGGTACGGTCTCACGGCATCGCCCCCCGATTGACGATCTCCAAGAAGGCCTCCTCCAACGTCTGCCGGCTGCGCGTGAGCGAGACGATACCGACCTTGTGGCGGCGGAGCGAGTCGACGCACTCGTCGACGGCCCGCTGGTCGGGCACGCGCACCGTCACCTCGTACTGACCCGCGTCGCCCATGACCAGGCCGCCCGTCTCGCGACCGGTGAGGGCCGCCTCGATCTCCGTTTCGGTTCCCATAAGCTGCATCGTGATGTCGGTGGCCGAAATGCGAGTGATCTCCGCGACCCGCCCCTCGCGTAGGACCTTGCCTTGCGCCAAGATCACGATCCGTTCGCAGATCAGCTCGATCTCTTGCAGCAGGTGGCTGTTGATGAAGATGGTCTTGCCTTCGGTCTTCAATCGCTGCAACAAGGCGCGCATTTCCGAGCGGCCGACCGGGTCGACTCCGTCGGTCGGCTCGTCGAGCACCAGCACCTCGGGATCGTGCAACAGCGCCTGTGCCAGGCCAAGCCGCTGCTGCATGCCCTTCGAGTACTTCTTCACCGGCACGCGGCCCCAGTCGGCCAGGCCAACCAGTTCCAACAGCCGGCCGCGGCGGCGCTTGACCTCGGCCACCGAGAGACCGCTGAGACAACCATAATACTCGAGCGCCGTGTCGCCGGTGTGGTGCCGTGGGATGCGGTGGTTCTCGGGGAGATAACCGACGCGGCGGCGACCTTCGCGGTCGCCGGGGGGCCGTCCGAGCAGCGATGCCGAGCCGTGCGAGCGGCGGACGATCCCCAGCAGGACCTTGATGAGCGTCGTCTTGCCCGCCCCGTTGGGTCCCAGCAGGCCGAAGATTTCTCCGTTTCCCACCTGGAATGTCACGCCGCGCAGCGCTTCGACGCGATGGCGCCCGAACAACCCATCGCGATAGGTCTTGTGCAGGTCCTTGACGTCGATGGCGGGGGCGTGGTTCATTGGGTACGATTATACGCCATCGCTGGCGCTGGATCGAGGTAGTTCGCTCGCGTGCTCCGAATATTGGCCAGCGGTGGCTGGGGCAGAGCGGAAGCGATGCCCCGGTTCCCGCGTATGAGCGTGACAACGAGGAGTTGCAGATGACGAGCGACCGCCCCGCCTACTTGCGAGTCTTCGCCACGTTTGCACGCAACAGCCTGGTGCGCGACATGACGTTCCGGGCGAACTTCCTGATCGACGCGGTCTCGTCGTTGGCCTGGATGCTGATGAACCTGGGGTTTTACGAGCTGATCTTCATGAACACGGCCCAGATCGGCGCCCAGTCGGGCTGGCACAAGTACGAGTTCTTCGTGTTCCTCGCGACGACGCTGTTCATCAACAGCATCGTGCAGGCGTTTTTCATGCCCAACTGCAGCGAGCTGAGCGAACTGATCCGCACGGGCAACCTCGACTTCGCGCTATTGAAACCAATCGACGCTCAATTCCTTGTATCGTTGCAAAAGATCGAGTGGTCGTCGCTGTCGAACTTTTGCTTCGCGGCGGGCTTATTGGGCTACTCGCTCGCGCGGTTGGAGCACGCGCCCGGGCCGGCGCAATGCCTGCTCTATCCGCTTTACATCATCTGCGGAGTGGCGATGCTCTACAGCCTGATGATCACGCTCTCGAGCGTGAGCATTTGGCTCGGGCGGAACCAGAGCCTGTACGACTTCTGGTTCTACATCACCAACTTTTCCCGCTATCCGATGGAGATTTACCAGGGGCGGTACGGCACGCCGCTGCGATGGGCGTTCACGTTCGTCGTGCCGGTGTTGATCGTGGTCAACGTACCCGCCCGGCTGCTTGCCAAACCGCTGACAAGTAAAGAATGGCCGCTGGCGGTCTTCGCGGTATTCGCCACCGTTGCCAGCCTCGCCGTCTCGCGCTGGGTTTTCCAGAGAGCGTTGGCCAGTTATCGAAGTGCCAGCTCGTAACGCGGTCTTGGACCGCACCAAATGAAGCTGAAAGAAGGAAATGAGCAACACGAATGGGCGCGTTTTTTAGAGGGGGATAGGGGGATGCGGAGGAGATAAGGGGATGAAGACAGAAGGAGATTGGAACCAGTCTTCAGGGGCCGGAGACCGATTTTCTCGTGTTTCTTTTTGAGTTTTCACCTGTATTTTCCGCTCATCTCGTCAATTTGGACTGCAGCGATTCATCGCCGCTTTCGATTGTGTCATGCATTCCGCGTGGCGAAAAACGGGGCACCGCGTAGTGGGGCGTGTTGGCGGTCGTTGAAATCCCGAAGCAGCCTTTACCGCCCGCGAGCCGCGGCGATCAGCCCGGCCGCGGTGTCGTGAAACAACGCCTGGCACTGCGCACCCGTCAGCCCTGCGCGGCGCGCGGCGCGACGCATGGCGCGGAGCTGTTCGTAGCGAGTGAATGTCATCCGCTCGTCGCAGTGCGAAAGGTTCAAGCCGTGGTTCGTATCAGAGAGGTACGCCCAGGCGCGGCCGAAAGCGATGTACTTGCCTCGCAGCACGCCCACGGGGATGTCGTCGCTGCCGTACATCACCCGCTCGACGCCGACCTCGGAAAACAGGGCGTCGAACGAGTCGCTCTCGCAGACACTCGAAGTGTCGTACCAGACGTTCGCCAGCCCTCGCAGCCTCGGCGCCGCGCGCTCGATCGCCCAGGCCGAATAGCTACGCGCGCAATGGGCCAGAATCCAGCGGGCGCCGGGGTAGCGCTCGCAAAGCCGCTCGAGATCGGCCAGGTTCTCCGGGTCGGCCACCGCGTCGCGCTTCGAAAGATGCATCATGATCACCAGGCCACGGCGGTGGGCGACTTCGACCAGGTCTTCGGGCATGAAGTCCGTGATCCGGCAATTTACCGCGTCGCCCGTCGCCGAGTAGAAGCGGTACGGCTTGAAACCCAGAAAGCCCTGCTGTTCGACGCGCCGTTCGACTTCGTCGGCATTCATGCCCGGCCGGACGAGCATCAAAGCCCCCGAGGCCGGATCATGGCGCGTCTCTCTGGCGACGAAGTCGTTCGAGGCGTCGAAGTCGCACGAAGGAGAAAAGGGAAACGGAAATGATAGCCGATGCACCTCGCGGCCGGGCATCAGCGCCCTGTCGCATGCCTCGGCCAGGTCCCAGGTCGCCTCGGCGTAGGCCTCGCCCAACAGCGCGCGGTAGGGGCTTAATTCGGGGTCCGGGCCGGTGTAGAAGGACCATCGGTAGAGGTGCGTGTGGACATCGAACACGCGGCGCGGCACGAACTCATCGAGCTCTTCGGCCCAGATGCGCCGGTCGAGGTCGTTAAGCTCGAAGGGAGGTTGCACAGTTCCGCTCCTGCGTGACGTGTGGCGGAAAAGCGTGAGAGTCTCGATTTTCCGTCAAATCGTTCGGAATTCTCACGAATTCCGCTACGTTTTCAAGCCCATTCGCTCGTGCTGCGCCTTGCAGGTGGCCTGGTAACGGGCGTAGGCCTCCTCATCGCGGCGGCAACTCACGTCCTTGAACACCATCGCGAATGCCCGGCGGTTGCGCGTGGCTGAGTGGTTGGCCTCCGCGCGGTGGATCGTCATCCCGTGGTGGGCCACCACGTCGCCCGGCTCCAGATGAATTCTCGACTCGCGGGATTCGTCGGCCAGGCCGTAATCGGTGATCCCCTGCGAGAAACCGAGCACGTTCGACGCGTCGTGCGGGCGGAAGCCCTCGCGGTGCGAACCCGTGACGTACCGCAAGCAACCGTTCTCGTCGTCCACTCGGTCGAGTGCCATCCAGATCGTGACCACGTTGGCGGGCTTGAGGTTGAAGTAATAGTTGTCCTGGTGTGGCGGGGTCACGTGCGGTGGGGTCGCGAGGTCCGTACTCGGCGGCTTGTTGAACCACTCCGGGTCCTGCGAATTCGCCTCCTCGCCGATCAGCGCTTCGGCCAGGGCCTTCCAAATGGGCTGGTGGGTGTATTCGCGGAAGAACGGGTCGACGCCCATGAACTGCATTTGCTTGAGCGTCTCGGGGCGCGACCGGTCGTGGTAGAAGGCGTGACTGTCGGGCAACGTCGGCACCACGTCGCGAATCAAACGGTGCAAGTTGTCGACCAGCTCCGCGAATTCGCCGCGGCCGAGCAACTGCCGCACGATCACGAAGCCATCGCGGTCGTAGATCTGTTTGTAATCGGCAAAGGACATGGATGGTTCCTTTCTAATTCGGATCATTCGGACCAGGCTCCGGCCGGCGGAGTACGGCGCGCCACGAGTACGCGCGACCCGGATGGTCGCCGCGTTTGTCCACGATCGTGCCCAGCAACGCCGCCAACAGAAAAGCGATGGTGCAGGGAAACCAGATCGCCCAGGTAATCGAGGGCCGGATGCTGGAGTACGATTCGAGGCTCGGCGCGAGCAACGCGAGCGCCATGACGATCGTCGACCAATGACTCCATACGATGGACAGGACCAATGAGCACAATACGGCGGGGAGCGCCGAACGGGCCGTGCAACGGGGAAGAAACATGCCAATGAAAAACAGCGAAGCCAGCGGCCCGAGAAACATGTTGAACAGCCGTGGCATCAAGTCGACGATGTTCAGATCGGAATGTTCCGCCGTGTAGGCCACCATCAGGGCCACGCCCGTCGTAAGGATGCCAACGATGAGGGTCAGTGCGCGGGCCAACCGTAGATCGCCCATTCGGCCGGCGCGAAACGAATGGAACCGGTCGCCGATGTCCGTCGTCGCCACGGCGCTGATGCTGTTCACGCCCGAATCGAGCGTTTGCATCGCGTCGCAAAGAAAGCCTGCCAGAATCAGTCCGCCCAGCCCGGCAGGGAGTTGGTGTGTGAAGAAATAGGGCAGCAGCTTGTCGCCCGCCGACGCCGGAGTCAGACCCTCGCCGAGAAAGTCGGGGTGCTCAAAGTAAAAAAAGAGCAAGGCGAGCCCCGACGTCGCCAACAGCACGCTGACCAGAATATCGGAGACGGCGTTAACGAGGTAGCTTCGCCGGGCGGCCGAGAGCGACCTCGTGGCAAAATACCGTTGCAGCGCGACCTGGTCGGCACCGTGCGTGCAGATCGTCCAGAAGAAGGAGTGCAAGACCACCGTGGCGACGGTCATGCGGACCGTTGGATCGAAGCTGAACCAGAGCGGATTGGTATGCGCGGGTGAGTGCGCCGTGACGGTGTTCCACCAGTGCGTCGGGCCCGTGCCGGTGGCCCAGGCAACGTAACCGACGGTCACGAAAAGTCCGCCGAAGAGCATCACGAATTGCAGCACGTCGTTCCAAATGGCGGCGCGGATTCCGCCGACACAGGTGTACAGGGTCGCCGACAGCCCGACGAAGACGATCAGCCATTGGATCGAGAACCCGGTCATCTCCCGCAGGGCGCCCGACGCGGTGTGGATCACCAACGACATCCAACCCAACCGCAAAAACAAGAACAACGTTCCGCCGAGCAGCCGCGCCCGATAGTCGAAGCGGCGTTCGAGGTATTCGTAGGCGCTGGTCAGCCGCAGGCGCATGAAGAACGGCACCCAAAGGCAGAGCACGACAAGCATACTGAACGGGAGCGCCAGCAGCCCCATGAAAAAGGCCACGCCGTTCTTGACGATCTCGCCGGGGGCGCCAAGGTAGGTCAAGGTCGAGAGCAAGGTGGCCAGCAGGCTCATGCCGACGGCCAGCCAGGGCATTCGCCGACTGCCGAGAAAGAACTCGTCTGTCGATTCTTGCTTCCGCGACGACCAGACGACGATGGCCAGGGTCGCGAGCAAGTAGGCCACCACCCCGACATAGTCGAGCGTTTCGAGGCCGGCGCGAGGACCGCTGATCGTCTCGGGCATGGGATCGACGGTTCGTGGACGAAGTTACGTGGTCATCCGTAGGCAACGCTCTGCGTGAGGGACGTTTCCGCTCACGTCATATAGTCGGTATGGCACGTTGGAAACCTGCCCCACGACGATTCATTGCACCAGCCGCCGGAACGATTCTTGGCGCAAGTCGCACTCCAAGAGTCGATCGAGCGTACCGGAGGCCAGCCCCTCGGCAATCAACCCAAACACCTCGCGGGCCGCTTCGGCGGTCTGGTCCAACTCGGCCGGCCCCTGCGCGGCGTTCAGGTAAAACGAAGTGTACCCGTGGCAACCACGCTTCGCCATCTCCTGGATGAAGAGTGTCGAAGCCATTCGCTCCGTTTCAGGATCGTCCACGTCGAACTTGAGGCCGGGATGGACGTTGATTCCGCCGCACGTGGCGGCCAGCCCGGCCTCGCCGGCCGCCTCATTGAGCCGCCGTTGCAAGAGGGTCCCAAACCGCTGGATTTGGGGGGGCACGTCGCGGCGGCGGATCTCGCGAAGCGTCGTCAATGCCGCGCGCAGGCCGATCGTGTCGCTCCAATACGTACTCGAAATGAACATCCGCTCGGCCGAGCGCATCACGTCGCGCCGGCCCACCACGGCCGCCATCGGATAACCGTTCGAGATGCTCTTGGCGAACACCGACACATCGGGCGTCACGCCCAGGTACTGTTGTGCCCCGCCCGTCGAAAGCCGAAAGCCGGTGCTCACTTCGTCGAAGATGAACACGGCTCCATGTTCCCGCACGAGCGCGGCCACCGCGGCCAGGTAGCCCTCGGGCGGCGGCTGCGTGCGCAACGGCTCCATGATCACGGCGGCCACCGTGCCATGATGGTCGTCGAGCAATTGGCCCAGCGCTCCCAGGTCGCCGTACGGGAACGGCATCGCCGTACCGGCCAATACTCGCGGCACGCCGATCGGTTCGATGCCCGCGAACAAGTGGGTGTTGAGGTTCGCCTCGGCCGAGAGGTTGGCGGCCAGGTACCAATCGTGCCAGCCGTGGTAGCCGCAAAAGAGCACCTTGTCGCGGCCCGTCGCGCCCCGTGCGATGCGGACCGCGATCGCGCAGGCCTCGCCGCCGCACTTGGCGTAGCGGACCATTTCCGCCGACGGGACCGAACGCACCAGTTCCTCGGCCAACTCGATTTCCAGTTCGTGGTTGATCGAGAAGCAAGTGCCGGTGCGGATCTGCTCGTGGACCGCGTCGTCGACGACCGGATCGGCATGACCCAGGATAATCGCCCCGATGCCGCTGACCCAGTCGATGTACTCGTGACCGTCGACATCCCAGAACCGCGCCCCCTTGGCGCGGGCGGCATAGACGGGCGAGACGCCGCAGGCGAACCTCGTCGGCCGGCGGCTGACCAGTTGCGTGCCGCCGGGGATCAACTCACTCGCGCGGCGGAAAAGCTCCATCGAGCGCGGCACGCGGCAAACGGTCTGAAGATGGTCGGACTGAACGCTCATCACCGGCTTGGCTCACCGTAGGCTAGGCTTTCCAGCATGACGGAACCACGCATCGCACGCCTTAACTTACGAACCCACTGGCAGGGTGTGCGCCCGCCCACCAACCCAACTCGCGGCCCTTAGAGTACCGCTGGCGCACCCGTGGCGTCAAATGAACCAGCTCGTCGGCTCCTGACCACCGCAGGCCGCACCGCCATCGCCGTCATCTTGGCCGCACGTCAAGCGACCACGCGTTTGGCGCCTGGCATGGCATCCAAGTCTTGATGCAAATGAGACTCCATGTCACTTATTATTGATTTCATGCCTTGACACGGCCACGAAACGGGCTAGAATCCCATTCCTTATTGATACAGAGTCTCATTTTCTGCGTCTCACCCAATGATTTCACCCGCCAGCCTTCGTTCAGCTCCCCGAACGCAGCGCCTTGACTTCGCGGGCGTCATGCTTGAACGAGCCGCGTCGCAAAAAAAAGCGACCCCTTTGTCTTGTTTTACAGGAGAAACTCAATGATCCGCCGGCACGCGTTTACCTTGGTCGAATTGTTGGTCGTGATTGCGATTATTGGGATCTTGGCGGGCTTGATGCTGCCCGCCGTGCAGGCGGCGCGCGAATCGGCACGCCGGAGCCAATGCGTCAATAACCTAAAGCAGATCGGACTGGCATGCCAGAACTACCACGACCTTTTGGGATCGTTTCCGTCGGGTTACTGCGCCGCGGTCCCCTACGTCGACGGCGCAAGCGACACCACGCCGGGCTGGGGCTGGGGCGCGTTGATCCTGAGCCAGATCGAGCAGAACGGCGTCAAGGCCAGCATCAATTTCGGATTGCCCATCGAGAACCCACAAAACGCCATGGTCGTCCAGACGAGCCTCCCCGTCTATCTTTGCCCGTCCGATAGCCTGCCGCCGGCGCCCTTTCAAGTTCCCGATGCGTTGGGAAACCCGATTGCCCTGGCGGCCCCGTCGAGTTATGCCGCCTGTATCGGCAGCGATCTGACGAGCGTTTCCGACGCGGCTGGGGACGGCATTTTCTACCGCAACAGCGGCACCAAGATCGGCGACGTCCGCGACGGCACCAGCACGACGATCCTGGTGGGCGAAAAGGCCTGGGCGAACGCGCAAGGCATTTGGGCCGGCGCAGTCAACCGCGGCGTGCTGACGCGCGGCAAGTACAACATCTGCCAGCCGCTGGTCGCCAGCTTGGTGTACCCCGCGCCCGCGCTCGTCCTATCGCATGCCCACATGAACAACGCGCTCATCGACTCGGACGGGAGCGCGGGTATGGACGACTTTTCGAGCATGCACACGGGCGGTTCGAACTTCGCGTTCGCCGATGGTTCCGTGCGATTCATTCACGACGTGTCGTACGACACCGCCACCGACAGCCTGACCGTCGTCTTCCAAGCACTGGGGACACGCGCGGGCCACGAGGTCATTCCGGGCGATTGGACGCAATAGCCCTTAACGGTGTTGTAACTCTCGCCGGAAATCGCGACACTGATGGTTGGGGCTACCGATTCAAAGGAAGCATGCTCATGAACCCAACGACCTGGATATCGGACCGCCGTCAGTTTCTGCGTTTCGCGGCCTCCGGCGCGGCCGTGTTTTACACGGTGCCCGGCGCCTTCGCCGAGGAGTTGACGCGCACGCCCGCGCAAACCGAAGGGCCGTTCTATCCCGACAAGCTGCCGCTCGACACGGACAACGACCTGTTGATCGTCAACGACGAGATCACGCCCGCCGTCGGCGAGGTCACGCACTTGGGCGGTCGAATTCTCGACGCGCGCGGCGAGCCGGTGCGCAACGCCCTGGTCGAGATCTGGCAAGTCGACAGCCACGGTATTTACCTGCACAGCGACGGGGGCGACCGGGACACGCTCGACAAGAATTTCCAGGGATTTGGTCGTTTCCTGACCGGCTCGACGGGCGATTACTACTTTCGCACGATCAAGCCGGCGCTGTACCCCGGCCGCACGCGGCACATCCATTTCACGGTCAAGATCAAAGGGAAGAAGAGTTTCACCACGCAGTGCTACGTCAAGGGCGAAGCGGCCAACGACCGGGACTTCATTTTCAAAAGCATCCGGGACCCGAAAGCCCGCGACGCGGTGCTGGTCGATTTCGCGCCGATCGAGAAGTCGAAAACCGGCGAGTTGGCGGCCAGGTTCGAGATCGTGCTGGGGTTCACGCCGGAGGCGTGACTACCTTGGCGCCAGCATGGGTGCGACGGCGTCGCCGAAGGGTTGCTTGACAATGCGGGACGGGCGTGACCAAACTAGCTGCATGCCACACAGCGATTTGCGTCCAGGTCCAAACCGGAGCACTCCCATGAAATCCCGCCCCAAATGGTTTCGCCGTTTGGCCCTGATCGGCTGCATCGCACTGTGCGTGGGTCGTTCGTTGGCGGGCGATCCGCCGGCGAGCCCGCCGGTTTCGCGGTTCGCTCCAGCCGATGATTTGGCGGTCCAAATCAAGTTCACCATCAGCGGTTTTGGCGCGCTTGTGGCATCGGAAGAGGCCTATCAGGCCGACGCCGACAAACTCCGGCGCGATGCTCATACGTTGGCTGCACTTGCCTTGGTGCTGGGCATGCACGATTCAGAGCACCCGCTCAAGGCCGCGGCGCCCGCGCTGGTGGCGACGGCCCGGGCGCTGGCCCAGGCCAAAGACTACGCCTCGGCCAAACAGGCCGTCGAGGCCGTGCAAAAAGCGGTCGCCGGAGAGGGTGGGGCGGTTGACGGCGAATTGAAATGGGAAAAGGTCGCCGGCCTGGGCCAACTGATGAAACAGGTGACGGCCACGAATACCCGGCTCAAGCGTGGCCTGAAGCGGTTTGACGACAAAAAAGATGAGAACGCTCGCGACGCCGCGGTGCTGGCGGCCATCGCCCAAATGGCCGTTTATGACACGCATGAGGTAAAACGGCCGGAGGATCTCGACCAATGGTACCAGTTTTGCGGCCAAATGCGGGATGCCGCCGGCGAACTCAACGCCAAAGTCAAGGCCGCCGATAAGGAAGGGGCCGGCGCCGCGATGGTGAAATTGGGTAAGAGTTGCGAGGCCTGCCACGCAGTGTTCCACAAGGAACTCAAATGACCGCTGCCACGGGAGTTTCACGTCGCCCATGCAAACCAAGTATCCCGCCTGGCAGTTCTCCCACTTGCTGCCATACGGCGCGATCCTGCGCGAAGGCGGCGTGCAGTTCGTCGTCTTCAGCCGAGCGGCCACGGCAATGCGCGTGCTGCTTTACGACGACGTGGCCGACCGCGAAGCGGCTCGCGTCGTCGATTTCGACCCGGCCGCCGATCGCTGGGGCGACGTTTGGAGCCTGTTCGTGCCCGGCGTCGGACCGGGGCAGTTGTACCACTTCCAATCCGATGGGCCCTTCGCCCCGGATCGCGGCCAACGATTCGACGGCCGCGCACGGTTGATCGACCCCTTCGCTCGGGCCTTGGCGGGCGAGTTCCTGTCGGCCGGCGACGGCATCGTCCGCCCTCCGAAGTGCGTCGTGATCGACGACACGTTCGACTGGAAAGGCGACCGGCAGTTGAACCGCAACCTTTCGGAAACCGTGATCTACGAGCTGCACGTTCGCGGCTTCACGCGGTCCCCGACCAGTGGTGTGGAACATCCGGGCACCTACTTGGGCGTGATCGAGAAGATTCCTTACTTGCAGTCGCTGGGCGTGACGGCGGTCGAGTTGATGCCGGTCCACGAGTTTCCGACGAACCATTGGACTGGCCGCGGCGAAACCCGGCCGAATTACTGGGGGTACGATCCGCTGGCTTTTTTCGCGCCTCACCGAGGCTATGCCGCCAGTCCCGCGCCGGGAGCGCAGGTGGTCGAATTCAAGCACATGGTTCGCGCTTTGCACCAGGCCGGCATCGAAGTGATCCTCGACGTGGTGTTCAACCATACGGCCGAGGGGAACCAGCACGGCCCGACCTTGAGCTTCAAGGGGTTGGCCAACTGCGTGTATTACATGCTGGCCAACGGAGGCCCCAACGGCCAAGGCGGCGGCGAGTACCGCAACTATTCGGGCTGCGGGAACACGGTCAACGGCAACCATCCGATCGTGCGCGAGCTGATCTTCCTTTGCCTGCGGCACTGGGTCCACAATTACCACGTCGACGGGTTCCGCTTCGACCTGGCCTCGATCCTCAGCCGCGACCGCAACGGCGAGTTGCTCCCCAACCCGCCGCTGGTCGAAGCCATCGGCGAGGACCCGCACCTGGCCCACACCAAGATCATCGCCGAAGCGTGGGACGCCGCCGGAGCGTACCAGGTCGGCTCGTTTTCGAACCACCGTTGGGCCGAGTGGAACGGCCGTTACCGCGACGACGTGCGCCGCTTTTGGCGGGGCGACTTTGGACTGGTCGGCCCGCTGGCAACGCGGCTCGCCGGGTCGAGCGATCTTTACGGACCCAGTGGCCGGCAGCCGTACCACAGCATCAACTTCATCACTTCGCACGACGGTTTCACGCTCACCGATCTGGTGAGCTACACCGAGAAGCACAACGCCGCCAACGGCGAAGACAACCGTGACGGCGACAACCAGAATTTCAGCGCCAACTACGGCGTCGAAGGGCCGACCCGGCGGGCCGCGGTCGGGCGGCTCCGCGAGCGCCAAATTCGCAATTTGCTGGCGACCTTGTTCCTTAGCCAGGGTGTCCCGATGCTTTTGGCGGGCGATGAGTGCCGCCGCACGCAGCAGGGGAACAACAACGCCTATTGCCAGGACAACGACATCTCCTGGTTCGATTGGTCATTGGTCGAACGGCACGCGGAGCTGGAACGGTTCTGCCGGGCGCTGATCGCTTTCCGCAAGCGCCAGCCGACGATCCGGCGTGCCAGTTTCTTGCGGGGCGAGCCGACCGCACCGGGTCTGTTGCCCGACGTCACTTGGTTCAGCGCCGACGGCGGCGCGGTTGCGTGGGAGCATTGCGAACCGAGTCTGATTTGCTTGTTCGGCGCTTGGCCCGCGAGCGGCCCGGCGAGCACCGCGGCGCGGCACGTGATGTTGCTGGTCAACGCGGGCGACACGCCGCGCGAGTTCCACCTGCCGCCGCCGGCGCGAGGAATCGAGTGGCGGCTGTTCGTCGATACGGCGGCGGAAAGTCCCAACGACATTTACCCCGACGCCGACGGTCCCAAGCCAAAACTCGGCGCGCGGACGTTGATCGAGCGTTCGCTGGTTTGCTACGTCGCGGCGTAGGGTGGCTGTCATTTGGACTGCGGCGATCCTTCGCCGCTTTCCATCCTGGCGATCGTTCCGCGTCATATCGTCGCCCGCGAGGACATGAGCGACCCGGCGACGCGCAATTACAACCTGATCCCCGTCCCGAAGAAGGACCTGAAGAGGGGGCGGTGACCAACGCATCTTCACAAGACACGATGAAGTAGCGTTGACGCTAGCAGGGCCTCGAAATGCCGCACGATCTTGTCGGCCAGCACGCCAGAACGCACGAGCAACCCAACCTCGATGTTCCGCTCCTGGGCGGCTTCGGTGAAGTTGGCTGACGACACAAAAACCGCCTGGCGGTCGACGACGATGCACTTGGCGTGCAGGCAAGCTCGTTGGTCTGGGGATAGGTCCAAAGCACGTGGGTCGTAATAGACCTCCGGCAACGGCCGGTCTTTCGGCCATTGTCGGGTTTTGAAGCGATCGGCGAAGCGGCGGACCAGTTCAGTTGCGATGGTGGTGTCGCCGGCCCCGCGACTGATGTCGAGAAACAACCGCACCTGGAGCTCCGGGTGCTCCTGCATCCGATCGGCCAATGCCCGAAACACCTGTTGCCCCTGGTACACGGCGTAGCCGGCGAGCAATACGGAATGTTGTGCGGCGGAAAACAGCTCCCGCACGACGACGCTCGTGTCGCGGTTGACCACGCCAGGTGCATCGGGACCCGTCGTGACTAAATCGATCGCGTCGTCGAATCGGGGCCGGCCGGCCCGGTCTGCCAGCAACAGATCCAGAGCCAGCGACAATTGGCCGCCGCCCAGGCCGGCGTCGGCGAGCCGCTGTAATTCGCTCGTAAGATTCGGTGCAACGGAAGCCGGCACGATCCGGCCGAGGCCCAGCACAGTGAACGGTGCCCTTAGCCGGCCGGCGCCGATGGCTGCCGCCAACTCGCGCAACTCGTCGTCGCTAAGCTCGTGGATTGCCTGGCTCATGGGGCGTCCGTCGTGAAGAACTCGACGCCCAGGTTGTCAACCGTTGGCACGACGAGCGCCCGGTCGAGAAAGTCGTTGTGCTGTTCGCAGGAGGTCTCGGCGGTCAGCAGGCATCCGTGGCAGGCGGCGCCCTGCAAGAAGCGCCGTTCGTGTTGGTTGGCGGGGTCGTGCTGCGCGCAAACCGGATCGTTCGAACAGAGGTCGCCGACGGCGAGCGCCGCTTGGACGTGCTCATGAATCCGCCGGCCAACCTCGACCAGGCCTCCCAGCGTCCCCTCGGCGTCGGTGCTCGAGGTGTAGAGCAAGACGCCGTAGCCCGTGCTGGGCAACGCGTAGATCCGTTCGCGAATCGAGCTGGCCGGGTAGCCGCACTCCAAGGAAACCGCGGTAATCAGCAGGTGGGAGAGCGAATGGAGCATAATGTACGGCAGTCCTGGAAACTTGCGGTGCGATCCTTCGTGGTCGCCAAGCCAGCAGTTGAAACCGCCTTCAAGCTGCAAGCCGCGGGAGCGCACGTTAGGGCGTGTCAGCCAGGTTTCGATCTGGTCGCGTCGGAACTGCAAGAAAATGCCCTCGCCACGGTTCTCGATGGCCGGGAGCCAGGTGACTTCGCGGGCTAGCGACGCTCTCCGCACCCCGACGTCAAGCTCACCCTGGATATCGGGGGCGGACGCCTCAAAGCGGGTAAATCCGGCCAGTGCGACCACTTCGCGTAGCCGGTGTACCAGGACGATGCGCTCGAACGGCTTCATCCAAGGCTGATCCCAACGATCGCGAGGCAGGGTGCGAGCGAAGAAGTTGCCGTCGGGCCGGTCGTCGCCGAGCTCATCCTTGCTGGCGACAAGTGTTTCCAATTCGGCCTGCTTCACGCTCTTGTCGGCCTGCAAGAAACCACCGCGGCGAGATTGGATTTCTGCGAAAACCTCCTCGTCCGAGAACCCTTCGAGTGCCGCTTTGACGCGGGCCTTCTTCCGCTCGTATTTGAGCTGGTCGACATCTTCAACCTCCGCGAGGAACTCCCAAGCGGCGTCGACGGCCTGCGTGACGGCTTCGTCGCGATCGGGCAGCGAAATGACGGTGAGCGCCTGGGCGAAATAGGCGTTGCTGGCGGCACGAATCAACAGCCGGTTGGGTTGGCCACACTGCTCGTGGGTGTACGGACCCAGCCACGGGCGCGCCCCGTCGCAAGGCCCCAAGGCCCCGGTCTGCATCGCGGCAGCGTCGCGCATCGGCCGTTCAAGCTTGCACTCGCAGCGAATTGAGACGTCGCCCAGGTCGCCGCTCGTGCCCTGCTCGTCGATCCAAAGCCGGCGGCGGCACTGGGTAGGGCCGCGGTGGACGAAGCCGTACCAGTCGATGTCGCCGATGTGTCCCGCATGGCAAGCGCGCACGAAACGTACCGGCACGACGTACTGTTTCTTGCCGTCCTGGTCGATGAACCGCCCGCGAGTCAGCTCCCTGCGATGGACGAGCATCCGCGATCGGACCATCGCGCCGGAGTCGCCGGCCACGTCGTGGACGACGAACCATTCAGGGAATTGCCAGGCCGTTACGCCCGTGATGGGCGCCGCCGGGTCTTGCTGGTCGGGCGGTGGAGCGTACAGCTTCAAAGCCGGCAAAGCCAAAAGGGCGCAGAGCTTACCCGCCAGACGCGGCTCGACGATCTCGTCGCCGGTGATCGACCAATAGTCGAGGCCGGCCATGAGCACCGAGTGATTGGGCAAGTCGAACATCGCGCCGGGGCCGAAGGTGGTGATGATCTGGCTCTGGCGGATCTGGCCGTGTGCTCGCGCGCCCGGTTTGCGGCTCATGCCTCGTCCTCCTCGATGTCGACCTGGTCGAGTGTCTTCAGCCAAAGGTTGACGCTGGGCTCGACGTCGCGCATCGATCGGTTGGCCCGGAACTTTTTGTGACGGGCCGGCAACTGCTTCAACTCGGGGTCGAGAAATTCGTGCAGCAGCCGCCGAGCGGCCCCGGTCTCTCGCTGGTACTGCATACTCCCTCCGACGTCCGCCAGCTCCTTGGCGAGCTTGTTCCATTCGTCCAACAGGTCGAGCGCCCGCTCGCGAACCCGCTGCCGAAGTTGTTCGGCCTCGGCGGGCGGCAAGCTGGAATGTGAGCGCGCCCTGTCGGCCAAGGCGTCGATGGCGAATTGCAATCGGCCCTGCTCCGCAAGGATCGCGCCGGCCCCCAGCGGCGGCGTCATCGGCGCATGACCTTGGCGGGCGAGTGCAACCAACGTACCAGCCAGCGCCCGATCGAGTGCGCGCGGCGAAAAGGGCGTCACACTGGTGGCTTCGACGCTGCGGTAGAACGATTGATGATAGGCGCCGAATCGCTCGTAGTGCGACCGATCGCGCGGTTTGTGAATGTTCAAAAGCGTGACGAGCAGGCCCGGCCGGGCCGGGTCGCGGCCCACGCGGCTGGTGGCTTGAATGTACTCGGCGCTGGTCTTGGGCTGTCCCAACACCACCATCAGGCCAAGGCGGGTAATATCGAGCCCCACTGAAATCATGTTCGTGGCGATTGCGACGTCGACCCGTTCCTTGTCGCAAAACGGTAGCGCCAGCCGCCGTTTGGCTTCGGCCACCTTACCGGTCGGCTCTCGCGAGGTGAGTTCGACGACCTCGTAGGCGATCTGCCGGTTTGCAAAAGGGCCGTCGATTTCGCCGATCCGGCGCCGACCGCCAAAACCGCGCAACCGGCTGCCCACTTCGTCTTCGACGATGCGCCGCGCGCCGCCCAGCTCGCGCAGGCTGTTGAAATAGCCCACCAGCGTCATGTAAGGGTCGGCCGGATTGGCAGGATCCGGTTTTGCGCCTGAGGCGACGTAAGCCTTTTGGCTCGCCGCCATCAGCGCCAGGTAGCTGCGCAGCATGACCACTTTGTGGCTGCGGCCCTGGGCGGCCACGCCAAGGTACAGCCGCGCGTTGCTCTCCTCGGGCGAGTGCGTCTCGGCGAAAAACGAATCGCGGCGGTCGGGCCCCGGCGGCGGGAAAATCTCGACCCAGCGGCGGTCGAACAAAGCGCGAATCTGGTTCTCGGCCCTCCGAACGGTGGCAGTCGAGGCGACGATCTTGGGGCGGATGCGGCGGCCGTCGACGTCGCGGCGGCAGAGCTCGTCGAGGGCCGTCTCGTAAAGGCCGGCGATCGTGCCCAACGGTCCCGAGATCAGGTGCAGCTCGTCCTGGATCACCAGGTCGGGCGGCAGGAGGAGCGCGACGGGCAATGGCCTGCCCGCGGCGGGATCACAGGGGCCGTAAAAGCCGTGCTGGTCGTAACGATTGACGCGCCCAAAGAAGGCGCCCACTTCGCCGGTCCAAGGCATGGCCGCGAACTTATCGACCGTGGCGATGATAAAACAAGGAAGCCGTCGGTAAATCGGTTCGTCAACCGCAACGATCGGCAGTGCTTCGCCTCGGCTGAACTTGCAGGCGCGATTGACGCACGTTAGGCGCAGGTCGGTGGGATAATCCTGGTTGGGCAGCAACTGAAACGAATTGCGGCTGAACTTCTTGCCGCACCAAGGGCATTCTTCGATCGGTATCGGCAGGGGCTTGCGATCGTCGTTCTTGTAGGCGATGGTCTTGGCACGGGCCGACTCGCTGTTGCCATCCCCCTTGGCGCCCATCACGTTCGGCGTGGCCGCTTTGCCCACCCACAGGCCGATCTCGAATGGCCACTCGCCGAACTTCTCGACGTCGTTTTGCCGCTCGAGCTCCAGAGCGCAAATCAAGGTCGCGGCGCGGCCGAGCTGGTCGAGCGTCAACAAGCGCAGCGTGTAGCGCATGAGAACGCTCAAGCCGGCCGAGGTGATGCCGGGGTTTCGCAGTCGGCGGAGCACCAGCGTGAACGCGGCGAGGCCAAGGTAGGCTTCGGTCTTGCCGCCGCCCGTGGGGAAAAACAGCAGATCGACCACTTCGCGGTCGTGGTGAGTGGGGTCGGCGATGCCCGGCAAGTTCATGAGCAAGAAAGCGAGCTGGAACGGCCTCCACTCAGGCACGACGCTGGCGGGATCCTTGCCCTGCATCGCGCCAAAACGCTGCCGCGCGGCCGCGGCCATCGCGCGGTTGGCGATCCTGAACGCCTCCAGGCAGACGGGATCGCTCAAGAGCGCAATCCCCTGTTCGATGCGGTTGGCGGCGTCGTGAGCGCGCTTGAGCAGTTCCTCAGCGGTCTCAAACCGCCGAAGGGGCGATGACGGCAGCTTTTTGCGTTGGGCCTCGATCCACTCGCGGTACTGCGACACGAAGCCGGCCAACTGCGCTTGGGCCGCATTGCCGTCGGCCAGTTGCGCCAAGCCATCCATCGAGACCGTCACGCCGCCGATGTCGGCGGGGGCGACCCGTTCGACCTCGGCGGCCGGAACCCAGCACGTCCGCACCCTGTTGCAGGAACCGTCGCTCTCAAGGAACGCCGTGGTGGCCACGCTGTGCCCAACGGCGAACTCTCCGGCGTCGCGGTACTGCAAGTCGGCCACGCGCTCGTCCCAATCGTTGCTTTCGAGGCTCCGCATGTTCGGCCGGGGCACGAATGTCTCACGACTCGAGACTTCGAGCTCGGCCTGAAAGGCGAACGCCTCGTCGCGAACGTCGTCCGCGGCTGGCCGCCGGCGATTGACCAGGAACACGGACACGGAGCGTGTTCCGATGGGAAGCCCGACGTCTTCGCCATCGCCGGGCACGCGCCGCACCGACAAGGCCACCTGCAGTCCTGCGCTTTTGGCCACCTCCGTCTCGATCGGCTGTTGCGTATCGTCGGGTAAATCGATCGTGACTTGCTGCTGCCGGTCGCTGCGCCGCCAGTGCGCGGGACCGCTCTGGCCCTCGCCGCGACGTTGTACACGATAGTCGCCCCAACGCACGGTCACGGCCAGTTGTTTCGCCAACGGCGGCACCAGCAGACTCAGGCCGATCGACGAAGGGAGGAATTTCTGCCGAGCCGCGGCCGGTTCGGGCGTGGTGTTGTCGTCGGCCCCGCCCGCATCGTTGGGCACGTCGATTTCATCGTCGCTGGTCTCCTCGGCTCGCTGACTCGCGTCGGCGTCGAGCGGCACGAGAAAGCCCGTCAGGTACCAGCTCGAAGGCGCCTGCGGGAGCTCCTCGTCGGGCGCGCCGAGTTGCCGGCCATCGCCTGTTTCGATGGGACCGATCAAATCGAGGACAAGCGCATCGACGAGTTGTTGGCGGACTTCGAGGGGAGGCATGGGGGCAGT
>Ga0307374_10006276_pt1 | contig 18791 bp, 13 predicted proteins | sample OX3MG_FD_202532 | JGI IMG/M metagenome (GOLD analysis project Ga0307374, IMG submission 202532) | Soil microbial communities from Risofladan, Vaasa, Finland - OX-3 | ecosystem: Environmental > Terrestrial > Soil > Coastal area > Acid sulfate soil | place: Finland: Risofladan, Vaasa | collected...
GACCTCGCGGTCGCACCCCGGAGCGCGACCTTCGCGTTCACCGAGGTCCGGGTCGGCGTCGCTCCCGCCATGATCCTCGTCCCCGCGCTTGACGTCGTGGATCGGCGGTTCCTGACCCGGATGGTGCTCACCGGCGAGCGATTCGGCGTCGATGAGGCACTCGCGGCAGGGTTGCTCGGCGGTGCGGTCGACGACGAGACCGAACTCGACGCCTGGGTCGCAAGTGCCGTTGACGCCGTTCTCAAGTCGGCACCCGGTGCCGTGGCCGCGACGAAATCGCTCATATCCGAACTCGCCGCGGCGGGGTGGTCCGAGGGTCTCGACTCCGCCCAACGTCGGTCGGCCGAACTCTTCGCTGGCCCGGAAGCCGCCGAGGGCATGGATGCGTTCCTCAACAAGCGCGCGCCGAGCTGGGACCTCAGCGCCTCATGAGCACGCCGATCATCAGCAGAACCTCGGTCAACGATGCGGAGTTCCAGGCCAACGCGGGCGCGATGAAGACCCTTGTCGACGACGTTCGTCAACTGCACCAGCAGCTGCTGGACGGCGGCGGTGCGCCGTACGTCGAACGCCATCGCTCACGCGACAAGATGATGGTGCGGGAACGCCTCGAAGCACTGGTGGACCCTGGCACCCCGATCCTTGAGCTCTGCCCGCTCGCCGGCTTGGAAACGACCGATCCCGTCGGCGGTGGTGTTGTGGTCGCGCTGGTCGAGATTTCTCACACGCAATGCCTCGTCATCGCGAACGACCCCACGGTGCGGGGCGGCACGACGAGTCCGACGACCATCCGCAAGCTCCTGCGCGCCATGGACGTGACGGAGGTTAACCGGCTGCCCCTCGTGATTCTCGTCGAGTCGGGTGGGGCGGACCTGCCCCGCCAGGCGGATGTGTTCGTTCCGGGTGGCGAGCAGTTCCGCCGCCTGACGCAACTGTCGGCGCAAGGGATCCCGACGATTTGCGTCGTGTTCGGCTCGTCCACCGCCGGTGGCGCCTACCTCCCGGGCATGAGCGACTACACCGTCATGATCGAGGGCCGCGCCCGCGTGTTCCTGGGGGGTCCACCCCTCGTCAAGATGGCCATCGGGGAAGAGGCGGACGAAGAGGAGTTGGGTGGGGCCGCGATGCACGCCCGGACTTCGGGTCTCTGCGACTACCTGGCCCGGGACGAAGCTCATGCCCTGCGCATTGCGCGTGGGATCGTCGCGCATCTCCACTGGCGCCGCCTGGGCCCTGCACCGGGTACTCCCGTGGAGGAACCTCTCTACGCACCCGAAGAGCTCCTCGGGATCGCGTCCATTGACGTGCGCGTGCCGTTCGACGTGCGAGAGATCCTCGCCCGCATAGTCGACGGCTCCCGGTTCGAGGAATTCAAGGCCTCGTACGGAGCGCAGTTGGTATGCGGGTGGGCCTCACTCGGCGGCTACCCCCTCGGGATTCTCGCCAACAACGGCATCCTGTTCTCGGAGGAGGCACAGAAGGGGTCACAGTTCATTCAGTTGTGCAACCGCAGCGACACGCCCATCCTCTTCGTGCAGAACATCACGGGCTTCATGGTGGGGACGCGCTATGAGCAAGGCGGCATCATTAAGGACGGTGCGAAGCTGATCAATGCGGTGTCCAACTCGACCGTGCCGCACCTCACCCTGATGGTCGGAGCCAGCTACGGGGCGGGCAACTATGCAATGGCCGGGCGCGCCTACGACCCCCGCTTCGTCTTCACCTGGCCCAACCACCGCATTGCTGTGATGGGCCCCAAGCAGCTGGCCGGCGTTCTTTCCATCGTTCGCCGCAACGCGGCCGAGGCAGCGGGGCGCCCGTTCGACGAGGTGGCCGACAACGAGCTCCGTGCGGCGACCGAGGCCCAGATAGAGGAGGAGTCGACCGCGACCTACGCAACGGGCCGCCTTTGGGACGACGGGATCATCGACCCCCGGGAGACGCGAACGGTCCTGGCCATAGCGCTCACCGCGGTCCATTCGGCCAAAGTCGAGGGCACGGCGACGTTTGGTGTGGTGCGCCACTGATGAGTGTGCACCGGATGCAGCGGATTCTCGTGGCGAACCGCGGTGAAATCGCCCGACGCATCATCAGGGCGGCGCACGACGCCGGCATGGAGGCGGTCGCGGTTTACGCCGCCGATGATGCGAACGCTCCTCACGTCGCGGAGGCAGATCTTGCCCTCCTCCTGCCGGGATCCTCGCTCGCCGACACGTACCTGAATCCGGCTGCGCTCACCGCGGCAGCCAAGGAGGCCGGCGCGGATGGGCTGCACCCGGGCTATGGCTTCCTCTCCGAAGACCCGCGGTTGCCGGCAGCCTGCGACGCAGTCGGCCTCGTCTGGGTGGGACCCCCAGCGGAAGCAATGCGCACCATGGGCCACAAGGCGAGGGCCAAGGAGATCGTCTCGGCCGCCGGTGTCCCGATTCTGTCGAGCATCGTCCTGGAGAGTGGTGGTTCCGCCAAGGCGCTCGCTGCCGCCGGCAAGACGGTCGGCTACCCCTTGCTTGTGAAGGCTTCGGCAGGCGGAGGAGGACGAGGCATGCGCCTCGTCGAGGGCCCCGATGGGCTGAGCGACGCCGTCGCCGCGGCGCAACGTGAGGCCGCCGCGGCGTTCGGATCCGACGACGTGTTCCTGGAGCGGTACCTCCCGTCCCCTCGCCACATTGAGGTGCAGGTGATCGCGGACGCCCACGGGACGGTGCTGCATCTCTTCGACCGTGAGTGCTCGGTGCAACGTCGTCACCAGAAGGTTATTGAAGAGGCTCCCGCGATCCTCGTGGACGAGGCGACCCGCGCTGACATGTGGACGGCGGCGATCACGGCGGCCGAATCCGTCGGGTACCGCGGCGTGGGCACGGTGGAGTTCCTCGTTGACGGCACCGACTCCTACTTCTTGGAGATGAACACCCGGCTGCAGGTTGAGCACGGGGTCACCGAGCTGGTGACGGGTCTGGATCTCGTGGGGTTGCAGTTCCTCGTCGCCGCTGGACGACCCTTGCCCTTCGCCCAGGCCGACGTCGTCGCGTCGGGGCACGCCGTTGAGGCTCGGCTCTGTGCCGAGCGGCCGCAGGAGGCCTACCGGCCCACGCCGGGAATCGCGAGCCACGTGCGCTGGCCGGCAGGACCGGGATTGCGCATTGATGCCGCGATCGAGTCCGGGAGCGCGGTGAGTGCGACCTACGACTCGCTCGTTGCCAAGGTGATGGCTCATGCCCAGGATAGAGCGACCTCCATCGGCCGTCTCCGAAGGGCGTTGTGTGACCTAGAACTTGACGGTCTTGAGACCAACCGGGCCCTTCTGGTGGCGGTGCTCGGAGACGAGGTGTTCACGTCGGGTGACGCCGGCATCAACTACCTGGAGCAGCGGCCCGACCTCCGTGACGCGGCACCGAGTAACGAGGTGCGCCACCGTCACGCCGCTGCGGCCGCGTTCGCGCTCCTGCACGGGCGATCCCAGCGGAGCCTTGTCCCAGTGCCCGCAGCGGGGTGGCGTAACGTCGGCCTCGCGCTGCATGCGGACGAGCTCACCGACTCCGTCGGCACGCTCCATTGCCGGGCGCCGCGACCGGATCTTCCCGCGAGCGTGCAGGTGGGAGAGGAGTGGCGCGACGTCGGCACGGCTTTGGCGGCGGACGACGGAACCGTTGTCCTTGACTGCCAGGGGACGCGACGCCAGTACCGCGTCCGACTGTCCACGCACGAGGCGGACGTCAACGGGCCCGAGGGTCAGACGACCTTCGCTCTACGGGCGGAGGACGATCCGGACGAACAGCTCGGAACGGCGGGGGAGTGCAGGGCGCCACTGCCAGGCACGATCACGAAGGTCCTCGTCGCCGTCGGTGGCACGGTGACCGAGGGCGATGGGCTCGTCGTGCTCGAAGCTATGAAGATGGAGCACACCTTGCGAGCCGACGGCGCCGGGACGGTCGAGAAGGTGCTGTGCGCCGCGGGGCAGCAAGTGGACGTCGGCGACCTGCTTGTCGCGCTGGTACCCGAGTGAGCGACATGCCAGAGACGCTGCGCATCGCGAATTGCAGCGGGTTCTTCGGCGACCGCCTGTCGGCGGCCCGGGAGATGGTCGAAGGTGGCCCGATCGACGTGCTCACCGGCGACTGGTTGGCCGAGCTGACCATGTACATCCTGCACAAGACCCGTGAGCGCACCGGGGGCTACGCGCGCACCTTCCTGCGGCAGCTCGAAGAGGTGCTCCCGACGTGCGTGGAGCGCGGGATCACCATCGTGTCGAACGCCGGCGGCCTCAACCCCGAAGGGCTGGCCGAGGCGGTCACCGAGCTGGCGCGCCGCCAGGGGGTGGTGGTGCGCGTCGCGTCGGTCTCGGGCGACGACATCACCGGCAGGGTGCCCGACCTCTTGAAGAAGGGCCATTCCTTCACGAATCTCGACACCAGTGAGACGCTCGATCCCGCCGCTCCCTTGGTCACGGCCAACGCGTACCTGGGCGGTCGACCGATTGCCGATGCGCTGGCGGCCGGGGCCGACATCGTGGTCACCGGGAGGGTCACCGATGCATCCGTGATCGTCGGGCCTGCCCTGCACGCCTTTGGCTGGAAGGACGACGACGTCAATTCCATTGCCGGGGCCGTCGTGGCCGGCCATGTCATTGAGTGCGGAGCGCAGTGCTGTGGCGGCAACTACGCCTTCTTTGACGAGGTGACCGCCCCCGAGCGCATCGGCTTCCCCATCGCTGAGCTGCATCCGGATGGGTCGTCGGTGATCACGAAGCACCCCGGAACCGGTGGGATCGTGAGTGTGGGGACGGTCACCGCGCAACTGCTCTATGAGATCGGCGGTCCGCGTTACCTGAGCCCCGACGCCGTGGCGCGGTTCGACACGATCGCACTCCACCAGGAAGGTTCCGACCGAGTCCGCATCAGTGGTGTGGTCGGTGAGCCTCCGCCGCCCGACCTCAAGGTGACGGCCAATCTGGACGGCGGCTGGCGCAATTCCATGACCATGGCCATTACAGGCTCGCTGGTCGAGCAGAAGGCGCGGCTCGCCGCGGCTGCGGTGTGGGCCGGTATACCCGGTGGACGCGATGCCTTCGAGGAGACAGCAGAAGATCTTTCGGGGGATATGAGAGGAGCCGGCATCGCCTTCCTGCGTCTCGCCGTCAGGGGTGGCGACGAAGCAGCCGTCGGCCGGGGATTCTCCGGGGCCGTGGTGGAAACGAGCCTGGCGAGCTATCCGGGGACGTTCTTCACGTCGGCGCCCTCGGGCGCGCAGGCGGTCGCCCGGTACTGGCCAACGACGATCCCGGCGGACGAGGTCAACGCGGTGATCACATGCGACGGGCAACCGGTCTCGCCAACTCCACGTCCGAGCGCCGGCAGCCAAGGGGACCCCGACACGGAGACCGCCACGGTGGCCGCGGCGCCGCACCTATCACTCGAGTCGGATCCGGGCGAGGAGCTGAACGTGCCCCTGTGGGTCCTCGTCGGCGGGCGCTCCGGAGACAAAGGCGGTGACGCCAACATCGGCCTTTGGGCCGACGACGACGCGGTCGCGGCATGGCTCCACTCCAGACTCGACGTGACGCTGTTCAAGACCCTGCTCCACGAGGCAGCAGATTTCGAGGTGAGCCGTTTTGCGCTGCCAAACCTGCGAGCCGTCAACTTCGTCGTCCATGGCATCCTCGGCTGGGGCGTCGCCTCCAACCTGCGTCTCGACACCCAGGCCAAGGGATTGGCCGAGCTCATCCGCGCACGGGAGGTGTCGGTGCCGGCGTCCCTCGTGGCGAACGGAGCACCCGCCCGCCGTTGGAAAGAGGCTCAGGCCCCCCGGTAGGTGTCGATGACCTAAGGGAAGGTTCTCGGCGTGGTACCGACCCCCATCCTTGATCGGAGGAGACCCTCCACCTCCTCACTACCCGGGACATGCATTCGTCGCATGACAGGATGACGGGGTGGAGACGGTGGTCCGCCTGGTCGCGCTCATCATCGGCATCGGACTGGTCGCAGGGACCGCCTTGAGCGTGTTCACCGCCTTGGTGGTCCCCCGGGTGACGTCCTCGCGCATGATGCGGGGCATCGCACGTGTGCTCGGAGGGTCCGCCCGCTACGTGCTGCCACGTTTACCGACCTTCGAATTGCGCGACCGCCTCATGTCGATGGTCGGTCCGGCGGCCATGATCATGCTCTTCGTGCTGTGGCTGGCGATGCTCGTGGTCGGCTTCGGGCTGATCGGGTGGTGGGCGAGCGGCCAGACCTTTGGCACGGCCCTCGCCGTCTCAGGTTCGTCGGTTTTCACTCTTGGCATTGAGAGCATCCCGACGGCGAGCTCGCGGACGTTGGAGATTGTGGAGGCGGGCACCGGACTCCTGGTCGTGGCCTTGGAGATCGCCTACCTACCCGCCTTGTACAACGCCTTTTCCACCCGTGAGACGGAAGTGACGCTGCTGGCTACCCGTTCGGGCACGCCGGCCTGGGGACCGGAAATCCTGGCCCGGCACCACATGCTGGACAACATTGACGAGCTTCCTCCGCTGTACGCCGACTGGGAGCGGTGGGCGGCGGCCGTCTCGGAGAGCCACACCAACTACCCCGCACTGATGTGGTTCAGGTCGCCCATCTCCTCGCGCAGCTGGCTCCTCAGTCTCGTGTCGATGATGGACTCGGCCGCGCTGTTCCACGCCGTGAGTCCCGAGCAGACGCCGCGTCAGGCCCGGTTGTGTCTCTCCATGGGGACGAACTGCCTGCGTTCGATGGCTCGGGCTCTGCACATTCCCTATGACCCCGACCCTCTCCCGTCCGCTGGCATTCGGCTGACCAAAGAGGAATTCAGCGAGGGCTACCGTCGTCTGGCCGAGGTCCGCTTCCCTGTTGAGCGCGACCTGGAGGAATCCTGGCGTCACTTCCAAGGTTGGAGGGTGAACTACGAGCACATCGTCGACGTCTTGACGAAGCTGATCGTACCGCCACCCGCGCCCTGGTTCGTTGTCCGGCCCGAGCTCGGGATGACGGAATGGCCCGGCGTGCGCAACCGCACACCGGACGATCCGGAAGGCGCCTACTCGTTCGGATCCAACAAGATCTTCAAGACCCCGTCCTGGCGTGAATCGAAGAGCCGGTAGGCGTCGGCAGCCTGGCTGAGCCCGAAGTGGTGCGTGAAGGTTCCGGCCAGGTCGAACCTTCCCGCCTGCACAAGGGGCACCAGCGACGGCCACGTCCCGGGCACCGGTGCGAACACTGCCCGCACGGTCAAGCTCTTGAGGAAGACGACCGCCATCGGGAACGGCAGGGCCATCTGCAGGTTGACACCGACGATGGACACGGTGCCGCCGGTGGCCGCACAGGAGATGGCGTCGACGACCGTCGCGTCGGCACCGACGGCTTCAATGACCGATTCGGCGCCCCGGCCTCCGGTCGCCTCCAGAATCTGCAACGACCCCGGCGCCACCCTTGCGTCAATTGGCTCAGCCCCCAGACGCTCGGCGCGCGCCAGCCGTTCGGGAACCATGTCGACCGCCAGAATGCGGGCAGGCGCGAACAGTTGCGCGCACTGCAACGCCATGACGCCCACCGGCCCGAGCCCGACCACGACGACGGTGGAACCAGGCTGAATGTTGGCCCGAACCGCGCCCACATACCCGGTCGGGAGGATGTCGGTCAGGAGGACGGCATCCTCATCGGCCACGCCTTCGGGCACGGGGAGGACGAACGCATCGGCGAACGGCACGGCCATGGCCTCGGACTGGCCCCCAGGGAGGTCGGCGATCGTGCCGAAGGCCGCCGACTTTCCGGCGAGGCACAGATTGGGTTGCCCTGCGAGGCAAGGTCGGCAAAGTCCACACCCGATGACGCCCGAGACGAGCACCCGATCGCCCACCTTGACCGAGTGCACCTCGGGCCCCGCCTCGGCCACGGTGCCGATGGCCTCATGGCCCAGTTGGATCCCGGTCCCCGTCGGTGCATCGTGATACAGGTGGAGGTCGGATCCGCAGATGGCCGTGCGCTCGACGGTGACGATGACGCCACCGGGTCCTGGAAGTACCGGATCAGGAACGTTCTCCACCCGGACATCACGGGGGCCCTGCAGGACGGTTGCTCGCACACGAGCACGTTAGACGTCGCGAACTACACTCCATAAGGCCCTTTTTCCACCGCACCCCGATGACGAACACCATGACGATCACCCCCGACCAGACCACCACCGAGGACACCGGCCTCATCGGTGAGTTCGACCTCGACGCCTTTTACGAGACCGAGGATCTCTGGGCTGTCATCGTGTGGAATGACGACGTCACGACATTTCAGACCGTGATTCAGGCTTTTGTGGAGATCTTCAACCATTCGGTCGAGCGGGCCGACCAGCTGGCGTGGAAGATCCACCGCACCGGGAAGGCGGTCGCCGCCATCCGCCCCAAGGAGGAGGCGGAGGCCGCTGTGCAGGACCTCCACCGGCGCAGAATCTCCGCCACCCTCGCCCGCGCCTGATCGCCTCGCCCGCGCTTGCGCGCCCCGGCGCCGCCTCAGTCCGGGTTGGCGCTCCCGTCGAGGCGAGCGTTCAAGCGAGTCTTCAACGGGGGCCATTCCGCAGCCAGGATGGAGTAGCGGGCGGACGTGCGGACGGTGTCGTCGGAACCCGGACGATCGGCCCGCATGATGCCGTCGAGTTGGCCGCCGATCCGCTCAATGGCCGCCCGCGACCGTGTATTCCGGATGTCGGTCTGCAGCGCCACCCGGTGCACCTTCCACTCCTCGAAGGCGTGCGTCATCATCAGGAGCTTGGCCTCGGTGTTCACCGGCGAGCGCTGCGCCGATCCGGACAACCAGGTGAATCCGATATCGACGACGTCGGGTACGCCATGGCGCTGATGGGATGCCCCCGGGGGCCAATGCCAGAAGGCCATCTCACAGAAGCGCGTGGCGCCCACGACTCGATCCGCACCGCCGTCACCCAAGCAAACCGTCGCAAAGGCCACATGGACGCCTGACGCGACCTTTTCCAGGGCATCCATCACGTAGCTGGTCATCTGATCGTGGCCTTCGGGCGTGTAGGCCCACTGGTAGGTGGTGCGGTCCTCCGAGGCCGCCGCGACGAGCGCGTCAATGTGAGACTCCGAAAGTGGCTCCAGGCGGACGAACCGTCCCTGGAGGGTGAACGGTTCAACCACCACCGGCGCCACCCGCAGCAGGAGCGCCGGTCGGCACGACGAACTCGCTCTGGCGTACCAACGTGAAGCCGGCGATGCACCCGGCCAAGGCCACGATGGCGCCGATCACCATCAGATGGTTGAACGTGGTCGAGAACCCGGAGTGATACGCCCCCAGCAACGTCGCACTCGCTGCTCCGGGCAGGTTGGCGTGCGAAATCGCCGCCTGGACCTGGCCGGCCGACAAGGCCGCCTTCAGCTGTGTCCCCCCGCCATGGAGCACCAACCGCCCGAGCGAGGTCTGCGACAGGACCGCGGAGGTGTGGTTCACAATCTGGCTCTGGAATATGGCGCCCAGCACGGCGATCCCGGTGGCGATCCCGACCTGGCGGAACGTGTTGTTGGAGCCCGAAGCCATGCCGCTGTTCTGGGGCTGCACCACCGAGACGGAGGCTGAGGCGAGCACGGGATTGACCGTCCCGATGCCGAGGCCCGTCACGATGAACCCGGGCAGCAATACAGTCCAGTGTGAGTTGGAGTGCGTCTGGCCCATGAGGATGAGCCCCACCGCGATGAGCAGCATGCCGACGCCCAGCATGTAGCTGGACTTCGTCCTGACCGTCAACCGGCCGGCGAACGGCGCGACAAGGAAAGCCAGGATCGTCAGGGGGAGGAATCGCACGCCGGCGGGGAACGGGCTGAAGCCGAGATCGTCCTGCACGTAGAGCGTGATGTAGAGGAACATCGCAAAGATGGAGCCCGCGAGCGCGAAGGCCACGATGGAGACGCCGACCACGGTCTTCTTGCGGAAGAGACCAAGGTCGAGCATGGGATCCTCGCGCCGTGCCTCGTTGACCACGAAAACAACCATGAGCACGGCCGATGCCGCCAGAAGGCTGACGATTGTGGTGCTCGACCACCCGTCGTCGTTCCCTCTCACCAGCGCGAAGACCAGGCAGAACAAGCTGACGGAGAAGGAGAGGAACCCCACCCAGTCGATCCGGCGTGTGCGGACCGCCAGCGCTTTCTCAATCCGGGTCAACGTGATGGCGACGGCCAACACTCCGATCGGTACGTTGACGAAGAAGATCCAGCGCCACCCGATGCCGCTGGTGATAGCCCCACCGACCAGTGGACCGATCGCCACCGCGCCTCCCGTGATGGCGCCGACGATGCCGAACGCGGTACCCCGATCCTTCCCCTGAAACGCTTGGGCCACCAGAGCGAAGGACGTGGCGAACATGATGGCGCCACCCACGCCCTGGAACGCCCTTGAACTATTGAGCATGAGCGAGCTCGTCGATACACCGCAGGCCAGCGACGCCGCCGAGAACACCGCCAGTCCGACGGCGAAGACCTCACGCCGTCCGTAGATGTCGCCCAACACTCCGGCCGTCAGTAGGAAGGCGGCCAGCATGAGGGAGTACGCATCGATCACCCACTGCAGGTCGGAGAAACTCGAATGCAATGACCGCTGAATGTCCGGAAGTGCCACATTGACGACAGTGATGTCCAGCAGGAGCATGAAGATCGCAGTGCACACCGCGATCAGGGTCCACCACTTACGTTCGAGCGTTGGCATGTAGCGGAGTGTACCGAGGGGCCGTTTGCGCTCGTACACTGTGCTGTGATCGTTGGCTCGGCCCTCACCATTGAGATAGGCGACAGAACGCTGGTGAGCGATGCCTCCTTCGTGGTCGGGGCCGGCGAGAAGGTCGGCTTGGTCGGCCGCAACGGCACCGGGAAGTCGTCATTCATTTCGGTCATCGTCGGTGAGCCCACGCCGCATCTGCGCCACCGGGGCAATGTGCGCCTCCTCGGGTCGTTCGGCTTCCTTCCTCAGGCCCCGGTCCAAGGTGGTCTCGGACTCGAACCGACGGGGTTCTCGCACATCCTCTCCGCTCGGGGTCTTGACGTCCTTGACGACGCGCTTGGTGCAGCCCGCAAGGCCATGGCTGACGATCCTTCAGAGGAGCACATTGAGCTCTTCACCGACCTGCAGGAGCAGTTCCAGAGCAACGGAGGCTACGAGGCTGAATCGGTGATGGCCCGTTTGGCTGATGGCCTCGGTTTGCGCCAAGAGCTCCTCCTGGAGGACATCGAATCGTTGTCCGGAGGCCAACGTCGGCGGGTTGACCTCATGCGGGTGCTGTTCCAAGAACCGGACCTGATGATCCTTGACGAACCGACGAACCACCTGGACCGTTCGGCCAAGCGGTGGCTGCTCGATGAGCTTGAGCGCTACCCCGGTTCTCTCCTCGTGGTGAGCCACGACTTGAAGCTCCTTGACAAGTCCATCTCCAAGGTGCTGCACATCGCCAACCAGCACCTCACGGAGTGGAAGGGCAACTACTCCAAGTTCGAAGCACTCCGCGAGGCTGACCAGACCCAGCGTGAGCGGGCATCTGAGCTGGAACAACGCGAGATCGTCCGGCTGTCGACATTGGCTGACTCCATGCGCGGCCAAACAGCCAAGCGGGCCAAGGTGGCCAAATCCCTCGACAGGCGCGTCGAACGGATTGAGGGGCAGCGGACGCTGGTGGAGAAGCGGGAGAAGGCCAGCAAGTTCCGTCTGCCCACCCCACCCCGCTCAGGGGTTACGCCGCTTGAGGTCAGCAAGCTGGCGGTGCGCTACGGCTCGAACGAGGTCCTGTCAGACGTGACCTTCCATGCCCGCCGTGGCGACCACATCGTCATCATCGGCCGAAATGGTGCGGGGAAGTCGAGCTTGCTGCGCTGCCTGGCACGAGTCCAGGAGCCCACAAACGGGGTGATCGAATACGGGGCGAATGTCGAGCTCGGGTATTTCGCCCAGGAGCACGAGCAGATCGATCCGTCGTTGAGGTCGCTTGAGAACGTAAGTGACAAGGTGCTGGTCACCGAGCGCGAGCGGCGCTCTCTCCTGGGATCATTCGGCTTGCCGTCAAAGGCCGCCGATCAGATGCCGACCACCCTCTCGGGCGGCGAGAGGGCCAAGCTCGGCCTGGCCATGCTGTCAGCCGGTGAGTCGAATGTTTTGCTGCTGGACGAGCCGACAAACAATCTCGACCCGTCCTCCATCCTCGCCGTGGGCAGCATGCTCGGCGCGTGGCCGGGCACCATCATCGCGGTGAGCCACGAAAGAGGTTTCGTGGAAGCGCTCAATCCGACCTACTGTCTACGACTCCCCGAGGAGAAGTTCACGCACTGGCGTGAGGAGTACCTCGACGACGTCGAAATGCGTTGAGCTGACCTCTCAGGACGCCCACATTTCGGTCGGCCAGATCACACCTTCGTCGAAGCCCAGAGCCTTCGTGCCTTTTGGCGTCGTGGGGTTGTTGAAGTTCTGAACGCTGGGCTTGGTCACGACGGCCCACGTTGTCCGGTCCGTGTAGATGTAGGGGATGTCCTCAGCAAGGTACTGGTTGATCTTCTGGTACGCCTTGACGCGTGCCGCCCGATCGGTTGACGTGCGTCCGGTTTCGAGCGCGGCCTGAATCCGTGGGTCGGTGTTCCGGGCCATGTTGAGCGGGAGTGGAGGATTCACAGTGGTGGTGCTCCACCACACATAGTTCAGATCAGGAACGACCGCGCCGAACTGTCGCCAGGTGGTGGCTTGGTACTTCCCTGCGAGCGCGTCGTTGATCAGCGCGCTCTGTTCCTGAATGTTGATGGAAACCTTCATGCCGACCTGGGTGTACGCCTGCTGCACGAATTCGGCGGCGCGAATCACGCTCGGGTCGTTCGTTGCATTGAGCGCAAAGGCCACCGGTTGGCCGGTCTCCTGTTGAATCTGTTGGACGAGCCTCGCTGCGCCCCTCTTGTCGTATTTCGGGTACTTGGTTGGGGTGTAGTACGGACTACCAGGAAGGAAGAGCCCCGAAATCGGCGCATTAATGCCGAGATCAATGACCTTGGCGTACTGCGAAGAGTTGGTCGCCTTCGCCAGTGCCGTCCGCAGCTTCTGGTTGTTGAAGGGTGGTGCGCTCGTGTTCAGCATCAAGCAGTTCACGCTGGGCTGACCGACAATCGAACCGCTGTTGTCGATGTACGACCACTTCCGGTTGTGTCGGAAGGGGCCGAACGTCGATGGCGTGTCCGTGTGGATCATGTCGACGGTGCCGGACTGGAGCGCCTGGACCCGCGAACTCGAATTGATGATCGGCTTGAAGGTGATGGAGCTGAGGTAGGGAAGCCCCTTGCGCCAGTAGTGCGGGTTCGCCGTGGCGGTGAAGTGGCTGTTGGGAACCCATTCCTTGAACACGAACGGCCCCGTCCCCACCGGGTGGGTTGTCCCGTCTTTGGCGTTGAGCATGGAAGGAGCGGCGATGTAGCCGGTCTGCGCAGCGGCGAGGTAATACGGGAACGGCTGCCACGGGGTCTTGGTGGTGACGGTCACGGAAAGCGGCCCCGAAATCGTCGTGGTGTCGATGTTGGTGAAGGCCGGTCCGGTCAGAATTGACGACTGCTGCTTCACGAGGTTGAGGTGCAAGGCATTGGCATCGAGAGGCGTGCCGTCATGGAAGACGATGCCCGGACGCAGCGTGATGACAAACGATGTGAAGTCGGCATTCGGGGTGATCGACTGCGCCAGGTACGGCTCGACGTTGCCGGTCGCGGTGATGATGGCGATAGGGTCGAAGATGCAACGTCCGTAGAGGAAGCCGCCCTCGTCCCAGCGGGCTGATGTCGGATCGAATCCGCCTTCCTCGGTGTCGATGCCGAAAATGACCGACCCACCTCGTTTGGGTCTCCCGGTACCGATGCCGTTCCGTCCCGGACCGTTGGTCAGAGCGGCTCCGACCCAGTCGGTGCCCGAACCCAGTGCCGCAACGCCGGCTCCCAGTGCCACTCCTCCGGCCAAGAAGGAACGTCGGTCAAACGTGTGCGTCATTGCAACCCCCCAGTTTCTCGTGACACCAGATTTCAGAAACCTGCTCTTGCCCCGCTGGCAGGTTATCCCTCGTGGCGCAATTACGGGTGGCATCAGGCCATGTGGCAACCTGTCGTCTCGTTCCAGAAGCAGAGGAGAGAGAGATGACGATCGCGACCGGGGATCGGATCCCCGATGTGAAGGTCTTCACGTTCGGAGAATCGGGGCCAGAGGCCACCACCTCGGGGGACGTGCTGGGCTCGGGCAAGGTCGTCCTGTTCGCTGTACCGGGCGCCTTCACTCCCACCTGCTCGGATCATCATCTCCCGGGATTCGTGATGCGCGCCGACGACCTGAAGGCAAAGGGCGTGGACAAGATCGTGTGCGTGTCGGTCAACGATCCGTTCGTCATGAGCGCCTGGGGCCACGATCAGAAGGTGGGACGTTCGATCGTCATGCTGGCCGACGGGAACGGGGAATTCGCCGACGCGATGGGCCTGGCAATGGATGGGAGCGGTTTTGGGCTCGGACATCGTTCGCAGCGGTACGCCGCCATCATTGAGGACGGGGTCGTCACGTGGCTGGCCGTCGAGCCTGGTCCCGGCTTGAAGGCCAGTTCGGCCGAGGAGATCCTCGCCGCGCTGTAGGCGTCGCCTACGTGACCCAGTAGCCGAGGTTGTACATGGCCTGGAAGAGCAAGGCGAGGATGACGCTTCCCCCGACGGCCACGCAGATGAGGGCCGCGTAGCGCCGCACGAGAAGGGCCGCCGATATGTACAGCGGGAACACCACACTGATGAACCGGGCCTGCCCCTCACTCGAGGCATAGGTGGGCAGGGCGTAGGGCGAAATGGTGGTGCAGGCCGCCAGCCCAACGATGACGAGCATCACGACGACGAAGGTCACTGGTACCGCGCCGCGCTCCCGTCCGGATCCGTCTGTGAGGCGCTCTTCTCCAGGGTGCGGCACCCGCCAGGGCGCCGCCCACATGGTCACGAGCGCCACGAGGAGCGCGACGGCAACGACGAGGGCGGCATCGTCGAGGATCCACACTGCGTGGATATTCGTATTGGATGGGATGGAGGGAGCGACCGATGCGCGGAAGTGCAGCAGCGCCAACACGTTGCGATAGAGACCGACGAAGGGCCAGTGCTCGGAACGCATCCAGTACTTCTGCACGGTGATGAACTCCAAGGGATGGCCGAATTGCACCCACAGGAACGACGAATAGGCGATCAGCCCCGCCGCGCTGATCGCGCCACACAGAAGTGATCGCACGACACCGCGTCGTGCGAGAAGCGCGGCAACGACGACAGCGAGGCTCAGCGCGACCGATTCGGGTGAGGTGGCAGAGGCGAACGCAGCCACCAAGGCAGCTGCGAGGAATCGCTTCCGTTCAATGAGGGTCGCCACGGCCAGGATCTCAAAGGCGAACAACGCCTCGGAGTACGGGGATAGGAAGAAGAGGGAAGTTGGGAACCAGCAGAAGAGGAGGGTGGCCACGAGGCCGACGCGCTGCCCGAAGAGCCTTGTGGCCAAGCGGTACAGCAGGACGCTGGCACCAATGAAGGCGACCCAGGACACAACGAGGGCAGCGTCGAGAAAGGAGACGGTGCCGAAAGACGCTCCGTGCACAATCGCCACGAGGACCGGGTAGCCGGGGAAGAACGCCGCCAGATGGGCCGGGCTGTTGATGGGGTACCCATGTTGCGCAATGCCGAGGTAGTAGGCGCTGTCCCACCGGTCGAAGGCACCCAACCACGAGCTGTTGCTGAGCGCTCCGCCGGGAAGGTGCTGCCGCGATCCCGGCGCGAGAACGACGATCAGGTGGGCGAAGATCACGCCCAGGGCGATCCGTGTCGCGCCGATCCAGTATGGGATGGCGGTCGGGCCCCAAAGGGCACCGCGCAGACCGTGCGAGTTGGGCTCCGCGTTTTCGGGTGAAGCCACTGCTGCGCCGTCCTCAGGACGCGGCGCCGACTCCCGTACTGCCATTTCCACCTGGCAATCGTACGTGATCGCCGGATTCGGGCAGGGTGACCGACAGGCTGATAGTGCAGGCGCCGTGCTGAGTTGATCCCGAGTCAGGCTTGTAGCAGCCGAAAGGCCAAGCGCCTGCCTCTGCCTTGCGTGACGGCGAGCGCGATCCAGAGTCAGAAGAGGGCATCGATGAGTTCCTCTTGGTCCTGTCCCACGTAGATGGGCCGCAGGCCCACGCCCTCAATGACGCTCTCGACGACGGATTGGTCAGCCTCGGGTGCAGAGAAGAACATGTCGGCCTGGCCTTCGGCAAAAACGGGTTCGGCCATGTTCTCCCCGGACATGGGGTTAAAAGCCCGGGCGTAGCGGACTCCGGTAGGAAGGGCTGTTCTACTGTTCGTCTCGCTCGCGCCCATGCGGTTGGTGGCGTCGATGACCAGTTTGCCCACGAGCGCTTCGCCGTGCTCCTCCGCCAAGCCCGCTACCGCCGCCGCCGGAAGAGCGAGGATCACCACCTCGGATCTGGACAACGCCTCGGCAATCGGTGCGACAGGCGCGCCGACCGAATCAGAGGCGACGTCTTCTGGATGCCGGGAACCGAACCTAATCTGGTGGCCAGCCTTCGACAGAGCGCGCCCCAATGTCGTGCCGATGAAGCCCGTTCCGATGATTGCAATCTCCATTGGATCCCTCTCGGTGCTGCTTCAGGCTCAAATAAGGGGTCACCTCAATCAGAGCGGATCTGGTCTCCATCGGGCGTGACGTGTGCAACCAGTTGGCAACCTAGCTGGGCTTCGTTGTGGGACTAAAGGCCCTATTTGCCAATTAGGACTGTTGCGAGACTGAGAGAGCGGACTACAGGCCGTCATTGGAGCGTTCTCACCTGGTGTGAGGCGGTAAACAAGTAGGTGAGCACGTGGGAAGTTGGCGAAAGTGGACGGCGTGGGTGTCACCACCCGTTGCGCCCTCTTGCTCACGCGCACTGACCCTTGCTCCATACCATTCTCGTGAGCGAAACCGCAGCGGAAGGCTGCGCCGATTCACTTCATCGTTCGTCACGGCCGTCACGGTGATCGCGAGCTCCATCACGATCTCCGTCGTCTCCTCGGCGATCTCGACATCGATTCCTTCGGCGAGCGCGGCGTCCCCAGGGCAGGGCGCGAATTTCACGTGCACGAGTCCGGGCAATGACGTGATGTACAACATCTCGACCACCGCGGCCGATGGAGGCACTACCCAGCAGATCAATTCCGTCAACCCATCAACGGGGGCGGAGACGACGGTTGTGGCCGTTGCTGCGGGAGTGGGCGAGCCCAACGGGTTGGGAATCACCAGAAATGGCACTGCGGCGTATTACATAGACGAAGCGCACGCCGGGACGGTTTACGACTACAACGCGATCACGCAGACGACGACCCCGTTCGCCGACGGGAACGGCTCCATCGGCGCGGTCGTGGCCGGGGCCGTGGACCCGGCCAACGGCATCTACTACTACGCAACGTACGCGGGGGGAACCGCCACTCTCTACGGCTTCAACACAACGACGAACACGGCGATCTCCGGTATTGTCGCCACGGCTCCGCTTGCCGAGGCCGGCGGCAACAACGGTGACATCGCCTTCGATCTCCTCGGGAATCTCTACCTGGTCAACTCAGCGGCCCCAGGTCCGGGAGGTGTGGCAGTGGTCCGGGGTCCACTACCCACGACGGCTGCCGGAACGGTGCTCACCTCCACCGTGCTGACGACGTCGCTACCAGGGGCCACTGCCGCCGGAGGGTTCAACGGCATCGGTTTCCTCAATCCAGGTCAGCTCGTTGTTGAGCGCATCAACGGCACCAATCAGAGTGTCCTCTACGTGCTCAACCCCAACACGGCGGCCATCATCTCCGGTCCGACGACCGAAACAGGAATCGACGTTGACCTGGGCGCCTGCTCTTACAACCCTTCACTCATCGTTCAGACGAACATTGTGGGACGGTATGGGGTAGGTGACCAGTTCGGTTCATCGGTCACTGGTGGGGGCATCACGCAAGGCAACACGGCAACGACTTCTGGCTCTTCGACTGGCGTACAGGCGGCGCAGGTGGGTCCCGTAATCGGGGTTTCTGGTGACACCTATACGATCGCGCAGACAGCGGCCAGTGGCTCCTTGAGCAACTACTCGACCACCTACAGCTGCGTCGATACCGTGAACAGCCAGACAGTCGCGTCCGGTAGCGGAGCGTCGTTCTCACTGCCGTTCCCGAGCCCCGGGTCGGGTGAAACAGGGCCCAACGTCACGTGCGTGTTCACCGAGACGCCGGTGGCGCAAATCACGTTGAACACAGCGATGGGGTCCAATCGTCAGTCGAATACAGATCAATTCACCGTCGCGATCCACACCGGAAGCGCCAGCGGCCCAGTTGTGAGCGATGCGACGAATTCGACGACGACGGGATCTGGTTCGACGGTGACTTCCGGAACCGGGACAACGGGTACCTTCACCGCGACTCCCGGGACCACGTACTACCTGACACAAGCCGGGTCGGGCACCACGAACCTCTCCAACTACGGGGTCACCATCACCTGTTCCGATGCCAATGGCGTCCAAACGGGACTCCCGACTGGTGCTCCTTTCTCGGGCTCCTTCGCCCTGACCCCGGTGCAGGGCGCCAACATCTCCTGCACCCTGACCAATACCGTCACGCCGAACGCAAGTCTGAGCATCGTCAAATCGGCAACGCAGTCATCCTTTAGCGCTGTCGGCAACACGATCACCTACTCGTTCGTCGTCACCAACACCGGCAACGTGACGCTGAGCGCGGTGGGCGTCACCGACACCCAGAGCGCCCCGGCCGGCGCCCT
>Ga0307374_10006277_pt1 | contig 18791 bp, 16 predicted proteins | sample OX3MG_FD_202532 | JGI IMG/M metagenome (GOLD analysis project Ga0307374, IMG submission 202532) | Soil microbial communities from Risofladan, Vaasa, Finland - OX-3 | ecosystem: Environmental > Terrestrial > Soil > Coastal area > Acid sulfate soil | place: Finland: Risofladan, Vaasa | collected...
ACCTGCCCCTGCTCGTCTTCTTGGTGATGGTGGTCCTCTTCGGGGGGGGCATGACCCTGGGCATCGCCCTCCTAGGACCCCGCCACCCCACCAAGGCCAAAGGCCTTCCTTATGAGTGCGGGATCATCCCTGCGGAGACGGCACGCCGCCGGTTCTCGGTCAGCTTCTACCTCACCGCGATGCTGTTCATCGTCTTTGATGTGGAGGCCGTATTTCTCTACCCGTGGGCAGTCTTGGTCAAGAACACCCTCCACATGTTCGGCTTCGTCGAGATGGTGGTGTTCGTGGCCCTGCTCGGGGTGGCCCTCCTCTACGTATGGCGGAAGGGAGCCTTGGAGTGGGACTGAGAGCCACCGAAGGCGGCCTGGTGCTGCCGGGCAAGTTGCCAGCCGCGCGAGTCGGCATCGCGGGGGCGCCGGCGATGCCGGGCGTGATCCCGTCCGAGCAAGATCTGGCGGATGCCGCCGCTCAGGTGGGGGTGTTCACCACCACGGTGGGCAAGGTGATCGCCTGGGGACGGTATTCCTCACTTTGGCCAGCACTCTTCGGCCTCGCCTGCTGCGCCATCGAGATGATGGGGGCCAGCAACGCCCGCTTCGATCTCTCCCGGTTCGGTGCCGAAGTGTTCCGCGCCTCGCCGCGCCAGGCCGACGTCATGATCGTGGCCGGGCGAGTCTCGCAGAAGATGGGACCGGTCCTGCGCCAGATCTACGATCAGATGCCCGACCCCAAGTGGGTGATCTCGATGGGGGCGTGCGCCTCCTGTGGGGGCATCTTCAACAACTACGCGATCATCCAGGGGGTCGACAAGGTGGTTCCGGTGGATGTCTACATTCCCGGTTGCCCGCCGCGGCCAGAGGGACTTCTGGATGCCGTGATCAAGCTGCAGAAGAAGATCGCTGCCACTCCGGTGAGCAGCGTCCGGGGGTAGGAGCCTGTCCCCGGGGCCGGATACACGGCGCTCCCGAGCACCTTCAGCCGGGGCCGAACAGGGCACCCGGGCAGTGCAACTGCTCACCAAGCTGCTGCCCGCGGGAGAGGTGGAGGTCAGCCGGGAGCGCGGCCAAGCGAAGGTCAGGATCCCAGCCGACCGACTCTTGGAGTCAGCGGCGGCGCTGCAGTCCGACCGCAGCACCCTCTACGAGATGGCCATCTGCATGACCTGCATCGACTGGCCCGAGCGCGAGCTGCGGTTCGACCTCGTGTACCTCCTGCGCTCGTTGGTCCACAACGACCTGGCCTGGATCAGCGTTTTGGCGTCGGAGACCAGCGAGGTGCCCTCGCTCTCAGGGATCTATCCGGGGATGGACTGGCATGAACGAGAGTGCTACGACCTCTTCGGGATTAACTTCACCGGACATCCCAACCTGACCCGGATCCTGCTCCCCGAGGACTGGGAGGGCCACCCTCTTCGCAAGGACTACGTCTCCTTCGGCGAGCCGGTCGCCTTCACCCACAACATCGAGTGGGCGCTCTCATCGCAAGACCGCCCTGAATACCTGCCGGGGGCAACCCGGGGCGCGGTGGAGCGCCCCTGATGGCGATAGAGCCCCCTCCCGTTGGAGACGGAACCCCGCCAGACCTGGTCCCGCGCCAGGAGGGAATACCGCGGTTCCGTCCCGCCGGTACCGGAGAGTTTCTGGACAAGATTGAGCCCGCTGAGGAGCTCATGGAGATCAACATGGGGCCCCAGCATCCGAGCACTCACGGGGTGCTGCGGCTGGTGTTGGGCCTGGATGGAGAGCGCGTTCGCAGCTGTCGGGCGGACATCGGCTACCTGCACACCGGGTTTGAGAAGAGCTTCGAGTCGCACACCTACCAGCAGTGCATTCCGCTGACCGACCGGATGGACTACCTGGCGCCGCCGATGAACAACCTGGGCTTCGCTCTGGCGGTGGAGGAGTTGCTGGAGCTGGAGATCCCCCCGCGGGGGCAGTACATCCGGGTGATCGTGGTCGAGCTTTCCCGGATCGCGAGTCACCTGGTCTGGCTGGGGACCCACGCCCTGGATCTCGGAGCGACGACGATGTTCATGTACTGCTGGCGGGAGCGGGACCGAATCCTCGACATCCTGGAGTGGATCTCGGGGGTGCGGATGATGACCAGCTTCATCCGGGTCGGTGGGCTGATGGCCGATGTGCCCGAGGAGTTCGTGCCGATGGTCCGGGCCTTCACCGCCGACTTCCAGCAGAAGGTCGACGAGTACGAGGGCCTGCTGACCTCAAATCCGATCTGGCGCCAGCGCACCATCGGGCTGGGCGTCATCAGTGCAGCCGACGCCTTGGGCTTCGGGTGCAGCGGCCCGACCCTGCGGGGCTCCGGAGTTCCCTACGACCTGAGACGGGCCCGTCCCTACTCGAGCTACGACCATTTCGACTTCCAGGTGCCGATCGGGCTCAACGGTGATGTCTACGACCGCTACCTAATCCGGGTCAGGGAGATGCGCGAGTCCTGCCGGATCATCGACCAGGCGATCAAGGGGCTACCCGGGGGGCCGACCAACACCTCGGACCGCAAGGTGTCCCTACCGCCTCGATCGGAGATCGACACCTCGATGGAGTCGCTGATCCACCACTTCAAACTGACCACCGAAGGGTTCAGGCCGCCCCAGGGGAGCATCTATCACGCGATCGAGAGCCCGCGAGGCGAGCTCGGTTTTCTCATGGTCTCGGACGGCGGTAACCGTCCCTACCGGTGCAAGGTCCGGGCCCCATCCTTCAGCAATCTGTCGGCCCTCCACGAGATGGTCAAGGATGAGCTGGTGGCGGATGCGGTGGCGGTCGTGGGCAGCATCGACATCACCCTGGGAGACGTGGACCGGTAAGCTGCCACGCCTTGTGGGCGTTACTTCGTGACCTGCTTCCGATCTGTTGAGTGGAACAGTCCGGGCAGGACCAACACTGCTTCCAGGACTGCCAACAGCACCAGGGCGCTGGCAATTCGTGGCACGAACTCGGAGACCGACGGCGGTGAGGTGAAGAGCCAGGCGATCAGTGCGGGTACCCCGATGGCCGGCACGATCGCGAAGTGCCGCACCCGAGCGCCCATGCCGTAGTAGACGAACATGTTGACGAAGGTCAGCGCCACCACGCCGATCGCAAATATTGGTAGCAGCGGGGAGTCCCTGGTGTACTGAGGACCCAGGATGATCCTAAGCAGGTGAGGCGAAAGTAGCCAGTAAGCCAATAACGCCACCGCATCCGCCGCGCAGAGCAATCCCAAGGACTGGAGCAGCAGCTTGCGGCGAGCGGAGATCGTCGCGGCGGCAGCGATCCTGGGGTACATCACCGCACTCAGGCTGCTGGTCCCGTAGAAGATGATCTTGCCCATCACCGACAGTCCCGAGTAGAGCCCGGCTCCGCCGGGCGGCAGCACGTGGCGGGCGGCGACCACGTCGATGTTGTTGAAAACAGGCGCCGTGGCGGCGCCCGCGACCACCGTGTAGTCGATGAGACGCCCGGAGTTGGCGGACGACCGGCGGAGGTGGGCCCCGGGGTGCCGTGGGTACCCGGCGGAGGCGGCAGCCCCTGCGACCGTGGCGAGCGGCACTGCCGCGGCTCCCAGATGGAGGTGGAGCAGCACCACCGCCACGATCACCACGGTCCCGCCGTATAAAACCAAATTGAGGGCCAGCCGGCGGAAGTCCCGGGACCCCTGGAGGTAGCCGCGCTGGATGCCGGCGTAGACCGTCAAAGGGCCGGCTACAACAGCCGCCGCGAGAACTTCTGGATGGGGGAGATGGAGCAGGAAGGCGAGCAGGAAGTCGACCGGGACCATAGCCCCCCCCAGAACCAGGCCGATCCTCCAAGCGCTGCGCTGCAAGTCGGCCCAGCGCTCGATCGCGGGTACTCCCCGCGCCACAGTGGAGGCCACCTGCCGCGCCGCTCCGGCAGCCACCACGAACGCGCTGGTGTAGAGCAGGTTGAGCACCGCCACCACCGAGGTGGACTGGCCGTTCTCTGACGCGGTGAGGTGATGGGCGGCGTAGGACTGGGCGATCAGCACTCCGAAGCCCGAGACCACGATTCCGATCAGGTAGAGAACATTCTGTCGGACCATGGGACTAGCCACCAAGCGCCGCGCCCGACCGACGCGGGGGTCGCTGCTCGCGGTCAGGGCGCCTTCGGCACCGTCTTGGGGCGGAAGCGGCGGCGACGTCACAGCCGTAATCCTGAGGCACCGACCCGGCCGCTGGCCGGGAGCCGCCTCCGACCGAGGTCGCCTGGTTGGTAAAGTGGGCGCCGAATGAGCTGCGGCATGCAGAAGCGCGCCCTCTGCTCCCTGGGGAGGCCATCATTCGATCTCCCCGGTCGGTGTCCAGGGTCACCAGCAGATGACTGAGGCAAGCGGTGGTGCAAAGGCGGCTGCTCTGGGTTTGAACGCCGCCACCAAAGAGCGCATCCGGCGCTCCAAGGAACTCTATCCCTCGGCCCGCTCCGCAGTTCTTCCCGCGCTTTGGGCGGTGCAGGACCAGTTCGGTTACCTGACCCCAGAGGGTCTGGCCGAGGTGGCTGTTGAGCTGGATCTGGAGCCGTCGGAGGTCGAGGCGGTCTCGACCTTCTACTCGATGTACTTCCAGCACCAGCCAGGGCGGCACCTGATCCAGGTGTGCCGCAACGTGTCCTGTGGCCTGCGCGGCTCGGACCAGCTCCTGCGGGACCTGGAGAGCTCGCTGGGTGTCGAAGATGGGCAGACCACCGGCGACGGCGCCTTCACCTTGGAGGGGACGGTCGAATGCCTGGGTGCCTGCGGAGGCGCCCCGATGATGCAGATCGACCGCTACAGCTACGAGAACCTCGACTTCGAAAAGGCGGAGTCGATACTGGCTGGGATCCGGAGCAATGCCCAGCCCGCGCCTGGAGCGGCAGCGGATGCCTGAGGCGCGAGTGCTCACCCGGTACCTGGGCGCCAAGGGCCTCACCACCCTGGCCGGCTATGAAAAGGTCGGCGGGTATCAGGCGCTACGCAAGGCGCTAAAGATGGGTCCGGAGGCGATCCACGCCGAGGTCAGGGCTTCTGGGCTAAGAGGCCGGGGTGGGGCGGGATTCCCCACCGCGACCAAGTGGTCCTTCCTGCCCAAGGGGGTCTTCCCACGTTACCTGTGCGTCAACGCAGATGAGTCCGAGCCCGGCTGTTTCAAGGACCGCTACCTGATGGAGGAGTTTCCCCATCAACTGCTGGAAGGAGTGATGATCTCGGCCTACGCCCTCCAGGTCTCCCACGCCTTCATCTACATTCGGGGTGAGTACCGGGCTCAGCGGGAGCTGCTGGAGAAGACGGTCGACGAGGCGTACCGCGCCGGCTATGCCGGCCAGGGCATCCTGGGCCAGGACTGGAACTGCGAGTTGATCGTCCACGGCGGGGCCGGTGCCTACATCTGCGGTGAGGAGACAGCGCTCCTGGACTCCCTGGAGGGACTGCGTGGACAGCCACGGCTGAAGCCGCCGTTCCCGGCCATCAAGGGGCTTTACGGCCAGCCGACGGTGGTAAACAACGTTGAGACGCTGTCGAACTTGCCCTACATTGTCAGTGAGGGCGGCGCCAAGTACGCCGAGATTGGCACCGAGAGCAGCCCCGGCAGCCGTCTCTTCTGTGTCAGCGGTCACGTCGAGCGTCCCGGCAACTACGAGATCGCGATGGGCTCAACGACCTTCCGGGAGCTGCTGGAGATGGCGGGCGGGGTGTGGCGAGGCCGGACTCTCAAAGCGATGCAGCCAGGTGGCGGATCGATGCAGATCCTCGGGCCGCAGCACCTGGACCTGGCGATGGACTTCAAGGCGGTGGCGGATGCCGGCTCGGCCCTGGGGGCGGGGGCGTTGGTGATCATGGACGAGACCACCTGTCTGGTGGATGTCTCCATGCGCCTGGTGGACTTCTACGAACATGAGTCCTGCGGCAAGTGCGTGCCCTGCCGCGAGGGCACCTACTTCGAGAGTGAGTTGATGCACCGACTGGAGGCCGGCCTGGCCTCTCGGGAGGAGCTGGCCACCTTGTCTGACATCTGCGCCAACATGGACGGTCGCTGCTTCTGCCCGCTGGGCGATACCGCCACCTGGTTCGTGATGTCCGCCTACAAGATGTTCCCCCACGAGTTCGAGCGTCACTGCGGGGCCGGCCAGTGCCCGGTGCGGGCGGAATTGGTGGCCGCGGCCTAGATGGCCGAAACCAAGAGGGCGGCCGACCTGGTCACGGTGTCGGTCGACGGTCGAACTGTGGAGGTGGCCCCCGGCACCTGGGTCTGGGACGCCTGCGAGAAGGCCGGGATCTACGTTCCGGTGTACTGCGCCCACAAGAAGATGGAGCCGGTGGCAGTCTGCCGGATGTGCCTGGTCGAGGTGGAGGGCGCGCCCAAGATGCAGCCGGCGTGCGCCACTCGGGTGGCCGAGGGGATGGTGGTCCGGACCGCCACCGAGCAAGTGCGAAAATTCCGCGAGGGCAATCTGGAGTTCCTCCTGGTCAACCATCCCCTCGACTGCCCGGTGTGCGATCGGGGAGGGGAGTGTGACCTGCAGGACTTCACCCTGCGCTACGGGCCGGGGCGAAGCCGGACCGAGATCGGTGAGAAGGTCCACTTCGACAAGGCGGTCAAGCTCTCCGACAAGATCGTCCTGGACCAGGAGCGCTGCATCCTCTGCTGGCGCTGCGTCCGCTATTACGAGGAGATCACCGGAGAGCGGGAGATCGTCCTCCAGCAACGAGGGGTCCACACCCTGGTCGACACCTTCGAGGGTCGGCAACTGGAGAGCGAGTTCCAGGGCAACCTCCCGGAGATCTGCCCCGTCGGGGCACTTACCCACGAGAAGTACCGCTTCCAGGCCCGACCGTGGGACCTCAGGCGCACCGCGAGCGTCTGTCCCAAGTGCTCCTACGGCTGCAACATTTTCATCGACGCCCGCGAGGACCAGGTGGCCCGCTTCGCCAGCAACGACAACCCCGACGTGGACGACAGCTGGCTGTGCGACACGGGTCGGTACAGCTTCCCGGAGCTCAACCGAGCGGATCGGGTGCTCAACCCCGAGGCTCGGCTGGCCGGAGCACGGCAGACGGTCTCATACCAAGAAGCCGTGGCTCGGGGCGCCGGGGCACTGCTTCGGGTGCGCAGCGACCACGGTCCCGGTGCGATCGCCTTCCTGGGCTCCAGCCAGGTGACCAATGAAGAGGCCTTCCTGATTCAGTGGCTGGCTCGCGACGTGGTCGGCACGCCCCACCTGGACCACCGCCTGTCGGCCCTCGAGGGCATAGGCCCGGACCAGTTCACACTGGGCATCGCCGAGATCGAGGAGTGCACGGCTGTGGTGGTGCTGGGAGACGAACCTGAGCTCGCCGACCCGGTGCTGACTCTGCGGCTCTTCAAAGCCGAGCAGAAGCTCCACCGAGAGATTCTCCGCCGGCCGGCGGACACCGACCTCGACCGGCTGGCGGAGCAGCTGCTAGGCAAGGAGCTGGTGGGGATCGTGGCCCACCAGGACCGGAGGCAGGCGGCGATGGCGCTGGCCGCTAGCCTTTCACGCGGTGGCACCTCGAACAAGGTGCTGACGATCGTCGACGGCATGAATGCGCGGGGCTGTCAGGACCTGGGCCTGACCCCGGGACTGCTGCCCGGGTACCAGCAGGCGGTCACCCCGGGACATGACGGCGGCGCCATCCTCAAGGCGGCGGCGAAGGGATCCATCAAGGCGCTGGTGGTGGTGGGCCAGGGATGGGAGTCGAACCCGGGGTATGAGGAGGCCGTGGCTCGGGTCGAGGTGCTGGTTGGCATCAGCTCCTTCGCGGGTGCTCTCTCTCGGCACGCATCGGTGCTGCTGCCCGGTCGGACGATTGCCGAGAAGGCGGGCACGGTGACCAACACCGAGGGCCGGGTGCAGCGAGTTCGCCCCGGGGTCCAGCCTCGCTACGCGTTTCCCTCCGACCTGCGCATCCTGGGCGACTTGGCCCGCGGGATGGGAGCGGACCTAGGGGTCCAGCCACTAGCGGGTCCCGTGTTTGAGCTGATCGCCCAGGCGGTACCCGGCTACCGCGGCACCGTCGGCGGAGCGCGGGCGGATTGGACTCTTTCGGCTTGAGTCCAGCCTCCACGTCAATCCTGCTGGCGGTGATTGTGGCCCTGGTGAAGGGAGTGCTCATCGTGGTCGTGCTCGCAACTGGGTTCGCCTACCTGACCCTCGCCGAGCGCAAGATCTCCGCGCGCATACAGCTGCGCCTAGGCCCCAACCGAGTGGGACCATTCGGGATGCTTCAACCGGCGGCGGACGGGATCAAGCTCTTCCTGAAGGAGAAGGCCGCTCCCGAAGGTCGGGACAACTTCCTCTACACCCTGGCCCCCGCCCTGGCTGCGGCGGCGGCCCTCTTCGCTTTCTCGACCATCCCCATTGACCAGACGATCTGCTTCTTTGGGACCCATGGCGCGGGACCGCTCTCGCCCAGCTGTCCCGGAGGGTATCCCTTGCACTGGGACCTGGCCCACTTAAACGTCGGGCTGCTCTTCATCCTGGCCATCACCTCGCTGGGGGTCTACGCGATCTTCCTGGGGGGGTGGGCCAGCAACTCCAAATACTCCCTGCTAGGTGCCTTGCGGAGCTCGGCCCAGCTCATCAGTTACGAGATGGCGGTCAGCTTCGCCTTGATCGGCCCCGTCCTCCTGGCCGGCTCGCTCAACCTGGAGACGGTCGTCAACCAGCAGCACGGTCTCTGGTTCGTCTTCCTGCAACCTCTCGGGTTCCTGCTGTACTTCACAGGAGCGCTGGCGGAAACCAATCGCCTGCCCTTCGACCTCCCCGAGGCCGAGGCGGAACTGGTGGCGGGGTATCACACCGAGTACGCGGGAATGCGCTTCGGCCTCTTCTTCATGGCCGAATACATCAACATGATCACGGTCTGCTCGATCGCCACCGTGATGTTCCTGGGTGGCTGGATGGCCCCACTCTGGTTTCTGCCCAACTGGCTCGGCCCGCTCTGGTTCGGGGCCAAGGTCTCATTGCTGATCTTCGTGATGATGTGGGTGCGCTGGACCTTCCCCAGACTCCGCTACGACCGGTTGATGCAGTTCGGCTGGAAGGTGCTGCTGCCGCTCGGTTTGATCAACCTTTTGATCACCTCGGTTTTCGTGGCTGCGCGATGAGCGCGGCCCTGAATCGTTCTGGTCAGCACCCGGGAGGGGACTGAGATGTTCCGTGAATTGATCGGTGGCCTGCGCACCACCATGAAGGCCATGACCAGCAAGCCGATCACGATCCAGTACCCGGAGGAGCAGCGCCCGGTCCCCCCGCGTCATCGGGGACGCCACATCCTGCATCGCTACGACAATGGTTTGGAGAAGTGCATCGGCTGCGAGCTCTGTGCCGGGGCATGCCCGGTGGGTTGCATCTACGTGCAGGCTGCGGAAAACGATCCCGAGCACCCGGTCTCCCCGGGGGAGCGATATGCGGTGCGCTACGAGATCAACCTGATGCGCTGCATCTACTGCAATTACTGCGCCGAGGCGTGCCCCACTGAGGCGATCACCTTAGGCCCTCGCCTCGACCTAACCGACTACAAGAGAGAGCGCCTGGTGGCCACCAAGGACGACCTCCTGGAGGCCTGGCCCGGTGCGCAGCAGCTGCGTGAGGGCGCCGGCGAGGGCACCGGAGCCCCCGCCTCCCAGCCAACGCCCCTCGGCGCAGGTTCCACCCACCAGGGGCCGGCGGGAGTCGCGCCCGGCTTGAACCCGCCGATTCCGCTCCCGCCAGAGCAGGGGAGGGGCACGCCACCGGTATGACGGTGATCTTCGGGATCGCGGCGGTGCTGGCCTTCTTCGGGGCGGTGGGGGTGGTGGTGAGTCGTCGCACCATCTACTCGGCGCTCAGTTTGGTGGCCAACATGGTCGCCTTGGCGGTGCTCTTCTTGCTGCTGGACGCCCAGTTTCTAGCAGCGGTGCAGATCATCGTGTACGCCGGGGCGGTGATGGTCCTCTTCGTTTTCATCATTGCGCTCCTGGCCCCTGGGGTGGAGGAGCGTCTACGTCCCTTGGAGCTACGGGTTCTGGTCGGGGGAATCGCCGCGATTGCCTTCACCGTGGTGATCGGGAGGCTGGCGCTCAACGGGATCACCGTCAATGCCGCCGGCCAATTTCATGGGGGTCTGGGGCCCTTCAGCCCGCAGGCGGTGAACGCTCACGGTCAGGTGCAGACACTCGGTGAGCAGTTGTTCACCACGTTCCTATTGCCATTCGAGGTGACGTCGCTCCTGCTGCTGGTGGCGGCGGTTGGGGCCGTCTATCTCTCTCGGCATCGGCGGACCTTTAGATGACCGGACTGTTCCCGGGGTTTCTCACGCTCTCGGCGGCGATGTTCGCCCTGGGGGCGCTCGGGGTCATGCTCCGACGCAATCCGCTGGTGGTCTTCATGTCCATCGAGCTCATGCTGAACGCCGGCAATCTGGCCTTGATCACCTACGCTCGCTACACCCACACCATGGCCGGCCAGGTCTTCGCGCTGATCGTGATCGCGGTGGCGGCCAGCGAAGTGGTGGTTGGACTTGCCCTGATCACCGGCGTCTATCGCAGCGGCCGCCGCCTGGACATCGACGACCTGAGCGAGATGCGCGAGTGATGCGCCGATGAACCCCACCTTCACGCTGGTTCTCGGCGCCATCGCGCTAGGCCTGCCCACCGCCGGATTCCTGGTCAACGCCCTGACTGCGGGAAAGCTGCCCCGTCGAGTGGTGAGCTTCCTCGGACCGGGGGTAGTCCTGGGGGCCTTCGTCGCCAGCCTGCTCCTCCTGGTCGAGCTGCTCTCCCAGTCTCCTGCCCACCGCGGTATCACCGTGGTGTTCTGGCACTGGCTGAACCTGAGCGTTGGGTCCGCCGGAGGGGCGGTGGCCCAGTCGGGGTTCAACGCCAATTTCAGCGTCCGTATCGACCCACTGGCGGTGCTGATGATGCTGGTCATCACCGGGATCGGGGGACTGATCCATGTGTACAGCGTGGGCTACATGGCGGAGGACGCTGGGTACAACCGATTCTTTGCCTACATGAACTTGTTCATCACCAGCATGCTGCTGCTGGTGATGAGCGAGAATCTCATCTTTCTCATCATCGGCTGGAGCATGGTGGCCTTTGCCTCCTATGCCTTGATCGCCTTCTGGTACCAGCGACCTGCAGCCGTTACCGCCGGTCGCAAGGCCTTTATCACCCAGGTGATCGGCGACGTCGGTCTGGTGCTCGGGGCGTTCCTGATATTCCTCAATTTGCGCGGCAGTAACGGGCAGCTCCTGCACACCGTCGACCTGCGGACGATCTTCGTCAACGTCGGTCCGGGGGCCCACTTCCACAACGGCCTGGGACTGATGGGCGGTGGCCTGGTGACGGTGATCGGGATCCTGCTTTTCGTGGGCGCTGCGGCTAAGTCGGCCCAGTGGCCCCTGCATACGTGGCTCCCCGATGCGATGGAAGGCCCCACCCCGGTTTCGGCCCTGATCCATGCCGCGACCATGGTGACCGCCGGGGTGTATCTGATCGCGCGGTTCCATCCCATCTATCAGCAAGCTCCGATCGCCGCTGGGGTCGTCGCGGCGGTGGGCATTGGGACGGCGCTGATGGCCGCGATCATCGGCTGCACCCAGTACGACATCAAACGGGTCATCGCGTATTCGACCATGAGCCAGATCGGCCTGATGATTTTTGCCGTGGGGGTGGGGGCGTACAGCGCCGGGATGTTCCAGTTCTTCACTCACGCCTGCTTCAAGGCGCTGCTCTTCCTGGCCGCCGGCAACGTGATCCACGCCCTGCATGACGAGCAGGACATCCGCTCGATGGGCGGGCTCTCGACCCGCATGAGGCTCACGTTTGGGGCGTTTTTGGTCGGCTCGCTGGCCCTGGCCGGAATCCCGCTATTCGCCGGTTGGTTCAGTAAGGAGGAGCTGCTCAGCTCGGGACTGGCGCTGGGTCCAGCGGTGCCCTGGCTGTGGCTCCTGGGAGTCTCGGTCAACGTCCTGACCAGCTTCTACATCTTCCGGGTGGTGTGGATGGCCTTCCGGGGGCAGCCGGCGAGCAGCCGGGCCGCCGCGGCGAACGAGGCCCGGCCGGTGATGCTGGTGCCGGTGTTGGTGCTGGCCTTTCTGGCGGCGGTAGTGGGATTCCTCAACATCGACTTCTTCGGCTTCCATCCGGTCACCGTCTTCAGCGCCTTTCTGCAGCCGGTTCTGGGCACTCCGGCAGCCCACGCCAGCGACGGAATCCAGGCCCTCGCCCTGCTGGTCGGAACCCTGCTCAGCGTGCTAGGGCTCACCCTGGCCTGGGCGGTGTACGGGCGCAGGGTGATCTCCCCCGACCTGATCAGCCGGAACCTGCCCTGGATCTATCAGCTGTCGCTCCAGAAGTTCTACTGGGACGAGATCTACGACGCGGTACTGGTGCGCCCGAGCCTGGCATTCGCGGGAGTGGTGCGGCAGGTTTTCGAGCCCCGGATATTCGATCGACTGGTGGATGGCGTGAAGGTGGGGGTGGGAACCCTCGCCGATGACCTGCGCACTATGCAGACCGGCTTCTTTCGCGATTACGCCTTGATCTTCTTCGTCTGCGCGGTTGTCGGGCTGGTCGTCCTGGGATTGCGTCTGGCATGACCTGGCCCATTCTTTCGGTGATCCTGGCGGTCCCGGTCGTCGGGGCGCTCGGGGTTTTCGCGGTTCCCAGCAACCGGCCTCGGGTAGCGCGGTTGGTGCTGCTCGGCGCGACCGCGGCGACGCTTGGTTTGGCCTGCGTGCTGTTGGTGGCATTCCTGGCGATTCCCCCGCCTTCCGATTCCCACCTCAGTGGCAGCGCCGAGGGAACCTCGCTGAAGAGCGTCACCGGTCCGATCAGCTTCCAGTACCAAGAGCAGGTGGCCTGGCTGCACACCGGAAACTCGCTGTCGGCCACCCATCCCGCCTTCAATGAGGGCAACAACGCTTTCAACCAGGCCGAGCCGCCCGCGATCAACTTCTCCTACCACGTGGGAGTCGATGGGCTCTCGGTGTGGCTGATTGCGCTGGCGGCGCTCCTGTTTTTCCTGGCCGCCATCACCCTCAGCCGGAGAAAGGAGAGGCTGCGCGCCTTCGCCGGCTTGATGCTCCTCTCAGAGCTGGGCGTGCTGGGCGTCCTGATGTCCTTGGACCTGATCCTCTTCTACTTCTTCTGGGAAGCCGCCCTCATTCCGCTCTACTTTCTGATGATCGGTTGGGGTGACGAACATCGCGGGCGGGCTGCCCTCAAGTTCATCATCTACACCGTCGCGGGCAGCCTCTTCATGCTGCTGGCCATCATCGGCGTGTACTTCATCTCCGGGTCCCAGACCGGGGTCTACACCTTCGATGTCCCGACCCTCATCGCAGCCCAATCGTTCGTCAACGCCAGTCAGGGCTCGGTGCTCACCGTGTTCGGACACAGCTTCACCTTGCTCAACGCCCAGGACTGGATGTTCCTGGCCTTCGCTCTGGCCTTCGCCATCAAGATTCCGCTGGTGCCGTTCCACTCGTGGCTGCCTGATGCCTACAGCTCCGGCGACACCTCATTCCTGATCTTCTTCGCCGGCATCGTAAGCAAGCTGGGCGCCTTCGGATTCATCCGCTACGACCTGACGCTCTTTCCCCAGGCCAGCCACACCTTCCAACCGCTAATGATGGGGCTGGGAGTGGTGAGCATTCTGTATGGCGCGCTCGCAGCCTTGGCCCAGCGAGACATCAAGCGGATCGTGGCCTATGCCTCCATCAGCCACCTCGGATTCATTGTCCTAGGGATATTCGCGCTCAACATCGACGGCCTCAATGGGGCGATCATCCAGATGATCAATCACGGGATCATCATCGCCGCGCTCTTCATCTGCGTCGGGGTTTACGAGGCTCGGTTCGCGACCCGGGATCTGCGGGAACTGGGGGGCCTGGCCAAACCGATGCCCATCATGGCGGGTCTCTTCCTGATCGCCGCCCTAGCCGGATTGGGCATGCCACTCTTGAACTCCTTTGTGGGAGAGTTCCTGACCCTCCTGGGCGCCTTCCAGGTGGCCCCGGCCTGGGCGGTGCTAGCCAGCCTGGGCATGGTGCTGGCTTGCTGGTACATGCTGCGGCTGTACCAGGGGATCACCCAGGGCCGGCTGCGATTGCCCCATGGCCAGGTCGAGGGTGAGGCCACTGAGGCCGTCTCCCGGCTGGGACGTCTGGATGCGGGAGTGGTCGAAGTAGCTGTCTTGGCCCCGTTGGTGGCGCTGATCATCGTGATCGGGGTGTACCCGGGTCCGGTGATTCGGTACACCCGCTTCAGCGCTGGGCAGTACATAGCCGCGGTTGACCGGGCGCCGGCATCTACCGCCGCCCCGGCCACCCGGGCGGCGCTCACCCCAGGCACGGCGCGGCGATGAGCGCCGTCATGCCATTGCTGGCTTCCGCTGCCCCGCCCTGGTACCCCCTCCACTTCATTCCGGGCTCCGACCTGATCGGCATCCTGCCAATCTTGGTTGTGGGATTTGGATCGGTGGTGGTGCTGCTGGCCGACCTCGCCGTCCCTCGACGGGGGCATCCGCTCCTACCCGGGCTCACCGCGGTAGCGCTGCTCGCCGCCCTGGGGGCAGTGATGGGGCAGTGGGTGGTCAACCCGGTGCACTCCCTGGTCTTCGATGGGGCCTTCGCCGATGACCGGTTCGCGCTCTTCTCGGACTTCGTGGTGCTGGCGACTGCGCTGGCGGTGGTTGCCCTCAGTCCCGGGTATCTGCGTCGCCGCGGCATGGAGGAGGGGGAGTACTACATCCTGCTCCTGGCCTCGGTGGCCGGGATGCTGATTCTCGACGGAGCGACCAATCTGATCGTGATCTTCCTGGGGATCGAGCTGCTGTCGATCCCACTGTATGTGCTGGCGGGCTTCGCCAGAGGCGAGCGGCTGCCCCAGGAGGCGGCCCTCAAATACCTGCTCTTAGGCGGCTTCGCCTCCGGCTTTCTCGTTTACGGAATGGCCCTGATCTACGGAGAGACCGGCAACACCATGCTGGCCGGAATCCACACTGCGGTCACCCACTCGGCGCTGCACGGACCGATCGATCCGATGCTGCTGGCGGGCATGGCGCTCTTAGCAGTGGGGCTTCTGTTCAAGGTGTCAGCCGCGCCCTTCCACTGGTGGACGCCGGATGTCTATCAGGGATCACCGGTGCTGGTGACCACCTTCATGTCGGTCGCCACCAAGGTCGCCGCCTTCACCGTCTTCTTGCGGCTGTTCTCCGCGACCTTCGCCCCCTACCGCTCGGCGTGGGAGACCCCCCTGGCGCTGGTGGCCATCGTCTCCATGGTCTATGGCAACGTGGTGGCGGTCGCCCAGAACTCCGTGAAGCGACTTCTGGCCTACTCGGGGATCGCCCAGGCTGGCTACATCCTCATTGGGGTGGCGGTCGGGCGGCCCGACGGTACCCAAGCGGCGCTCTACTACCTGGCGGTTTACGCCTTCATGAACACCGGCGCCTTTGCCGTGGTGACCCTCTTGAGTCATCGGGGCGAGGACTGCGATCGCTACTCGGAGCTGGGCGGATTGGCCCGCAGACAGCCGTTGCTGGCAGCCCTGATGTCGGTCTTCATGCTGTCCCTGGCCGGCTTCCCGCTCACTGCCGGATTCTTCGGTAAGTTCTTTCTCTTCACGGCGGCCATCCATGACGGTCAGCTACCGCTGGCGATCTGGGGCATTCTGACCTCGGCCGTCTCCCTTTTCTACTACCTGAGGGTGATCCTGGTGATGTACACGAAGGCGCCAGTTGCAGGGTCTGTGACCGACGCCGCCGGAGTTTCGGTGCAGCCGGAGCCGTCCGGAGTCGGCGAGCTGGTTGGCATCGGCTCCCTCTCCCGTGCCGGGGTGGGAATCGTTGCCCTAGCGGCCGCTGGAACGTTGGTGCTGGGAATCTTCCCCGCGGTGATCTACACCCTGCTTCAGGGCATCAGTGTGGTCCGTGGCTGACCCTGGCGCGCTAGGGCCAGCCCAGCTGGCCGGCAAGGTCAGCCTGGTGATCCCGGTCTACAACGAGTCGGCCAACATGGCCCGGGTGATCCCCGTCGCCTGTGACACGCTCGCCAAAGTTTCCGAGGCCTTCGAAATCGTCCTTGTCGATGACGGGAGCACTGACGACACGGTGGCGGCGGCCCAGGCGGAGATGGGTGACCGGGTGGGTCATCTGCGAGTCGTCACACATGCCCGGAAGTCCGGGTACGGGATCACAGTGGCGGACGGTCTCCGGGCGGCGACCGGCGACTGGGTGGCTTTCGTGGACGGGGACGGCCAATTCGATCCCCGGGACCTACGCCGGCTGGCGGAGCTCTCGGAAGGCGCGGACCTGATCGCTGGCTGGAGGATCCACCGGGCCGACCCCTGGCATCGGTCGGTGGTCAGTGGCACCTTTAACCTGCTGGTGCGACTGCTTTACGGAATCTCCTATCGAGATGTCGACTGCGGCTTCAAGCTCATCCGGCGAGAGTTGCTCCAGGTGGCCAGCCCGATCCTGGCCCGTTCGGCATTGTTGAACACCGAGCTGTACTTCAAGGCCAAGCGCAGCGGACTTGTGATACGGCAGGTGGGAATTCAGCATCACCCAAGAGTTGCCGGAGTGCGGTCCGGAGGGCGCCTGATCCCGATCCTCAGAGCGGTACGGGAGCTAGTGAGACTGCGGCTGGCCCTGGCCCGCACCTGGCACCCGCCCAACGTGGGCACCGATGGCGCGGTTAGCTGACGCCGGCGAAACTCTGGTAGGTGGTGGTCAGTCCCTCGCGTAGGCCGACTAGGGCTTCCCAGGGGAGGTGGCGGGCTGCGCGAGCGGGACTCAGGTAGTTGGAGCGGACCTCGCCGGGTCGGCCGTCAACGTATTCGGCCGGGCCCGGGAAGCCGGCTGCCTGGGCGAGGGTCGTAACTACCTCGGCGACGGAGGTGGCGTGGCCGGTGCCGATGTTCAGAGGGCCCTGGAAGCCGGTGGTGAGAGCGGCCACGTTGGCCGCCGCCACGTCCGCGACATAGGTGAAGTCGCGGGTCTGACCGCCGTCCCCCGTGATCTGGGCGGGCAGGCCCCGGCGCAGGCGGTTGGAGGTGATCGCCACCACCCCGGCCTCCCCGGTGCCGTCTTGGAAGGGGCCGTAGACGTTGCCGTATCTGAGAGCCACGAAATGAAGGCCGAAGGTGCGGGAGAACATCCCCAGGTAACCCTCGCAAGCGAGCTTCGCCGCACCGTAGGGGGAGAGCGGTTTGGCTCGATCTCCTTCCCGGCTGGGCAGACGCCGGGCGCTGCCGTAGATGGCGCCCCCCGAGGAGGCGAACACGATCCGCGGGCACTTGGCGTCGACCGCAGCGCGCAGCAGCGCGACGGTTCCGACGACGTTGACGATGGCGTCCGCGGCTGGATCCTTCAGGGAGCGATTCACGCCCCCTTGGGCGGCCAGGTGAATGATCGCCTCCGGCTGAAAATCGAGCAGAGCCTGGCGGGCAGCGGGGGAGGAGATCTCCTCGCGAACCAAGGTCACCGCTGCCGGCACCGGCTCGGGGCAGGCGTGCCGAAAGTCGTCGATCACTAGGGTGTCCGTCCGGAGCTCCAGCAACCGGCGAACCGTGTGGGTCCCGATGAAGCCCGCGCCGCCGGTAACCGCCACCCGGCCCGGGGTAGCTCCCTGCTTCATCGGTTAGCCATACTAAGGGCCGGGCACGATCGTCCAATTGGGGTCGGGCGCCGTCTCAGAAAAGTCCCAGGGTGGGAGTCCACGCTTCCCGGCAGACTGGAAAGTCCGCTGTCTCGCGGACTCGGGGCATGGCCGCACGCCTCGCCGGTGGCAGGGGCGGGTCACCGGCGCAGGGAGAAGATCAGGCGTGGAAGAAGGTCGGTTGGACAGCGCGACTGAGCCGGGGCTGGTCGCGGCCGGGGAATCAGCTCCTCAACCCCGATCGCGCTGGGTTTGCGCCCGCAGCCTGACCGTGCCTCTGGTGCTGCTGCTGGTGCTGCGGCTGCCGTCCCTGTACGAGCCTCACTGGTACACCGATGAGGCGGGCTACGCCAACGTCGCCTGGCAGATGGCCCATGGCAAGGTGCTGTTTCTGACCACCTGGAACAACAAGCCGCCGCTTCTGTTCTGGCTCTTCCAGGTGGGGCTGGGCATCTCCGGCCCGAGCGAATTCGGCATCCACTTGCTCTCCACCGCCAGCGAGGCCGCGGCACTTGGGGGAACTTGGATCCTGGCCCGACAGTACCTCAGCCCGCGACGGGTGTGGGTGGCCATGCTGCTGACGGCATTCTTCCTGGCTACGCCGGTCTTCAACGGTGACCTCGCGCTTCCTGAGGATCTCCTGATCGGGGTCACTCCCTGGGCCATGGTGGCGGCCCTGGCGGCGCTGCGCTCGAATGCGAGATCCCGGGCGCTCATCTGGGCGGGGCTGGCCGGGGTGCTCTTCGCCGCCGCCATCCTGATCCAGCAGACCGCGCTGGCGGACCTGGCCGCGGGTGGACTGGTGATGCTTGTCGCCAGTCGCCGAGGGGTATGGCTCGGGGTGACGACCGGCGTGGCCGCGGTGCTGGTGACGGGGGTGGTGCTGGCACCTTTTGTGGCCGCCGCCGGGCTGCACAACGTGATCTTCTTCTTGGTGACCAGCTACACCGGCTACACCACGAGCGCCCTTCACCCATCTTTCTGGTCTTTGCTGCCGCGCGGCTTGGTGGGAATCCTTCTTCTGGTGGGCGCGTACAGCGCGCGGCGGTGGCCCCCCGAGCGACTGCTGCCTTGGGTGTGGCTGCCGATGCTGCTGTTGGCCTACGGGCTTCCGAACCGCGACTATCTGC
>Ga0307374_10006278_pt1 | contig 18788 bp, 20 predicted proteins | sample OX3MG_FD_202532 | JGI IMG/M metagenome (GOLD analysis project Ga0307374, IMG submission 202532) | Soil microbial communities from Risofladan, Vaasa, Finland - OX-3 | ecosystem: Environmental > Terrestrial > Soil > Coastal area > Acid sulfate soil | place: Finland: Risofladan, Vaasa | collected...
TCGACCGCGGTCCGGCCTTTGCTTGGGACCCTTGGGTCAGCGCTTGGCGATGAGCTGCAGCTCCAGGCAGGCCTCTCTGGGCAATTCGGCCACCCCGACCGCCACCCGGGCGTGATGGCCATGCTCGCCCAGCACCTGGAGGAGCAGGTGGGAGGCGCCGTCCACCACCTCGGAGTGGCGAGCGAAGTCTGGCGCCGAGCGGACATATCCAGTCAGCAGCACAAGCCCGGTGATCCGCTCGAGTTTTCCCGCCGCGGCCGCCAGCAGCGCCAGCAAGGAGAGGGTGGCGGTGCGGGCCGCCTCGACCCCCGCCTCGACGCTCAGATCCGCCCCCAGCCGGCCCTGAATGACCTTGCCCTCCCGCATGGGCAGGACGCCCGAGGTCACGATCAGTTCGCCGGCAAAGGTGAACGGCACGTAGCTGGCGATGGGGACCGGCGGTGGGGGCAGCTCCAGTCCCAGCTGCGCCAGCCGTTCGTCGGGAGAGGCGCCCGGAACGTGGTCGATCACGGTGGCGCCTCTGCCTCCAGGCGCTGGCGGCGCCGGCGCAGGTAGATCCCCAGCGCAATGGCCACCAAGATCAAGACGACCAGCACCGCCACCAACGCCGCGATCGGGATTGAGGAGCCCTTGGTCGGCTTCGTGTGGTGGTGTCGGGGAGTGGCGCTGGGGGTCGGGGTGGGCGAAACCGCCACCGAAATCGGCGTACCCGAGCTGGAGCTCAAGGCTACCGGCCCCGGGGCGGTCGAGTCCAGGGCTCGAGCGGTCCTGCCTCTCAGGCTGACGGGGTTCCAGGTCGAGGCCAGGACGGTGAGCGGGGTGGTGGAGAGGGTCGATAGTCCAGTCACCTCCAGGCTGGGGAGCCCGTGCGAGAAGGCCGCCCAGGCGGTCCCGCCGTTGACGGTGCGTTGGAGCCCGCCACCGGTGCTGCCGCCGTTGTCCCCGCCGACGTAGATGACGGCCGGGTTGTCAGGGTCGAAGGCGATGGAGTCGACCGACCAAAGGGCGCCCCCGGCCAGGGTCTGAGCCTGCCAGGTGGTGCCGCCGTCGGAGCTCGCGTAGAGACCCTTGAGGCTGCCGACCAAGAGGGGCGGGGAGGTAGCGCCCTTCGCCAGCGGCCCGGCAGCGACCGAGAAGACGGGAGCGCCGCCGGGGTCACCGCCCGGCACCGACTGCCAGCCGGAGTCGGTCCCTACGGAGAGCGAGAGAAAGAGGTTGTCCTGCTGTGCGACCTGATCCGCTCCGGCGAGCACCCCGAGGGGATTGCTGGCGATGATCGCCACGGCGGAGATGCTGAGCGAACTCATCCCGGCCCGCTCCCAGCTCGTGCCGTCGCCGCTGACGTACACCCCCTCCTGGGTGCCGAGGACGATGGCGGTGGGACCGGTGGCGATGGCCCGGACGTCGAGGGTATGCAGTCCTGTGTTCACCTGCCTCCAACTCTGGCCGCTGTTGGTGCTGCGGAAGACACCGGCACTTGCGGTTCCGGCGTAGAGCACTGAGCCCGAGTTGCCGTAGGCCACCGTCCAGGTGAACTGGCTTATCGAGGTGGCCGTCCAGCTCTGGCCGTCGTCAGAGCTGATCCAGACGCCCCGGCTGGTGGCGGCCGCCAGGTCCTGGGGGGTGTTCGGGTCGCCGATCACCTTCCAGACGGTGACGTGCTGGCTGGTCGAGATGGGGATCGGCTGGAGCGCCGTCCAGGGACCGGCCGTGGCCGCCGCCCCGATCAGGAGCGCGGCCGAGCCCAGCAGCACGGCCAGGGCGATCGATCCGAGAGCCGCTCCCCAGCGCCAGAGCGAGGGCTGACGCTTAGCTACCAATCCGGCGGCTCGATGGTCTGGTCGCGCCCGGGTCCGACCGACACCCAGTCCACCCTGGCTCCCGCCAGCTCAGCGATTCGATCAACGTAGCGCCGCGCCGGCTCCGGGAGGTCGCTCAGCTTCCGGGCGTCTTTGGTGCTGCGCTGCCACCCGGGTAGCTCCTCGTACTCCGGCTCCAGATGCTTGAGGTGGGAGATGTTGGCCATGGGATGGTCTTGGGGCTCCCCTTTGCTGCGATAACTGGTGCAGATGCGAATGACCTCGAGCTGATCGAGGACATCGAGCTTGGTGAGGGCGATGGAATCGATGCCGTTGACCCCGACTGCGTAGCGCGCGACGCAGGCGTCGAACCAGCCTACCCGGCGGGCCCGTCCGGTCGTGGTGCCGTACTCGGCACCGATCTCCCTCAGATACTCACCCAGCTCGTCGTCCAGCTCGGTGGGGAAGGGTCCGTAGCCCACCCGGGTGGTGTAGGCCTTGAACACGCCGATGGTCCGCCCCACATGCCGGGGCCCGATTCCCGCTCCGGCCAAAGCGCCGCCCGCCGACGGATACGAGCTGGTGACGTAGGGATAGGTGCCCAGGTCCAGGTCCAGCATCGTCCCCTGGGCTCCCTCCAGGATCACCCGCTCACCTGAAGCCACCGCTCCCTGGATCAGCGGATAGGGATCTCGGATGAATCGATCGAGCCGCTGGGCGTAGTCGGTGTACTCCGCCAGGATGGCCTCGACGGTGAAGGGGGGGGCCGAGTAGAGCCGGACCAGGGCCTCGTTCTTGAGCGGGAGGACGAAGTTCAGCTTCTTCTCCAAGAAGCGGAGCTTCTGGAGGTCGCCCACCCGAAAGCCGATCCGGCGCACCTTGTCGTTGTAGGCCGGGCCTACCCCGCGGTAGGTGGTGCCCAGCCGGTCGTCGCCGCGGGCGCCCTCCTCCATCCGGTCGAGCACCGGGTGATACGGCATGATCATGTGGGCCCGCTCGCTGATCACCAGGTTGTCCAGGTTGGCGCCTTGGGATTCCAACTCCTCCAGCTCCTGGAGCAGCACCTTGGGGTCCAGCACCACCCCGTTGCCGATCACGCAAACGGTCTTGGGATGCAGGATCCCGGCCGGGATCAGGTTGAACTTGAAGGTGTGGCCGTCCACCACCACGGTGTGGCCGGCATTGTTGCCGCCCTGGCTGCGGATCACCATCTGGGCTGACTCCGCCAGCAGGTCTACGATCTTGCCTTTGCCTTCGTCGCCCCACTGACCGCCCAGGCAGATGACCACGCTCACCGCCTGGACTCACTCACCTGACGGATCCTGATGAATCCGGTCCACGTCGTGGAAGGCGGTCTGGCCGGCGTTGAAGTAGAGGTTGATCCGATCCACCGGGCCATTGCGGTTCTTGGCGATGTCCAGCTCGGTCATTGCCGGATCCTTGCCCTCCTCGTGCATGCCGGGCCGGTACAGGAACATCACGATGTCGGAGTCCTGCTCGATGCTGCCTGAGTCCCTAAGGTCGCTGAGCTGGGGTCGGCGGTCGGTGCGCCGTTCCGACTCCCGGTTGAGCTGCGAGACCGCAATCACCGGAACGTCCAGCTCCCGGGCCAGGCTCTTCAACCCGGCGGAGATCTCCGACACCTCCTGGGCTCTGGAGTCGGAGCGGGTGGTGGCGCGCATCAGCTGGAGGTAGTCGACGATGAAGAGGTCGACCTGGTTCGCGGCCCGCAAGCGCCTCGCCTTGGCCCGCATCTCGATGACCGAGAGGGCCGGGGTGTCATCGATATAGATGGAGGCCCGGCTCAGGGTGTCCATGGCGGTGGCGATCTTCTGCCAGGTGTCATCGGCCAGCTGGCCGGTGCGCAGCCGGTACGCGTCCACCCCGGCTTCGCTGCAGAGCATCCGCTGCACCAGGGCGTCCCGGGACATCTCCAGGCTGAACAGGGCGACGCCGTGCTGGCGTTGCACCGCCGCATGCCGGGCCACGTTGAGAGCGAAGGAGGTCTTGCCCACCCCGGGGCGGGCGGCGACCACGATCAGCTCGGAGCGCTGGAATCCCGAGGTGATCGCGTCCAGCTTGCCGAACCCGCTGGCCACGCCGGTGACCGAGCGCCTGGCTCGCTGGTTGTAGGCGTGCTGCAGGGTCTCCCAGGTCTGAGGAAGCCGCTCGGCGATCGACTCGAAGTCGCTCTTCACCCGGCCCCGGTCGGCCACCTGGAAGACGGTGCGCTCGGCCTCCTCGATCGCCGGCTGGGCGTCCAGGCTCTCGTCGAAGCCGAGATCGGCGAGCTTGCCCCCGGCCGAGATCAGCCGCCGCTTGAGCGAGTGGTCGGTGACGATCCTGGCGTAGTACTCGACGTTGGCCGCGGTGGGGACCGAGGCGGCCAGCGAGGTGAGCATCTCCAGCCCCCCGACCCGCCCCAGGGACCCCTGGCGCTCCAGCTCGTCGGCCAGGGTGAGGGTGTCGATGGGCGTGCCCTGCGAAAAGAGGTGGAGCATGGCCCGGAAGACGTCGGCGTGGGCGGCCAGATAGAAGTCGTCGGCCTCCAGCTTGCCCACCACCACCCCGATCTGGTCTTTGTCCAGGAGCAGCGCGCCCAGAACGGAGCGCTCAGCGTCGACGTTGTGGGGAGGGAGCCGGAGCGGGGTGGCCGGCCGGAGCTCCGGCCGGGCGCTCACGCCGCGACGACCCGGACTTTGATCCGGGCCTCGACCTCAGTGTGGAGTTTGGCCACGGCCTGGTGTTCTCCCACCTCGTGGGCAGGTTCGAACTCGATCTTCCGCCGGTCTAGGACCACCCCCAACTGGGACTCGATCGCCTCCGCCACGTCGATGTTGACCACCGCCCCGTAGAGCTTGCCGGTCTCCCCGGCCCGGGCGGTGATCTCCACGACGGTCGACTCCAGCTTGGTGGCCGTCGCCCGGGCCTCGGTCAGCTCCGCCTCCACCCGGTGACGCTGGCGGTCGCGCTGGGCACGAATCTGGGCTTCGGCGGTGGCGCGAGCCGGCTGGGCCAGCCGGTGGGGCAGCAGGAAGTTGCGGGCATAGCCGTCCGCCACCTCGCGGACATCCCCGGCACTGCCGGTCCCGGCCACATCCTTGGTCAGAATGACCTTCAACTCGAATGCTCCTTGCTAGCGATGGGCAGCGGGCCGTCAGGCCCGCCCTCTCCGCCTGCCTCAACGGTCCGCCCCCCGGCTGACGCAGGAGAACGGTACCAGGGAGCAGCCTCAGTGGGGCGCCGGACCGCTGGCACCAGGCGGCGGCGCCGCCTGGTCAGACCGGGGATTGCCCTGGCCAGCACAGCCAGCCTTCCGGCAGCCGTGACGCCCTGCCCGAGGTCCAGATCGAAGCGGCTCCGCCCAAGTCGGATGTCAGCCTCAATCGACTCCCGAAGCTCGCGAGGAGCCTGGGCGTTGAAGGTCCTCACCGCCAGCACCGTCAGGGCGATGGCGTCCATCTGGCCGACTACCGGGACCCACGCAGGCAGGTCGATGGCCGGGTTCAGAATCAGCGCCAGCGAGCCCGCCAGGGCCGCCTTGAGAGGAGCGGGCGTACGGGGATCCCGGGCCAGGCAGTAGGCCAAGCGGAGTTGCTGGGGCAGCTCCAAGATCAATAGGCGGAGCCGCTTCAAGCGATTGATGGCAGGCATCCTGAATTAAGTCGCGATCGTCCCCCGACGCGTCCAGTCTATCTGTAGTCCCGCCAGCCTGGGCCCGGGGGGACGGCCCACCACATGGGGTGCCGGGGACTCTCATCAAAGGTGAGAGCTGCCGCGGTCGCCCCACGAGTCAGGAGCCGGGGCCGATCAGTCCGCGCCCAGATTGCATCATGATGGAGGACGTGCTGATGCGGACGACTGTCGACCTTCCGGAGGAGCTCCACCGAGCTGCGCGGTCACTCGCCCATGACCGGGGCCAGAGCATGAGTCGAACGATCAGCGATTTTGTGAGACAGGGGCTGAGTCCCAACTCCGGTACCGAGCGCGTGAGCACTGTTCCCGCCACCGGACTTCCTCTGGTGCGTCTCGGGAGACCGGTTACGACGGAGATGGTTCGCGCCGCTGTCGCCGACGAATGACCTCCAGGCGACCCACCTGCTAGACGCCAAAGTCCTGATCGCGCTCTCCGTCGAGGGCCACGTCCACCACCGCGCCGCCACCGGGTGGTGGACAGCTACCCGCGACCCCGTGGCGACCTGCCCGATCACCCGGGGCGCCTGGCTGCGGCGGCTGGTGCGCGAGGGACTGGAAGTCACCCAGGCGGTCAGTGTTCTGCACCAATTCACGAGTCATCCGCGACACCGCTTTTGGTCGGACGCGGTGGGCTGTGACACAGTCGACCTAAGCCAGCTGTTCGGGCACGGCCATGTCACCGACGCGTACCTGGTCGCGCTGGCACGCAACCAGGGCGGCCGCCTGGCCACCTTTGACAGAGACCTCGCCAAGCGGGCCCCGCACGTAACGAGCCTGATCGCGGTCCGCTACCTGAGCCGGTTGGCGCGGGCGGGCGACGTGCTCGCACTCCCGCGCCCTCGTAGCCCCTGTCGGGCGCTAGTGATTCACGCGCCGGCGTAAGCGAAGGCGGTGGACTCCCCAGGCGACCAAGCCAAGCACGACCAGCAGCAGAACTCCAACCAGCGGCCACAGTGCGAGCAAAAGCAGCACCAGAACCCCCAACACCAACTTGTTGCGCAGCGCTGGGTTCAACGCTCTCGTCCGCATGATTCAGCCAGCCTCCCGACCAGTGGGTGCCGCGAGCGATCCCACCTGCGCGTGATCGCTCAGTGGGAAGAGTATGCGCCGGTGGCGCGTATCCCGCTCTGCCAGAGCGCACCACAATGCAGCACCACGACTGCCCACACCCGACACGGCGCCGATGCCAAAGACAGATCAGGTGGCAGGTGGTAGCTACCGCCGAGAGCGACTGCGCGTGCGAAGCGAATAACTGAGTCCCGTGGCCAAGACCAGAATGATCGCCAGGGCAATGCCGAGCGTCGGAAATTCGACCAGCTCGAATAACACGCAGAGTGTTATAAGCAGCACCAGCACCGCTCGCACAACTCCTATTCGCATCAGCCAGTCGGCCTCCCGTGGACGTGAGCGCCGCCAGGAACCTTCGGCCGCGCGCGCTGGTCTTCGACCGAGTATGCGCGCACTGGAAGAGTTCAATGACGGCGGCTTAGATTCGGTGGCTGAGCCGGTCTCTTCAGCCGCGAATGCTCCCGGTGGCACCCCCGACGGAATCCGTCGCGGCTGAGGGTGTCGCTGTTGTTCCCGACGGCTGGGAGTTAGGCCGGCGATTGGGGCGTCGCGCCCGGTTCGCCCTTACGTGGCTGCCAGTCCTCGCGGCGTGACTCCAGATACTCGATCGCCGCCTGCTCTGCGCCCGGATCCTCAGCCGGAGGTAGCTGGCCCTCCAAGACGGCCTCAAGCAGGACCGCCTGGGCTCGGCCGATCCAGGGGCCGGCTGGGAGCTGAAAGGCTTTCTTCAGCTGCTCCCCCCCTAAGGGCGGGCGGATGCCCTGAGGATGCGCCTCGCCGACCGCTGCCAACCGCGCCTCGAGCTCCTTGAGCTCTACCAATCCCGGGTAGGAAGACCCCTCTGTGTCGGCCCGGGCCAGCGCCATCAGCTGGGGAGTTAGCTCGCCGGCGGCATGCCAGAGCCGGCGGACCGCGCTGTCGGCCCATTCGGATCGGTACTGGATGGGGCGCATGTGCAAGAGCACCAGCTGACGGACCGCGTCGATCTCGGCCCCACTGAACCTGAGCCTTCTCATCACCGCCTCCGCGAGGACCGCCCCCTCCTGGGGATGCCGCAGGAAGGTCGGTCCCTCAGGCCCGGCGCTGGCGGTCGCTGGCTTGCCGACGTCGTGGAAGAGAACACCCAGGCGCACCACCCGGTCGTGGGCGGCGGCATCCAGAGCCAGGCAGGTGTGCTCGAACACGTCGCCCAGGTGGTAGCCACCCTGCTCAACCCCAACCATGGCGTCCAGCTCCACAGAGATCTGGGCCAGAAGCTGGGTGCGCTGGAGGATCCTCAGCCCCGACGCGGGCCGGGGCGCGACCAGCAGCTTCATGAGCTCGTCCCGCACCCGCTCGGGGGAGACGATCGAGAGTCGGGGCGCCATCTGGGCCATGGCCTCCTCCACCCCGGGCGCCAGCTGGAACCCGAGCTGAGCCACGAACCGCGCGGCCCGCAGCATCCGGAGCGGGTCCTCGGAGAAGGTCTCAGCTGGGGGAAGAGGAGTTCGGAGCAGACCCAGCCGTAGGTCCTCTAGCCCCAGCCCTGTAGGGTCGAGCACGGTGCCTTCGCTGTCCAGCATGAGCGCGTTCAGGGTGAAGTCGCGCCGCAGCGCATCCTCCTCCATGGTCCCGGCCCGGACCGTCGGCTTGCGGCTTTCCGGGGAGTAGGCCTCAGCCCGGGCCTTGACGAACTCCACGGTGAAGCGATCCTTCCCGGGGACCAGGAATGCGATCTGCGCGGTCCCGAACCGCTCGAATGCAACGACCCGGGCGCGGCGGTCCCAGCGCCGGCGCAGCCACTCGGCGGCCCCCTCGGCGCTACCGTGCTCGACCACCACGTCGACATCGGTCTCGGCCGGCCGGCCCATCAGCAGGTCGCGGGCGAAGCCGCCGACGATGCAGACCCTGGCCCCGACCCCCTGCTCCAGCTCCGGCAGGAGGCGGCGCAGGGCGGCCGGGGATGGAGTCTCGGGGAGCAGCTCCACCGGCGGGGCCTCAGGCGAAGACAAGATCGTCATCTGTGGTGGCCTCCCCCGGGACCACCAGTTCGTCGCAGGTGGGGCAGTAGAAGCGCAGCTCCATCGGGGTTCCGCAGCGATGGTGAGCCGGCCCGGGCGCGCCTTCCAGGCCGCCCCAGCGATCGAGGGCGTCGAGCACCGCCGCCAGGCCCCGCCCGGCCGAAGTCAGTTGGTACTCCACCCGGGGCGGCCTGCTTGAGTAGCGCTGGGTCTCCAAAATCCCAGCCAGTTCAAGCCGCCTGAGGCGCTCGGTCAGCACGTTGGACGCGATCGCCGGAAGGTCTTTCTGGAGGTCGCTGAATCGTCGGGGTCCGCCCAGGAGCGCCTCCACCAGCAGCAGGGCCCAGCGGTCCCCGACCCGTTCCAGCGCCGTGGCCAGTCCCAGTCGTGCACTCGATCGGAGCTCGCTCACGACGGAATCTTCGCGCGCCCAGGTCGCCTTGGTTTGGGAGCTACTCATCTGGGATATAGTTGCTACTTGCAAGACACTACCAACATTTGTCCGTAGGAGGTTCGACTTGGGCTTTGCCGAAGAATTTGAAGAGGCGGCGGCTGCGGCGCGCGAGAAGGCCTTCCCGGCGGTGGTGGGAATCGGCACCAGATGGCCGTCCGGCAGCGGATTCGTGCTCGCCGACGGACTGGTGGCAACCAACGCCCACAACGTCCATTCCGAGCACCCAGAGGTCCACTTTGCCGACCATATCCGCCGGGAGGCGACCGCGGTCACGGCGGACAGGGTCGGCGACCTGGCGGTGATCAAGGTCTCCACGGAAGGGACTTCCCCGATCGAGTGGGGGGAGGGAGGTCCGAAGATTGGCACTCCCGTCTTCGCTGCTGCCAATCCCGGCGGACGTGGACTGCGGCTCAGCTTCGGGATGGTCTCCGGCTTCTCGAGGGACTTCAGAGGGCCGGGCGGCCACCCCATCAGCGGCGGCTTCGAGCACACGGCCCCGTTGCCCCACGGCTCGTCTGGCGGACCGGTATTGACCTTGTCCGGGGAGCTGCTGGGGATCAACACCAAACGGCTCGGTGAGGGACTCTACGCCGCCCTCCTGGCCGTCCCCTCGCTCCGCACCCGGCTCGAGGCACTGGGCAAAGGTGAGGCGGTGATCCGCCCGTATCTAGGTGTGGGACTGCTGCCGGGCGAAGTGGCCCGACGGCTGAGGGCGGCGGTCGGTCTTCCGGAACGCGACGGCGTGTTGGTCCAGCACCTGGACGACGCTGGGCCAGCGGCCCAGGCGGGCGTTCTGAAGGGCGATCTGCTGACCAGGGCAAACGGCCAGGCGCTCTCCCGAGCGGCGGACCTGCACCGGGTGCTGGGCTCCTCCAAGCCGGGCGATCAGCTCGAGTTGGAGATCGTCAGGGGGGCCGAGGAGAGGCAGATCAAGGTCGCTCTGGGCACGGAGCCCGAGCGCTCCGAGAGCGAGATTCACGGCAGGCGACACCACCGCCGGCGCTGAGTTAGCCGCAGGGAGGGACCGGTCGCGGGTGCGACCGGCTCCTCTTTTCTCTGTTCACCCAGACGGAACGAACCCCTATACTGCGGCGGGTGGAGAGCCGTAAGTGTCAATAGGAGCGCAAGGCTGGAAGTCGTGCCGCGACTTCTAAGTCATCAGAGAAACCCGCTTGGCCGTACGGTTCGGCTGCTCGGCTGGATGGCCGATCACGACGCCGACGACTTTGGCGTGCGAGAGCTCGCCGCGGCGGTCGGGATGGCGCCCAGCACAGTGCACCGATCGCTGGGGGCGCTGGAGGAAGAGGGGCTGGTCGACTCGCTGCCAGCCTCGGGGCGGTACCGGCTCAGCCTGGGCTTCTACCGCCTGGCTCTGCGCGGAGCGGCTCGGGCGCCGGTGGTGGAGCTGGCCCTCCCCTTCCTGCGGGTCGCGGCCCACACCGGAGGAGAGACCGCTCTGCTTGCGCTCTACGGAGCACCCGAGCTGGCGGTCATGTATGTGACCGAGATCCCGGCCCGGCATGCACTCCAGGTTCGGCCTGCCCTGCATGAGTGGATTCCCCTGACCGCCTGCGCCGCCGGACTGGCCATCCTGTCCGGGCTGGACAGTGAGACCCTGATCACTGCCTTCGGCCGAGAGCGGGCGGCGGTCAAGGCCTCCGAGCTGGCTGAGCAGCTGGCCGTGGTCCGGGATCGGGGCTTCGCCACCTTGCCCGGGCGCCCCGGCAACTTCGGCATCGAGATGGCGGCGCCCTTCGCGGGGCCGGCGACCCAGATCCTGGGAGCGGTCGTATTCGCGGTGCCGGAGCGGCGCTTCAACCCGGTTCTGGAGAGCTCACTGGGCCAGCTGCTGGTCGATCAGGCCAAATTGATCTCGGCCGCCCTGGCGGGGTAGGCATCAGTCGGAAGCGGCTAGGGCAGCGCGACCTTGGCGACCGGCAGGACCCGTTCCCGGGCGAAGTCCAGCGCCAGTTCAATCGCACCGACGAGGCCCTGATCCTCACCCAACTCCGCCTGCTCGATCCGACAGGTGCTTCGCACCGAGGCGAAGGAGGAATCGGCGACCCCGACCAGGATCTCGGTAAAGAACCGAGGTGCGGCGGCCACCACCCCGCCTCCCACCGCGACGGCCGCAGGATTGAGCAGGTTGACCAGGCCGCCCAGCGCCAGACCGACGTAGCTGGCGGCCCGGCTCAAGACCGTCTGCGCCGCCAAGGCTCCGGCCGCTGCCAGACGACCCACCTCCGCGGCGCTGCTCACCCCCGCCTGGCGGGCAATGGCCGTCCCCGAGGCCAGCGCCTCCAGACACCCATGATTGCCGCAGTTGCAGAGCGGGCCCTCGGGCAGGATGACCATGTGGCCGAATTCCCCGGCACTTCCCTGATGGCCGCGATACAGCTGTCCGCCCAGGATCAAACCGGCCCCAATCCCGGTGCTGACGGTCACGTAGACGAAGTCCTGGGTGCCCCGCCCACGGCCGCGCCGATGTTCGGCCAGAGCGCCCAGATTGGCGTCGTGCTCGATCAGGCATTGGCAGCCGAGCATCGTCTCCAGCCGGTCGCGCAGCGGGACCCGCCGCCAGCCCGGCAGGTTGGGGGCCCCCTCCACCACGCCGGCGCCGATGTCCAAGGGACCGGGCACGCCGATCGCCAGGACCAGCCGAGAGAGCGTGACCTCCGGCTCAGCGGCCACCGCCTCTCTCACCAGACCCTCGATCTGAGCCAGCACTCCGTCAGGGCCTTCCGAGGCCGCCGTTCTGGCCCGGACCCGGTGGCGGACTTTGCCATCCGGGCCGGCCAGGCCGACCCTTATCCAGGTGCCACCCAGGTCGACGCCGGCGACGAAGCTTGGCGGGGCGAAGGAGCGGGCCACGTCGTTCAGGCGTCCGGAACGGACGGCAGCGGAGGTAGGCCGGCCAGCTCCCGTAGCCGCTCCACGTTGGCCCGGTCGGGACCCTGATGCTCCAGCCCCGGGACCTCGAGGATGAAGGGGGCCCGGGTCAACTCGGGATCGGCCAGGATCCGGCGGAACGCCTCCGATCCGATCTCCCCGTCGCCGATGTTCTGGTGGCGGTCGACGTTGGAGGCGAAGGCGGCCTTGGAGTCGTTGGCATGGATGGCGGCCAGCTTGTCGAAGCCGATCTCCCGGCCCAGCTCTTCGACCATCCGCTCCAGCCCCTCCTTTTCGCGGAGGTCGTAGCCGGCGGTGAAGGCATGCGCGGTATCCAGGCAGAGCCGCAGCCGGGGATCGTCCACCGCCTCCATCATCTGCCGGATCTGGGAGAAGGAGCTGCCGATGTTGTCGCCGGATCCGGCGCTGTTCTCGATGATCAGCAGGCTCTCGCCCGGGGTCTCGTCGAGGGCCCAGCTCATCGCCTCGGCCATCTGTGGCAGGACCGTCTCGAAGCCCAGGCCCTTGTGCGAGCCGGGATGGAAGATCACCCCCCGCACCCCGAGCAGATTGGCCATCTCCAGGTGGTGGCGCAAGGAGCCTCGCGACTGGGCCAGCAGCTCCTCCTTGGCGGTCGCCAGGTTGATCAGGTAGATCGCGTGGAAGAAGAAGGCGTCGAGCGAGGTCTCGGCCATGCGCCTCCGGAAGGTAGCCACCTGCTCCTCGTCCGGGTGGAGCCGCCGCCAGGTCTGGGGCGCGGTGGGGTGGATCTGGACCGCCTCGGCGCCGATCTTGAGGGCGCGGTCGAAGGCCGTGGAGATGCCGCCCGCGGCGGAGACGTGAGCGCCAATCGTGACCATGACTACCCCGGAGCCGCCTGGGTGGGGGGCACATATGTTTCAGAGCTGGGCGGTGCGACCACCGCCTGGCCCACGCCGAAAGAGCTATAGCGGAGGGAAATCGGCTGATCTCCGGTGATGGCCAACTCCAGAAGATGATCACTGGCGGGCGCGACGAACAGACGTAATGATGAACTTCCGCCCCTCTCCTCGACCACTAGGACGGCAACACCGGCGAGCTTGGAACGGCTCACGGTCAGGGGTCCTCGAAGAGCCCGCTTCAAAGTACGGGCCAGCCCAGACCCGGAGAAGGGCTCGACGCTCTGCCGGTAGCTGAGCGCCACCGCCTGAGTTTGGACCACCCAGGTGGTGTCCGGATTGAGATTCCCGGGCAGCGCCGTGATGCCCAGCTCCTCGAGCTCAGTCGGGGAGCGGACGTAGACCTTGCTGCCGATCGCCACCACGTCACTCCGGAAGATCGCCGCGTGGGGCACCGCGATGTCGAGCGTGCCCCGGAAGTTCCCATCCCGGCGCACCAGCACCCGAAAGCTGGTGGTGGTCTTGACCGCCTGACTGGTGCCGGTGATCCGATAGACGCTGAGGCGGGCCATCGACGCCGCCACCTGGCGCACCAAAGAAGACGCGCCGGGCAGCCCCGGGCCGCACCCGGCCAACAGGAACGCCAGGCCCGCCGCCCCGACTGCGGCTCCCATGAGGAGCGAACCCGGGAAGCGGCGAGGGCCGCCCACCCGGGTTCGCAGAATGAGTCGAGATCGAGCCACGACTAGACCTTCAAGACCAGCACCGCCAGGGCGTAGACGACGTACAGACCGATCCCGACGGGGGCGAGTGCCCAGGCGCTGACCCCCCGCTTGGTGGCGGCGAAGAGGGCGACGATCACCGCGACCGCGGTGATCCCGGCCGCGAGGAAGCCCGCCTCGGAGAGCCGCCAGGGGGTGAAGCAGAGTCCCACGATCGCCGGAAAGGTGGCCTGGAAGACCATCGACCCGGTGACGTTCCCCAGGGCCAGGCTGTCCCGGTCGCGCCGGATCCAGAGCGTGCCGGCGGTCACCTCAGGCAGTTCGGTCGCGATCGGGACCAGCAGCAGGGCCAGCACCAGCGGGGAGAGGTGGGCCACGCTGGCCACCTGGTGCAGCCCGTAGAGGAAGATCTCGCTGGCCAGGGCGAGGCCCGCCAGTCCCACCACCGCCTGGACCAAGGGCAGCGCCAGCCGGCCCCTCCCGTCCGGGCTCCAGCCGCCCGCCAGCCTCGAGAACCAGAGCGGTTCGTAGTCGCCTTCAGGAGCGACGTCGGCGCGCATGGTGCGCCGCACAAAGGCCACATAGAAGAGCGCCAGGGCGGCGGCATCCACCCAGCGCACCGGGGTGGGCAGGAACGCCCCCACGATCAGCAGGACGAAGCTCATCGAGAAGGCCCAGAGCACCCGCCGGGCATCGCCGGCGCCGACCCGCAGGTAGGTCCTCCCGCAGATCAGTCCGACCACCCCGACCAGCCCCAGCCCGATGGTGGCCAGCATCAGCGGGGCGCCCAGGATCGCGCCCGTGGCGGTCTGGGTGGCCTCGCGGCCGCCCGCGATCAGGGCCACGACCGGGACGATGGTCTCCGGCATGGCCGTGCCCACCGCGGCCATCACGCTTCCGGTCATGCCGTGACCCATCCCCAGGCTGCGAGCGCCCCACTCCACGGCGTTGGTGAAGAGAGTCGCCGCGATCAGCATCAGCACCAGACCGGCGGCGAAGGCGAGCGCTATCTGCATCGCTTCAGGGTGAGGGAGGCTGCGCCGGAGAGCGTCCGCGCGAACTCAGCAGGTCTCGCACCAGGGCCAGGCCGTGACGCCCCACGGCGCCCAGGCCCACCGGCTGCAGACGCTCGAAGGGGGAATCGGGAGGGGGTGCCACCGCATCCTGGATCCTCTGCTGATACCAGGGGAAGAGCGAGCGGGGCAGCTGGTCGGGATAGACCCAACGCACAGTCCAGGCCTCCCGGCTGCGCCTTAGCCGACCCCCGACCGCGTGCGCTCGGAAGACGACGTCGGTGTCGTGGCGGATCCCGCTGAAGCGGTAGTAGCCAACCAGCCGCTCCACCTGGATCTCGAGCCCCGTCTCCTCCTTGGTCTCCCGCACCACCGTCACCGCGGGGTCCTCGGCAGGCCCGACGTGGCCTCCCGGGGGCTCCCAGCCGGCCGGCCAGGGCCGTAGTTGCAGCAGGACCCGGCCTCGGTCGTCGACCACCACGGCCTGGGCGCCGACGACTGGCCGGTCGGCTACCCGAAGCACGGATTGGCCAGCGCCGTGGCCAGGCCTGGAGAGGCTGACGAGATCAGGTAGGTCAAGTTGGGGAAGAACGGCTGCGGCATCTGGCCACCCACCGCCGCCCGCCAGATCCAGTCGGCGATCGCGAAGATTGGTCCGCTGATGGAGAAACCGGAGTTGAAGAAATTCGGGAGAACGAAGAAGAGAAAGAGGGCCGCCAGCAGAATGCCCATCCGGTTGCGATCGATCCACTGAAACAGGGACGGCGCGTGGCTGCCGAACAGCCCCTCGGCAACGCCGTATCCGTCGAGAGGGGGGATCGGGATCAGATTGAACACGAAGAGGATGACGTTGACGTAGAAGGCCTCGATCAGGATCCAGTAGAGGTAGCCGGCCAAGGGAAGGTCGAAACTGGGCAGGAAGCAGAACTGGACCGAGGGGTCGGTGAGGATCACCAGCCGCAGGACCAAGCCCAGCCCGGCCGCCACCACCAGGTTGCTGAGAGGGCCTGCGGCGGACAGCCAGGCCCGCTGCCCTCCGCGGCGGACGTAGAGAGGGTTGTACTGGACGGGGCGGGCGAATCCCAGGCCGATCAGCACCAGTGCCGCCAGCCCTAGCGGGTCAATCTGGTTGGCAGGATTGAAGGAGAGTCGGCCCTGCGCCCTCGGAGTGGGGTCGCCGTAGGAGGTGGCCACCCGGGCGTGGCAGTACTCGTGGATGGTGAAGCCGACGACTATCCCGGGGACGGCGAAGAGCAGCAGAACGAGGTAGAACTCGACGTTGCTCCCGAGCACCGAATCTCAGTCCAGGACGATCTTGCGAGCGCGGCGCCGGCCCTTAGTCCCCTTGGGGTGGTGCCGGTGCTCGATGGCGGCGGCGGCCGCCAGGAACACCTCGCGCTGAGCCTTGAGCAGGTGGGCCCGGGATTCCGGAGGCACCAGCTCCCCCAGCTCGCCGGCCGCCCGGGTCACCGCTCCGCCTAGCTGCCGCACCGCCCACTGGCCCAGGCGGGCCGCCTCTTCACGTTCCATCAGGATCTCCCAAAATGAATGGCCAGCTGGCCGCTCTCCAGGTTGGCCGAGGTGGTCACCTTTCCGTGCAGCACCCGGGGCAGGCTAATCTCTCGCTTGTAGGGACCGACGCTAACGTAAAGCTCGTCGTCCCGCTGGGTCAGCTCAACCTGCTCCTTGGTGGCAAACGGCAATTGCAGCGTGAGCACATAACCATCCCCATCCTTGCTCAGGGACTGCGGCTTGGTATCGAAGAGGATGGCGCTGGGGTCGATTTCACCGAACAGGGAATCGCCAAGTTCGCGCAGGTTATCCAGCCCGACGATCTCGTGGTCGAAGAGCTGGCTGTTGAGGATCGGCACCGGAGAAAAGGCCGCCTCCACCTGCTCCGCGTAGCGCTGCTGGGACTTTCGCCAGTCGGCAAAGTAGCCGTCACTGACGGCCTCCGGCAGCACCCGGTTAACCAGCACGGCGTCCACCTGGTAGTCGTAGAGATTGAGATATGTGTAAGCGCGCTGAGCTTCCTTGATCACCATCTTTTCCAGGTTTAGCACCAACCGCACGGTGCAGGATTTGGAATCGCTGAGGACCTCCTTCATCGACTCCAGGTCGATCAGCAGCTCCTTGATGGATCCATAGATTTCGTCACCGGGAAGGGGGATCTTGACGAACGGCTGGATGAGTGGACGGGCCACCTTCATGACCTTGCGCTCCAGCGGGAAAATGCGGTCCAGATACCAGCGGGCGACGTCCGGAAAGGCCAGCAGCTGCAGGGTTTCGCCGGTGGGCGCGCAGTCCACGATCAGCACGTCGTACTCCTGCAGCTGAGCGTGGCGCCGGATCCACATCAGGCTGGAGATTTCCTCCATTCCGGGTGGGGTGGCCAGCTCTTCGGCGATGATCTCGTCGACTCCCTGGCTGTTGAACAGCACCGCCAGATAACCGTGAATTTTGTCCCAGTGGCCCTCCATTTCATGGAGCGCATTTACCTCCTGGGCGAAGAGATTCTTGGCGACTTCCAAGGGCTCGGGCGCCAGCTCGCGGTCCAACGAGTCGCCCAGGCTGTGGGCGGCGTCGGTGGAAATCACCAACGTTCTGAGGCCCATGGCAGCGCACTTGACGGCGGAGGCGGCCGCAACGGTGGTCTTACCCACGCCACCCTTGCCGGTGTAGAGGATCACCCGCATCTAAGCGAGTATAGGGACGGCCTGAAATGACCCCCGTCAGTGGATGACGAAGGCGCCCACGATCACCATGACGATCATCAGCACGCAGGCCCCCACCACGCGTCGCAGATCCAACCACAGATAGGGGGTGCGGTCGGTGGGCACCGCCGGGCTGTCGTCGAGCGGCACCAGATGGGCCATCTGCTGGCGCTGGCGCTCAGCTCGGCCGGCGACCCGGCCCTTGCGCGGCAGGAAGGAGGTGGTGCCTGCAGGAGGCTCCACCGCGACCGAGGTGGCCGGCGCCGCGGCAGGCGGGCCAACCGGGGCCAAGGCTGGTCCTGGACCTCCCTGGCGGCGGGGCAGAAACGAACTCGGGGCGGGGCGGGGGGCGGTCTCCGGGGGCGCGCTCTCAGCCTGGTCCGGGATAAGCGCTGCAGCTTCAGGCGGGCCGCCGTCCTGGACGGGTGGGCGAGCGACGGAGGGCGCCGAAGGCCGCTTCCGTGCGGTCGACGTCGGGCGGCGCTTGGTACGTCTTGCCAATTGGAGCTCCGCGTGAGGGAGGCTGGGACGAGTCCCGGAATCGGGCGCGGCAAGTGTATCCAAGCGTAAGGTCGGGCCCCGATCATTCGGGACGAGTGCAGGCAGCGAGCACCGGCTGGGTGGGGTCAGCTTGGCGAAGGAGGGGACGAATCGGTGCCAGCGCCCACTGCCTGCGTGGGCGATGTGTGTGGGGCCACATCTTGTGCCCGGAGTGAATTGAACCACAGAATGTTGTGGAGCGCAAGGGGATCCACACACTTATATTGCGACGAGATCAGTGCTTGGCGAACAGACAGCTGCCGGGGCTTATAGGCCCGGTCCTCCGCGTTCTGGGTTGCGCCTCCCTGGCCCTTCTGGGACGGCTCCGGGACACCCCAGTCCTCCAGTAGTCCAGGGAGAGCTCGGGCTCGAGTCAGACGTTGAAGAGGAAGTGCATCACGTCGCCGTCCTGGACCAGGTACTCCCGCCCCTCCAGCCGGCGCTGGCCCCGCTCTCGCACGGCGGCGTAGCTGCCCGCGTCGACCAGTTCCTCCCAGCCACATACCTCGGCTCTTATGAACCCCTTGGCGAAGTCGGTGTGGATCGCCGCAGCGGCATCTCGGGCATTGGCGACCTGAGAGACGGTCCAGGCCCGCACCTCCTTCTCCCCGGCGGTGAAGAAGGTTTGGAGGTGCAAGGCGTGGTACCCGGCCCGGCTGAGGCGGCCCAGCCCTGCCTCCTGCAGCCCCAATCCGGCCAGGAACTCCTCCGCCTCCTGGGGCTCAAGCTCGGAGAGCTCGGCCTCCAGCTTGGCGGAGACCGGGACGAAGTCCGCCCCCTCCTCGACGGCCCGGCTGGAGATCTTCCCGGCCGGGCCTGCGGTGGGGTCTGAGGCGAGCTCGTCCTCATCGACGTTGGCCACGAAGATCACCGGTTTGGCGGTGAGCAGCTGGGCCTCTCTCACCCCCACCGACTCCTCCGTGGTGAGGGTGACCCGGCGGGCGGGCAGCCCCTGGTCGAGCGCCTCCCTCACCTTCTTCAGCCCCTCGACCTCGGCCTGGACCTCTCGGGTCGC
>Ga0307374_10006280_pt1 | contig 18782 bp, 13 predicted proteins | sample OX3MG_FD_202532 | JGI IMG/M metagenome (GOLD analysis project Ga0307374, IMG submission 202532) | Soil microbial communities from Risofladan, Vaasa, Finland - OX-3 | ecosystem: Environmental > Terrestrial > Soil > Coastal area > Acid sulfate soil | place: Finland: Risofladan, Vaasa | collected...
GACGGAACCTCGTTGCCCAGTGTCCCTTTCACGATGACCGCAATCCTTCTTTCGTGGTCTATCCCGGAACCCAGAGCTTTTATTGTTTCGGCTGCCGTGCGGCGGGCGACATTCTGAGTTTCCTCATGAAGGTCGAACAAATGAATTTCCCGGAGGTCCTTCGAGTCCTCCGCGAACTTACCGCCTAAGATGAGCGAAGAGATCAAGAAAGCTGCCGATAAGGTCAAGAAACAGATGGCAAGGCCAACCGTATCAGCGGTCCTGCCCGATGGGTCGCTGGTCGAGATGGTCTATCGCCCGGAAGAGAACCGGACGCTCTTTTGCGTTTCAAAAGACGGCGAGATCCGTTACGAAACCAACCTCCTGGTCAACGGCCAGCGCCTCGCGCCCTACTCTGCCCATAACAACCTGCTCACCAACGAAGTCGTGCTCTTTCCTTCCGAACCCGCTAAATACGGGACGGAACAGGAACTGGTCGAAAGCATCCGTGCCTTCATTCATCGCTACGTCGATATCTCTCCCCTCTTCGAGCAGATCGCGAGCTACTACGTGTTGTTCACCTGGGTCTACGATGCTTTTAACGAACTGCCGTACCTGCGACTCAGAGGTGACACGGGTTCCGGCAAAACCCGGTTCCTGCTTACGGCAGGGTCGCTTTCGTACAAGCCCATTTTTGCAAGCGGAGCTTCGACCGTATCGCCGCTTTTCCGCATCCTCGATGCCATGCGGGGCACCTTGATTATCGACGAAGGCGATTTCCGGTTCTCGGACGAGAAGGCGGAGATCGTAAAAATCCTGAATAATGGCAACGCACGGGGGTTTCCGGTTCTGCGCAGCGAGTCCGTGAACGGGCGGGAGTTCAGTCCAAGGGCCTACACCGTCTTTGGACCCAAACTTGTCTCGACGCGGGGTTTCTTTCAGGATCGGGCGCTCGAAAGCCGCTGCCTGACGGAAGAGACAGGCGGGCAGAAGCTGCGCGAGGATATTCCCATCAATCTCACAGCGCTTTATAAGCAGGAAGCCCTGGAGCTTCGCAACAAGCTCTTGATGTTTCGGTTTCGTAACTTCGGTAAGTGCCAGATCGATCCTGCCCTGGTGGACCGCTCGATCGAGCCGCGCCTGGCCCAGATCTTCGTGCCGCTCCTGAGCGTCATCGAGGATGCCGAGGCCCGAAACGCCCTCCGCCAGGTGGCGAGAGATTACGACCGGGACCTGGTGGCCGACCGGGGCATGGACATGGAAGCCCAGGTTCTTCAGGTTATCCACGATACGCTCGAAGGGTCCTCAGACGGCAGGCTCCCGATCAAGGACATCGCCAGTTGGTTCGCGGACCGGTACGGCGAGGAGTACGACAAGAAGGTCACGGCCAAGTGGATTGGAAGCGTGATTCGCAAGAAACTGCACCTCAAGACACAAAAGAGCCACGGGATCTTCCTCATTGCGCCTTCCGAGGCGCCGAAGCTTCTCCGTCTCTATGAGAAGTATGGCATTGAAGACACGCCCGCCGACACGGAAACCGGACTCGACGATGGTGCTGAGGCGAGCCCCACTGGCCGGGTGGACTTGGGGGACATTGGGGACTTTGAACAGCGGTAAAGCTTCAGGATCCCCAGGAAAGGGTGCGCCAGCAAAGGCGTGCTTTTCCGAAGCGTCATTACATCGTGATCCCCCAGCAAAGTCCCCCAAGTCCCCAACATCCACCTGCGCAGCTTACGACATCGGAAGCGAACGGCTAGGTGGACCTCGCCCCGATGCTGGGCTCGCTAATGCCAGGAGAAAAAGGAGCGGGGGGCGGGATGGCAGAGGGGTTTCAGCTTGCGGACCAGTTCGGCGTGGCGCTCGGCGGGATGGCGGGTCAGTTCAAAGCGGAAGGTGGCCGGATTGTGGTCCCAGATGGCGAGGTCAGCGGAGTTCTCGTGGTTCCAGTGGCTCAGCAGGCGCTCGCGGATGTTGCCCTTGCCCACAAAAATCGTTTTGCCTTCCTTGTCCCGCAGCCAGTAGACGCCCTGCGCGTTCGGCGCCTCGAACTCGATCCAGCCCTTGTTCCAGGCATAGTCATGGCTTTTGGTTTCGATCATCTCGATCCTCCTATACCTTCACCGCACACATCGCTAACCTCGCGATGTATGCGCCACCCGCGTCCGCCGCCTCGATCATCTGCCCCGCCGCGTCATAATAATACTGCTTCACGATGGAGCCCGATTGCAACTTCGCCACGCGCCGGCATTCTAACCCCTGTCCCGCAAAGCGGGATCGCAGACATTAAAATTCCAATGTCTGCACCACCCAGCCGGCCCCCGTCCATAATATCGCACCGTGATGTAACCAGGACGGAGAATCCGGACCTTAAAAGAGATTGCGCCTTCGGCGCGCAGACATCACAAAACGATGTCTGCGCCACCCGCGACAGGCTCGAACAGGCCGCCGTCATCCCAGGAGAACTCGACCCTCGCCCCTCCCACGTACAAAAAGGAGTTCCACTCCTCCAAGAAGAACCTGTACAGGCACGCATTCTGTGGGAGAACTGGGAGCAGGCGGTCAACGGCCGCACTCTGCCCAGCCCTGACAGGGTCACCGTCGACGTTCACCGGCAGGCCGCGCGGAACGAAAGGGTAGGCTGGATCGGGAGGCTCGACGAAGAGCATATAGGGCTCTATCAACTTCAACGTTCCAGCTCTGTAGTCTTCAGGATTTGGGGTATCGGGAAGGCCGACAAGCAGGTCCATACCGATCAAGACTGAACGATTAAGGAAATCGACGCTGATATTTCGAATCTTTGCGTCATGAAACCCGTTCGGCAGACTCTTGTCCAGTTCCTCGAATGTCATTGAATTGTCCTCTATCTAAATCCTAAGGGAAAGCCAGCACAGGTATCAACTCGGGCGCGGCCTCGATGATCGCATGTATCACCACACCAACCGCTACGCCGACGCCGACTGGACCTCCGACTCTCTTAATTGTGTCGCCGGGTTCATAGTGACCTTTCTCCTTCTCGCCACCTGGGACCCAGTGCCAGTGCGGATTGTCCTTCCATCTTTTTCCGCCGCCGGGCTTGCCCTTGTTCCAGTCGAGCTTGTCACCTGTCTTGTCGTTGACGTACCGCTCCTCGTTGGGGGCCTTATGACCGGGGTCACGCTTCCAGTCCGGTCCCAGCCCCGTCGGATCATTCGGTAGGGGCTTATCGGGCGTCCAGGATGACGGTTTCTCTCCCCCCTGCTGTTGCGCCGAAACGGTCACCTGCGTGCCTTGCACCGTTGCGGTCAGCATGTTGGCCTGATTGGTGTTGGTTCCGCTGTTGAGTTCCTGACCAGGCGGATGGTCCAACGACTTCCGGTCGTCGTTGCAGTTCCTCAGCGTGGCGCAGCCGCCATTGGTGTTGTCCTGGCTTGAAAGCCCGGTGGGGTCGGTGTCAGTAGTGGGGTTGTCGGCCACGTAGGCGTACAGGTTCCAGGTCTGGGGCGTGTCCATGTTGACCACCTTCACCCCGCCCGGGTCAGGACTCATCCAGCGGCCGAAGCTCGACGAGTACTGCCGGTGCGGCGTGTGGTCCAACTGATCGGCGTCGCGCTCCAAGCCGGTGTAGAGGTAGTGGTTGCCGCTGCTGCTGGTGATGCAGTTTGTCTGCCCATAGGGCAGGTAGTCGCAGTCGTCCACTTTGACGCCGTTCGCGTCCGTCACCACGGACGCCGACCCCAGCTTGTCGCTCAAGTAGTAATCCACGTTCCCTGAAGCGTCGATCCGGGCCAGCCGCTCGCCGTCAAAGAAAACGTATTTGTCCGTGATGTTCCCGGAAGCGTCGCTTTCCGCCAGCACCTCGCCCCCCGCCCCGTACCAGTAAAGCTTCCCGCTCGCCTTCTCGACGCGGTTGCCATTGCCGTCGTACGTGTAGGTGTCGTCGCCGTACAGGGTGCTTGCCACCGTCGCCATCCGATCTTCGGCATTCCAAGTATAACTCTCCGTGCCCGCCCCGGTGTTCAGCGCATTGCCCGCCGCGTCATACGACCACCCGCTCACCTGATTGTTGGCGGAATTTACCGACAAGCTGATCTGATTGACCTGGCACTTCCTCGCGGGAATGGCCAGCAGCAAGCAGCGCAGAGTTGTGCGCGGAGCGCATTACTCTGCGGCCTTTTTTGTGGGCAAGTCTGGGCTCCCTGAGAATCGCTGCCAGCGATGTCACAGTACTTATTATGCGATCAACCATCATTTACAGCTTAACAAACGGCTAGTTACAGAACAACTCTGCGCTACCTGCTTTGTCGCGCGGATCTTCCTATTTTGCCGGCAAGGTAACGACGGCGACGCTGAAGCCATTGAGCGTGACGGTATCGCCGCTTATTCGCTCGTGTGCGGCGGGGTTTTGACCGGTCTGCTGATCGACGTATTCAAGGCTGCCGCCCGAACTGCCCGCAAGACTCAGGCGCAAAGGCCAGTTGCGTTTGTTGACCAGCAGCACCTTGCGCTTGCCGTCCGGAGCGATATACCCCTGGGCATAGGCGTCCGGCGAGGCTGCGGTGGTTGTGACCACCACATCACCTGGCCCGAGGTTCTGACGGATCAGCTTGAGGACCCAATAGCGGGCGTTCGGCTGGCCCGTCGTCCAATCCACCATGGTGACGCTCGGGTAGAAGCCTGGCAATTGCGCCAGCGCCGATTCTCCCACCGCGTTGATGCCCAGCCGCGATAGGTTGCCGTAAACATAGGCATAGAGCGCCGCTGAAAGGTTCCAGTAAGCCGCGGGAATAGGCTTCGAGACGTGGCCGGGCTCGCCCTGGTGGGAATCGTCGTTCAGGATGGTTCCCACTTCGTCCACGGTGGTTCCGGTTTGCGGAGAAAGTCGCTGGCGAATGCTCTCAATGTAATTGACCGTCTTCAAAAAGCCCTCCGCCTGATCGAAGAAGCTGTATTGATCGGTCGCGAGATTTTCGCCGGGCTTCTCGGTGGCGTAAAAATGGTAGGAAATCATGTTGAGGGGAATATTGCGCTTGTGGTTCTGGTGGTTCAAAAAGTATTCGAAATAGTCCGGCTGCGAGGTGCCGCCCAAAGCCATGCCCACAAACTTCATGTGCGGCGCCACCTTCAGGATGGCGCCCGCGATCGCGTCGTAAACGCGGGTGTAAGTTTCGGGGCTCATCTGATGTTCGGATTTGGATTCGATTTCATTCAACACTTCCCAGGAATCGATTTTGTAGTGATGGCCGGAATCGTGGCGGCGGCCGTATTCGTCCGTAAACCCTCCTGCCGTGTACCAACTGGCGAGGCGCTGGTAATAGTCCGCCACTTCTTTCAGGCTGGGATCGCGGAATTCGGTGCCATGCTGGTAATCCCAGGTCACCTGGTTCGGGTCGGCGGGATAGGCCACCGGCTGCGGCGTCTTGAACATCCATTGCGGAATCATGCTGAAATTCATGATCACGGAATGCCCGGCGGTGGCGTTCATAAAATCTTCCGTCATGGGATCGATCAGCGAGAAGTCCCACGATGTTTTGCCGTCCGCCGGAGGCTCAAGCTCCGCCACCCCGAGCCGCGGATAGGGCTGCCACGGAACGTAGCGGACGTCGTCGCATCCAAGGTCGCGCAGGTCCTGGAAAATCTTGTCGTGCACTCGTGAGCTGCGCCGCATCAGCGGGCTGACCACCACCTGAAGCGTGGCCTGGGTCGCGGAAGTCCTGATTGTGTTTTCCCAGTTCACCCGCACGGCCTTCGCCGGCGGTTGCGGCTTTTGTGATTTGCAGGACGGCAGGAAAACCAGAAGAATCATCAGGCCAAGTGCGGATTTGCGCATCATCTTCTCCTTGGAAAACAGCTTCACCTTTCAGCCATTCTCGGTTGGCCGTTGAGAATATGCAATGGCGAATTGCAAATGATTTGTGGCGCGGACCTTCAGGTCCGCAGCCTTTTGATAGGCGAGGTCTCCCCGCCGCCCGGCCCTGTAGCGCAGCGCTCGCAACGGGCGATGACGGTCGCCCGATCCCTGCGGTTTTTGTAGAGACGTTCCGCTGGATCGTCTCCCGACCAAGGCGCCCGAGCGGGTTCTTGCCTTTTCTCACCCCAGGGAAAAGGGCGGCGAGCATTGCGTCAGCGTGAGGGACCTTGCGCTACATTAGAGGGCCGCGAGGACAGACCACTACGCTTGGCCGCCACGGACAGAGCCTTCCTGCCGTGGGCCTTTTGATGGCCACGGTCGCTTGAAAACCCCTTGGCCGTAGCTTCACTCAACCTTCACGGCAGAGCCGCAGTGATCTTCTTAGCCTCATCCTCGCTAAAAAGCCGGTGGGTTTGGGTCCGCACATTGCCGAGCTTGGCAATGGACAGCGCCATCTCCGCCACCTTCTCGTCGCTCGGAGCCGTCAGGATGAACAGGGTATCAAACTCACTCCCCAGGATCAGATAGAAGCTTTTCAGCTCCCCTCCCATCTGGCGAATGGTTTTCCTTGCGGACTCAACCCGCTCCCCAAGCTGCTTGACCTTCTCGATTCCGTGTTGGGTAAAACTAAACAGCATCAGATAGGTCGCCATCGGGGCCTCCATTCTGTTGTTTTGTTCGGAGAATCGCAGACCAGGGTCTGCGCCACCCACGAAGCCTCTTTCGGTTTGTGGTCTCGGCAAAAACCCGATGGCCTTATTCTGCGCGAATGCCCAAAACGTGCAGTGACCGACATCACCAAAGGCAGTGCCCACATCGCAAGCGGTGTGGCCTTGTCAGTCACTATTAACCATACAATGAAGACTGTGCCCATGATCGTCCCCAGCGCTTGGAATGAGATCTACAAGTTCTGAGTTGTGAATTAAGATGTTGTGTCGCGCGGGTCCTCAGCGTATCGCGCCCGGCCGCCGTCGGAAGCAAATCTGCAAAATCGCATTCGACCCCAGTATAATGAACCGGTTCAACTGAACTCGTGAAGGAGGGGAGATGGCGTCGAAGACCCCGGAAGGCATGGACCGAAGAACTTTTGTCAAAACGGTGGCGGGCACTCTGGCCGTGCCCGCGGTGGGTTCCCTGTCGGCTGAGGCCCGGCCGGCGGAACCCGGCCCGGCAGCAGCGAAGTCGCGCCCCCCCAATGTCATCGTCATGATTTGCGACGACCTCGGCTCCGGCGACCTTCACTGTTACGGATCGTCGTTGCACACTCCGCATCTCGACCGCATGGCGCAGGAGGGCGTCCGTTTTACCCATTTCAACACGGCGCATCCCATCTGCTCGGCTTCGCGGGCGGCCCTTCTCACCGGCCGCTACTCAAGCCGCACCCACACCGGCGGAGCCTATGGGCCCGCTTCCAAATCCGGCACCGATCTCGATGAAAAAACGCTCGCCGACATTCTAAAGACGAAAGGTTACCGGTCGATGTGCATCGGCAAGTGGCACCTGGGATACCCGGCTCCCTATCTGCCCACCAACCGCGGCTTCGATGGCTACCTGGGCGTTCCCTGGAGCGTCGATATGAATCCGCTGCCGCTCGTCCGGGACGCTTCCGTCATTGAGGAGCAGCCCGACCGCGATCTACTGACGCCGCGCTACACTGAAGAAGCCGTCAAGTTCATTGAATCGGCCGGCGAGAAGCCGTTCTTTCTCTATCTTGCCTATTCCTACCCGCACGACCCGCCGCGCTCTTCGCCGCGCTTTCGCGGCCATTCCGGGCTGGGCCATCAGGGCGACGCCATCGAGGAAATCGACTGGAGCGCCGGCCAGATCATGGAGGCCGTCCGGCGGAACGGTCTGGACCGCGACACGATCTTCATCTTCACCAGCGACCACGGCCCCTGGTTCCAGGGATGTCCCGGCGCGCTGCGCGGGCGCAAGTCCACCACCTTCGAGGGCGGCGTGCGCATCCCCTTCCTCATCCGCTGGAACGGCACCATCCCGGGCGGAAAAGTCGTCAACGAGTGGGGCTCCAACCTGGACGTCTTTCCCACCATGGCCTCCTTTTGCGGAGCGCAGCTTCCCGATAAAACTTACGACGGCGTGAATCTTTCAAGGCTGCTCACCGGTCAGACTTCCAACGTCGACCGCGGAACCATTCTCTACTTTGCCGTCTCTCCCGATCAGCAGATTCTGGAATGCGCGCGCAAGGGCAACTGGAAACTCCGCGTCTCGCAGCGAACCGGAGAGATCTATATCAACGACTGGGCCGGCGGATCGTGCGGGCCGAGCAGGCATTTTATGCTGCCGCGCCCGGAACTTTACAACCTGGAACGCGACCCCGCAGAAAGCTACGACGCCGCCATCGACCACCCCGACGTAGTCCGGGAAATCCAGCAGGACATCGAAGCTCTCATCCCGGGCTTCCCGGAAAACGTCGTCAGGACGTACGCGGAAATGAAGGCCCATCCCGGAAGCGCCATCACGCCTCCCGGAGCCGCCGCGCGGCCGGCCGGCATGGTCGTCGGCAAAGGGATGTGGGTACCCGCGGAGCGCCGCGGCAAAAGCTGACCGCGTTGTCCCCACCGCCGCGCTTTGTAGCGCAGAGCTCGTAACGGGCGGCCAGGGGTCGCCCAAGCCCTGCGGCTCTTCAAGTTCGAATTATTTCGGCGCTCGCCTGGATGCAAAACACCAAGGCCCGAAAAGCCGCAAGGCCGGCGCGGCCAATGGCCGCTCCACACGGGCCTTGCGCTACATTCCAGACGCGGCCAAACACAAGAACCAGATGGCGGGATCAACCCGCCGCTACGGTGGCGAGGAAAACTTCGTCCTTCATAATTGCGGCTTCATCCTTCATAATTCGTACCGTCCCCGCGCCGTCCAGCGCGAGCGGCGCACAACAGAGCAAATCTGAAAATCCGGCAAGGAGACGACAGCCATGAAGAGCAGCGGCATTGAGAAGCTCGCGCGTCAGTTGCAACGGTTCCACGGCAAGAGCCTCGGCGATCTTGCGATGCAGATGGGCTTTGCTGGAATGGCTCTTGCGGCGCTCGCAGCCCTGATGCTTTGGGCGCCTGCGGCAAGCGCCCGCACCTGCGAGAGTTTGTCCACCCTGCGGCTTCCGCACACAACTGTTACGGAGGCCGAACCGGTCGCCGGGGGAGCGTTTCCGCCACGCGGAAGGCGTGTCGAGGTTTTCAAGCAATTGCCCGCCTTCTGCCGCGTCCAGGCGACGCTCACGCCCACGCCGGATTCCGACATCAAGATTGAAGTCTGGCTGCCGGCCTCCGGCTGGAACGGCAAGTTCCTGGGCGTGGGGAACGGCGGATGGGCGGGCAACATCAACTACTTTGCGCTGGCCCAAGGGGTCGCGAAGGGTTACGCCACCGTGGCCACCGACACCGGGCACACGGGAACGGGCACGGACGCCCGCTTCGCGCTCGGGCATCCGGAAAAGCTGGTTGATTTCTCCTACCGCGCCGTGCACCTGATGACCGTGCGCGGCAAGGCCATCACTGCGGCGTTTTATTCGCGGACGGCGCGGCTTTCCTACTGGAACGGCTGCTCCACCGGCGGCCGCCAGGGTCTGATGGAAGCGCAGCGCTTCCCGCGCGACTACAACGGCATTGCGGAAGGCGATCCGGCAAGTTACATGACCCACCTGATGTTTGCGGCCGTCTGGCCCTCCAAGTTCATTCTTGAGAACCCCGCGGCCGGCATTCCGCGGGAAAAGTTTCCCATGATTCACCAGGCGGTGCTCCGGGCCTGCGACGCGCTCGACGGCGTGAAGGACGGCATCATCAGCGATCCCGAGCGCTGCCGCTTTGATCCCGCGACAATCGAGTGTAAAGCGGGAGACTCGCCCTCCTGCCTGACGGCCGCGCAGGTGGAGCTGGTCCGCAAAGTCTACCAGGGCCCCGTAAACCCGCACACCGGCAAGCAGATCTTTCCCGGCCTCGCCATCAGCAGCGAGCGCGGCTGGCGCGCCCAGGTGGGCGGAGGGCCCCGCGAGATTGCGATCAACTATTTCAAGTACGTGCTTTTCAAGAATCCCGACTGGAATTTTAGCGCGCTCAATTTTGACCGCGACGTGGAGCTTTCTGACCGCCGCTACAGCCCCATCATGGACGCCATCAACCCGAACCTCAGCGCCTTCCAGGCGCAGGGCGGCAAGCTCATCATGTATCACGGCTGGTCTGACCCGCTGATCACGGCGCGGGAAAGCGTGGAGTATTACCACAAAGTGGTGGCCACCATGGGCGGACTCGCCTCAACCCGGCAGTTTGCCCGCCTGTTTATGGTGCCCGGCATGTACCACTGCGGCGGCGGCCCCGGCCCCACCGTGTTTGATAAAGTCGGACCGCTCGACCAGTGGGTCGCGCACGGCGCAGCTCCGGACAAGATCATCGCGGCCCATAAGACCGCCGGCAAGACCGATATGACCCGGCCGCTCTGCCCCTATCCCGAAGTGGCGCAGTGGACGGGCTCCGGCAGCACCAACGACGCCGCCAACTTTGTCTGCGTTGAAAAGAAGAGCGCCCGCTAGCGCCGCGCTTCAGTTCCGCGGTTCGTCCGCCGTTTTTTTGTTGCGGCCCGCCTCTGTAGCGCAGGGCTCGCAACCCTGGCGGCCAGGGGTCGCCCAAGCCCTGCGGTTCTTCAAGTTCTAATTATTTCGGCGTTCGTGGATGTTGCCCTTGCCCACAAAAATCGTTTGGCCGTCCTGGGATGGCGCAGACCTTTCAGGTCTGCGTGCCGCTGAGTACACTACGCGCCCGGCGCGTTCGGTGCCTCAAACTCGATCCAGCCCTTGTTCCAGGCGTAGTCGCGGCTCTTAGGTTGCGATCATCTCAAACCTCCCGCAAAGAGGGTGCAGCCCTGTCCACAAAAAGCACACGGCACAAAACCCGTGCGGAATCTACCCGCTCTGCGCTGCCCGCTTCGAGAAATGGCCACCCCTGTTTGTGGCGGCGGGGCGCGGCGGGAGGTGTATAATCCGGGCGAGTGGCGAGGGCGGAGGGGCCGCGCAATTTTTTCTCAGGGGAGGATTTCCGGATGGATCGACGCGCATTTCTAAAGAGGGGGGCCACATCGTTGGCATATCCCGCGCTTGCCCAGCATCTCGAAGCCGGCAAGGATCAGGCGCCCGGCGCCGGAAAGGGCGGCGGTTCACGGAAGAATGCGCCCAACATTCTGCTGATCATGACCGACCAGCAGCGCTTTGACGCCCTGCCGTGCTACGGCGCGCAGGCCATCCAGACTCCGAATTTCAACCGCATCACCGACCAGGGAGTGGTCTTTGAGCACTGCTATTGCAACGCGCCGATCTGTACGCCAAGCCGGGCGAGCCTGCTGACCGGAAAGAGCATGCTGGGGCACGGCGTGTACCGCCTCTACGACATCCTGCCGCAGGCGGAGACTCTGTTTCCGAGGCGCTTGCAGCAGGCGGGCTATCAAACCGCCCTGGTGGGAAAGCTCCACGTGAGCAGCATCAATTTTGAAGCTTACCATCGCAACCCCCACGACGGATTCGATGTGTATGAATGGTGCGAGGAGCCTTCCATTTTTCTCGATTCTCCCCTCAACGGATACGCCAAGTGGCTGAAGGCTCAGGACCCGGCTTTCTACCGGAAGCTGAAGGCAGGCGGCAGAAAAGTGAAGCCCATTCCCGCGCACCTGCACATGACGCACTGGGCAACGGAGAGAACCATGGAGTTCATTCGCTCCTCGGACCGCTCGAAGCCCTTCTTTTGCCTGATGAGCTTGTTCGATCCCCACAATCCCTACGATCAGTACCCCCCGGAAAAGAAGAAACTGGTGGATTTGAGCAAGCTGCCGGAGCCGGTCTTCACGCCGGAAGAGCTCCGCGACAAACCCTATGGCATCCGGCAAGAGAGCGCGCATGGGTACAGGGGTTCCTTCTCCCATTACACGCGCCAGCAACTCCGCGAGATGCGGATCGGGTACTTTGCCGAAATTGCCTTTATCGACCAGGAGCTTGGCCGGCTGCTCAACCTGCTGGACGAAATGCAGATTGCGGATAACACGCTGGTGCTGTTTACCAGCGATCACGGGGATATGCTGGGCGATCATCGCCTGCTGGTGAAGGGAGCTTATTTTTACGATCCTTGCACCCGGGTTCCGCTCCTGATGCGCTGGCCCGCGCGATTCCGCAAAGGGCTCCGGCTGCCGGATTTGGTGCAACCGCACCACCTGGCCGGAACCATCCTGGACGCCGCCGGCTGTTGGACGCGCGAAGAAAAAGCAGCGCGGCCGGAGTCCGTCAGCCTGCTCGATCTTTGCTCGGGACGCGCTGGCGGAACCTCTGAATACGCGATGTGCCTCTATCGCAACACCGGCATCAACGACCAGCACCGTTACTTTGATCCGCCGATCCACGCCACCATGATCCGCGACCAACGCTACAAGATGAACTTGTATCACACGCCCGTCGACCGCGGGCCGCAAGGCGAACTGTATGACATGCAGAATGATCCTGGAGAGGTGCATGACCTGTGGAATGAGGCGCAGTACCTGCCCGTGCGCACGCGCCTGAACGAAGCGATGACTCGATGGATGGTGGAGCGCCAGGTGCAGTACTTCGGCTCCAGAGGGGGATCGCTACTGTGGAAAATGCCAGTGCCCTCCCTGGGATAGCTGGCCGCGAAGAGGTACGCGTTTTTTGCGTTCCTCTGCGGCTTTTCTGTAGGGGCGGTGTCCCCACCGCCCGCCTTTGCGCCTCCATTGGTGTGTCATTCCGAGCGGGTAGCGAAGAGTCTCGTTGTCCAGAGACTCTGCGGCCTTTTCCCCAAATGGCGAGGTCACCGGGCTTTTCGTGGTTCCAGTGGCTCAGCAGGCGCTCGCGGATGTTGCCCTTGCCCACAAAAATCGTTTTGCCTTCCTTGTCCCGCAGCCAGTAGACACCCTGCGCGTTCGGCGCTTCGAATTCGATCCAGCCCTTGTTCCAGGCATAGTCGCGGCTCTTGGTTTCGATCATCTCAAACCTCCCGCGCCCGTTCGCACACATCATCCCAACCGCAGTGTAGGTGCCACCTGCAAAACCGGCGTTGTGTGTCATTCCGAGGAGCCAAAGGCGACGAGGAATCTCGCAGTGGCACACCCTCAATGGCGGATTCTTAGCGGTGTTTATCGCCGGGCGCTACATTCAGTGCGAGATTCCTCGTTTCACTCGGAATGACACGATGCCATGGTTTTTTGGGTTTTGACCCGCAAAATGCCCACGGCACAAACCCGCTGCCGTGGCTACCCGCTGTCGAACTAACAACAATCCCCACAATTAAACCCCGCAGAGGAGGGCAAAGGGCACCCACCTCTGCGCTACTTGCTCCGGATCACCTTATGAAATGAGCGTATATAAAAAGGGCTATCCCTATTACATACAGCCCCCCCATTACTATCCAGAAGCCGGACTTCGTCCAGCGCAGCACCCGCGGACGTTTAGCCGTACCGAGCACCCCTGTCCAGACACGCGAGAGCAGATAAAACATACCAGCCATTACCGGCGGAACTAATATGAGCCAGATGACATCGCTAGGAAGACCGGAACTGTGGCTCACGGGATCACCCCCGCCTTACAACCTAGTAATCCCGCGCCATAGGAGAGAGAGTCATATACGAATTTCGCGATCCCAACTCCGGAGGCAAATTCCGCAGCCGTCATGGTTGCCGAAGATAGGCCAACTTCACCGCTTAAGGTGGTTAGTGTTTCGCCCGCGCCGGTCACGGCATTGTAGTAACCGCCGGCGATCGCTCCCGTAGCTAAATCCGAAACGGAAGCACCCCACGGACCTCTGCCTCCTGGGATACCTTGTAGCGGACCCGCCGTCATCCCCTGCCCCATGTTGTAGAAGACATTGTGTCCTCCGGCAGAGCCGCCACCGAAGCTTTCAATCAGGTTTGTCGCTCCGCTGAATACATTCCCGCCCAGTGCATTGGTAATGAAGCCGCCCACTCCGCTCGTTCCAATGCCCAGCGCATGAAGTCCCCCTGCGATGCTGTACTTGCTCGCGAAATCGGACGCGCAACTGAAGACACTCGCACTCGTCTTCACTTGCTCGCGGAACGCGTACTGGTAACTCGTATCGAAGCCTCCAAGGCTCGGAGCGTGAAAGGAATAGAGATAGACGAAGCCATCTCCGTCTCCCGCGCAGTTAAGACCCGAAGCGGACCTCATCGTGAATACTCCATGGATCATTTGCCCATTGTCGGTCCCGCCGAATTGCGAGCAATCCGCGCCTCCGCCCGCGGACTTCAGTCCCGACGGATCGTTGAGAGTGGTGGGATTATCGCCGACGTAGGCGTACATGTTCCACGTCTGGGGGTTGGCCGGGTTTACCGCCATCGCGCCCGCCGGGTCGGGGGTGAGCCAGCGGCCCAGGCCGTCGTTGTAGTCGCGAGTCAGCGAAGGCGGCAAGGGATAGTTGACCTGGAAGCCCAGGCCCGCAAAAGAGTCGCCGTTCGAGCCGCCTCCCGTCATCGCGTTCCCCCAAGGGTCGTAAACGATGTCTCCGCTTGTTCCGCCCGACTGGTTCGCCACCATGGTGGTCGAACCCACCGCGTCGACGTGCCGCACCTGGGTCGTGCTTCCGCCCATCAGCAACCGCACGCCCGCCACCTGCGCCCAGAACTGGTCCGCGCCATACCAGTTTTGGCTTGGCCAGTCGTCGAAAATCTCCGTCCGGCGTCACGTCCTCCATTCGCTCTCCCAGCGCATTATACACGGAGGAGGTCTGCGACGAGGCTGTCGTAATCAACACCACTCGCCCTTCGGCATCATATTGATAGGTGTACGTCCCGTCGCTCGTCAGGTTCCCGTCCGCGTCGTAGGTGGCGGCGGCGCCTGTTGGTGGCGGTCCTCCGACGTCCGCCAGTTGGTTGGTCACGGGGTTGAAATCCAGCTGCGCGGGCTGAAGGCGGCTGTCGCATTGCCGGGTTTGCTGACAAGCCGCCAATCCCGCAGGAGAGGCTTGCCGCCGAGGCTAGTATCGGCCGAAGGGCCTCAAATGGGACAAATGGGATTTTGCAGCCGGAAAATGTCACAAGTTTAATATCTGCATTATCAGCAGGTTGCAATTATAGCGCGGCACAGAAATCGGAAAACCGTTTCAACACGCCACACCGGGTAAGAATTGCAGCCCTCGCGCCGCGCGGGCGAAGTCGTTCGGCCGGCCCCTGCCCTGCGCGCAATCTCCCAACTCCGGCTATAATGTCTGGGCCCATGCCCTTGCTTGAAACCTTGAATTCCGAAAACTCTCCGCGGCTCGAAAAACAGCGCGTGGCGCTGGCTTCCGTCTTTGCGGCCGCGGGATTGACGCTGCTCAAATTCACCGTGGGACTCTCAACCGGAAGCCTGGGCGTTTTGTCGGACGGCGCCCATTCGGGCCTTGATCTGATCGCAGCGGCGGTGACCTATTTTTCCGTCCGGGTCGCGGACAAACCCGCCGACAGTTCTCATCCCTTCGGCCACGGCAAAGTCGAGCACCTTTCCGCCTTCATCGAAACCGCACTGCTGCTGATTACCTGCGCCTGGATTTCGATCGAGGCCTTTCGCCGGCTCTTCTTCCATGAGGTCCACGTCACTCCGTCCGCGTGGGCGTTCGGGGTGATGGCCGTTTCCGTGGTCGTCGATATATTCCGCTCCAGGTCGCTTGCCCGCGTGGCTCGAAAATACAACAGTCAAGCTCTTGAAGCCGACGCTCTGCATTTTTCGACGGACGTTTACAGCTCCGGCGTGGTTATTTTGGGCCTGCTTCTGGTTTTTGTTTCCGAGCGATGGGGGATTCGGCAGTTAGAACTTGCCGATCCCGTGGCGGCGCTGGTGGTGGCGGGAATTGTCATCAGCATCAGTCTGCGCCTGGGGAGAAAAACCGTGGACGCCCTGGTCGACGCGGCACCCGCGGGAGTTGCGGCCACCATCCAGGAGGCCGTTTCAAGGGTCCCGGGCGTACAGCGCGGGGAGCGCATTCGCGTGCGCCGGAGCGGAGGCCGGCTGTTCGTCGATTTGCGCCTCACGCTCGAAAGCAACATTCCGCTTGAACATGCGCAGGAGGTCATGGACATGGTGGACGCCAGGGTTCACGACCTCTTTCCTGCGTCGGATGTGGTGATCCACGCGACGCCGGGCGAGCCGGCCTCAGGCGAACTGGTGGAAAAAATTCGCGCCGTAGCGAGCCGCCTCAATTTCCGAGTACACGATGTTACCGCGTACGAGGTGAACGGGCGCATCAACGTCAATCTGGATCTGGAGGTCGAGCCTGAATTAAAACTGACGGCAGCCCATACCCAGGCGGACAGTCTCGAGCGGGGAATCAAGGAGGAACTGGCGGAGGTGGACCACGTCAACGTGCATCTTGAGCCGCTTTTGAAGCGCGTCGAACCCGCCAACAGCGCCCCTCTCGATCAGAGCGCTGTTGAACAGGAACTCATAAGGATTGCAAGAGAAACGCCGGGCCTTGAAGACTGCCACTCCGTGGAGGCACATCTTGTGGGCGGGGGCATCCTGGTCAGTCTCCACTGCACCCTGGAAGCCGACTTGCCGATTGGCCAGGTGCACGACATCACCGAAGGCCTGGAGTTCAGGTTCCGCGAGGCCTTCCCTCAGATATCCAAAGTAAGCATCCACGCCGAGCCCCGCAACGCCCCCTAACCAGCGCGCCACCGGCCCCGCGGACTAGCTGCGCCCGCGGGGCCGGCAAGACTCAACTTAAAAGAAAGCTTGCTGGCTGTGCGGACGATTACCTAGTTGCCTTTTTTGCACTGCTTTCCCCCGTTGCTGACGAAGCCTGGGCAGGATAGGTTGAATCGTACAACTTAATAATTTCCGGGGTAATGTTGACGCCCTGCGCAGCATAATAAATTGGAACCTGGCCTGAATCAATGACCAGCGCGAAACCGTGATGGGAAGCATATTGGCCGATGACTTTGACCATTTTCTGTCCAATTGTTCGCATAACGTCCTCGCGGTCATTCTGGAAATCCGATTGGGCGTCCTGCGTCATGCGCCGCAAAATCTTTTGTTTTTCCTGGAGTTCGCGGCTCATTCGGCGCTGTTCGTCTTCGCTCAAGGTCGTCATTTGCTTCTGCATCTGTGCCTCTAACTGCTGAACCTCCTGCTGCCTCCGCTGGATTTCCTCCTGCCGGGGCGTGTATTTGTTCTGGAGATCCTGCATCGCCTTCTTACCATCCGCAGTGCTGAGGATAGCGTCCTGGATGTTAATTACCCCGACTTTCGCTCCCGCCGAGGTTGCGCCTGAACTCTGCGCGGCGAACAGAGCCGGGCAGGCTATCAAGGCAAAAAACGTGAAAACTGCAAAGACTCGGTTTCTCATTCATACTCCTTTTTTCGTCAAAAAAACGAATTGTAATCTTGCCACTGCCACCGGAATGGCTGTCAAGCTAAAAAGTCTGCTGCACGGTAAATCCCACCATGGACCTCCGCTCCGTGTACCGAAACGGCTGGAAATACGGCATGATCTGGTCATAGGTCGCGGTATTGGGGAAAAGCGAAGTCGGCGGAAGGTCATTGGAGGGCGGAGTAATAACCTTGTCGAGACGAAGCCAATTGTAGCCGTAGTAGACGTGGAACGGAATATTGAAATGCGGAACGATCACCCGGACCTGGATGCCGAAAGAGCTGCGCGGCTGATAGTTGGTTCCAGGCACGACTTGCAGCCGGGATGGAACCTTGAAGAATGGGAAATTCTGGGTAATGGGCAAAAGCGAGTTTTGCCGCAGGTTCAACTGGCTGGTATGCCAAATGAAGTCCATTCCCGCATCAACAAAAGGCGCAACGCTGACAGGTCCCACGATGGGAATCCGATATTCAAAATTAGTAACGAGCTCCGTGTCGCCTCCCGGAAACGTAACGGTATTGACAGGAAAGGCGGTGTACGACCCGCAGGCGCCCGTCGGGTACCCGCCGGCGTTTAAGGCCGGGATGGTATTGCCGGCGCTGTCCCGGTTGCAGACTTGCGCCGTCGTCGGGAAAAAGGCGATCGGACTGATGGAATAGATATCAAACCCTCGAATGTCGGTTTCGCCCCCCATGTAAAAACGCGAGAAGGGCGGAGGCACCCGGCCGCCGTATCCGGAGATGGTTGAAAACAGCGCGTGGAAGGCCAGGGTGTTCCGGTCGTGATTGATGGGATGGTAATACTTGGCTTCGACCGTGGGTTGGATGCTGTTGACGTTGCCGCCCAAAGCGCTGCCCGCAAATTGGAAAGCGGCATAGACAGACTCCCCCCGGTGAGGATCCATGTAATTGTCCACGGTGCTGTAATTAAACGTCGGCATGATCGAGCTTGAACGGATGCCGGAAAGGGAGTTCGGTCCTGACACGATGTTTTGAAAGTTCAAGGCTTCGAAATAAGCCTGGGAGGCCAAACTGAACGTCTGCAGGCTGCTCGTCGAGAAACTGTAGGTCATGCCGACCCGCGCAAAGTGGTGCCTAAGGGGATAGCTGACAAAGGCGGTAAAACCGGTCGAATTCTGGGCAAAATTCTGGAACGAACTGGCGCCAAAGGCTGAAGCAAGGTTGGTCTGGCTGATCCCCGCATAGGCGCTCGTCTGCTCGAGCTGGTTGAAATTGACGTCGCTCTTATAGACGGTGAACCCCGTAGTGATAGCCCGGTCAAAAATGTACGGCTCAGTAAATCCGAACTGATACAGCTTTTGATACTGCCCGGTCTGGGCGCTCATGCTGAGCGTTTCACCCAGGCCCAGGAAGTTGCTCGTCGAGTAGTTCAAGCCGATAAAATTACCCGAGATGGCGCTGGTTCCTCCGGAAAATCCGATGGAATTGCGTCCCTTTTCCTTGACCTTTAAATTGATATCCACGGTGTTATTCTTGGCATCTTGCTTGATGTCGTAGTCGTCTTTCTTGATCGGATCAAAAAAACCGAGCTGG
>Ga0307374_10006282_pt1 | contig 18778 bp, 19 predicted proteins | sample OX3MG_FD_202532 | JGI IMG/M metagenome (GOLD analysis project Ga0307374, IMG submission 202532) | Soil microbial communities from Risofladan, Vaasa, Finland - OX-3 | ecosystem: Environmental > Terrestrial > Soil > Coastal area > Acid sulfate soil | place: Finland: Risofladan, Vaasa | collected...
AAGTTCAGGAGTTCCGTTTTTGTAATGAGATTGATGGGCCGCTCACCAAAGACGGGCAGTAACCAGTGATCCAGCATGTAGTGGATCTGAGTGATATGGGACCGGCGCCATTCAGGCTCCTTTTGGGTGAGCCAAGCGTCCACAAAAACCCGGAATAGCGGGTACTGCCCGCCTCCCTGCGGCATGGCAGCGGCAAACTGTCTTGCCTGGGGACTATTGGGAAAATACTGTCCGTACTCAAAGGTGCCGAGGGTGATCTCCGCCTCGAGCTTGGCCAAAACTGCCTGGAGTTTCTTGCGATTGGCAGGGGTGTCGGGCAGAGTCGTCTGCTCCCGACACCGAACCCCGCAGTACCGGAAGTCAAAAAAGAGCTTGCCGTTTTCCGGCCGACGGGTGATGCTACCCAAGGCAGACACCACCTTTGGCCATGGGTATTACGACCCCCTTAGGCCGGGACAAGCGAACCATGTCCGCCTCTATCGCCTCCCAGATATAAAGTATCTTCCGACCTCCAAAGGGTCGGAAATAGTGACGTCCCTCCAGAAGGACAGAATCCTTGAGCCGGTCCCGGATTGTCCGAGGGTCATATTTGATGCGGTCCGCCAGTTCCTCGGTGGTTAGATAAGTAGCTGGCTTTACGCCCTCCGCTCGGCTACGCTGAATGCTGATCTGCATAAATGCCATCCTCTAGTGAATAATGCCATTCTGAATAGCATTATAGATGGCAATATGGCATTTTGCAAGGTATTTATTTACCTTAGGTGTAATTATTTCATTTAGGATGACATTTTATGATTAGGTGCCATCTGTCCCGTTTAATGGGCGAACACAAACTAAAGATCGCCGACGTGGCTCGGGAAACGGGCCTGAACCGCAACACGATCACCTTGCTATACAAAGAAACAGCGACGCGGGTGGATCTCGATGCCGTGGAAAAGTTGTGCAAACTGTTCAAGTGCGCAGTAGGCGACCTATTTGAATACGCCTCCGAACCCAATCGGAAATTGCCTAAAAAGCCCCGCTAAGACCGATTTGTGCGATGAATATCGCAATGCAAACATGTAAATGACTATTGCGACCGAACCCTGCTACTTTTTACGCTCTGAATGTAGTCAGCTATACGGTGGCAAATCCACCACCTATTTCGCCAAAAAGCGCAACGTGTTAAGTGATAAATCCCGGATCGTAGATCCTTCTAGTGAAAGGCCGCTTCCGACGGTGCTGCCCATAATATCTTGTTCTCAAGATCTGACTCTTTCTACTTCCGCTGCCGACCGATTCTGTTGAAAAACGCACTGCAAATCAATACGAAATTGGCTTCTATATGAAGAGGTGTCGTTTAGGAACCGGCTCATTGCCGGATTTATTGATTTTGCTGGTTCTGATCGCTTGACGGTGGGTTCATTTTGCTAGGTGGGTGCGCACATCCTGGTCTGTGGCGGCGCTTGACCGAGACGTTTCGCCATGCGTCGCAGATTCTGAACGGTAGCCGCCATCAGGAACTCATCGCGCGCCCCACTTAAGCCGCGCAAGCGCAGGCGGTCGAGCTTCAGTATCCGTTTTAGGTGTGCAAACAACATCTCCACTTTCTTGCGCTCGCAGCGTGAGCGAAGATACTGAGTGGTCGTTGCGAGCTTGCGCGCAACATCGCGTGCCCGCTCATGGATGCTGCGCGCGATCTTGCGCATTGGGGTGTTCGGACAGCACTGCGCTTTCATGGGACAGTGCTGGCAGTCGTATTTGCTGGCATGGTAGATGATCGTGCCGGCCTTGGTCACCCCGGAGCGCGGTTCCTTGAAAGCGCGCCAGTCCGAGCGCAGCGCCTTGCCAGCAGGACAACGGTAGGCGTTGTCCTGCTCCTGCCACTCGAAATCACTCCGGGAGAACGTGCCGTCGGAGCGCTCGGATTTGTCCCATACCGGTACATGCGGCTCGATCCCCTGTTGCTCGACCAGCCATCCCAACATCTCGGCCACACCATAGGCCGTATCACCGATTAACCGTTGCGGCTTCAAGCCCGCGTGCGCCTCGGTCCGCTCGAGCATCGTGCGCGTGGCATGCACTTCCTCGGTGCGGTGCGCAGGGGTGGCCTCTACATCCACGATCACGCCGGCCTTCGTGTCGATCAGGTAATTGGTCGAGTAGGCGTAAAAGGCCGGACCGCCAGGCGCGGCGGTCCACTGGGCTGCGGGGTCGGTCAGCGACACATTCTTGGGCGGCGTGCAGGCCTCCTCCGCGGCATCCAGCGCCGCGAGATACTCGCGCACCGGGCGACTGATGGAGCCGGTCTTCGGCCAATCCGCGGCCGCGCCCGGCACGCCCCGCTGGCGGTTGGCATCCGCCTTGACCACGCTCGCGTCCGTCGCAAACCCTTCGCCACCGACCAGGCCTTCGGACACACACCGATCCAGGACCTGTTCAAACACAAAGCGTAAAGTATCACTGTCGCGGAAGCGCCCATGGCGGTTCTTAGAGAACGTCGAGTGCTCCGGGATGGGATCTTCCAGTCCCAGTCGGCAAAACCAACGGTACGCCAAATTGAGATGCAGTTCCTCACACAACCGGCGTTCGGAACGGATCCCAAAGCAGTAGCCCACGATCAGCATGCGGATCAGCAACACCGGATCGATCGATGGACGGCCGGTGTGACTGTAATAGGGAGCGAGATGGGTGCGCAGTTCACTGAGATCGAGAAACCGGTCGATAGCGCGCAGCAGATGGTCAGGTGGAATGTGGTCGTCGAGATTGAAGGAGTAAAACAGTCGGTTCTGATCGCCGCCGTGTTGTCCCATCATCGCGATGTACTCCGTGTGCTGTGCTGCAAATTAAGACCACAGCCATGCGCAGTCGTTCGGAGTTGTCGGGTTGCCCCAGGGATCACTCCACTGGGGCTCCCACGGATCCGGACGTGCAGGATTCCCGCATCCGGCTCTTCGGGTCAAGTTATCGCTGAGTGACGGTAAACACTGTGAACCACGCGTACAGGCGGTAAAGGATCACGTTGCAGGAACGCCGAGAACTGCGCCCACGGCAGCTTGGCATTGGATCGACGACGCAACCACTTGCGCCAGATGCTTTCGACGTGATGCCGGAAGCTCGCCATCGAGCGTCCATTGCCTGTCATTCCGTAATACGCATAATGGCCACGCAGTTTGTTGCTCAGTTGCGCATGCTGCCATCTCACCGGTGTATGACGATGTCGCCGACACCAAGCTTCAATGACGCGCAATGCGCGACTTAATCGGTCCTTCGCCGTTTTGCGCCGTATCACCCAGTCACCCTTCCGAGAGCGCCCCCAGTACAGGGTGAACCCCAGAAAGTCGAACGACCGTGGGTCTCCCAGACCGCGCCGGGTACGCTCGTTTGGACTCGGGCGATTCAACGCCAGCAGCCGTGTCTTCTGCGGATGCAGGCTCAGCGCGTATCTCTCAAAGCGCTTTGCCAATACCGCCAAGACGCGCTCCGCATCTTCCTGCCGTTCAAAGCCCAGTACGGCGTCATCGGCGTACCGAACCATGAACGATCTTCCTTTGAGCCGTGGTTTGACAGCCTGTTCAAACCACTGGTCCAACACCTCGTGCAGATAGAGGTTCGCCAGTAATGGCGAGATCACTCCGCCTTGAGGTGTACCTTGCTCGGGGTAGCTCAGCTGTGTTCCCTCAAGAACACCCGCTTGCAGCCACTTACCGATTACACGACGGATCACTCCGTCACCCACCCGACGAGCCACCATCTCTCGAAGTCGCGCTCGATCCACTCGGTCAAAGAAGCTCTCGATATCGAGCTCGATTAACCAACACTGTGGTAGCGGCATGATCCGCTGCCACAGTTCATCCAGCGCCTGGTGTGCTGAACGTCCCGGCCTGAAGCCATACGAACAGTCTAAGAACTGCTGCTCATACAACGGCTCCAGTACCATCACGACCGCTCGTTGCAACACCTTGTCCTCGAACGTCGGCATACCAATCGGTCGCAGACGTTTGCCGTCACCCTTCGGAATATAGATGCGCTTCACCGGCGGTGCCCGATAGCAACCCGACTTGAACCGATCGAGTAGGCTCGACAAGTTCTGCTCAAGGTCCGCTTCGTAATCCGCCGCCACTTGGCCGTCGACTCCTGGTGCTCCATCTTTCCGGGTCCGGCGATACGCCTCGCGCAGCCAGTCCAAGTCAATGCAGTGGGCCAGCGTCGACAACGCTGCCTGTGGATAGCGTTCAGCTCGCTGTGCTAACTCAAGTTGTTTTGTTGAGATGGTCTGTGGACTCGGTGTTCCCACCATCTATCCCTCCTTGAGTACCATGACCCGACCTTCTCCTTCCCTCTACCGGCTCCGCTCGGAATACGTTCGCCAGCTTCATCGGTACTATGAGAAGACTCCGACTTCTCTGGCCTTATCGGTGCTCCCTTTAAAGCAGCACCTACCTTTGCGTTCGTGCATGCTTCGCTCCGCTCGGCCCTGCACGTCCCGCCGGCGACCTGGACCATTTATTAAACGGCGCCCGTACCGTTTGCTTCGCAACGGATCGTCAGAGACCTCCCAGGTTCCTGTGAAACCCACACGTCACCATGCCCTGCTCTCAGACCCCGCGGAGAGTTTTACGCCCGGCATCGCGGCGCAAACCTTGCTGCCTTCCACTTTGAAAACAGTGTCGGCCTCCGGTTCCTATTCGTTTCGAGGATCAATTGCACGGCCTAGCGACCCCCTGTGTACGCTTCGCAGCCAAGGTCGCCCTTGCACCACGCAACACTCGGTTCCGGCTGGTTGCCAACCTTTGCCGGGCAGGTTTATTCACTGCCGGGTTCCATCAGAAGTTTTCAGCCACGTTCGCCTTCACACGACTTCCCACTCCTACAGGCTTAACCTGGCGCACTTTCAACAAAATAGACCCAAAGCGGCTCTTCGGCTCTTGCCGGGAATCAGTCTGAGCAATTAGGACAGAACACCCGAAAGCCGCTACTTAATGCGAAGCAATGTTCCAACAATAGTTGAAACTGGAACATTAATGCCATAAGAATCCAGAATACGTCGCGCTTTCGAAATAGCCGTAATAGGTACGATAACCCTTGACGCAGTAGAGAGTATGTGGCTGCCTCGAAACGTTGGATACAACAGGGCCTTGTCCAGTCGCTTAAATGAGTGAGGCCCACCTGATATTGTCTTATTCCAGAACTCTTCTCCTGCCTTGGCGATTTCCAGTGCCTCGTTGGGGGTTGGGCTCCTAGTCAAGGATTGGCCGTTTTCCGAGATATTTCCAATCAATCGCCACTCGCGTTGCCGATAATAGTCAAGGTACTTATTGTGCTTCAGATTCTCCGTCGGGTAGAAAAGCCCAGAAACCCCTTGTAGAACATCACGCATCATGCTGAAAGGTGGCGCTCTATAGCTCAAGTATGTGAGTAAGTCCCGAATGTGAGTTGCAGGCACATTCACGCTATTCACAATTTGACCTGAAGGATCACTGTTTCGAAGAGTCACGATTTTCAACTGCGGATTGGCCGTGACAACTTGGTTTAAATTATCCAATAGATCTGCCATGGACTGGCTGTCAAAGGTCTGCACAACCAATGAATTTCCCAACGAGCTTAAGCCGGGGTTGCTTGATAGGGCTTGCGGAATATAGAACACCGGTATAACGCCCAGCCGCCGCAACGCGTCAATACTCCATTCAATAGCGAAAGGCCCAAACATTTTACTATGCCTGTACACCCGCCACGGCGATATTTCTGTGAAGCAAATGCGCTGTTGTACGGTGTGATGATTTCTGGCATTACCAGCTACAGTGGGTTGCGTCCACTCGACTATTTCCGGAGCTAGTACCAACCCATATTTTGCGGCACATTCCAAAATCGACAGTCCGCGGTTTACTACATCCTCGCCGGCATGGGCGCGTGGAAAACTGTGATAAAAAAATGTTCCACCTTTCGCCCCACGATTTTGGTCGGCACTGAAACTCATGGTTCATTGAGCAAGATTTTGACAAACTGACTTAGAGTCTTGAAAGCGTGCTCAACTAAGAACTGGTCATGCACCACACTCGGATCCTTGCCGCCATGGAAGAGATTATTTCGTATGCCGTACCAGAACTCCACTATGTTTCCCCAATCTCTTAGAGAATGAATAGCTCCTTTCTTTCTCTTTGATTTCAAATCCGGATTAATCCCGCTCGAGTTCCACCAATTGTCAATTTCCGGGTAGTCATAGTCTTTAGAGGAATTATGCAGTGGCTCCCGCTTCAACTCTCTAATTAAGGACGACAGGACCTTCCTAAGTTCGGAGTCATTGCCGATCAGCGTCAAATATTTTCGTTTTGCCTGCTCATTGCATTTAAGCGTCTGTATGGCCGCTCGCTCAGTGGCACTACCAATAGCGATATAGCTTTTCAAAAAAGCCATGAAAGCAAGGTATTCAAAGACATATTTGGATAAATAATCACCTTGCTTGGTCTTCGCATGCCAATTTCGTATCAGCGCATCGTAATCTGCAAGGTGATCGCTGGCGAGCTCGACGGTTACACCGCATGAATGACAGAGATATTCAACAACACCCTGAGCCCATTCTCCAAAGTCTCCAGACTCTTGTGCGGCAAGATAGTCTGCGAATTGTCCTTCAGTTACATCTTCTGAACTTTCGAGCTCAACCATTTCAGTGCGACGATCTATCTTTTCCATCTGCTTTCCGCATTCGTGGCACTTCATAGCTGATACCCTCGCCAACTCTAAGATTGACCAATTTGCTTACCCGCGTGTGCCTGCGCCCAAGCCGACATTGCACAGCGCTCGGCGTAGGTGCTTGCCAACTCTGGCTGAGATAGTTTTTTGAGTTCCTCTATATCCTGGGCTCCAGCCATAATTTCGAGCAGTCGCACTTTGGGTGTTTTACTATATCCCGCTAAGAAGAAATCGTACATCTGCAACGGCGTATCAATCTTTTGGTGCCGCTGCTGCACTTGCCCGAAGAACGTATCAGGATGCCGGCACCAAGCCGCAAGATCATCTGCTTTTAGGTCCCAGCTGTGTATTTCTGATGTGCCATCCTCGAATGCTATAGCTCCGTAAGCGCGCGATTCGTGTTCCAAAACAGTCGCCGTCGTCAGTACCCCGACGCGCTCATTTCCACCAGCAGAATTGACGGCATATTTTTCTCCTATCGTCAGTTTTCTATTACTATTACCGAACGCAAAGACGGGCATTTCTCCGTCGAACGTGGTTGGTATTTCCGAGTGATCGTTCATTGAATGCAACAAGGCTTCCATCTCAGTATGACGATCTCTGGCCTCTATAGCAGCACGCAGTGAGGGGTATTCGACGTACCCACGCTTGAAATCTGGCTTTTGAAACCCATCCATTACTCCTATGCTGCGAATACCTTCTTGTTCCAGGTGATGATGCCCGGGTGTGTTTGTGACAACGAGATACGCCTCTGGCAAAACATCACCCGCCACTTTCCTTCCCTCAAACGCTTTCATCTTCGAAATAGCGCGCTCGAGATACTCCGGCACGTTCATCCCAGACGCATCATCTGGAACGTTTACATCAACGAATACGATCCTTTCGAACTGAGCTTGTTTCTTCAACGCCCCTACTAGAAGACGTCCCATTCGGAATGAGGATCCGGAAGCGCCCCGGTGCTTTGCTTCGACCGAAAATTTTCTACCCGTACGAACAAAGGTGGCCGTATATTCCACATGCGTTTTCTTTCGGTCCGCTTCATCTTCAAATTCGATTTCAAAACCTGCCTGTATCAGGCGAGCTGCAACAAACACTTCGTATCGAGCCCCAAAGAAATTGTTCTTGTCCTTCAAGCGTTTGATTAGACGGACTTGCAATTCGATATTGTGTTCAAGGATGTACAGGTCATACGCAAGCTGCATATATGTTGCTACAGCTCCCGTATATGGCGTTGAATAGAGCTCCCCTGGTTTCTTCGCGTACTGCTGTTGGAGTCGGCAGATGTGGTCGTACCAAACCAGCAATGGATGCCGTTCATTAAATGGCTTGGCGAGCTCAGCATTCCCCCAATCGGCACTGAAAGCCGCCCGGATATAGTCAAACAGAAAGTCGTGAAAGGTTCGCCATTTCTTTGAGTGCATGAGGCGATTCTTGACCGCCACCAGGCGATGGCCAGCGAATTCAGTTGAGATGATTGGCCTGCCCAACCCCTGCTGCCGTTCCCGTTGAACACGTGCCGCTTCCGCGTGTGCCATGGCCTTCTCTATTTGCGACCACGGAACATCGTTTTGAGCAATCGAACCATGGCAGCGCTTATATTTCTTTCCGCTGCCACATGGACATGGTTCATTTCGCCCGATTTTGCTCATGGTCGCGTTTCAATGTTTGCTGCGTTTCTTCCTTCGAAATCTGCGCTTGGCGCATGGTTTGCGGGTGTGTAACCCGAATAGAAGCGTAACAAATTAACTGAGTGATAGGCAGGCCGCGAGCGTCCCCCTCCCTGTTTGCTAATTCCAGCCGCTCCGTGGCGCTCGGTCGGTTTCAAAAGCGGAACAGGGCTCCTTCCTATCTCCTCAATGGGGCCGTTGGTGCCGGGCTGACGTTAGCCCTAAATTTCAATCCATCTAATTCTCAGATCCATGTGCTGCTTCTGGCCGGATGCTGCATTTAATACCTGGCATCCTTGATTCTACTCCTTCAGTTTCTGCATCCGACCCGAAGGAGTCTTTCCAAATCAAGTAGGAATTATGATCTAAAACCACACTTGATACATTCTGATTGCATGAGCTGATCGAACCAGCTGCCGTTCCGCACTTTAGTAAGCGCTAACCAGAACCAACGAGCACCGCAATTGGGACATCGTATTGCTATTGCTGGGTATGCAAGACTCACGAACTGTAAAGTTATTATGATCAGCAAAGCTGCCTGAAATTGCCAGCCGGGAAGCAAATCTTTGAATCGTATTGCACTTATAATGGCAATAACACAAATCAATGTACCCGTAGGCATGAGCCAAAACTTCCACCCTTGGCGAGTTCTGTATAGAACAGATTCTTCACGATTCATTGATAGACTCCGAACTACGGATTGCTATGTGCATGGCCGATATAGTCGCTAGGAGAAACTCGTCATGAAGGTCCGTTAATGGCCGGATGCAGCTACTCATAGTAATGTGATACAAGCTCCTATGATTCCAATTAAATACTTGCAACAATCTAACCACTCCCAACACTCTCAGTCGCTGTTCATACACTAGAAATAATATTTTTGCTGCTAGCAAATGCAATAAGCCAAAATGATACTGCGCAGACGGTACCCATGATCGAGCATTCAATAACCATTAAAACAAAGGCCATCATAAGTGCAGCGGCATCCATAAGGCGGTCCATATAATATGCAGATAGGAGAAGTAACGTTCCTGTAGAAAACCCCAATATCAAACCAGCTAGTAACAGTTGAGAAAATCTTATCCATTTTTTGTGATTGCAATAAACGAAGGTGAGAAGCCATAATGTAAAAGCAAACGGATATAGCTGAACTACAGTAACCAAATATTCGGGTGATACGGTAAAGCTCCAAAGGCGAGAAGCAAGACCACAAACAACCAAAGGGGCAGCAAACAGACCAATAATGATTCTGATTCGTTTTACACTGAACTTCATTATGATATTAAACCAAGGTGTAACTGATTAATGTATTCACGCTTATATATATTCTGATTGATAGATAATTTACCAATAACCGCTCATGGCCGGAATCGTCACTTAATGCCCGACATCCTTGATTCTACTCCTTCGACTTCTGCAGCCGACCCTAAGCGCCCCTTTAGATTAGACCCGAATAATGGCCATTCAAGTGTCAAATACAGAGGTTGGATTCCATTGCTTGTGTGGTAGCCCTGTACTAGTATTTAAGACGGCAAGTTCTAAATACATAAGGTGGCCACTATGACAATCTCTAGCCGTCCCACCCGTGCCCTGTTCGCGGCTACCCTAATCGCGCTCGGCATCGCCGGCATCATTAACGGTGATTTTGCATTAGGCTGGCAACACATACCCCTGCATCATCTTCCAGGACGAACTTTCATCGCGTATGTATGTGCCTCGATCGAGTTGGCGACCGGACTAGGCTTGCTGATGAAGACTACCTTGACACTCACTTGCCGCATCTTGTTCCCCTACATGCTGTTGTGGCTTGTGTTACTTGAAGTCCCGGCACTGTTGCTCTCGCCACAACACACTGACGCCTGGGGTAGCTTTGGCGAGATTGCCATCATCACGTCAGGCGCATGGTGCTTATTCGCATCGCACGCGGGAAACTGGGAAAAAGCACATCTCAACTTCATCGTAGCAAGCGACGGCATCCGCGCGGCGCGGCTGTTGCTTATCATCTCGCTGCCAATGATCGGACTGGAAGTGATTGCGGATGCTGCGAAGACTGGAAGCAGCATTCTTCCCCCATGGCTGCAGTGGTTGCCATACCCGGCAGGCTGGGCCTATCTAAGCGGCGTCGGCAGTTTCGCTGCCTGTTTCGGGTTGCTGTTCGGTGTCTTCCCACGGCTGGCAGCCACACTCGAAGCAGCCATGTTGGGCACTATTGCGGTGATCTATTGGGGGCCCTGGTTACATACCGGACGTACCGCGACCACAGCCTTCTTGATCTCATGGGCCATCGCCGCCGGCGTCTGGCTGTTGGCTGATACCTATCGCGGTGTACCGTGGCTGGCTCGTGGCGTGGCCAGCCGAGGAATTACACTCGACTGAATAACCAACACTGGCCACAATTATAAAATAAGGAAATACCGATAATCTGCTATTGGCCGGATGTAGCACGTAATACCTGGGCACCGTGATACTACACCTTCAGTTTCTGCAGACGACCCCAAGCACTCCTCGCGACTGACAGCTTTCTGGCAGCGAGTCAGCTCTGGCAGCGCCAAAGAGCGAATTTTTGAGCCATCCAAGCAGTAATCGTGACGGGAATGAGACCGAGATGGATTACCTTAGAAGCAACGTGAGCCGCTTTCCGAGTTCACGGTCGCAATCGCGGTTTGCCGAGCCGGACCACCCACTGAATCGCCGAAAGCGTCAAGAAGGCATGCCCTGTTTCATGAACCGACGTAGTGTTCCAGGGCCTTGATGATGACATTGGAGACGACATCAGTACCGACCTTGATCGCTCCTTTGCCAACCTGCTTCAGTGCATTCATATACCACTTCGAAGTCTCACCTTCCCTGATATCAGGTTTCGTATCGGCTTCAACTGCCTTTCGAAGTTCTTCCAACTCTTTCTTGTCGTAGCCGAGTTTTCCAACCTCGGCGAGCAGGCCTTCGATGTCGCCTTGCTTGTTGTTGACCTGAACGTTTGTGCTACCGATGACGACAGTACCACCATAGACAATCGTCTGAAACATTCCAGGCGTGTCTATATTGGCAGCTTTTTCAGGAACTTCTTGTTCAGAAGCATTTCCTAGTGCCTCCTTGAGTTCAAGGCAGAAATCAAGAAGGCGTGATCGAACCTGGATCAGTATCGCCTCAACCTCAGTCATGTCGATCTCGCACCATGCCGACAAAATGCTCGCGTCCCTAGCAAGTCCTTTTATTAGCGACGGTATGTAGTCGGGCGATAGAGGCCTCATCAGACCAAGCTTTTCTTCGTGATATTTCTTTATCTGCTCTTCAATCGTCGAGATGGAGCTGTTGATATTCAGCTCCGTGACATTCTTCCGGAGTTCTTCAGACAATGTGCTCTGTGGCAACAGCGTGTCCTTGTATTGCCACCCATTCAGAATTACATTTGCATGAGGCGTTGTGTGAACTTGGCGATAGTCAGGTATTTCGTCTTCCTTCGCATAGCCGGTAAGTTCACTATTCACCCAAGCGACGAGTTCCTTGTGACCAAGTTGACGCAGTAGGATTTTCGTCTTCAGTAAGGCATCAGTAAGACTGCCCTTGCTGTCGCTGAGAATGGCAATAACATCATCAAGCAGCATAGCGGTTACTGATTGTACCAACGATCCATGACGGCACGGTACTCAGCATTCAACTCTGCCATCTCTCGCGTGTATTCAGCCGGTAGCGACGTTCCTTCATTCCATTCGTGCCTGGGGTCGTATTTGTCGCAAATTGCCTTGTGCTTCGCCCAGAATTCGTTCCGTATGGGCTCATCTGCCTTGAGTTGACGCTCTACAGCCTTCTCACGACGACGCCGGTCTCGCCATTTTGGAAACTCATTTAGTGCCCAGCCAATCAGTGCGATGACGATTACCGGATAGGCAACACTGGGAAACCAGCGGATGCCGAGCATCGCTGCTATTAGTATCAGCAAGAAGTTCGTAGTACTCATGATCTGATACCTTACCACTGCGCTTACATTCTGGCGTATAGTACGATTCAATTCAATAACTTGTGGTCTCGCCATGCTCAATCAAGAGGACGCAGAAGAAGGGGCGTACCAATTGGCACAAGAAGAGCAGGAACTCGATCACGCGCATCGGGAACTTGTGAAGTGTGTGCTGAGCAACACGCGGATCGATCCCAAGTATAAGGGGCAGCATATCGAGTTCTTCAAGGCGTACGAAAGTGAAGTCACGCCTGACCTTATAAAGGCGCTGACCCAGGGCAAGTACTACCAAGCATTTAAGCACTTCCATGGCGTCTGGAAGAAGATGCCGCCAGAGAACCGTCCCGAGCTTTACCGAATTATTTATATGATCAACACGCTCTCACGGTCAACGATGAGCATGTACCGCGAGATCGAGCACATAGAGAGTCAGAGTAAGAAGTCGCTCAGCGATACTGAAATCCTGCGTCAGGCACCGTTTCTGTCGCAACACAATTGGGGTGAAAAAACATCCGGATTCAATCCCGATGACCTCGGCGAAGCATTAAACGAGTACCTGGATGTCGGAATCGAGTACACCGACATAGATAGTTCAGTCGTCAGATTGTGTATATGGCGTGCCTACGATGAACAGAAGGCCAAGGCAAAAGACGCGAGCGAATCAATCGCCGAGAAGATATTTGGCAAGCTGACGTACGGCAGCATCTTCGCCACGATCGTTTTCAAGATCATCGGTTGGCTAGTTCCGGTTATGATTTACCTTGGCATCGACCTATGGATCGTCTGGGCAAGTCTCGATCACTTGAGCGGCGAGAAGTTCTCGTACTGGGCGTGGGTCGGCCTCGGCTATGTGGCGGTAACCGGGATCATCACGCTGATCCACTTGGGTACGCATGGGACAAGGAAGGCGATCGAGGCGCTGACGAAGCCGACCGCCCCGACCGGCGAAATGGGCAACATGAATGTCGATCTATGGGCAATGAATCGCGCTGTGAACACATTCGGCCAAGGCCACATCAATCTCAGGCTCATCAGGGAGCAGTTGGCACGGCTCCAGAACACGGAAATCAAGTTCCCGGTACAGCTTTTGACCATTATCGATCGGTCAATTGCGAAAGGTGTGCACTATTGGTAGCCATGAAGCATCGGATTCGTTGGTGGGGGCGGGCCGACGCCGACCAGCGGCACGAATGGGAAGGCGATTAGAGCAATGGTGCCAAAAAGCTCGACTGACAGCTTTCGGGGAGTATGCGGCGAAGATGCACTTCCGCTCATGGCCGACAACGGCTGATGCTAGCCGATTATAAACGCCGCAACTGACCGGAAGATCAGCACAGCGCGGGGATCTGGGAGCCCTTTGACGCTTGGCGACACAAGCGGCAGAATTCGTCGCCAAGCCTGTCCTCGAGCGGCAAGGCAACATCGCTGACGTCTCTTGATGCAGGGGAGGGCTGGCGTGCCGCCCGATGTGGTGGAACAATCCGCGATCTATGTGTCGGTATTCGCTTCTTACGTCAAATGCGCATCCCAAGCCAGCGCCTCAAACAGTATGCAGAAAGCGGACTACCTGTTTGAGTACAATGAAGAGCGCGTGCACTAGGCCGCGAGAACCGTGGGTAGCCGAATTGAAGAAATTGCGCCCAATGACCAGCCTCCAGATTCGCAGCGGCGTGGCAAGACCGTGAGTAGCGCCGCAACCGCGAAAGCGCTTGAGGAGCGTGGCATTTTCGAGTGCTTCGCGCACGCCGCTGGTCTCGTCGTCTGCCCCGAGAGCATCACTCAACCAGACCCGCCTGACATCCTGTGCGAAATTGAAGGGCTCGGCCAAGTCGGGTTCGAACTGGTACAGCTGGATGATCAGTGTGAGTTTCAACGCATGAGATACCTGGGCCGTGGTCCAGAATTCTGGGAAGAAGCCCTCGGAGAGATACCGCACGATGTGGTGGAGCGTCACCGGGCGGCGCAAATCAACGTCGTATTTGATGCAAAAGCCAATCAGGTATGGCGGCGAGACGCGCTCAAGTTGATAGCTGACACACTGCGCAAAATGCCCGAGGGTGCCGAGGGTGCGCTCCTTACGGAGATGCCGAAGGGGCTCGAATCTGCGGAACTAAGATGTTTCCGCTCAATCACCCACGGCCCTTTGATGCGTGAGGTGTCCGGCTTTAAGGTGACGTTTGAGCAGGGACGCGTTGCGCCAGTAGGGATCGACTTGTGGCAGATCCAGAGGAAGATTGACCGTTACGCCGACGGCTGGGGCATGCCGACCGAATTACTAGCCTACGCCCGCTGGGGGATGCCCTTCAGCGATCAGATGCACGAAGCACCGCGGTTTATCACCTCACGCTTTCCTGGCGGAATCTTTCGGCGTGGCTGGATTTACGAAGTGACCAGCCGTCGCGTTGTTGCATGCGCCCCTTAAGTGTTCCGGACGGTAGCCTGCGCATAGCCCGCAACCATCGCTGAACTGTCGACGTTAACGAATACGAAGTAGCCAGCGGTCGTTGTCCGAGGAAGCCGATTCGGTCACGCGCACGCATGCACGTCCGAGCGAGACGGAGGTCTGTGTCCCATAAGCGAGACGTTCTTGTCGGAACCGTACGTCCGCTTAGCGGAAAGCTACGTTTTCGAGCTGTGTGACCGGTTTTGGCCGTACTCGGCACTTCAAACGACCTTCTACAAATTCTACCTCTTGAAGGGCCGCTTGCAACCCGCTAGCGACCGCTTAATGCCGGCCGCTAGCGGATTAACAAACATCACACGTCTGTGCGCTCAGACATCTCGAGCGCGTCGTCGACCTCGATCCCCAAATATCGTACTGTGCTTTCGAGCTTCGTATGTCCCAGCAGCAGCTGGATCGCCCGCAGGTTTTTGGTTCGCTCATATATCAGCGTGGCTTTGGTACGCCGCATCGTGTGGGTGCCGTAGTCGCGCGGATCAAGTCCTATTCGCGCTACCCAAGATTTCACAATCTTACTGTACTGACGCCGTGATATATGCGGCGAGCGACTCATCCGGCTCGGGAACAGATACTTGCCAGGCACGAGCTGCGCTTTCGCGACCCAGGCATCGACGGCGTTGCGGGTCTGTTCCGTGATCTCGAATTTTACCGGTCGCCCGGTCTTCTGTTGCAGGATGGTTGCGCGGCTCATGGTTCTACCGCCTTGCACGACATCCTCTACTCGCAGTTTGACCAGATCGCAGCCCCTTAGTTTGCTGTCGATGGCCAAGTTGAACAGCGCGAGATCCCGCAGCTGTTTACCCAGCTGCAACCGCACACGCAGCGCCCATATCTCCTTGAGCTTCAGTGGCGGTTTTTGACCGACTAGACGACCTTTGTTCCAAGGGATGCGAGTGCCTGCAATTGTTGCGGTGTATTGGTTGGATTCCATGACGTTCTCCTTCTGTTGGATTGGAGACCGCAGTGTCGCTCAATAGAACTATCGCTTCGTTGAAGTGGGTCGTTGTTGTAAGGGCCGCTTTACTTTCAAGAGCGGCCTATCAAGAGGTAGAATTTGTAGAAGGTCGTTTGAAGTGCCGAGTACGGCCATAGCGGTTATTCGCTATCCCCAATTGCCCTCCGGTTTGCAGTCATTCGCACAACGGGCTATCCGTGACGCTTCTCAGGCGACTTTCTAGCGGATTCGCGTCATGTCAATGAGATATTCCTCGACCCCCTTTAGGTTTTTCGATTTTGCGTTCATGATTCTCTCAAGCCATACGCCATCTGCCGCAAGTCTTACAGTACGAAGCTCGATTCTCGAATCGGTTTTCGAATGTCTCTTTAGGCGTTCGCTCAGCCAGGAATCCCACACCCATCCGACCTGATCTTTAGAGGCCAACAGACTCAGGAGCGCGCCCCAAACTTTACGTTCAGCTGCACCTTCGGAGAATGCGGCCCTAATGTATGCACGAGTAAAGCATCCGTCGGAATTCTCTTCCTCCGCCATCAGTCGGTCAAACTGCTTGTCTAATCGGGCCAATAGCATCTGCATCAGCTTCGTCACCAACGTCTCTTTGCTATCGAAGTGATGAAAGAAAGCCCCCTTGGTAACGTCCGCCCATTCGCTCACTTTGTTGACGGTGACATCAGCTATGCCCTTGGTCGCAGCGAGTTCGAAGGCGGCATTTAAGAGGGATTCTCTAACGAAGAGAGGGTCCTTCTTTTTCATGTACGCGTTTTTTACCTTAGTCGCCTTCATTTTCGAAAGTCTCCTTAACGTCTCAAAATTGTATTCCTTTGGGTGAACTAGTGGCACAAATATAATTGATTGCATTTAATGATACCGTATGGTATCTTCAATAAGAAGGCTCTTAAAACCGAACCGGGACGCTGCTGTATCAGTGTTGCTTCATTCCATTCGGGACCCAAAAAGTCTCAGTGAAACCTGTCGTTTTCTAAGACTGCTAAGTTCTCGAAGTGGCAGGGCAATTTTGAAAATCAACTTTTGAGGTGAATTATGAGCGGTCTAGGATTGAGCGAGACGAAAACTGTCGTTGACTCAGAATTAGCAGTGGGTCACCTTGTTTTTAAGGTGGCCGACCTTAAGAGCAGTTGCGAATTTTACTCGAATCTCGGAATTCCTCCATTTACCATTGAGGAAAGGGTCGCAATTATTGAGCTACGTGGAGGCACTCATCTTCTACTGTTGGAAGTTGATCAGCTGGCTGGAGAAGGCATAGCGGAAAGTTTGACAGGACAATTCCATGAGCGATTTTCTGAGCAATTTGATCTTATGATTAAAGGCAAAGGTCTGAATGAGTTGAAAAAATATCGGTTGGAGCTAATTAGTCGGGGAATCGCAGCGGGAGAGATCCCTGATGAGACGTTTTTTGGACATCATCTCTTTTGCATAAAGGACCCCGATGGGAACGGCATAACGATTTATACTAGCCACTCAATTTACTGATCAGAAAGGTCTGCCATCGACTTCGGGAACATTGAATGAGGCTCAGATCCGATCCGGCCTAAGCAGTCGTAGACCGCTTAAGAAGATCGAGACGATGGATACTAAGACAGGATTTCAGAAACGGATTGAAAGTTATATCGCCAGAAAGCGGACTCTCGCGGCAGGCAGATAAGGGTCGAGAACAGCATATCAAGGGGTTGAATCGCTGGTATGCTATTTAAAATGCAGCATCCGGCCATGAGTGGTCATTAGGCTAGAATAGGAAAGATAGAGCAATTGAAGCTGACTACACAACATTAAAGTGTTTTAACTCTCTAGGCCATAAGATAGTGTATTTGTTATCTGTTAGTTTTCGGTAAGCAATTCGAACATTACCCCAACTATTATTGCGATTCAAAATCGTCTTAACTTCCAAGAAAGTCCGGTCAGGGTCGCCAGTCTGAATAAAAATATTCATTTCATCAGAACCAGCATCATGCCCGTCTACTTCATTACCTTCAGTCAAGTTTTCTATCAAAAAGTTTTCGATAGCGATTAAAGAGTCATAATCATTAATCACTGATGCTGACCATTGCAAAATAAACTGGTACTTCATGGATTGTTTGAACGGGTGTTTCCGGAAGAAAGCAACATTGTAGAGGTAGAATCTAATAGGATAAAGCATGAAGGGCTATAATCGGCCAAAAGTAAACGATGGGATAATCTAGTGCTTCAACTAAGCAAAAAGTGGGCTCCGATACTTCTCTCTCAACCAGAGACTGGGACTATTGGATAACAACCGTCTTTTTACGAGATGGCAGACAAATAAATAATGTAACGATTGTTGGCGGACTAATCACCGATGTAGATGGTAAGAAGGAAATACCTTTTATTGAAGAAGAGATAGTGGATATAAGAGTGATGAATGTACCAAAAAGACATTAGATATAGTTGTATTTCTCTCTTTTTGTATCTACCCGAACAGCTCAATTGGCTATTAGAATCGATGTTTGCTTTGGGTCGGCTGCAGCATTTAGATAAGGTTCCGCGGATTCTACCCTTTGATAGGCCGTTCCTGAACCGGAGCAGACCTTGAGAGGTAAGATCGCTGAGGAGGTGGTTGAAGAGCTGCGCCTACCTATGAGCAGCACTGTCTACAACAATTAATAGGAATGAAAAGAATTGCTACCGGTATCGTGATGGCTGGGATACCCAGGTGGTACCTTTGTTCCGGTGGCCTTCCTGATGGGAATCACCCGTCCGAAAATCACCCATTTCCGTTCGAGACTGCGGATTGGAGACTTCCGGTGTAGAGAATGGTGCTGTGTATCTCATCTCTACTTGCAGTGTGCGGCGAGATTCACTCACATGTACCACGCTGACTTGCTAACGTTCTGCTTGCTAGGTTGGAAAACTTGGACACATCACGGACACAGTTTGGACACAGCCAGTTTACGGGCTGCGTCGAATCGCATCTAACTCATTGATTTAAATGGCGCGCCTGGAGAGATTCGAACTCCCGACCCCCTGGTTCGTAGCCAGGTACTCTATCCAACTGAGCTACAGGCGCAAAACTTTTACTAACTATCGGTGATAGT
>Ga0307374_10006284_pt1 | contig 18775 bp, 10 predicted proteins | sample OX3MG_FD_202532 | JGI IMG/M metagenome (GOLD analysis project Ga0307374, IMG submission 202532) | Soil microbial communities from Risofladan, Vaasa, Finland - OX-3 | ecosystem: Environmental > Terrestrial > Soil > Coastal area > Acid sulfate soil | place: Finland: Risofladan, Vaasa | collected...
CAAACGAGACGGAAGCGCGGCAGGCCGGAAGAATGAGGAACGCCAGCGAAATCAACGGGAAGCGAAAACGCCTGAGCTGGCCCATAAGCTACCTACTCCCTTCGCGCGCAGGACGTCCCGAAAAATTGCGACCCTTTGCCCCGTAGTCGGCAAGAGTGATCCGCTATTTCTTGACTGACGCCGTTGCCTACTTCCGTGGGGCCGGCGTCGTGAAGGTGCACGACGGACCGACTAGCGCGGTCGCAGATACATGCAACGGATTCAGATGGTTTCTGTTGAGGAGCGCGTTAAAAGCAGCCAGATCCTGCGACTGCATTTTTTTCCATGCTGCCACGGTGGCGTTGTAATCCTTGCAGTCGTCTTCCCAAGTATCAATCTCCGCTTGCGTCGGCGCTTCGTCCAGCCCGACCTGCGATGTGCTGACAATCGCATCGAAGCTGCCGTTCAGAGTATTGAACGGCTTCATCGCGCCGGGAGGAAGCACGTTGCGGCGGAAACCGCCAAAGCCTCCGCTGCTGCTAGGATTGGCAACGACGCCGCCAAAAGTGGCGAGCTTGACGTCGATGTCCTTCGTGGCCTTGGCCACATCTTCGGGAAGTTGGTTGCCCTTCAAAGAGGCCACCTGCTGACGGACTGCCAGCACTTCTGAGTTTCCAGCATTGGAATCCCTGGCTCCTCTGTACGCCAACATCATGAGTTTGTTCTTGGCGCGCAGATCGGCCATGACCTTGGCACCTTCGCCGACACGCGGATCGTTGTGAACGGTCACCGTCTGCGTATAGGTCTGTCCATCGACGATGAGCTTCAGTGTGTAGACGCCGGGGATCACTTGCGGGCCATGCGGACCAGGGGTGACAAATCCGCCGGGCGCGACATTCATCTGATTTTCGAGGTCAAGGTTGAACGCCGGCGGATCGTCATAACGCAGATCCCAATTGGTGCGGTTGGTACCCACTTTGGTCGGCAAGGCAAGATCCGACCCTTTGGCTACCCAGTATTCAGGATACGGCCAGCGCGCGGGAAGCACCGGCGGAATGCTAGACATGGTACGGACCAGTTTGCCGTCTTTGTCGAAGACCTGCAGTTTTATTTCGCCGGAAGGCGGCTGGCTCAGGTGGTAATAGAGGATGGCGCCGTAGGGCGGGTTGGGCGCATGCGGCAACTCGGGATTGAGGGGCTGGTCCCAGTTATCGCTGACACGGGCACGGATGGCATCACCGGGTTTGAAAAAATAGACGGGCGCAGCTGCGATGGCCTGTGACTTCGCGGCAATTTCGCGCAGCGGGGTAGTGTCATCCAGAACATAGAAGCCGCGGCCGTAGGTTCCAATAACCAGATCGCTCATGTGATCGTCGGTGTGAAACACCATGTCGCGGATCGAGGTGGTGGGCAGATTCTGCCGCAGCGATTGCCAATGTTCACCGTCGTCAAACGATACATATACCGTGGTCTCGGTGCCGGCAAAGAGCAAGCCCTTCTGTTTCGGATCCTCGCGGATCACGTTCACCCAGCTTCCCGTAGGCTGGTCGCTGGGCAATCCGTTGACGATCTTGGTCCAGGTTTTGCCGCCGTCGTGCGTGCGCCATATCAGCGGGGCGTTGACGAAGGAACTGCCGGGTTGGCCGCCTCCCGCATGCCCGGAGATGTAGGCGGTGTTGACGTCGTTGTGCCCCGCTTCGATGGTGTTGAAGGTAACGCCCGCGCTGTCGGTAATGTTGCTCACATTGTTCCAGTGCGCGCCGTTATCCATCGTGTTGTAGATCTGTCCATTGCTGCTGACCGTCCAGAAGACGCCCTTCCGGCGGGTCGAGATGGCAAAGTCATTGATGACGATGGGTGCGGGGGGGCGGCCGCGTTCGCCGCCCGGCCCTGCAGCAGGTGCTCCTGCAGGCACCTCAGCGGCAGGTGCCGGCGGTACCGGTGTGCCGCAAGGAACCTGCGGTTTGCCCTTCTCCACAGTAAGATCGGGACTGAAAGACTTCCACGAATGTGCCTGATCGCGCGACACCAGCAAGCACTGCATGTCCGTATAGATCGCATGCGGATCGAAGGGATCGATTCTCCGCCAAGCGTCTCGACTCGAACGGTACTTGGCAGCATCCGCTCCAAAATTCGGCGCAACGTTTTCCCATTGACCTGTCGCCAAATTGATTTTCACCAAACCGCTGCCGCCGCCCGCGGCGCCGTAACCGACGCCGTAGATGATATTGGGATCGAGAGGATCGGCTGTAAGTGTTCCGAACTCGGAAGAGGGTAGTGGCATCCAGTCGACCTCTGAGACCGTACCCACGTCGCCGCGCGTGCGGGTCATCACCGCGCCGGTGTCCTGCTGCGAACCCATCACCCAATAGGGATACCGGTTGTCAGTGGAGATGTGATAGACCTGCGCGACCGGCAAGGCGTAATAGCTGCTCCACGTAAGCCCGCCGTCAAAAGTAATGGCCGCACCCTGATCGGTGCCGAAGAGCATTCGCTTACTGTCGGTGGGATCAATCCAGATGTCGTGCATGTCTTCACCGCCTGGAGCACCCTTGAAGGGAATGAACGTCTCGCCGCCGTCGGTCGACTTATAGGCGGCCGTACTCAGCGTGTAGACTACGTCGGGATTCTGCGTGTCCACCCACACTCCGCAGATATAGTCCCTACCGCCGATCCGCGTATCGTCGCCCGCCATATGTTTCCACGTTGCGCCCTGATCGTCAGAGCGGAAAAGGCCGGAGGCATTCGGCTTCGGGGCGCCTACGATGTAAATGCGTTGTCCCTTCGTATGCATGGCCACCGCCACGCCAATGCGCCCAGCGGTCAACGGGTTGGAGGTGATTTCCGTCCAGGTCTTGCCTTCGTCGAGGGACTTGTAGAGTTTGGTGTGGCTGGGCGTCTTGGCGCTCGGAGTTGCGCCGCTGCGGCCAAAAGTGGGGACCACGGGGTCCTCTTCGGTTGTTGCAAATATTACGTTGGGCATGTCAAAGGGCGAAGAGAGATCGCGGCCGCCGGTTTCATTGTCAGGGTGCAACACGTTGGTCCAGGTCTGACCACCGTCGTCAGTGCGAAAAATGCCGCGTTGCGTGCCGGTCTTACCACCCATGGCGGCGACAATCACGATATTCGGATCCTTGGGATCGACAATGATCTTCGGGATCCTGGTGGTGCCTTCGAGGCCGATATGCACCCAAGTCTTGCCAGCATCCGTCGACTTGTACATGCCGTCACCGTTGGTGCCGGTAGCGGCATTCGACACCGCATCTCCGCTGCCGGCGTAAATGATGTTAGCGTCCGAAGGAGCAACCTGGATGGCGCCAATGCTATCAACCTCCGTCACCTGGTCAAATACCGGATACCACGTCATACCGCCGCTGGTTGTTTTCCAGATCCCGCCTTGCGGCAAGCCGACATAAAAGGTCCCGGGCTCTCCGATGACGCCGGAGACTGACGCGATGCGTCCCCCGTGATACGGGCCGATGTTGCGCCATTGCAAGCCAGAAAACAGATCAGAGCTGACCTGCGCTGCCGCGCTGCGCGCGAAGCAAAACACGATGACCAGAGAAATCCAAAGGCCAGCTGAACGCCGGATGATTTGAACCATTGCATTTCCTCCCGAGTATCAGAAATCCCTTCGAGCTGCTCCGCGCCCGCCAACTATACAGCGGGCAGCGACCGCAAGATGCAGGGGAATGACCCGATCGCGGCGGGCTAGCTTGGACAAGACGCATTGTAAGGGAACGCGGTTTCAATTTACGGCGATAGGACGGACATTGAGGCCGTCGCATTCGCGCGTGGCCCAGCGATTATGTCCTACATGCATTTCGGCGCGGACGCGCTGATGCTATCGCCAAGTATTATCCCAGCGGTGTGATAAGCGGCAACGCGTAAGCTGTCCTTCACCATGGGGCTCCTTCGCGCATCCTGTTTCATGTACAAATCTACAAGTTATGGTAACCAAAGAAGCCAGTCGTCACTCCGGAGGGATTGATCGCCAACAACGAAACATCGTATTTTGAATGCAATAGATTTCAGTTGCCTACAAATCCGAAATTTGGTACACAAAGTGCACCAAATTTAGAACGCTAGTTGGATGAATCGCGTCCCGGACAAGAAGCGCCCTTGCAATCGGCTAATTCAGGCGCGGCGACACATATCGGCCTACCCGCGCGGGTCGCGGCTGCGCAGAACTTGGCGAGTTGATCGCCTGATATGCGACGGCGCTCGTGTCACTTCAGGAGGACAAAATGAAGAAGCTGTGCGCGTTGGCATTTCTGTTTGTTCTTAGCGTCGTATTTTGTAGTCCAAGCGCGTTCGCCCAGGCGACCGCCAGCGCGGCTCTCGAAGGCACGATCACTGATGAGTCCCAAGCCGTCGTTGCCAACGCGCAGATCACATTGACGAACAAAGATACTGGTGCCGTACGCACGGCCCAATCCAGCAGCGAAGGCTCGTACCGCTTTGACTTACTGCCCGCTGGCAACTACGAGCTCAAAGTCACGCTCACGGGCTTTAAAACCATCAATGTCGCCTCCACGCAGTTGATCGTGGGACAGACGTCAACTCTGAATTTTACCCTCGAGCCAGGTTCTGTTTCCCAGACCGTCACTGTCACTGAAGAAGTGCCCCTCGTCGATGTTACCAAGACCAGCGTCGGCATGAACATCACGCCAGAGCAAATCCAGAACATGCCGCTCAATGGCCGCGATTTCGGCAACCTCGCTTATCTGGCTCCTGGCGCGAGACCAGTCGGTTCCTACGACCCCACGAAGAATCGTGTCGCCGTGGTCGCCGTCAATGGCTCGAACGGTCGCAATGTCAACGTCACTGTGAACGGTATCGACGACAAGGACAACACCGTCGGCGGCCCCGTGATGCAGTTGCCTCTTTCGGCCGTCCAGGAGTTCGACATCTCGACTCAGCGCTTCTCCGCCGCCAACGGCCGCAGCGAAGGTGCCGCCATCAACGTCATCACCAAGGCTGGCTCCAATAAGTTCCATGGCGGCGGCTACTTCTTCGATACGCAAACTGCGCTGAACCACAACGACTTTTTCACCGAACAGACCCCCGGCTCTTCGACGCCGCAGTTCGAACGCCAACAGTTCGGCGGCAACATCGGGGGCCCAATCCGAAAAGACAAAGATTTCTTTTTCTTCGCTCTCGAGCGCCAGCGCGAACACACAGCCGACCCTATCGCCGCGTTTGCACTGCAAAGCCTGACTCTCGCTGAACCCATCGGCGCCCAACCAGCCGCCGTCATCCCAACGCCCTACTTCGACTGGCGCTACACCGGCCGCCTGGATCATCGGTTCAATGACAAAGAGTCGGTGTTCTTTACCTACAATGCCCAGAACAACACCGGTCTGAATGATCAGTCGGGCAACTCAAATGACCTGACCGCCGGGAACTTCACCACCAACCACCTGATCCTTTCGAGTCTCACGCTGAACTCCGTCCTCTCTCCCACCATCGTCAACGACGCCACCGCCGGCTATCAGTATTGGAACAACGTCATTGGCACCAATAAGTTCTCACCTTTCACCGTCATTTTCGCGGATGGCAGCACTTTCGGAACGAATGGGAACGTGCCGCAACAATCCATCCAGAAAAAGTGGCAATTCAAGGACGATATTTCCATCACCCACGGTGTTCACACCTTCCACACCGGCGTGGACTACGTTTGGGAGCCGGTATTGGGCGGCTTGTTCGAATTCACGCCCGTGCCAACTCTCACGTTTCTTGACAACCCATCAGTAATTACTTCTAACAGTAACGGACTTTATCCCAACGGTTTCGCCACCGCAGGGGCCGTCAGCGCGATGACCGGCGCTTCGGGCGATCCTAACTTTTTCCTGGCTTCAAAGATGTTCGGCGTTTACTTTCAGGATGACTGGAAGGTTCGCTCAGGTCTTACGCTCAATCTCGGCGTGCGCTGGGACAAGGACATCGGCCTTTACGCCAGCAGCCAAATCCCCAACAACCGCACCTATCAGGAGTTGAAAGCGATTGGCAACCCGCTGGCTTCTAAAATTCCTCAAGATGACAACAAAGGATGGAGCCCGCGCATTGGTTTTGCTTGGGATGTCACGGGTACCGGCAAGCACATTCTGCGCGGCGGCTATGGTCTCTATTTCGGCCAGACTTTCATCAATATCCCGCTGTTTATGATGCAGCAAGCGAATCCGACCATCTTCGCCACCACATATTCGATCACGGCCAACGGCCCAGGAACGAGTTGCAACCCGGCAGTCTGCGACGTTCCGGGAACGAGCATCCCGCTGTCCAGTTGGCGTTTCGGTGTCGATCCGCTGCCGACTTCGCCGCCCCCTCCGACTCAATTGCCGGCAAACGCCACTGGCCGCCTAATGGATCCAAATTACCGGAATCCATATTCTGAACAGTGGAATTTCGGCTACTCGTACGAAATCAATAGCTACTCAACCTTTGAAGTCGATTACATTCACGAGCTTGGCGTGCATGAAGCCAACACTTTCAACTTCAATCCGATCGATCCGGCAACCGGCGCGCGAGTGCTCACGCAGGCGTTCACGAACGCCGGCGTGCCGGTGCTCGGGGCGTCGGACGATGCTGCCTCCCAGGGCCGCTCGCGCTACGACGGTTTGAACTTCGTCTACACGCGCCGCATGAATCAGCACTTCACCATGAACGCCAGCTATGTACTGTCTCGAGCAGTCGGCTGGGATGGCAGCGCCGCATCCTTCGGAAACCGCCCCGTCGATCCGTTCAATCCGTGGAATCCGAAAGTCGACTTCGGGCCGGTTCCCAACGACGAACGCCACCACATCGCCCTCAGCGGCATCGTCAGTTTGCCCTGGGGCTTCGATGTTGCGCCGATCATGCAATTCGGCACAGCGCGCCCGTACACCGCAACCGCGGGCCACGATGTTCTCGGAGTCGGCGGGCGCAATGGTGCCGCGCACGCCATTGTCCCGACATCGAACCAGAGTGATTTTGCTACCTATGCCCAGGCCTCGGTTTCGACCCAACAGGCTTGCCTGAGTGCGGGAACATGCATGATGGTGCCCTTCGACGGTTTGCGCGGGCAGGATTACTTCCAGCTCGATACCAGAGTAACCAAGTCTTTCAACTTTGCCGAAAAGGGTACGTTGCGGTTGATCTTCCAGGCGTTCGACATCACTAACCGCGCGAACTTCGGCAATTCATTCACCGGGAATGTTCGCTCGGCGACATTCGAACAGCCAAACGGGTTCCTCGCTCCGTCCGGCACAACCATTCCCAAATCCTTCCGCGGCGAATTCGGCGTGGAGTACACCTTCTAAGGCTCAGCCCGTCCTGCTGCGCCACTCATCGCAGCAGCGCAAAACTCAAACCCCAGGGGAGGCTCAATCGCCTCCCCCAACACACCCAGAGCCTCGTATTTTGCTTCCCGCAACCACGTTTCCGGCCACATGCGATTTTCGTGCGCGGGTCGATCGGCGACTACCACGTGGCACTGACGGATGCGCAATTCCCGGGACAGAACCCTGCTTCGGAATCGCAGACGCTTATCGAGGCGCTGCCGTTTTCTTTGCTTGGTGGGCTACTGGGGAATCGCTTTCGCATACTTCGGATTGAAGTGGCTTACTGCATCCGCGTCAGTCGATCTCCCTAGGCTCGATCAAGTCCACATTGACCTTCCCGTTTCACGCGCGCTGCGCGGAGTTGATCCCCAAGTGCCGATCGTGAAGGTCCGCACGATGGACCAGATCATCACCGATTCTATCGCCAGCCGGAAGTTTCAAACAGCGCTCGCCCGCTCGTTCGCTTTCTGCGCCTTATTCCTGGCGGGCCTGGGAATTTTCAGCGTGGCCTCATATTCGGTGAGCCAGCGCCGGCACGAACTTGCGATTCGTATGGCCCTCGGCGCGACTTCTTCAAACATACGCCGTCTTATCATCCGTGATGGTATGAAACCTATCATTCTTGGGATGCTTTTCGGAATTGCCGCAGCTTTTATCGTCGGAAAGGCCGTGAACAGCCTTTTTTGGGAGTGGGCGTTGGTGATCCGTTGATACTGGCGTTCGCCACAGCTGTTGTGCTGGTTGTCGGCACGCTAGCTTGCTATATCCCAGCCGCCGTCATGAGTCGAATTAAACCCATGGAGGTGCTGCGAACGGACTGATCATTCCTCACCATGCTCGGGACAACTTCGGGACAACTGAGAGAGCGGAAATTTCGTTGATTTTCCGTGTTAGCGACACCAGACAAAGCTTTTAGTGTTTTCCCCTCCCAGCTTTGCAAGCAGGGGGTCGCCGGTTCGATCCCGGCCACGTCCACCAACCATCTGCATTTCTTGTGTGTGCCATTGCTAGTGAGCCGTCCTGTCGATTTGCGTTGGCTGTCCCTTGATCGACGGATTCATCAACCATCATTCGTTCTGTCCTTCATTCACCAGGCGCTTGCGGCTGCTCCGGTTCACGCGCCTTCAATGCACTGGTGCCTGTTGGGACGAGGATGAGGAGAGCTTTAAGAGTTGGGCAGCTTTGCTCGAAACAAGGTTTAGGCCGCGATCATGCGCTTGCTGAGCAAGCAACGCGAGTCGAGGACGGGCGGCCGCAGGGGCGGTACGCAGATCGAGTTCGGCGAGCGCGAGCCGGGCGTCGCATTCAATTCCGTAATAACCAAGCTGCTGCGCGGTTGAGAGAACATTCAGAAGTTTGCGGCGCGGATCGGATAAATCGGGCTTGGATTTTGCGCGCGAGGAGAGCTCGGCGGCTTCGATGCGCGCGTCCTGAATGGCTGCCGGCAACTTCAAGCTGGGATCGCGGCTGTTGGCGCTGAGCGCAAGCGCGTCAGAAATGGCCTGGCGTGCATCGGCGAGCTTGCCTTCACTCAGCAATACCCGAGACAAGTCGGTCTCAGCGCGAATTTCGTCCATGAGGACTTTCTCGGCCTGAAATTCGGCCAGCGAGTTTCTGAGCGTAGCTTCCGCATCGGGGTATTTGCCTTCTTCGATGGAAACGCCCGCGAGTGCCGCCTGACTTTCGGCGATGCCTCCCTTGTTGCCCACCTGCCGGTGAATGGCGAGCGCTTGCTGATAATTCTGGCGCGCCGCCGGCAAATCGCCCTGGGCGAGTCGAATATCGCCGAGAACAGCAGTGGCCGTCACGGAGCCGGCCGTGTCCTTTCTATACTGGGACATCGCGAGCGCCTGACTGTCGTACCGGTTAGCGCCAGCGATGTCGCCCTGATACAGGCGAACCACGGCGATGCTGCAGAGCTCATAGGAAATGCCGGTCGGATCGGTGATTTCAATTTGCTTCCGCGCTTTCGCGTACTGCTTTTCGGCTTCGCGGAGCTGGCCGCGCTCCATGGAGATGTCCGCAAGATTGCCCAGAGCAACTCCTTCATTCAGCGTGTCGCCACACTCCTTCCAGGTCTGCGCGGCTTGGCGAAACAGCTTCTCGGCCTGCTCGATTTGACCCTGATTTTCGTACGTGATGGCCATGTTGTTCAGCACGACACCGGTTTTTTCGTGCTCGCCGAGCTGACCGAGAAGAGCGAGCGCACGATTGTAAAATTCGCGGGCACCGCCAAGATCTCCCTTGGCGCCACGACGGTCACCCATCGTTCGGAGAGCGTCGGCGGCATATAGGCGATTGCCGGCAGCCATGAAGATGTCGTAGGCCTCCTGACAGTAAGCCACGGCACCCTGCGGATGATCGCCGTAGACCAGATTGATGCATTGGTCAAGGCGGAAGCGCGCGTAAAGCAATCTTTGTCCGCGGGAAGCCGCTTCCGCGCTGGCCTTTTCGAAAAATGGCTGCGCATCTGATCCCTTGGAGTAACTGATGAGCTGGGCCTGCCAGAAATCGATGCGCGGGTCTTCGGAAGCCGGCGGCGAAAGTTTGCGTAGCTGTTGGATAACCGCGAGAGCCTCTTCGCGGCGGCCGGCGGCGTTAAGCACGACGATGAACTGCTCGGCGTAATCAACGCTATCAGGATAGAGCGTGTAAAGGGCGCGGTACGCGGAAGCAGCTTTGTCCAGATTTTTCAGACTCTCAAAATAGGCGCCCTCGACTTGCAATTTGTCGGTTTCGGGAAGGCCGGCGGAGAGTTGGTATGCCGTCTTGATTTCGGCGCTGGCTTTTTGATCGTATCCCAGAGATCCCCAGGCACGAAAAAGCATGAGATGAACGAGAGGAAAGCGAGGCGCGAGCTTCTCCGCCTGCAGGAAGAGATCTTTCGCGGCGGCGACGTCGGCATCGCGCAGCTTTTCAAGACCCAATGAGTAGAAGCGATTGGCGTCCGGGTCTGATGGCAGAGAAGAAACCACGCCAGCTTCTTCCGATTCCGTGATCATAGGCAAGCCCAAACGTTCGCGAAGCTCAACGCCGACCTTGGCCACAAGTCCGAAGAATTGTTTTTCAGTTCCCGTCTCGGCGCCTTCAAACAAAATTTCGCCGGTCTGGGCATCCTGCAATCGAAAATCGACGCGGACGCTACCGTCTTGCGGTCCTCCCAGAGTTGCGAAAGAACCGAGGACGAGCAGGTCGCTATTGAGGGCTTTTCCAATGCGCGAAGCAGTTTGCTGGCTGAGGGAATCAGTCTCAGACCAAGGCGAACTTATGCGAAATTGCGCAACATTCTCGCCCGAGACGACACGCAGCTTGCCGCCGGCGCCGAGTTCCGTCCGCAACATTTCCGCGAGCGCGGTGGATAGCCATGCATCGCTGCTTCGGCCGGTAGCATTTTGAAAACCGAGCACGGCGACGGAGCGACCAATTGCCCCGGCGTCAACATTAGCCTCCGCGGATGAAGTTGAAGGAACTGCAGCGCGCCTGCGAAAAACAAAAAATGCTACGGCTGCGAGAACGACCGCAACGGCAGTGATGCTTGCGAGCCACCGACGGCTCGAATAGGACGGGAGAGTGTGCCGGCTAGCCGAAGGTTCTTCGATTGCGGCAGCCTGAGCAATCGGCACCGGAATTCCTGATTCAGCCATCAGCGGCGAATTCTCTGCCGTGACCGGCGCGATGAAACGGTAGCCGCGCTTGGGAACGGTTTCGATGAAGCGAGGATTATCCGCGTCATCGTCGAGAGCGGCTCGAAGGCGCTTGAGAGCGGCGTTTAGGCTGCCGTCGAAATCAACGTACGTTCCGGTGGGCCACAAATCCTTGCGCAGTTCTTCGCGCGTGACAATTTGACCGGCGCGGTCAAGAAGCATCCCGAGAATTCGGAAAGGTTGCTCTTGGAGTCGAATGCGCACGCCTCTGCGCGTGAGGCGGGCGTTCTCCAAATCTGCTTCAAAAAGCCCAAATCGAAACAGTCGAGATGTTGCGCGATCGTGCATTGGGCCTCGCGGAAGCCTGTGATTCTGTGGGCGGAGTATACCACGAGTGGTGTGCGAAAGCGGACATCTCGTCATGGGTGGTTAGAGGCCTCGTATTTTGTGTCGATTAGCAGGTCACAAAAACGTCGGCGACTCGTCCTTTGACGCTGGGTCGATTTCCGGTTATTCCGGCTCATGAATCTGCAAAAGCCACATTAGGAGGCTCGACCAATGAACAAGACAGTGAACAACACTATCGCAAAGTTTCTTCGGCGGGCCACATTGGCGATCGTTTGCAGCGTTTTTGCGGTTAGCGCGGCGTACGGGCAAGGCGGCGGGCAGTGCTCGGTGACGCAAATTCGGCTCAGGATCGTGACGGGCGGCGACGACTTGCGCGGCGGCAAAGACAACTTGAACATCCAAATTCTTTTTGCCGGCGGCAGGGCTCCACAAGTTGCGCTGAACGTCAATAAGAGCCAGAACTGGCCGAACAATAGCACCAACACCGTGCACATTCCGCTCAACCAACCAGTGTCTCCGAATCAGATTATAGGGCTCAGGTTGATTCACATCGCCGACGGTGGTTTTAACTTCGACAGCCTTCCGAGCGTGCTTACTCCCGCAGCGCCGTGGGAGATACCTCAAGCGTTCCTAAGCCCAGACAATTGGGACATGTCCCTACTACACGTCGCCGCCATTGGAAATGGCGTGGGCGCGCGGATTGCAGGACACGGGTTCAATCGCTTTACAGGCAGTAACCCAATACTTACCGTCGCAACACACGTACCGGCCAATGCGTGCGGCTCGGGCAGGCCGACAGGTAATAGTGGCGGCGGTTCCGGCGGCGCAGGATCTGGGCTGAACGCCGGTCTGAATCCCGGCGGATCCGGCCTGCATTCCGTTACAGGCGGCACCGGTACAGGCTCACGGTACGGACGCAACGTGACAGGAGTAGTCACTGGTCCGCCGATGCAAGGCGGCACGCAACCGTGGCAGAAGAACAGGATAGTTACGCAGGCACTGGCGCGCGCCGTTCCAATTGGACCGAAGCCGAGCGCTCCGAGCGGACTTGGCAGCGGCTCGAACAGCGCCATCATCGCGATATTGCGACGGCAGAGTGCAGCAGCCCGGCCGTTGCTAGCGCCTGCTTTCACAGGAGGAGTGCGACCAGCCGGAACGCCAACGGGAGGGCCGGCAGGCGGGACGTTGCTACAGGGGGGAACAAGCCAAAGCAGCACGTTGCTTAAGGGGCCCGGCGGGGCAAGTCAAGGCGGCACGATGCTCAACGGGGGCAGCGCAAGAGCGGATGATTTGAATCCGCAGCCGTACCCGCCGAAGGGCTCAGCGGCGCAGGTCGGGCCAAGCCAGACGATGTCGGCTCAAGGCAGTACGCCAATCGGGACAACTACCGGATCGCAGGCGACCGCGTTGACGCCCAACGGTCCGCAGCGTCAGCAGCCGGCGGGAGGACAGCATCCGACACCGTCGATTATGACGCGAGCCGCTACCGCAAAGCAGGCACAGACGCAAGTTTGCATCAACGGAATCGGGACCGTTGACGGTCAAAAATCCGGCGTGTATTTCAGCCCGATCGATGGAGCTGAAGGCACATTCGTGATTCAAGGCTGCGGCTTTGGGACCACGCCCGGTCAAGTGTATTTGAGTGGCGTGCACTACCCAAGCGGTCCAACCATGTACCATCCGCTGAACGTTGCGTTGGGTCAGGTGAGTTTTCAGATCCCAGCGAATGGTTGGAGCGACCGGCAAATTACGGCGCAAATTGATGCCAACGCCAGCGGTCTTTATGACACCAACAACGTGACGCTGGTGGTGAAGACGGCGAGCGGGCAACTGTATCAGGCGACCGGCTTCAATTTCGCTGCAGCGTACGACTTTCAAACGCTGACTTCCGTTCCGCAATCGCCTAGCGCGGTCACTCTTCAACTCGCTACAGTCAATGATTCCACCGGCAGTTCTGTTCTCCCCTTATATGAGACGCCGTGGATATACAGTACGCCGCAGCACACGGTTGGAGTCAATCGGAACAGAGTCAGCTTTACGCTTCCGGGTTCCTACACGTTCCCCGGCGGAACGGATACCTATCAATTTCACTTCGCGCCGGGATTTCGCCTAGCTAACAACGGCGTCCAGTTGTACCACTCAGACCTAACGGCTGCGGGTTGCCAGTCATCACCGAACGGACAATTCTCAACCAGTGGGAATTGGGCGGTGAACTACACGTCTCCGACATCGGTTCAAATCTCGTGGCAAGAGCAAGGCTGCTGGCCGAACGGCACGGCCGGAAGTCCTCTCGATTACGCAAGCGTCTCCGCTTATAGCTTATGGATAACCGTCTGGGGTCCGCGCGGCGTAAGTCCGTGGTAAGCGCAGCGACAATCCGGAAGGCGCTGGAGCAAATCAGGGAGCGGACGGCACCGGAGCAAGAGGAGATTTGATCATGAAGAAAATAAGAAGCGTGCTGCTGTTTGGAGTGCTGGTTCTGAGTAGCGCAGCACTTTGTGGAGTTTCGCCGGCGCAACAGGCGCAAAAGCCGCTGACGAATGCGGGCGTGATCAAGATGGTGAAGGCAAAGCTCTCGGAGTCGGTCGTCGTGGCGGCGATTCAGTCAAGTCCGGCGAATTTCGACATTTCACCGGATGGGCTGATTGGGCTGCAGAAAGCCGGCGTTACGCAAAACGAAATGGATGCAATCGTGGCGGCGCAAAAGGCGGCCACTGGAGGCGGAGCTGCCGCGGCTCCAGCGGATGGTGATGCAGGAGGCGGCAGTCCGGCGCCCGCCGCTGCGTCGGGACCGAGGTGGCAGATGCCGTCGGTGACCCTTATGCAGAGCGGGGGCTCGCAGGTGCTGCCGCTGGAGAAAACGCAACTGGCGCAGACGAAGACGAAGCCGACATCCATGGCCAGCCTGGCCGGGGATTCCGCAGTGACGCAAGGGATTCAGGCAGGTGTCAACGATGTGGCGTGGAGCGCAGCGTCGCACATGAACTCGGCCGTCGGCGGCTCAGCCGTGGAGCAGGCGGGAGGTATTTTTGGCGGGATGATGGCGCGACGGCAGCCGACCGTCACGTATGTGTGGGGCGTGCCAGGTCCAGCGTCGTCGAACGTACTGCAGACGAGCACGCCGAAGTTTGCTGTGAATTTCGCAAAAGCGCCCGGCGTGAATCCGAATGAGTTCGTGCCGGAGATTGTGAAGCTGACGCCCGCGCAGAATACCTGCCGTTTGGTTGGCGCAACACGAGGCAAAGAAGATGCCCGTTCACACGATGCTGCGGACTGGGAGATTTACTCGTCATTCGTGGAGGACCGCGTTGCCGTGAACCTGCAAAAAACCGCGGCGGGCGAATACCAGATGTCGCCGCAGTCGGCGCTCTTGCCGGGCGAATATGCGGTGGTGCTGCGTCCGGTTTCGAAGACCGAGAAATTCTCCGGCGGCGACGTGGCGCGTAACCAACGAGGCGGAATGATGTTCAATTCGTTGTGGTCGTTCCAAGTCTCCGACAACGCGCAGTAGTGAAGGCAAACGAGCACGCAATGAAGGCAAGAGAGAGGCAGCGGGCGGCGCAAATGATGAAACGAACCCGGGGACTGAAGAGCGCCGCAGTGATCGCGGTTGCTGGTCTGTTCGCCAGCGTTGCGGCGGCAGCGAACGTGGATCTGAAACCCGGCAAGTATGCGCTGACAATTACGTATGAAGTGCAAAACCAAAGGCAGAACGAATCGCGGAGCGGCACACGTTGCATATCTCCGCGCGATTTGGACAATCCAGAGAAAATTTTCAGTGACCGGGTGACTGCGCGGTCCAAACAGGAAGAATCCTGTTCCGTGAAACAACTCAGGAACATAGGCGGAAAGATTTCGTACGACGCGGAATGCTCGAACCGGACGGTACATGTCGAAGGAAATTTAAGCGGCACGGAATTTTCGGTGGTGAGAACGGTGAAGCCGAAGGCGAGCGAGGGAGTGTCCCTCAAGTTCACGGTTAGGGGAAGGCGGACAGGCGACTGCGCGACGGCGGTCAACACCGGCGAGCGTTAGTGAGCAGCAAGGGCGCCAAGAAGTTTGCGCAGTGAAGGAGCGCCGATGGGACGACGCGAATTTCGTTTTGTGCGGCAGGTAATGTGGATGGCGATGGGAGCAGCGCTGGCCATGGCGTCAGGATGCAATCTCGGATCGCAGAGCAAGTCTGAGAAAGGTTCCGGAACCGCTGTTCCCGTGACACAGACGAACAGATTCAATCCGACCGGCGCGAGCGTCTGTCTGCAGCAAATGATCAAGAATCCGCCGGGGCCGTTCCATGTGTCGTTCGCCGAGAAATCGTCGGGGCAGGACGCCTCGACTGTTGAAGCGGACGTCACGCCGGCCACCGTTGACTATACGAAACATGACACTAGCGCCGGACAAACCTCCACCGACACCAAACATCTGGCGCGGGCGCAGGTTACGGAAATGGAAGTTGATTTTGACCTGATGAAGCCGGTGCCGTGGCACGGAGAACTGGTGGCGGCACAGGACGCCGCGAAATCCGCCGGCGCGGGAAACGTCAACGGCTACAACACGATTAAGTACTCGATCGATACCGCGAACGAGCCGGCGGCGCAGAAGGCCACGTTCCTCTCGTTGATGGCGGTGAAGGACTACAAGATCGTGGGATCCGCCTGGGTGACGAGCGACACGGGCTGCCTGGTGAAATACGCAATTGATTTTGAGCAGCATGAGGAAAACGGCAGCGTCAAGAAGACGCATTTCGAGGGCAACGTCACGAAACGATAGCAGTTCGGGTAAACGGCCGAGATTGAGGACGGACTGAAGAACGAAAGGAGCTCGATATGGCAAATTGCGCGAAGTGTGGTGCGGCGATAGCTGAGGACAGCGCGTTCTGCGGAGCGTGCGGGCAGCCGAGGGCGCAAGCAAGCGCGGCCGCGCCAGCAAGCGGCTCGGTTCCGGCTGCTCCAGCGATCGCCGCAGGCAGCAGCGCCGTTTCTGGCGGAACAGCGACCGGCACAGCCAGCGCGCCGGGGCTGACGATGAATATGGCGGCCGCGCTCTCGTATGCGCTGGGAGCGATTACCGGAGTGCTGTTTCTGGTGCTGGAGCCATACAAAAACAACCGCTCTGTGCGCTTTCACGCGATTCAGTCGATCATTCTCAACGTGGCAATCGTGGCGCTCGCGATTGTGTGGAACATCATTGTGGGAATTTTGGTGAGCATCGGAGGATTCTGGGTGCTTACCGTGGCTTTGCCGCTGGACTGGCTGTTTGGCCTGGGAATATTTGCGTTGTGGCTGTTCTTGATGTTTCAGGCGTACAGCGAACGTGAGTTTCGTATTCCGTGGATTGGGGACGTCGCAGCGAAGCAGGTGCACTAAGTTCTGTAGGCGCGACGGTCAATTTTGGTTCGCAGAAATTGCTGAGCACGCGAAAAAGAAAGTTCCGCAGTGCGAAAAGGAAAACGGAGGCTGGATTATGCGTCACCTGAAGATTGAACGTTGGTCGTTGGGCACATTGAGGTGCGTGGCTGCGGTAACGCTTGCGCTGCTGATGGCGCACGGAGCGCCTTCCGCTCTCGCGCGAGGCACAGGCGCTGCGGGCGGCGCCGGTACTGTGGGGCAGGCTGTCAGTACAAGCGTCAACGGCGTTTATTCCCTCTCCATACAGCCCGGAAATGTGAATTGGGGAAGCTCGGCCAACGGGACCGTACGGCTGATGCAGGCTGCACCGAAGGATAAGGTTGTGAAGGGGGTGCTGACAAAGGCGAAGTCCGTGGTGGTCCTTCTCACAAGCAGCGACGGATCGGTAAAAGTTCCCAAAAGCGTGACCGTGCCGAAAGGAGCGCTCACCGCCCAGTTTGCCGTGACTGTCGCAACGCCGTCTCCTTGCTCGGCGGCACCCGGGAGTCCGACGACGGCCGTGATCACGGCTACTTACAAGAATTCAATGAGTGCGCAAGTGAACGTGGGACAAAACACCGGTAAGCCAAGCAGGTACACCAGCAAAACAATCCTCATCGATCCGAGGAAGATTGTGGGCGTGAGCCATGACGGGCACGCGCTGGTACTGGACGGTTCCGACAAGTGCGTTCAAAGCCTGACGGCGGGAAGCGTCATGTTTCTCAAACAGCTCGGAGTGCTCAAGGTTGTAAAGGTTATGAAGACGCCGCAAAAACAGGTCGCAGTGGCCGTCAGTTCGGCCTCGCTCACCGATTTTATAAATGACGGCACATTCCAGGTTTTCAAGCAAACCTTGGGAGATGCGGCCGAACCCAGTGGGACGTGGGCAAAAGGTCTGGAGCCGGACCAGCCCGCAGGTGGAGATGGCGATTGGAAATACAAAACGAGCGGCACAGGCACCAGTTATTCGTTTCTAGCGTACAAACAAAACGGAGGTCTGCAGGCCAGCGTCAGCGGTAAGGGACAGATAACCAAATTCGGCTACAACTTTCTGGCGGTGATTCATAGCGGCAAACTTCAGCAGGCAACTTACAAAGTGGACACTGACGGAACGCTCGACGTGGACTGGATGGTGCAAACCACTGCTGCGGGTCAGGGTATTGGAGAGTCGCGCCTCCGATTGCCGGCGTTGCACTCTGGACTTGTCGATAGCGCGGACGGCATTCCGCTGCTGTTCCAAGTGTACGCCAACCTGATTTTTAAGCCCGGTTTCGGAGAGAAAGCTGCGGCGAAAGGGCACTTCAAGGTCACCTACAGCGGCGAAGGCGGTCTTGACGGCACCACACCTTTGAATGAGGGATTGGACGCAAAGACCGACATCTCGAGCACGACGTCATCGGCAAAAGCCGCGCACGGCGCAGTCGTGGCCATCAACGCGCCGAAGTTTGCGTTGTCACTGAGCACGGTAAGTTTTCTCTATGCATTGGACGCACGGCAGCCGAGTGCGCTGAACGCAAAAGGCGCAGACCTTGCCGACAGCATGCAAGGGCAGTTGGGGGTATACGTCAAGGGGGACCTGATGCCACCCACGACAGACGACCTCTTTGCCGTGCGGCGCGCGGCCTACGTCAGTTGGGTTACATCGGTGGGTTACGCGGGATCCGGCCTGATGGGCGTGGGTTTGATGAGCAGCGTTCCCTGCCAGCAGTATTACCAGACATTCGTGACGCTAGCAGGGATGGACAAGAGCATGCTTGGAACAATCAGCGGTTCTGTGCCACCCAAAAAAGGAACACAGGTATTTCAGAAGGCAAAGACGACGATCATACCGGCCATCAAGGGTTGCGAACCGAAGCCGAACTAGCGCGCAGATCAAAAATGAAAAGAGGGAAAACGAATATGAAACTTGGATGGGATCAGAGCAATCTAGTTCTAAAGTTCGCACTTGTGTCTGTGGCCGCGCTGGCGCTGCTGGCAGCTTCTGGGTGCACCTCGGGCACGAAATCGGGCGGCGCTAGTCCAGCCCGTGAAAGCGGCTCAGCGATTCACCTGGACGCGGGCTGCATGATAGATCGCGTCGAGAAGCCCTCAGAAG
>Ga0307374_10006286_pt1 | contig 18774 bp, 19 predicted proteins | sample OX3MG_FD_202532 | JGI IMG/M metagenome (GOLD analysis project Ga0307374, IMG submission 202532) | Soil microbial communities from Risofladan, Vaasa, Finland - OX-3 | ecosystem: Environmental > Terrestrial > Soil > Coastal area > Acid sulfate soil | place: Finland: Risofladan, Vaasa | collected...
TGGCCGGCGGCCGAGACGTGGCGGCTGACGGATCTCACCAAGACGTCGTGGCGCGGCTCGCCCCCGAGATGGTGATTCCGCCTCCCAGTAGATTCAAATCGCTGAAGCCGTAGTACACGTACACGTCGACCTCTTTCTGAGAGAGCAGGGTGGGGGAGCCCGTGCAGTCGACCGGGCTCCCGCACCAGACGACCACGATCGCCTGGCCCGCCGCCGGAGTGACCGAACCTGCGGCGGGCTTGGTCGCCACAACGGCTGGGCAGCTGACGTTGGAGGTCACCGCCGCCAGGTCCGCGGTCACGAGATTGCACACCGCGGCCGCTCCTGGGCCGTTGGTGGAGGCGGTCTTGCCGGCTAGGTATCTCGCGCCGTCTCTCGCCGCATCCGAGGTTGCGATGGCGAAGGAATATCCCCGGCCCATCTCCATGGTGCCGGCGGCGAGGAACATGAGCACGGGCAGAGCGATCGCGAGCTCGACCAGGGCCTGGCCACGCCGTCTGAGCGTGGCGTCATGCATCTAGCTTCAAGCTCGCCAGGATCACGCGAGCAAGTTCGGTGGCTCCGCGTGAGACCAGCGATGAGGGGTCGCGCAAGAGGACCAGCCCCCCGGCCAGGGTCGAGTCCTCCGGTCTGGAATCGTCGAAACCGACGACCACCGACATCTTGCGACCGAGGATCGACTCGACCGCGGCGCGATCGAGCGGCGGGTGGGGAGACCGCTGGTTGAGCACCAGCACGATCCTGTTGTCGGGCACGTTCATGATATCGCGGAACACCGCGAGCGCGCGCCGCGCATCGGTCATCGCGGCGATCTCGGGCGGCGTGACCACGACCAGGCATTCGGCCCGCTCGATGACCGCGAGGGCGGCTTCTCCGAGCGACGTGCCCAGGTCGGCGACGACGAGCTTCTGCCAGTCGACCACGACATCCAGGACCCGCCCGGTGAGGTCGCCCGTTACGGTGTCGACCTCTTCCGGCCGCAGCGTTCCCGGGAGGACGCCCATCCCGGAACGGTGGTTGACGATGTTGCCCCTGAGGACGGACTCGAAGTCGGTCGCCGCGGTCCGGGAGGCGCTGGCGATCGACCCCGTGGCGATCAGGTCGGCGAACAGCGCCGCGTGGCCGAAGGGTACCGCCAGGTCGACCAGCAGGACCTGGTGCGGGAACTTCTTGGCCAGGGCTGCAGTGGTGTTGATCGCCAGCGTGGTGGTCCCGGAGCCGCCCTTGGCCGAAAAGAAGGCGATGATCGGCGCCACGGAGCGCGACTTGACCTGAGTCTCCGCCGCCCGCGCGGCGGAGAGCTCCTGCTCCCAGAGCTTCTCGAGGGTCACGGCCACGGCCTCGACCTCGCTGCCGAGCCCCTCCAGGAGGCCGTCCCGGTCCAGCGTGAGCAGCGCCGCGTCGGTGAGACCGAAGATGCTGGTGACGTACCGGTCCCCCGTCCGCGGGGCGGGCAGGATCACCAGGTCGCCCGGCGCTGGGCGGCGGGTCAACAGCACCTTGCCCGTCCCGTCCGCGATCGACTCCTCGACCTGGCCGGAGGCCAGAAAGACGACCACGTCTCCGCCTGTCCCGCCGAGACGGAGCGTATCGCGGGCCTTGAGGCCGAGAGACCTCATCCGGCGCGCGACCGCTCGGAGCGGGCCGTCCCCAAGCTCCGCGAACACCGATGACATTTCCAGGATCCGCACCCTGCCCTGCAGGGCGGAGGGGGGGTCGGCGGCGCCAGGTCCCGAGCTGCCAGCCACGTAAAGTGGATCTTCCTCCCGCGCCCGAGGTAAGGTTTCGCGAACCTCACGGGCACTCAAAACGTCGATAATGTACCAACGTCCCCCCAGATCGACTCCCCGCATCGCAGTAATGGCTCGAATACGAGGCCCACACCTCAGACGGCGGTACGAGTGCCCGCCAGCCGGTCAAAGCTTGCCGAGCGCATTGACCGGGTGCTTAACGGAGCGCTTGCCGGCGAGCCGGCGGTGATCGCCAACATCAGCGCCGCCGACCTTCTCGAAGAGTCCACCCCGGTGGCCAACGTGATCTCGGCCGCGCTCGCCCGCCCTGGCAGCGGGCTATCAGGCCACTGGCGGGTCACAGAGGCGTTCCGGCACTCAGGCCTCACCGACCAGATGCTCGACGCGCTCGCGGCCGGCGACCCGGCAGTCAGGTCGGCCGCCTGCCGGCTCTGTGGCGCGATGCGTCTGACCGAGTCGGTGCCGTGGATCGGCGACCTCGCGGGTGACCCTGACCCGCTCGTCCGGTGGACGGCCCTCCGCGCCCTCGGGCAGCTCGGCGGCCGCCGGGCAGTGGAGATCCTGATGGCGATGGCCGAAAAGGTGCCCTTGCACCGCCTTGCGCTCGCCCTGTCGCGGGCAGCTTCCGACCTCGACATCGAAGCCCTGATGAGGCAGCCGCCGTCCGAGAAGGCGGCGGTGGCGACGGTCCTGGCGTGCGGCCTGCGAAAGGACACACTTCGGGTGGCGCCGCTGCTGGGCATCGCGCACGACCGCCGCTGGCCCAAGCAGGTGCGCCTCGCGGCCTGCAAGGCTCTGGCGATGATCGGCGACGCCGGGGCCACCGACGGCTTGAACCAGCTGGCGACCGACGACCCGGACCCGGCCGTGAAAGCGGTCGCGTCGCGCGCCCATCGACGCCTTTTGAAGACGGCCGTGCGGAAGAAGCTGTGAAGCTCTCGGAGCGGTTCGACCGCCGCTACCAGCAGGCGCCCGCGCCGGCTCCGAGCGGTCCTGCTCCGGCCGAGCCGCCCGCCGCCAACGGCTCGGCCACCGTGGCACCGCTGGAGCGCAGGACGGTCGCCCGAGAACCGGTCGCGTCCGCCCCTGTCGCCGCGCCGGCCGAGGCGCCCGCCCGCTCAGACCAGGGAGGGCAGCTGAGCCCCGCCCTGGCGGCGGCCAAAACGGAGATCCACGCGCTGCTCCTGGCCCGCCATGCCGGAGCCATCGACATCAACAACCGCGCCGGCATTAGGCGCCTGCTCACGCAGCTCACGGAGGACCACTTCCGCGCCAAGCCTCCTGCGGTCCTGATCACGGCCGCCGACCGCGAGAGGCTCGTCGAGATCCTTTTCGACGACGTCATCGGGCTCGGGCCGCTGGAGTCGCTGCTTCGAGACCCAGGGGTCACGGAGATCATGGTCAACCGGCCGGAGCAGATCTTCGTCGAGCGGGCAGGGCGAATCGAGCTGACCACTCTGGCCTTCGCCGACGAGGACAGCCTTCGCCGAGTGATCGACCGCATCGTCTCGACCATAGGACGGCGCGTTGACGAATCGGAGCCGATGTGTGACGCGCGTTTGAAAGATGGCTCTCGCGTCAACGTGGTCATCCCACCGGTGGCGATCTACGGACCCTGCCTGACCATCCGCAAATTCGGTCGCGAGGTGCTGACGCCGGAGAAGATCATCAACAGCGGTGGATCGAGCGAAGCCATCTTCGAGTACCTCGACGCGGCGGTGAAGACCCGCTTGAACATCATCGTGTCGGGTGGCACCGGGTCCGGCAAGACGACGCTGTTGAACGTCCTGTCGGGGTTCATCCCGGCCACCGAACGGATCGTGACCTGCGAAGACGCCGCCGAGCTTCGCCTTCGACAGGTGCACGTCGTCAGCCTGGAGTCGAAGCCCGCGAACGTGGAGGGCCGCGGCCTCATCTCGATCCGCGACCTCGTGCGCAACTCCCTGCGCATGAGACCTGACCGGATCATCGTGGGCGAGTGTCGCGGCGGTGAGGCGCTCGACATGCTGCAGGCCATGAACACCGGGCATGACGGATCGATGAGCACACTTCACGCCAACAACCCGCGCGACGCGCTGAACCGCCTGGAGACCCTGGTCTTGCTCGCGGGCACGGAGCTACCTTCCCGAGCCATTCGCAGCCAGATCGCATCCGCGATCAACGTCATCGTCCAGACTGAGCGGACGCGCGGCGGAGGCCGGAAGGTCACGAGCGTGGCCGAGGTGCTCGGAATCGTCGAAGGAGAGCTCGTGCTGCAGGAGGTGTTCGCGTTTCGACAGATCGGTGTTACGCCGGACGGGCGCGCAGTCGGGTATCACACCGCGACCGGGACGCGTTCGAACTTCGACGCGCATTTCCGGTCGAACGGGGTCCAGCTGCCTGAATCGATGTTCGAGCCGACAGAGCAGCCGCCGGCGGAGCAGCTTTACTGATGGGTCAATTCCAAGACGTCGACGAGAAGCCGGACAAGGACATGGTGCCGGGTGCAGGCGTAAACGGCGCGGCCGGGCGCGTGGTCATCGACTCGGAGCTGATGGCGGACATCGGCCACCAGCTGCGCAACCAGCTCAACGCGGTCCTCGGCGCCGCCGGGCTGCTCTCGGGCGGCGCGGAATCGGGAGAGGAGCGCGAGCTCGCGTCGATCGTCGAGGTCGGTGCCGAGCAGGTGGCCAGGCTGATCGACGACGTGTTGGACGCGGCGATCATGCAGAGCGGCGAGCTCGAGCTCGCGCTGCACCCCTTCGACCTGAGGTCGTGCGTCGAGATGTGCATCGCCTTGGTCGCGGACGATGCCGGCGTGAAGAGCCTCGACCTGTCGTTCGGCGCGCAGCCGGACGTGCCGAGCATCGTGGTCGGCGACTCGAGGCGGTTGGAGCAGATCCTGCTCACCCTGCTGCACGGCGCGATCGATCGCACTTTTCGTGGGGGCGTGGGCATCGAGCTCAGCAGCGAGGACCGCGGTGGGCTGGTCGCCCTGCACTTCACGATCCGCGACACAGGCCGTGGCGTGCCCGCCCGGATCCTGCGCGGCGGTCTGGACGGGACCCCGGCCCAGCACGAGCACATGGAGCCTGGTGACCGGCTCGCGGTGCTGAGCTTGGGCACCACCAAACAGCTCGTCGAGATGATGGACGGGGACCTGCGCGTCGAGCAGGGCGGAGTCGAGGCCGGCCCGGACGCCGGAACGGCATTCGATTTCACGATCCTGGCCCAGGCTCTCCCGGCTTCGGTCGCGACCGGTCAGCTGACCCTAGACGGGATGCGTGTCCTGGTGGTGTCGGCCGACGCGACGGACAAGCGGGTGCTCGCCCTCCAGGCGGAACAGTGGGGGGCCGGCGCCACGGCGGTGTCGCCGGAGGAAGCGCTGGGCATAGTCAAGGAGGGCAGGCCCTTCGACATCGCGCTGGTCGAGCACCGGCCGCCGGCCATCGACGGGTTGGCGCTTTCGACCCAGATCCGTGCGCTGCGGCGGCCCGACCAGCTTCCGATCGTCCTCATCTCGGTCGCGTCCCCAGGACCCCAGGAAGCCGAGGCCGCGGACAACGGGGTGATCCAGGCGACCCTCACCAAGCCGGTCGTGCCGCGCACCCTGCACGATGTGATGGTCCAGGTCGGAGCGCACGGTGAGGTGCCTCCCCAAGTAGCGAAGGACGCCATGCCCGGCGGCCTCAGCGTGCTGATCGCCGACGACAACGCCCTGAACCAGAACCTCCTGCGCCGTCTCGTGACCAAGCTCGGTCACAGCGCCGACGTCGTGTCCAACGGGCGCGAGGCCGTGGCGGCTATCGCACAGCAGCCATATGACGCGGTGCTGATGGACGTGTTGATGCCCGAGATGGACGGGCTCGCGGCCGCGGAAGCGATCTGCCGCCGCTGGCCGCGCGGCAACCGGCCGCGACTGATCGCCCTCACGGCGCTCGCCGGCCCGGGCGACCAGGAGCGATGCATCAAAGCCGGCTTCGACGACTACATGAGCAAGCCGGTCCACCTCGCCGACCTGGTCGAGGCGCTGAGGGCGGCGGCGGGCTATCGCACCAGCCGGGAGCGGACGGCGCTCTAAAGCGGGCCTGGACCTAGTGGCGGAGCCTGGAGTCCACGGTTTCCTCGTGGGTCGAGCGACGTGAAGCCCGGGCTTCGAGATAGACGACCACGATCACGAGCATCCCGCCCAGAACCATGAACCCGCCGAGGGCTTCGGCCTCGACGCCGCGTGGCTGCACGATGATCTGGACCATCGCCGCACCGAAGACGAGGATGTAGCTCAACCCGAGCAGGCGCACACGCGGCGCGACCTCCTGGTTGTCGCCTCCCCGCCACGGCCGCTTTCCGATGATCAGCAGGTAGGCGCCGGTGATCAACGCCAGCGCGGCAAGGACCAGTGAGATGAGCTGGATCAGGGCGGTGGTCACCGGCGCCAGATATTAACCCCAATCGCTGCGGATGCCTGAAGCGGCGCGGCAAACTCGGCACTCGGTCCGGATGGTGAAAACCCACGGTTCTTACAATCGAACACTCCAATGCCCCGCTCCGAGCCCATCAATTCAGTCCGCGGCATGCGCGACATCCTTCCGGGCGACCGGCCGTTGTGGCGCGCCGCGGAGAAGGCGGCGGTCGATGTCGCTCGGCGCTATGGCTACGAGGAGATCCTTACGCCCATCATCGAGTCGGCAGAGCTCATCGAGCGTGTGGGCGAGGACACCGACGCGGTCGCCAAGGAGCTGTACCGGTTCGACGACCGGGGAGGTCGCAACCTGGCCCTCCGACCCGAGGCCACCGCGGGCGTTGTGCGTGCCTACTTCGAAGGCGGGCTCAACCAGGCGCCGCCGCCGTCCCGCCTGTACCTGATCGGAGCGATGTTCCGCTATGACCGCCCTCAAAAGGGTCGATACCGCCAGTTCTATCAATTGGACATCGAGGCGATCGGCAGCGCCCAGCCCGCCCTCGACGCGGAGGTGATCGAGCTTGCCAACGACTGGCTGGTCGAGGTCGGGCTGCGCCACCTGCGCGTGGAGCTCAACACGATCGGCGACGCCAAATGCCGGCCCGCATATCTCGAGCTTTTGAAGGAGTACTACCGGCCGCTGAAATCAAAGCTGCACGGCGACTGCCAGCTCCGGCTTGAGCGCAATCCGCTGCGGTTGCTCGACTGCAAGGTCGACATCTGCCAACCCTTCAAGGAGCACGCTCCCAAGGTGACCGACCACCTCTGCGACGAATGCTCGCAGCACTGGGCTGCCGTGCTTCGCCTGCTGGATGGCGCCTCCATCGAGTACCAGCTCAACCCGCACCTCGTGCGCGGGCTCGACTACTACACCCGAACCGTCTTCGAGTTCTACCCGGTGGGGGCGGCCGGCCAGCAAGATGCGCTGGCGTCGGGCGGCCGGTATGACGGTCTCGCCGCTGCGATGGGACGTCCTTCGACGCCTGGGGTCGGATTCGCCGGCGGTCTCGACCGCGTCACCGAGCTGATGGCGGCGAGCGGGGAGGAGGTGATCGCAAGTCCGGCCGCCGAAGTGGTCGTGCTGGCCGACGGCGACCTCGATCTGGCGGCCGCGGAGGTCGCCCGCATCTGCCGCACGGTGCGCTCGGTCGCGGTCGATTACGAGGCGAAGAGCCTGCGGGCCAAGCTGCGAGGCGCCAACCGGCTCGGCGCCCGCTGGGTCGTCCTGCTGTCGGCCGAGGATGCGGCGCGCCGGACGGCGCAGTTGAAAGAGATGGCCAGCGGCGAGCAGGCTCAGGTGGAGTGGGTGGACCTGCCCGGGCGGCTGGCGTGAGCGGATTCGGCGCCCGTCACTGCGGGTCGCTGCGCGTCGCCGACGAGGGCGGCGAGGTGGAGCTTTACGGCTGGGTCGCCCGGCGCCGCGACCACGGCGGGCTCATCTTCATCGACCTGCGCGACCGCTGGGGGGCGGTGCAGGTCGTCTTCAACCCGGCCAAATCGCCGCAGGCGCATGGCGTGGCGTCGGAGCTGAGATCTGAGTACGTGGTGCGGATCAAGGGGACGGTCGGGCGGCGCCCCGCGGGGTCCGAGAACCCGCGCATGCCGACTGGCGACGTCGAGGTCGCCGCCTCCGACGTCGAGGTCATCAACACCTCGGACACCACGCCGTTTCCGATCGTGGACCCGGAGGAGCCGGACGAAAAGACGCGCCTCGAGTACCGCTACCTGGACCTGCGCCGCCCCCGGATGATGCAAATGCTCGAGCTTCGGAGTCGAGTCAACAAGATCATCCGGGATTTCATGGACGGCAAAGAGTTCATCGAGGTCGAAACGCCCATCCTCACCCGCAGCTCACCATCAGGCGCAAGAGACTTCCTCGTGCCGTCGCGCCTTCACCCTGGAAGCTTCTACGCGCTGCCCCAGGCGCCGCAGATGCTCAAGCAGCTGCTGATGGTCTCGGGCGTGCAGCGCTACTACCAGATCGCGCGCTGCTTCCGGGACGAGAACCTGCGCGCAGACAGGCAACCGGAGTTCACCCAGCTGGATCTCGAGATGTCCTTCTGCGACGAGGAGGACGTCTTCGGTTTGATCGAGGGGCTGTTCAGCAAGCTGTGGCGTGACGTGCTCGGGGTGGAGCTGTCCACTCCGTTTCCGCGCCTCGACATCAAGGAATCGCTGCTTCGCTACGGCTCCGACAAGCCCGACCTTCGCCACGATCTCGAGATCGTCGACCTGGGCCAGGTTCTCGCCGGGACGAAAGCGCAGATCTTCCGCGGCGCGCTCGATGCGGGAGGCGTCGTGCGCGGCATGCGAGTCCCGGGAGGTCGAGACATGGCTCGTCGCGACCTCGACGACCTGGTCACCGTCGCCAGAGGCGCGGGTGGCAAGGGAATGGCGTGGCTGCCTGGAAGCTCGATTGACAAGTTCCTCAGCGAGGACGAGCTCTCCGGCATCCGGCTGGCGACCGGCGCCGGCGTTGAAGACATCGTGCTCCTGGTGGCGGATCGAAAGCGAAAGGCAGAGACCGTGATGGGCCTGATCCGCCAGGAGGTGGCGCGGCGGCGCAAGCTCATCAGAGAGGACGAGTGGAAGTTCCTCTGGATCAACCCCACCTATCTCTTCGAAGAGGACGACGAGGGCAAGCTGACGTATGCGCACCACCCGTTCACGCGACCGTTCCAGGAGGACATGTCGTTTGTCGAGGAGCGTCCGTATGACGTTAGGGCCCACGCGTACGACATCGTCTGCAACGGCTATGAGCTGGGCGGCGGGAGCCTCAGGATCTACGACCCGGCGATGCAGGAAAGGGTCTTTCAGCTGCTCGGCATGCCCCTGGATACCATCCGCGAGCGGTTTGGCACTCTGCTCCAGGCTTTCACCTACGGCGTGCCGCCCCACGGCGGGATCGCGCCCGGAATCGACCGGATCGTGATGATGCTCGGCGGCACTGACAACATCAGGGATGTGATCGCCTTCCCGAAGACCCAGTCCATGTCGGACCTCATGCTCGGCGCGCCTGCGGAGGTCGACGCTTCGCAGCTCGACGAGCTGAACGTGGTGGTGAAGCCACTCAAGAAAGCCGGCTCGTAATATTGGCTGGCTCCCGAAGGGCTGCGGGCGATGTGCGCGTTGCCCAACTAGACAGCATTAGGGACCCCGGAGTCCGGAAAGCCGACCAAATGCCCGCTGGAAAGCCCCTCGAGATCTTCGATTTCGCGGGGACCCCGGTTACGGGACTTGGAGAGCCAAGGCAGGGGACCCACCTGAGCTCGCTCAGGACAACCCACCCCCGTGGTCCGGAGGGAGCACCGTCCAACACCTGCCCATTTGTGCGGAGCTGGCCCGCGGGGCCGGTGGGCACGTCGCTGTCAGGTGATTCTTGGGCCTGATCCCGCCCGGGCTGATCGTCCTGGTCCTGGCCGTGCTCATCACGTCGCAGCTGATCTACGCGTTCGTGCCGTTCCGTCGCCGTTCGTACGTCCCCATCCTCCTGATGACCGCGCTGGGGTTCGCTCTGGGCCAGCTGTGGGATTACCTGGGACTGCCGGCCCTGCGCCTGGGCCAGGCCAACCTCGTCCCGGCGTTGATCTTCGCGCTGTTCCTGCAGCCGCTGGCGCGATTTGTGCCTCGCCCCAGCCGGGAGACGAAAGAGCCGGGCACGAGCAACCCGGCACCGCCGAACTAAGATTGCCATTGGTGTTTGCAGCCTCCGTCCGAAGGGTATTGAACCGATGAGCGGTCAGAGCTTCATGTGGATCGCTTTTGGGGTCGCCGCCCTCGTGGTGGCACTGGCCCTGGCGGCGGTCCTGTTGAGACTGCGCGGCACGCTCGGCGCCGTGGAGGAGCTCTTGGACACGACCAATGAGGAAATGAAGGAAACCCTGCCCGAGGTACGCCAGACGATCGGAAACGTCAACGACATCACGGCCGGCGTCAACGTCGGATTGCGCACCGGTGGCCGCGGCGCGGCGGCCGTGGGTCGTGGCATCAGCGCCGCGGCTCATGGAGTCAAGGTGGCGGGTCAGAGCCTTTTCCGCTCGGTTTTGGGAGGTTAGACATGGCAGATGAGAGAGACGGCGGCGGCGGCGGTTTCGGCTGGTTCATCCTCGGCGGCCTGATCGGCCTGGCCGCGGGCGCGTACATCGCATCCGGCCCGGGCCGTTCGCAGGTCGACAGCCTCAGGAGCAAGACGATCGAGCTCAGCGGCAGCGAGCCCGTGCAGCGGGCCAAGGAAGCGGCCCAGAAGGCACGCGAAATCGTCACCGACCCCGAGCACCCGGTGGGCAAGGCGATCCAGGATGGCGTTGCAGCCGCCAAGCGCAAGCGCGAGGAGCTCGAGGCGGCCGCCACGCGCAAGGTCCGCCAGGCCACCAACGGCGAGGAGTAGGACCGAGAAGACGTGGCCAAACGAAACCTCGCGGAGCTCAAGATCCCGGCATCGTCGGCGTTCATCCCGGTCGCCAAGCGCGTCGCCACGACGCTCGGCGGGCAGCTCGGATTGAGCCTGGTCGACCTGGACGAGCTCAACATCGCGCTCACTCAGGCGTGCGACAGCGCCATCGCCGCCGCCGACGGCATGGACACCGCCGCAGACCTTCAGCTGACCTACTTCGCCACCGACCGGGCCCTGGTCGTGGACGTGGACCTCATGCCGACCGGAAACGTCATGCCGGTGCACAAGCACGAGGTCGCGGTCGACCCCGAGCTGCAGCGGCTGGCGTACGAGATGATCCGCTGCTTCGTCGACGACTTCCGGCCGCTCGTCGAACCGCGTACCGGTCACGTGCGCTTCCGGATGGTCAAGCACCTGGCAGGCTGATAACCCGCAAAGCACCACACTAGATAGGTAGTGGGCTCATCTCCGCGGATGCCGCGCGAGGAGCTGCGGGCGCTCCATCGCCGTTACCGGGACAGCACGGATCCCGCCGAGCGTGAGCACATCCGCGAGCAGCTCGTCGATGCGTATCACGATTTCGTGTACTTCCTGGCGCGCAAGTTCCAGAACCGCGGCGAGCCGCTCGACGACATCGTGCAGGTCGGGTACCTCGGCCTGATCAAGGCCATCGAGCGCTTCGACCCCGACCTGGGCTACGAGTTCACCACCTTCGCCACGCTGACGGTGGCAGGCGAGATCAAAAGGCATTTCCGGGACAAGGGCACGGCGATCAGGTTCCCGCGGCGTCTCCAGGAGCTTCACCAGTCGGCAGTGCGGGTCAACGAACAGATGAAGAACGAGCTCGGGCGCGAGCCGACGGTGACCGAGGTGGCCGAGCGCTTAGGAGTCACTCCGGACGACGTGACGGAGGCGATGGAGATCGGGCCCGCCTACATGCCCCTCTCCCTGGACCAGCCGGTCGCGACGGGAGATGGGCAGGACAGCCGCGCGGTCTCCGAACAGATCGGGGACCTCGACCCCGAGCTCGACCGCGTCGAGATGCGCGACGTCCTCAACCGCGCCATGGTCCACCTGACTCCTCGAGAACGCGCCATCATGGCCATGCGGTTCTACGACCAGATGTCGCAGTCGGAGATCGCCCGACGGTTGGGAATCAGCCAGATGCACGTGTCGCGGCTCCAACGAGCCGCTCTCGAGCAGCTTCGCAAGCACGTGCCGGAGGAAGCCGGCACGTCATGAGGGAGCGTTAGGGTGCCGCTCCTGGAGTCGAGAGCGCCCGCAGACCCGCTGGTCCTGTTCCGGCGTTGGTATCGGGAGGCCGAATCAGCGGGCGCACTCCAGCCCGACGCCATGGCCCTCGCCACGTCGGGTCGCTCGGGCGCGTCGGCTCGAATGGTCCTCTTCAAGGGTATCGAGGACGGAACGTTCGTCTTCTACTCGAACTACCAGAGCCGCAAGGGTCGCGACCTGGCCGATGACGCCCGCTCGGCGATCGTCTTCCACTGGTCGGTCACCCGCCACCAGGTCCGGATCTCCGGGACCGTGCGGCGGCTGGGCCGGGCGGCCTCGCTCGCGTACTTCAGGAGCCGCCCGCGCGGCGCCCAGCTGTCGGCGCTCGCCTCGCGGCAGAGCCGGGTCGTCGCTTCGCGCGCCGTGCTCGAGAAGGCGGCGGCGGAGCTGGATGCGCGACACCCCACCGAAGTCCCGCTGCCCGCCGATTGGGGCGGATATGCCCTGCGTCCGCGCTGGATCGAGTTCTGGGAGAGCCGCGAAGACCGCCTCCACGACCGGCTGCGGTACGTCCGCAGCCGGGGCGCCGCCTGGCGCGTGGAGCGGCTCGCCCCCTAAACTGAGTTCCGCCCCGTGACCGGGAACGAGATCCGCAGACGTTTTCTAGAGCATTTCGCGAGTCGGGAGCATCTGGTCATTCCCAGCGCACCCCTGGTGCCGCATGGGGACCCGAGCACGCTCTTCATCTCGGCCGGAATGCAGCCGCTTCAGCCCTACTACCTGGGCTTTAGCCAACCGCCCGCGCCCAGGCTCGCAAGTTGCCAGAAGTGCCTTCGCACCGGCGACATCGAGGAGGTGGGGAGGACCGATCGGCACAACACTTTCTTCGAGATGCTCGGCAACTTCACCCCCACCGGCGCGTACTTCAAGGAGACGGCGATCCCGCTTGCGTGGGAGCTCGTAACCAAGGGTTTCGAGATGCCGGTCGACCGGCTGCGGGTGACGATTCATCCTACCGACGACGAGGCATACAAGATCTGGACCGAGCGCACCGGCGTGTCACCCCACCACATAACGCGTCTCAGCGACAACTGGTGGGGCCTGGGCAAGGGCCCTTGCGGGCCTGACTCTGAGATCTGGTGGGACCGCGGCTCACAGGTAGGGTGCGGCCTCCCGGACTGCGTCCCCGACCACTGCGAACGCTTCACGGAATTCTGGAACCTGGTGTTTCCGCAGTTCGACCAGCAGGAGGACGGAACGCTCGTCCCGCTGGCGCGCCCCGCCATCGACACCGGAATGGGGCTGGAGCGCATCTCGTACATATTGCAGGGCAAGTCGAACATCTTCGAGGCCGACATCCTTCATCCCCTCGTCGATTTCGTGAGGCAGTCCAGCAGCAAGCCGACCACCTTGTCCGAACGGATCATCGCGGACCACGCGCGCGCGATGACGTTCTGCATCGCCGACGGTGTCATCCCTTCCAACGAGGGGCGGGGATACGTGCTGCGCCGCCTCATCCGGCGTGCGGCGCTGCACGGGCGCAACATCGGGTTCTCCGACAGGTTGAGCAGCGGCACAGGTGTTGCGGTCTCGATGTTCAAGGACCATTACCCGGAGCTGAGAGAGCGCGAGCGCTTCATCGCCGAGACCGTCGATACGGAGACGGCGCGCTTCGAGCGCACCCTGGAGCAGGGCATGGAGCAATTCGACAAGGTCGCGGCCAGAGGCGTCAAATCCGTCGGCGGCGCCGATGCCTTCAAGCTGCACGACACGTTCGGGTTCCCGCTCGAGCTCACGCGCGAGCTGGCGCAAGAGCGCGGAATCGAGGTCGACGAAGAAGGCTTCCGCGAAGCGATGGCAGACCAACGTGCCCGCTCTCGCCGTGCCGCCCCGCAGCACTGGGCGGTCGCCAAGGATTTCCCGAAGTCGGAGTTCAGCGGCTATCAGGAGCTCGCCACCGAATCCAGGATCGTCGGTCTGCGCAAAGACGGGTCGAGCGCAGATGTCGTAGCCGAAGGCGACACCGTCGAGGTGTTCCTCGACCGAACGCCCTTTTACGCCGAGTCCGGCGGGCAGGTCGCCGATACCGGGATGATCAACACTCCGGGCGGCCGGGTGCGCGTCGAGGACACGCAGAAGCCCGCCGACGGCGTCATCGCGCACGCGGGCACCGTGATCACAGGTGAGGTCCGCGTGGGGGAGAAGGCGACCGCGGCGGTCGATTCGCGACGCCGCGCCCAGATCGCGCGTCACCATTCCGCCACCCACCTCCTGCATAGGGCGCTTCGCGAAACCCTCGGAGAGCAGGTCGTGCAGAAAGGATCGTGGGTCGGTCCCGATCACACGACCTTCGACATCCCGCTTAGCCGCGCCATCACCAAAGAAGAGCTGGACCGGATCAACCGCCGCGTGATGGAGAAGGTGCGCTCCGCTCTGCCGTTCCATGAGAGCCAGAAGCCGTACAAGGAGGCCGTGGCGGAGGGCGCGATGCACCTGTTCGAGGAGAAATACGGCGACGTCGTGCGCGTGGTGTGCTTCGGCGACTGGACCTGCGAGCTGTGCGGCGGCACGCACGTCAGGAACACGGCCGACATCGGCACCGCGCTCATCTTGTCTGAGTCGAGCATCGGATCCGGGCTGCGGCGCATCGACATGGTCGTAGGCGAGGCGGCGGACGAGCTCGTGCGCCGGGATCGCGAGCTGCTCTCCGAGCTGGCCCGCTCATTCAACGCAAGCCCCGACCTGCTGCCCGGGCGGCTTCAGGCTCTGCGTGCACAGCTGAAAGAGACAGAGCGAGAGCGCGACAGGCTTCGCGAACAGCTGCAAAAGGCGAGTCTCGCGGGCGGCAACGGCGTTTCGGTCAAGCACGGCAAGGTGGCCTACGTGACCGAAACCGTCGATGCCTCTAACCTTGACGAGCTTGCGGGATATGCCGACCGGTATCTCGAGTTCGTCAAGTCGGGCGTCGTAACCGTTGTCGCCGGCGAGATGTTTGTTATCAAGGTGTCCAAGGACCTGACCTCCCAATTCGATGCCAACAGCCTCAAAGACCTCCTCGGCAAGGGGGGCAAGCAGCCGCCGCACTTCGCGCGCGGTAAGCTCGCCGTGCCCGCGGACGAGGCTTTCAAGCGGCTCGAGGAAGCCCTGAGTTGACCAAGTTCAAGTTCCTGCGCAAGCGCAGCGAGTACTACCGACACTTCACGGTCCTGGACATCGGGACCGACCTGATCAAGGTCCTGGTCGTCCGGCGCGACGGGCCCGACGGCGAGGTCCTGGGCGTCGGCCGCGAGCCGCAGGGCCCGGCCGCCATGTCGGGTGGGGCGATCGCCGACCTCGAGTCGGTGATCCAGTCATGCAACCGCGCCCTCGAGGCCGCGGAGGACATGGCGAAGACCGTCCCCGGCCAGGTCGTGGTCGGCATCGCCGGTGAGCTCATCAAGGGCTTTTCGTCGACGATCGCCTACCCACGGGAGAACTCGAACGCTCGCGTGCGGTCGAGCGAGATCTCGACCATGCTCCAGATGGTTCAGCGGCGGGCCCTGCGCGAAGCGCAGCACCTCCTGGAGATGGAGCGCAGCTACGGCCAGCTCGAGGCTCGGCTCGTGCACTCTGCGATCACCAGCGTCCGTGTGGACGGCTATCCGGTCACCAACCCGGTGGGTTTCACCGGCAAGAACATCGAGGTCACCGTCTTCAACACTTTCGCGCCGATGACGCATATCGACGCCATCGAGACGGTCGTGCGGGAGCTCGACCTCGAGCTTGCGGCGGCGGTCGCGCAGCCGTATGCCCTCGCCCGCGCCTGCGCCAGCGAGGAGACGTGGGCCGAGGGCGGGATCTTCGTGGACGTCGGCGGGGGCACGACCGATGTCGCGCTCATCCGCGATGGCGGGGTCGAGGGCACGCGCATGTTCAACCTCGGCGGACGCGCGTTCACGCGCAGGCTCGCCTTGGCGTTCGGCTTGAGCTACGAGGAGGCCGAAGCCCGCAAGCTACGGCACTCGGAGGGCCTCCTTTCGGCGGATCAGCACCGCCAGGTTTCGGAGCTGTTGAGCGCCGACGCCGAGGTGCTGCTGCAGGGTTTGGCCCTCAGCGTGAAGGAGCTCTCGCGCGGCGAGCGGCTGCCGACCAACATCTTCCTCTGCGGCGGCGGGAGCCTGCTTCCAGAGCTCACGCTGGAGATGGTGAAGAACAACTGGGCCGCGGGCCTTCCGTTCCCTCGCGAGCCGCGCATCCGGCACCTCGTTCCGGCCGACGTGCGTAACCTTTCCGACTCCACCGGTCAGCTATCGACGCCGCGGGACATCGCCCCGATGGGCCTTGCGAACCACGCTCTCCGGACCGAAGCCGAAGAGCGTGACACCGTCAACACCGTCATGAGACGGGTCCTAAGCGGTATAAAAGCTTGAGCAGACTCCCAGGAGACTTGTAGACGCCATGGCAACAAATCCCATATACGTAGAGACCGAAGAAGAGATCCCGGAGCTCGTAGAGCGGCTTCGCCGCTACCACGGCGAGGACACGATGCTCGTGCTGCCGATGCGTTCGCGCATCGGGCAGAGCCGCTTCAACTTCCAGCTGCTGCGCAACTACGCGGCCCGGTTGGGCAAGCGCGTGACCGTGGTCTGCGACGACCCGGCCGTGCAGAAGATGGCTGCCGAGAGCGGGTTCCCGGTATTCGGCGCGGTCGGCGCGCTAGGCGAGGGAATCCCTTCCGAGCCGGAGGCGCAGCCGCCGGTCAAGAGGTGGTGGCAGCGTGCTCGATCCGAGCCGACGACCCATGTTGGGATCGCCGCGCCGACCAGGCTTCTCACCAAGACCGCGACCGAGCTGCGGCCCGGCCGTGTCCTTCTTTACGTGACCGCCGCGACCCTGCTCGTGGTCGGCTTGTTCGCGGCAGCCGTCTTCGTGCCGTCGGCTTCGGTCACGCTCGTGGCGCAGGCGCAGCCGTTTGCCGAGAACAACGTGGAGATCCAGGCTCAGCCCGGCAAGGCGCCGATCCACGTGCGGGTGGTCAAGGTCTCCGTCTCCAACTCGCAGGGCTTCAAGACGACCGGGTCGATCACGGTGCCGCTCGCCCCTGCGACCGGCCAGGTCATCTATACGAACACGTGCAGCGCTGGAGGCCACACCAGTCCCGGCTACTGGCTTTATCGCGGTCAGCGGCTGGACAACTCCAACGGCCTGGTGTTCGCGCAGACCTCGAGCGACACCCTTGTGCCATGGGGTCAGTCGAGTGCTGCTGTGAACATCATCGCCGTGCAGGCGGGCTCGGCCGGCAACGTTGGAAGCAACACCATCTCCGGGTGGCAGGCTATCGAAGGAAACCATGTCGACTGCCTGACCGTGAACAACCCCCAGGCGACCGGCGGTGGGACCGATCCTTCCAACACCCCACAGATGACCGAGGCCGATTTCGACGCGGGCCGGGCGCAGCTCGAGCAGGAGCTCCACCAGAGCATCGCGCAGCAGCTTGCGACCGCGGGCCAGGCCGGCGAGACCTTGAGCCCGACGATCATCTACGGGCCGCCCCAGTACACGACCGACCACCAGCCCAACGACAAGGTCCCGAGCTTCAGCGGCACGATGACGGTGGTGGGCGAGGGCGACTTTTACGCCGACGCCGACGTGAAGAAGGCCTTCCAGACATACCTTTCGCAGCGCGTGCCGAACAACCAGCAGCTGCTCACCGAGAGTCCGATCCAGACCACGTACAGCATTCTCAGCGACACGGCGGGCGGCAACATGACGTTCGTCGGCAGCGCTTCCGCGTATATCGCCCCGACCCTGGACGAGGCGATGATCCGCTCGCAGATCGTCGGCCGGCCGCTGACCCAGGCCAGGTTCTACCTGCAGACTCTGCCGATCCGATCGATGGCGATCAAAGAGCTGCCCCTGTCGCTGCCGCTCATGCCGCTCCTGGCAAGCCGCATCTCGCTCCACTACGTGGTCGAGTCAGGAGCGCCGGCTCCGTCGGCGGGCGGCAGTTCCGTTCCCTCACCGTCCCCGTCGCCTTCTCCGAACGGTTAGTGCGGACGCTCGCCGTCGATCCCGGCACCAAGAGGGTCGGTATCGCGGTCAGCGATCCGACCGGGACGATCGCGCAGGCGCTCACCACGATCGACGCGGCTCCGCTGGAAAGCCTGGCGTCGCGCCTGGCGGACATCGCCTCGAAGCAGGGCGCAGGCCGAGTTGTCGTGGGCCTGCCCAGGCGGATGGACGGCTCATATGGACCTGAGGCGAAGGCCGCACGCGAGCTCGCCGACGGAATCCGGAAGGCTTCCGGCCTACCCGTCGAGCTCGTCGACGAGCGCCTGACCACCGTGGCCGCCGAACGTTCGCTGCTGGAGGGCGGTGTGCGGCGCGCGAAGAGGCGCGAGAGCATCGACCGGGTCGCGGCCACGATGCTGCTGCAGTCGCACCTGGATCGCAAACATGCCGGCTGAGGGGCCCGAGCCGGCGCAGGTCATCACGCTGCTCGACGAGACCGGCCTCGAGAGGCGCTTCACGATGCATGACGCATTTGACCTCGAAGGCACCGCCTACTACCTGGTCGAGGGCTTCGACGATCCCAACCAGGTGCTCTTGCTTCGCGAAACCGATGGCGGGCTCGAGACCGTCGATGGCGACGAGTTCACGCGCGTGATGGCAGCGCTCGAACAGGACAAGGTGGATTGAGGCGGCTCATCGCCCTGGTCGTCATTCTCGCCGTGCTGGGCTTCGGCACCTCCAAAACCATGGATTGGTGGAACTTCAACGTGAACACGCCGATATCGACCTCCAGCCATACGGTCCCCTTCAACGTCGACCAGGGTGAAACGCCCACCGATATCGGGACCAACCTGTTCGACCTGCACCTCATCCGCAGCACTGTGGCCTTCGACCTCTACACGCGGCTGACCAACGCAGGGCCCAGCTTCGAAGCCGGCTCGTTCGTGCTCAACTCGAACATGAGC